>CAEZYQ010000014.1_pt1 | contig 99448 bp, 95 predicted proteins | sample 7265561 | NCBI WGS metagenome assembly CAEZYQ01 (sample SAMEA6813939, study PRJEB35770) | uncultured Nocardioides sp. | biome: Freshwater; feature: Freshwater reservoir; material: water | place: Czech Republic | collected 2017-04-14 | depth 30m m | reverse complement strand
CGGGTTATCGGGGCGCCGCCCCCGCGGTGTTCCTAGTCCTCGGAGCAGTGCAGCGGCAATCGGACGGTGAATCGCGCCCCTCCACCGGGGGCCGTCGTCGACCTCGAGGGTGCCGCCGTGCCGCTCGACCACGCGCCGCGAGAAGGCCAAACCGATCCCGGATCCCGCCAGCCCCGTGCTCGCCGTACCGCGGCGGAACATCTCGAAGATGGTTTCGCGCTTCGCTTCTGGCACGCCGCGGCCGTCGAGCGGGAACCTCTGTCCCCGCCAGAGGGGCTCGATCGCGTTCTCGTCGACGTAGTGGCACTTGCCCCCGTCCCGCAGCACGAAGGTCGCTCCGTCGGCGTCGACCAGGTTGGGCGCCGCCACGCGGACGACCTCGACGACGCCGGCTACGTCACGGCACGCGGCGAGGTCGCGCACGGCGCGGAGCAACCGGCGCATGGTGGGCTGGTCCAGTCCCGCCGAGCGGAGCGGCTCCTCGGGAGCAAGGCTGTCCGCGTGTCCTCCGAACTGCTGGGACGCTCTCGTCCTCGCTCGTCTCCTGTCCGTCCACCCGATCGGCAGGTGGCCGCCCGATGTGACGGGACCAAGGTCCCTTCGTCCGCCGGAGCGCTCAGCGTCCCTCTGCGCGGCGAGCGCCGACGCCCGCCGAGCCGGTCGCGCCCGTCGTGCCCGTCGCGCTCGTCTCAGGCCGTCGTCGGCGTCGTGCGCTCCACGATCGCGGCCAGGTCGCCGCTGTCGAGCGCCCCGAAGACGCCCTCGTGCACTGCACCCAGTCGCGAGGCGCAGAACACGTCGGCGACCTCGGCCGGGGCGAAGCGCACCAGCAGGGAGCCCTGCAGCACCGCGGCCATCCGGCTCGCCAGGCGGCGCGCCTGCTGCTCGAGCCGGTCCGGCTCGCCGAGCAGGGCGCCGATCATGGCCAGGGTGTCGTCGACCGCGCGGTCCAGGCGGGCGTCGCCGCCGCGGGCCCGGCCGACCTCGGTGATCCAGGCGTCCAGCACCTCGGGCTCGCGGCCCAGCGCGCGCAGGACGTCGAGGGCGTTGACGTTGCCCGAGCCCTCCCACACCGAGTTGAGCGGGGCCTCGCGGTAGAGCAGCGGCATCCCCGACTCCTCGACGTAGCCGTTGCCGCCCAGGCACTCCAGGGCCTCGGCGACCATCATCGGCGCCCGCTTGCAGACCCAGAACTTCGCCAGCGGCAGCGCGATCCGTCGCAGCGCCACTTCGTGCGGGTCGTGCGGTGCGTCGACGGCCGCGGCCAGCCGCAGGGCCAGCGCCGTCGCGGCCTCGGTCTCGACGTGGAGATCGGCGACGACGTTCTGCATGAGCGGCTTGTCGACCAGTCGGCCGCCGAAGGCCGAGCGGTGGGTGACGTGCCAGCTGGCCTCGGAGACCGCGCGGCGCATCAGGGCGGTGGAGCCCAGGACGCAGTCGAGCCGGGTCGCGGCGACCATCTCGATGATGGTGCGGACCCCGCGGCCCTCGTCGCCGAGGCGGAACCCGACCGTGCCGTCCATCTCCAGCTCCGAGGAGGCGTTGGAGCGGTTGCCCAGCTTGTCCTTGAGCCGGACGACGTCGAGCTGGTTGCGGCTGCCGTCGGGCAGCACGCGGGGCACCACGAAGCAGGTCACGCCCGCCTCGGCCTGGGCCAGCACGAGGAAGACGTCGTTCATGGGGGCACTGGTGAACCACTTGTGGCCGTGCAGGGTGTAGGTGCCGTCGCCGCCTGCGGTCCCGACCGGCACGGCGCGGGTGGTGTTGGCCCGCACGTCCGAGCCACCCTGCTTCTCGGTCATCCCCATGCCGGCGAGCGCACCGACCTTCTCGGTCACCGGCCGCACGCCCGGGTCGTAGCGGCGCGAGGCCAGCAGCGGGGTCCACTCCTTGGCGAGGGCGTCGTCGGCCCGCAACGCCGGCACCGCGGCGTACGTCATGGAGACGGGGCAGCCGTGCCCGGGCTCCGTGTGTCCCCAGGCCATGAAGCCCGCGGCCCGGCGCAGGTGGGCGTGGGGCGCTCCGTCGGCCTGCTCCTCCCAGGGTGCGGCGGCCAGGCCGTGGCCGATCGCGCGCTCCATCAGCCAGTGCCAGGAGGGGTGGAAGCGGACCTCGTCGACGCGGTGGCCGTAGCGGTCGTACGGCGTCAGTTCGGGGTGGTGCTCGTTGGCCAGGACCCCGTGCTCGCGGGCCTCCGCGGAGCCGGCCTCGGCGCCGAGGTCGACCAGGGAGTCGAGGACCTCCTGGGACCCGTGGCGCAGGACGGCCTCGACCAGCGCGGCGTCGGAGGTGACGACGTTGTGGCCGACCAGCGGCGGGGCCTGGTTGGTGACGACGCGCAGGTCGGCGCGACCGGGGACGGGGAGCTCCATGTGGATACCGTAGGTCCATGCCGTCGGTCCCGGGTCGTGCCGTCCCGGCCGGCCGTCTCCGGGCCACCGCACGGCACGCGGGCCACCAGGCCTGGCGGCTGCTGGTGACCACCGTGGCGTCGTGCCTGCGCTACCGCGTCACCGGCCTGGCGGCCGAGGCGGCCTTCTTCGCGGTGGTCTCCGTGCCACCGTTGCTCTTCGCGCTCGCCGGCGGCATCGGGTACGTCGCCGACCAGTTCACCCCCGCGCAGGTCGAGGACGTCCGGGCCGCGATCATCGACCTCTCGCGCCAGGCCCTCACCGACCGCGCGGTCGACAACGTCATCGAGCCGACCGTCACCGACGTGCTGGAGGCAGGGCGCTTCGACGTGGTCTCCCTCGGCTTCGTGCTGGCGCTGTGGTCGGGCTCGCGGGCGCTCAACGTCTTCGTCGACACCATCACCGTGATGCACGGCCTGGGCGGGGAGCGCTCGATCGTCCGCACCCGGGCGTTGTCCTTCGTGCTCTACGTCATGGCGATCATCACCGGCGTCGTCACGCTGCCCCTGGTCGTGGCCGGGCCCACGATGGTCCGCCAGCTGCTGCCCAACCGCGCCGACTTCCTCATGACCTTCTACTGGCCGGTCGTGGTGGTGCTGTGCATCTGCTTCCTGGCCACGCTCTACCACGTGTCGGTGCCGGTGCGGACGAACTGGTCCTTCAACCTCCCGGGGGCCACCTTCTCGCTCGTGGCCTGGGTGCTGGGCTCCTACGCCCTGCGCTGGGTGCTGACCGTGACCGCCGCCGACTCGCGCTCGATCTACGGTCCGCTGGCCGCACCGATCGCGGTGCTGCTGTGGCTCTACCTGGTCGCGATCGCGGTGCTGATCGGGGCCGCGGTCAACGCCGCCTTCGACCACGTCTACCCCCAGGCCGCGACCACCCGGGCCCGGGCCCGTCGGGCCCTGGGGCTGCCGCTGCTGGGCGGGCGGGAGCGGGCCGGCGGACCCGACCCCGCGCCCGCGACCACGACCGAGGCCGTGCCGGAGCCGGGAACCGCGGCCGGTCAGGAGTAGGTTCTGCCCCGTGGTGAGCACGTGAGCGGATCCGAGCCGGCCCCGCTGCGGGGTCCCGGCCTGGTCTCCCTGCCCGAGCGGGTCCGCTCGCCGTGGTGGGAGCTGGGACGCCGGGTCCTGCTGGCGCTGTCGATCCTCGTCGGCACGGTGCTGCTGGTCTGGTTCGACCGGGCGGCCTACCGCGACAACAACGACCCGACCGGCTACGTCAGTCTCGGGGACGCGATCTACTACACGACCGTCACGTTGAGCACGACCGGCTACGGCGACATCGCGCCGGTCGAGCCTCACGCACGGATGATCAACGCCTTCGTCGTCACCCCGGCCCGCATCGCCTTCCTGGTGCTGCTGATCGGCACCACCCTGGAGGTGCTGGCCTCCCAGGGCCGGGAGATGTTCCGGGTCGCACGCTGGAGGAAGCGCATGGGCAAGCACGTCGTCGTCATCGGCTACGGCACCAAGGGCCGCAGCGCGGTGGACACCCTGGTCAACAACGGGACCCGCCGCGAGGACGTCGTCATCGTCGACCCCAGCCCGGTGGCGCTCGAGGACGCCCACGCCGACGGGCTGGCCGTGATCACCGGCGACGCCACCCGCCGCGAGGTGCTGCGGCGTGCAGGGGTCGCGGACGCCGAGCAGGTCATCATCACCACGGACCGCGACGACTCCAACGTGCTCGCGACCCTCACCGTGCGCCAGCTCAACCCGGACGCCTGGATCGTGGCCGCGGTCCGCGAGCAGGAGAACGCCCCGCTCATGCGCCAGTCCGGCGCGGACTCGGTCATCACCTCCTCCGACGCGGTCGGTCGCCTGCTGGGCCTCTCCACCGTCTCGCCGTCCCTGGGGTCGGTGATGGAGGACCTGCTCACCTACGGCGACGGTCTGGAGGTGGCCGAGCGCGACCTGCTGCTCTCCGAGGTGGGCCAGCAGCCGCAGCGCCTGCCCGACCAGGTGATCGCGGTCGTGCGCGACGAGAAGGTCTACCGCTACTTCGACCCGGTCGTGACCCAGCTGGCGCGTGGGGACCGGCTGATCGTGGTGCGGCCCTCGCGCGAGCTGCCCTGGGCCCCGCGGCCCGGCACGCACGGCGAGGAGATCGCCGACGACGACTGAGGGCCCTGCTCCCGGTCGGATCCGGTCCGGTCCACCTCCGGTCGGCATCGAACAGATGTTCGAACCTGTGGCACGATGACCTGGTGGCGGGCGGCATGGCGAGGCAGGGGAGCGGCATCCCCCTGCGCGACCGCGTGCGCGTCGGCGGCACGCCGGGCCGGCCCCCGGCCGGGGACCCGTCCGGCCTCGAGCAGCGCCCCGGCGTCCGTCCCGGGGTGAGGCCCGGGTCCCTGCCCGGCCCGGTCTGTCCCGCGCGCCACTGCTGGGTCGCCGACGCCGTGGACGGCGACGGGGAGAAGCGGCCCGGCCTGCTGCTGGAGTGGCGCCAGCGCGACCGCCGGTGGGAGGGGCTGGTCGTCTACGCCGCCCGGGTGCGCACCGGCTCGTGGGGGCTGGTGCAGGAGTGGTTGCCCGCCGAGCTGCTCGCCCCCACCTGATCGACCCGTCCGACCGCACTGGTCTCGACCACCTGGGCCGTGTGAGGTGGTCGGTCCTGGAGGGTGGGTCGCCACCGCCCCCGTGCGGGGCATCATGTCCCGACCGTGGACGCGAGGGGGGACGACGTGACGGACTCGGTCGTCCCCGTGGACGTGCCGCTCGGGCTGCCCGACCTCGACATCGAGCAGGTGGCCTGGAGGCTGGCCGTCGACGCCGCCGGGGTCGGCGCCTGGGACTGGGACCTGGCCACCCGCGAGCTGCGGTGGGACGACCGGCTGCTGCGGGTCTTCGGTGTCTCCCGCGAGTCGTGGGGCGGCACGATCGAGGCCTTCAACGCCCTCGTGCACCCGGACGACGTCCCGCGGGTGACCGCCGCCCTGGAGCGCGCGGTCGAGACGTGCGGGGAGTACGCCGCGGAGTACCGCGTCCTCGGTCCGGAGGGGCTGCGCTGGGTGGCTGCCCGTGGGCGGGCGCTCGCGGGTGCCGACGGGAAGGCCGCTCGGGTCGTCGGCGCGGCGTACGACACGACCGACGCGCGGGACACCGATGCCCGGGTGGCGCGGGTGCTCGAGGCGATGCCGAGCGCCTTCTGCCAGCTCGATCCCCAGTGGCGCTTCGCCTACCTCAACAACGAGGCCGAGCAGCTGCTCGGCGCCGACGGTGACCAGCTCGTCGGCCGGGTCGTGTGGGAGGCCTTCCCCGCGACCGTCGGCTCCATCTTCGAGACCAGCTACCGCGGCGCCGTGGCGACCGGTGAGCCGGTGAGCTTCGACGCCTACTACCCCGCCCCGCTCGACGGTTGGTACGAGGTGCGGGCCTGGCCCAGCCCCGACGGACTGGCGGTCTACTTCAACGAGGTCACCGAGCGCTACCGGAACCAGGAGCGGATCGCCCGGGTGGCCGCGCGCGAGGCCCTGGTGGACCGCGTGACCCGGCAGCTCGTCGGCACCCTCGACGGGGCGGAGGCGCTGCGGCGCCTGGGCACCGCGCTCGTGCCCGACCTGGGCGACTGGGTGGCGACGACCCTGGTCGAGGAGCGGCTCTCGGAGACGAGGTACGCCGTGCTGCGCGACGTCGGCCAGTGGGGAGCCGGTGCGGCGCGCGCCGACCTCTCGGGACCCCGTCTCGTGGGCGGGGAGGCGATGACGCCCCTGATCGCCACCGACCGCCCCCGGGTGCTGGCTGCGGAGGACGCGGAGTCCCTGCCGGTGCCGCTGCCGGAGGAGCTCCCTGCGGACACGTCCGTCGCCGTGCTCGCGCTGCGCGGACGAGACCGGTTGGTCGGGCTCGTGACCGTGGTGCGGCGCGCCGGGACCTTCGACGAGGACGACCTGCTGACACTGGGCGACCTGGCCGTGCGGGCGGGCCTGACCCTCGACAACGCGCGCCTCTTCGCAGAGCAGCGCGACCTGGCCGAGGGCCTGCAGCGCAGCCTGCTCACCGACCCGCCCTCGCCGCCCGGGCTGCAGGTGGCGGTGAGGTACGCCGCCGCGGCCGAGGCCGCCCAGGTCGGCGGGGACTGGTACGACGCGTTCGTCCAGGACGACGGGGGCACCGTCCTGGTGGTCGGCGACGTCGTCGGTCACGACGCCGCGGCGGCTGCTGCGATGGGCCAGGTCCGCAGCCTGCTGCGGGCCGTGGCCGTGCACGACGGCGGCGGCCCGGCCGAGGTGCTGCGGGCGACGGACCGCGTGCTGCGCTCGCTGGGCGTGGAGACCACGGCGACGGTGCTGGTGGTCCGCCTCGACCCAGTGGTCGAGCCGGGCACGCCGGTGCGAGCGCGCTGGTCCACGGCCGGCCACCCGCCGCCCGTCCTGGTCGACGATGACGGCACGACGACCCTGCTCGACGCGCACGAGTCCGACCTGCTGCTCGGGTGGGACGCCGACTCCCCCCGGGCCGAGGGGGTCCTCGACCTGGCGCCGGGCGCCACGCTGCTGCTCTACACCGACGGCCTGGTCGAGCGACGCGGCGAGCACCTCGACGTCGGGCTCGAGCGGCTGCGCGAGGAGCTTGGCTCGCTTGTCGCCGGACCCGGCCGCGGTGGTGGCCCGCGCACGGACCTGACCCTGCTCTGCGACGAGGTCGTGGAGCGCATGGTCCCGGGGCGCCGCGAGGACGACGTGGCGCTCGTGGCCGTGCGGCCGCTGGTCGCCGGCGAGCAGCCGGCGGCCAGCGGCCCCGGCTCCCCGGCGGAGGGGCTGCGCGCCGTCCTGCCGGCCCACCCCACGAGCGTCTCGGCGGCCCGTCGCCTCGTCGCTCAGGAGATCGACGCCCACGCCGACGGCCTGGCGCCCGAGTGCCGCGACGCCGCGATCCTGGCCGTCTCCGAGCTCGCGACCAACGCCTTGGTCCACGCCGGCACCGACATCCGGGTCTGCGTGACCGCCTGCCCGACCGGGGTGCGGGTGGAGGTCCGCGACGGTTCCGCGCACTCGCCCGTGCCGCGCCGCCACTCCGTCACGGCGGCGACCGGCCGCGGGCTGCGGCTCGTCGACGCCAGCGTCGACCGCTGGGACGTCGCCCGCCACCGGGACGGCAAGACGGTCTGGTTCGAGGTGGGCCGCCCGGCCGGAGCCGCGTCGACCGACGACACCGACGTCGCGCCCGAGGAGGTGCGCACCGTGCACGTCGCGCTCCTCGGCGTACCCCTCGCCGCGCACTGGGCGTGGCAGGAGCAGGCCGCCGGGTTGCTGCGCGAGCACCTGCTCCTGACGCTCGAGGAGGACCCGGGGGCGATGGAGCGGCACGCGGCAGCCAGCGACGCGCTGGACCAGCTGCGGGAGGTCGTGCCCGAGGCCCGCCCCGGCGAGCCGGATGCGGTCGCCGACGTGCTGCTGCAGCTCTCGGCGCGGTCGGTGCAGAGCATGGACGAGCTGGACGGCGCCCTGTGCAGCGCGCGGGAGGCGGCGGGGGCCGGTCGGATGCTGGCCTCCGAGCGCCCGACCGGCGACCTCGTGGGGTCCTGGCTCTGCGCCGAGGTCGCCCGCCAGGCGGCGGGGCGTCCACCGCGGGCGTGGGTCGCAGGCGAGTGGGCGCTCGAGGCCTGAGCACCTTCTTGTGACCCGCCGCACACGATCTATAACGTGTTCCAATGCCCGGTGCCGCCCCCTCGACGTCCTCCTCCGCCCTGCCCGAGCAGGTCCACGGCTTCGACCTCTCCTCGGTCTTCCGCACGGTGGCCACGACGGTGCCGGAGCAGGAGCTCCTGGTCGCCGGTGACCTGCGGCTGACGTACGGCGCGGTCGACGCCGACGTCGACGCGCTGGCCCGGTTCCTGGCCGGGCGCGGCCTGGGCTGCCACACCGAGCGCCAGGCGCTGGCCGGCCACGAGTCGGGGCAGGACCACGTCGGTCTCTACCTCCACAACGGGCCGGAGTACCTCGAGGCGATGATCGCCTCCTACCGCGCCCGCGCCGTGCCGGTGAACGTCAACTACCGCTACGTCGCCGAGGAGCTCGTCTACGTCCTGGTCGATGCCGGCACGCGGGCGCTGGTCTACCACTCCTGCTTCGCCCCGCAGGTCGCCCAGGTGCGCGACCTGGTGCCGACCCTCGACCACCTCGTCCAGGTGCCCGACGACTCCGGCGAGGCACTCCTGCCCGGCGCGGTGTGGTGGGCGGACGCCCTTGCCTCGGGTCGCGACGGCGAGGCCGCGGGCGTCGAGCTGCCGCGGCCGACCGGCGACGACCTGTACGTCGTCTACACCGGCGGCACGACGGGGATGCCCAAGGGCGTGCTGTGGCGCCAGGACGACATGTACGTCACCTCGATGGGCGGCACCCCGTTCGGGACCACCGAGCCGTACACCTCCTACGAGGCGATCGCCGAGAACGCCCGCAACGCCGCGGGCGGGATGACGCTGCTCATGGCGCTGCCGTTCATGCACGGCGCGGCGCAGTGGTCGACCTTCCACATGATCACCAGCGGCGGGAAGATCGTGCTGCCGCCGGACCCGCGCACCTTCGACGCCCGCTCGGTGCTGGAGACGGTCGTGCGCGAGGGGTGCGTGAGCCTGCCAGTGGTGGGGGACGCGATGGTCCGCCCGCTCATCACCGAGCTGGAGGCCCGCTCCTACGACCTTTCCGGTCTCGCCGCGGTCAACAACGGGGCGGCCCCGCTGTCGCCGGCGGTCCGGTCGCGGCTCATGGAGCTGCTGCCGCACATCATCGTCATGGACGCGGCCGGGTCGTCGGAGACCGGGCTGCAGATGAGCTCGATGAGCCTCAAGGGCATGGAGGCCGAGGCCGCGACCTTCACGCCGGTCCCGACCACGACGGTCGTCTCCGAGGACCTGTCACGCGTCGTCGTACCGGGGGAGGAGCAGGGATCGGGCGGCGGCTGGCTCGCCCAGCGCGGACGGGTGCCGCTGGGCTACCTCGGCGACGCCGAGAAGACCGCGCGGACCTTCCCGACGATCGCCGGTGAGCGGTTCTCGGTGCCGGGCGACCGGGCCGAGATGCTGCCCGACGGGCGGATCCGGCTGCTGGGTCGCGACGGGGTCACCATCAACTCCGGCGGGGAGAAGATCTTCGCCGAGGAGGTCGAGCGGGCCGTCGGTGCGCACCCGGCCGTGCGCGACGTCATCGTCGTGGGCCGCCCGTCCGAGCGGTGGGGGAGCGAGCCGGTGGCGATCGTCTCGGTGGCCTCACCGGTGTCCGACGAGGACTTGCTCGCCACCGCCTCCGCGCACATCGCCCGCTACAAGCTGCCCAAGGCGATCCTGCGCGTCGACCACGTCGTCCGCTCGCCCAGCGGCAAGGCGGACTACCGGTGGGCCAAGGAGCAGGCCGAGGCGCTGCCGGGAGCCTGACGCCTCAGCCCAGGACGCGGGTCAGGAACGCCACCTGGTGGGCGGAGGCGGCGTCGAACCACGCCTTGCCCGGCCAGACGTCGAAGTGGTCGCAGGGGTAGTGCCGGACCTCCGCGCGCGCCTTGAACGCGGCCTTGGCCGCGGCCTGCGGCGGAGCGCTGCGGTCGAAGTCGGCGATCTGCACCAGCGTCGGGACGCGCAGCCGGGCGGCGGCCTTCATCGGGGCGCGGGTGCCGAGCTCGAGGGCGACGTCGGCGTCGACCTCGTTGCGCCAGGTCGGGCCCGCGATCGAGAGGTAGTCCTCCAGGCAGCCCTCGAGCGTGAGCGCACCGACCTCGCCGGGCCGTGCGACGACCGGCATGGTGAGGCCGCCGCCGGTGGCGCGGCTGCGCACGCCCGAGATGCTCGAGCGCAGCAGGGTCGAGGCCTTGTGCTGGCCCATCGCGAGCCGAGCGGCGGCGAGCCCGTCCACCAACGGCGTGAGCGACACGACCGCGGCGACGTCGTCGCGGCCGACGGCGACCTGGAGGACGTGCCCGCCGGAGAGGGAGACACCCCACAGCACGACCCGGGAGGCGTCGACGCCGGGAAGCCGCTGGGCGGCAGCCACGGCGGCGCGGTAGTCCTCGACCTGGTCGGCGACCCGGACCCGCTGGCGGTGGGTGCCGCCGGAGGCCCCGAATCCGCGGTAGTCGAAGGCCAGCACGTCCATCCCGGCGCCGGCGAGGGCTGCGGCGAAGGGCTCGAGACCGGAGTCGACGGTGCCGGCCAGGCCGTGGGCCATCACCACGACCGGGCGACCGGCGTCGGTCTCCAGGGCCGACCCGATGCCGGTCCAGTGCCGGGCGGCGCAGGTGGTGCCGTGGGAGTCGAAGGTCAGCTCGTCGTGCTTGGTCGACGGGGTCGTGCTCATGCGGTCTCCAGGTCAGTGGCCGGGTCGGTGGCGAAGATCGAGCGCACCCAGATCGACACGACGGCCTCGGTGAGGGCGTCGCGGTCCAGGGTGCCGAGCGTGAGGCGCCCCAGGGCGCGATCGTTGAGCTCGAGGAGCATCGCGGCCAGAGCGTCCGGGTCGGGCCCGTCGGGCGCCCGGCCGGCCGCGCGCTCGGTGCGCACCAGGTCGGCCACCAGGCCCACGAAGGACTGGCGGTCGGAGTCCCACATCTCCCGCACGGCCGGGCTCTGGCCCCGGGCGTCGAGCATGGCGCGGAAGAGGTGGGTGTGCTCCTCGACGGTGTCGAAGAGCGTGGTGACCATGCCGCGCACCCGCTCCGCCGGCGACAGGTCCGGGTCGGCGAAGCGCTCGGTGGCGAGCATCGCCCCGTCGTACACCTGCTCCATGAGGGCGGCGACGGCCAGGTGCTTGGACTCGAAGTAGAAGTAGAACGCCGAGCGCGTCACACCCGCGCGCCGGGAGATGTCGGCGATGTTGATGGAGTCCAGGTCCGACTCCTGCAGCAGCTCGCCGAGCGACTCCAGCAGGGCAGCGCGGCGCTGGTCGCGGACCTTCACCACGCCGTCACCGCGCACCGGCCAGCGAGCGGGCGCGGGCCAGGCCGGCCGGGATCTCCTTGGCCCGCAGGTCGTGCTCGTAGACGAAGTAGTCCAGCTGCTGGGTGTGCCGGGGGCGGTCCAGGACGTGGCCCATGTACTTCGCGTTGTCCTCGTCGATGACCCGCTCCATCTCGGCTGCGCCGGGCGGGGCGTAGGCCCCGACGGCGTACGCCGCCAGCAGGCGGGCCTGTGCCTCGACGAACGGGAACAGCGTCGGGGTCGCCTGGGCGAAGCCGATGAAGACGGTGTCGCGGCGGTCGGGCGGGAACATCCGCTTGAAGAGCCGGATGTGGTTGCCGGGGGCGGAGATGACCTCGGGGTCGAAGAACGGGAAGGTGATGTTGTAGCCCGTGGCGTAGACGATGACGTCGAAGTCGGCGCTGGTGCCGTCCTCGAAGTGGACGGTCTCGCCGTCGAGGCGCGCGACGTTGCCCTTCGGCGTGATGTCGCCGGAGCCCAGGCGCAGCGGCAGCTCGACCGACTGGGTCGGGTGGGCCTCGAAGAACTTGTGGTTGGGCTTGGGCAGGCCGTAGAGCTCGGGGTTGGACCCGGTCATGAACTGCATCTTCTGCACCATCCAGCGCTGCCACTTCAGGGGCAGGTGCGGGCTGGTCACGTAGTACTTGTCGGCGGGCAGGCCGTAGGCGTACTTCGGCACGATCCAGGCGCTGGAGCGGGTCGAAAGGTAGACGGTGTTCTCCAGCGAGCGGCTGGAGAGCTCCACGGAGATGTCGGCCGCGGAGTTGCCCAGGCCGACGACCAGGATCCGCTTGCCCTTGAGGTGCAGCGGGGTCTCGGGGTCGATGTAGTGGTGGGAGTGGATGGACTCACCGGTGAACTCGCCGGGGAACTCGGCCGTGCGGGGGTCCCAGTGGTGCCCGTTGGCCACGACGAGGAGCTCGACCTCGTCGGTGCTGCCGTCCTGCAGCTGCAGGCTCCACCCGCCGCCGGGTAGCGGGGTCGCCTTCTCCACGCTGTTCTGGAAGCGGATCCGCTGGAGCAGCCCGAAGGCCTCGGCGTAGGAGTCGAGGTAGGCCTTGATCTGGGTGTGGTGCGGGAAGTCGGGGTACTCCTCGGGCATCGGGAAGTCCTTGAAGGACAGCCGGTGCTTGGAGGTGTCGATGTGCAGCGAGCGGTAGGCGCTGGAGTGGCCGTTGGGGTTGCCGAAGGCCCAGTTGCCGCCGATCCGGTCCGAGGACTCGTAGCAGGTGTAGTCCACCCCGTAGTCGCCGAGCATCTTGCCCGCGGTCAGCCCGCTGATGCCCGCGCCGATGATCGCTGTGCGCACGTCTGCTCCTCTCGACCCCGGACCTTGACGGGGTGACGCAGCGCACACTAGAACCTGTTTTGACACGCGTCAACGAACGAGGTGGAGGCCATGAAGACCCGAGTCAGCTGCCCGTGCGGCACCGTCATCAAGGCCGAGGACGAGGACACCCTCGTGGAGCAGACCCAGGCGCACCTCGCCGCCGAGCACCCCGGCATGAGCTACGGCCGGGACGAGATCCTCTTCATCGCCACGTGAGCGCCACCGGGGAGACCTCAGCCGGTCCGCGCCGGGCGTTCGTCGTCGGTGGCGCCTCCGGCATCGGGGCGGCGGTCGCGCGCCGTCTCGCCACCGACGGGTACGCCGTCGTGGTGGCCGACCGGGACGCCGAGGCGGCCCGCGGGGTGGCCGAGGCGCTGCCGGCTGTGCCCGGCGGTGCCCACGAGGCGCGCGCCGTGGAGGTCTCCGACGAGGCCTCGGTGGCGGCGCTCTTCGAGGGCCCCTCCGCCGGCGACGGCCAGCTGTGGGCGGTGGTCAACAGTGCCGGCACGAGCACGCTCGGCACGGTCCGCGACCTTCCGGTCGCAGAGTTCCGCTCGGTGCTCGACGTCAACCTGACGGGCGGGTTCCTGGTGCTCCAGCAGGCAGCCCGGCATGTCGTGCGCGGGGGAGCTGTGGTCAGCCTGACCTCGCTCAACGCCCGCCAGCCCGGCGGCGGCATGGGCGCCTACTGCGCCGCCAAGGCGGGGCTCGCGATGCTCACCGAGGTCGCCGCGCTCGAGCTCGGCCCTGCCGGCATCCGGGTCAACGCCGTCTCCCCGGGGCTGGTCGTCACCCCGCTGACCGCCCCGGCGATGGACATCCCGGGGGTCCGCGACGACTACGTCGCCAACACCCCGCTCGGTCGCCCGGGCACGCCCGAGGAGGTCGCGGCCGCGGTGTCGTGGCTGGTCTCGGAGGAGTCCGCGTGGATGACCGGCGAGGTCATGGACCTCAACGGCGGGGCGCACACGATGCGCTACCCGGACCTGCTCGGCCACGTGAACCGGATGCTCGAGGCATGAGCGGCCCGGTGGAGGGGTTCGCAGGGCAGCACGCGATCGTCACCGGGGGTGCCTCCGGCATCGGGGCGGCGCTGTGCCGGGCACTCGCCGCCGCGGGGGCCACGGTCGTCGTCGGCGACGTCGACCTCGCCGGCGCCGAGGCGGTCGCCTCGAGCTGCCCGGGTGGTCGGGCCACGGCCCGGCACCTCGACGTGACCGAGGCGGCCGCGGTGCAGGCGGCGGTCGACGACGTGGTCGCCGAGCACGGCCGGCTCGACCTCATGGTGAACAACGCGGGCATCAGCTGGGGCTCGCGGACCGAGGAGCTCAGCGTCGCGCAGTGGGACACGATCATCGACATCAACATCCGGGGTGTCGCGCACGGTGTCGCGGCGGCGTACCCGGTCATGGTGCGGCAGCGCGGCGGCCACATCGTCAACACCGCTTCGATGGGCGGGCTGATGCCGTCGGGCCTCATCACGAGCTACTGCATGACCAAGCACGCGGTGGTCGGGCTCAGCCTGAGCCTGCGCAGCGAGGCCGTCCACCACGGCGTCGGGGTGACGGCGGTCTGCCCGTCCGCGGTCGAGACCCGGCTGCTGGACACCGGGGGCCAGGGCGGCTTCGACGGGCGCCGGTTCTACCTCACCGGCCAGGGGATGAGCCGTCCGCTCGACCCCGACGACGTCGCACGCGCGGTGCTGCGCGGCGTGCAGCGCGACGACGCGCTCGTCATCGCTCCCGCCCGCTCCAAGATCACGTACGCCGTCGGGCGGTTCGCGCCCGGCCTGACCCGGCGCCTGACGGCCCGCTTCGTCCGGCAGCAGATGGAGGCGATGTCGTGAGCGGCTCCGCTGCCACCCGCTGGTTCCCCGAGCTGGCCGGCTACGGCCTGGCCGGTCACACCGACTTCCCGCGCGACGTCGTGGCGGAGGCCCGGCTGGCCGAGGAGATCGGGCTCGGCTCGCTGTTCCTCTCCGAGCGCTTCAACGTCAAGGACGCCGGGGTCATGGCCGGCGCGGTGGCCGGCGTGACCGAGCGGATCGGCATCGCCACCGCGGCGACCAACCACGTCACCCGGCACCCCCTGGTCACCGCGACGATGGCCGCGACCGCGCACCGGATGAGCGGGGGGCGCTACGCCCTGGGCCTGGGGCGCGGCTTCGACGTGCTCTTCGACCTGATGGGGCTGCCACGCATCACCGGCGCGCAGATGCAGGACGCGATCGGCATCTACCGCCGGCTCTGGCGCGGCGAGGCGGTCATGGGCCACGACGGTCCCGCGGGCTCCTACCCCTACCTCAACCAGGACAGCTCGTTCGACGAGCGGATCCCGGTGCTCATGATGGCCATCGGCGACCGGTCCCTGGAGCTCGCCGGCCGCGTGGCCGACGGGGTCGTCCTGCACACCTTCCTCACCGACGAGGCGCTGGCCCGGATGGTGCGGGTCGTGCGCGGGTCGGCCGAGCGCGCGGGCCGCGACCCTGCCTCGGTGCGGGTCTGGTCGGTGCTCGCGACGGTCGAGGAGTCGATCCCCGAGGAGGTGCGCCTGCGCAAGCTCGTCGGGCGGCTGGCGACGTACCTGCAGGGCTACGGGCAGGTGCTCGTGCGGGCCAACGGGTGGGACCCCGCGGTGCTCGAGCGGTTCCGCACCGATCCCTTCGTCACCGGGTACGGCGGCGCCTTCGACGCCATCGGCACCACCGAGGACCTGCAGCAGCTGGCCGACCGGCTGCTGCCCGCCGAGTGGCTCGCCGCCTCGGCGACCGGCTCGGCCGCCCAGTGCGCCGCCCGGGTCCAGGCCCAGCTCGACGCCGGCGCGGACTCGGTCGTCCTCCACGGCGCGACCCCGACCGAGCTGGCGCCGGTGCTCGACGCGTGGGCGCAGGTGCGCCCCGACGGCCTCGACGCGTTGCCCGCCAACCCCGGGTGGATGCTGTGACCGCCCCCAGCTGGGCGGTCTCCGCCCGCGAGGACGTGACGCCCGCCTGGCTCTCGGACCTGCTCGGGCTGCCGGTCGACGACGTCGAGGTCACCCAGGTCGGCACCGGCCAGATCGGCACCTGCTACCGGCTGCGACCGACCGGCCACACGGAGCTGCCCGCGAGCCTGCTGCTCAAGCTGCCCGACCCCGGCTCGCGCGAGCTGCTGGCCGGGGCGTACGCGATGGAGCTGATGTTCTACGACCGCATCGCCCCCACGCTGGCCTGCCGCGTCCCGGCGGTGCACGGCGCGCGGATCGAGCCCGGCACCGGCTGGTTCGTCCTGCTGCTGGAGGACCTCGCGCCCCTGGTCCAGGGCGACCAGGTCGAGGGTGCGACCCCGGCCCAGGTGCTCGACGCCGCGGTCAACCTCGCCGGCCTGCACGGCCCGCGCTGGTGCGACCGCTCGCTGCTGGAGCTGCCCGGGCTCACCCTCAACGACGAGGACAGCGTGGCCCTGCTCGAGGAGATGTACCCCTCGACGCTCGACCTGTTCGTCGAGGGCCTCGGCGACCTGCTCGACGCCGAGACGGTGGCGACCCTGCGCGACTGCGTGCCGCCGACCCGGTCGTGGCTGCTGGGACGCCCCGAGCGCTTCGGCCTCGTGCACGGCGACTACCGCCTCGACAACCTCATGTTCACCCCCGGCGGAGGGCCCGGGGAGGTGGCCGCGCTCGACTGGCAGACCCTCTCGCTGGCGCTGCCGGCGCGCGACCTGGCCTACCTCGTCGCGACCTCGCTGGAGCCCGACGTACGACGGGAGGTGGAGCGCGACGTCGTCGCGGCCTATCACCGGCGGCTGTTCGGGCTCGGGGTCGAGGACTACGACCTGGGGACCTGCTGGGAGGACTACCGGTTCGGCCAGCTGCAGGTCCCGCTCGTGGCCACCTTCGGCTGCGCGTACGGCGCCCGCACCGAGCGCGGGGACCGCATGTTCGCCGCGATGGTGCGGCGCTCGGCCGCGGCGATCCGCGACCTGGGGACGCTGGACCTCGTCTGAGGGCCCTGTGTGGCTCAGGCCCGCTGGCGGACCTCGCGGGCGAACCGGCCGGCGAAGGCGCGCAGCGGCAGGTCGGCGCTGGTGACGATCCCGGGGCGGGCCTCGTGGACCGCGCGGACCGCGTGCAGCGCCGGCATGCCGGTGACCGTCATCGCCAGGCTGGCGAAGTCCTCCGGACGGGACAGGTCGTTGCCGGCGCCGGGGAAGATCATGTGCTTGTTGTAGACCTGCGGGTCGCCGGTGACCTGGGTGACGTAGCAGCCCTTGATGTCCCAGCTGGGGTCGGTGAAGGGCGTCATCTGCCACTCCAGGTGGGTCTCCACCCGCGCGACGCCGTCCACGACGCCGACGTACTTGACGTACGAGCCGCCCAGCGAGCCCTCGGGCAGGTGGTACCACCCGAGGTCGACGTCCTTCGTGCAGGCGCCGAGCTCGGCCTCGAAGCGGACCTCGTCGAGCTCCAGCCCGAACGCGTCGGCCTGGAGCTGCACGGAGTCGGCGAAGACCTCGGTGTACTTGCGCAGCATCCCGGGCAGCGCCGGGTCGTCGACCGGGCGGCCGTAGCCGACCTCGCGCCAGGTGTCCGCGGAGTGGTGGCAGGAGACGTCGACGGACTCGATGGTCGTGACGTTGGTGATGTCGGCGACGTCGGAGGTGCAGACGATGCCGAGGACCTGGTTCACGCCGGGGTTCATCCCCGTGCCGTAGAACGTCGAGCCGCCGCGCTGGCAGGCGTCCTCGATGACCTCGCTGACCTTGCGGCCGCTGGGGTGCGGGTGGTTGGCGTCGCGGTGGAAGCCGGTGATCCAGTCCGCGGTGGTGACGACGTCGATCCCGGCCTCGAGGACCGCCACGTAGAGGTCCTCGTCGGGGAAGACTCCGTGGAACGTGAGCACGTCGGGTCGGGCGGCGATGATCTCCTCCACGGTGCCGGTGGCGACCACACCGACCGGGTCGAGGCCGACGATCTCGCCCGCGTCGCGACCGACCTTGTCGGCGGTGTAGCAGTGCAGGCCGACGAGCTCGAGGTCCGGGTGGCGCTGGATGCGCCCGATCATCTCCGAGCCGAGGTTGCCCGTGGCGACCTGGAAGAGGCGGATCGGGGTGGTGCTGCTCATGCCTGCTCCTGCGGGGTCGAGGGGGTCGCGGTGGGGTAGAACTGCTGCGCCCACGTGCGGAGCGCGGTGAACCCGGCGTACTCGCCGCGCGAGAGGGCGGCGGGGGAGGCGTACTTCTGGTGCGACCAGATCACGAGGTCGGCCTCGACCTGCTCGATGACGCCGCGGGCGTGCTTGTCGGCGCGCTCGGAGTGCTCGCTCGTGTCTGACTCGCGGCGGCCGATCCACACGCTGAACCGCACGTCGCAGGTCGCGTCGTCGACCGGCGTGGTGGCCAGGACGGTGCGGTTGTCGACCATGCCCCAGGACTTGGTGACCGACATGCCGATGCCGCAGTTGATCGCCTCGACCCCGGAGTCGATGTCCTCGATCGAGCCGCCGGCGTCGCGCTGGTCGAAGGTGATGGTGAAGTCGACGTAGGAGATCGGGTCCTGGAACTCCTGGCGCGTGAACCGCGGGACGATCGGCACCTGGTGGACGTACTTGAAGTGGGCGAAGTCCACACCGTTCTCCAGGACGTACTGCGGGTGCAGCTCGAGCCCGGTGTCGAGCAGCCGGTTGTGCTCGCAGCCGGGGTAGTAGGCCTCCGCACCGCGCTCGGCCTGCCCGTCCTCGGTGTCGCTGGCGAAGCCCGTGAAGACGTCGGGCACGTCGAAGTGCGGTGGCCTGCGGTCCACGTCGTGCCAGACGTAGATCGACTCGTTGCGCTCCACGACCGGCATCGTGTTGATCCGGCGGCCGAGGTTGGGGTGGTCCTCGTAGGGGATGCAGGTGTTGCGCCCCTGCTCGTTCCACTCCCAGCCGTGGAAGGGGCAGCGGATCCGGTCCTCCACCACCGTGCCGCCGTACCCGAGGTGGGCGCCCAGGTGCTCGCAGTAGGCGTCCATCACGGTGACCCGGCCCGAGGCGCCGCGCCAGGCCACGAGGTCGCGACCGAAGTAGCGCATCCGGTGCACCCGGCCGACGGGGACCTCGTCGGACCAGGCGACCTGGAACCAGCCGGTGGGGTTCATCGGCAGCGTCGGCTTCACGAGCGCCCTCTTCGCGTAGAATGATCGTTCTGCGGAACAGAACCACTGTTCTGCCGGGCAGGTCAAGGGGCGACGTGACGACGGCAGCCGAGGAGCGACAGCTGCTCTACCGCGAGCGTGTCCTCGACGCGGCCGAGCGCGAGTTCGCGCGGGTGGGGTACGCCGACGCGCGGATGCCCGACGTCGCCCGGGAGGCCGGGCTCTCGCTGGCGACGGTCTACAAGACTTGCACCGGGAAGGCCGAGATCTGGGACGACCTGCAGGGCTCGCGGATGGCCGGCCTGCTCGAGGCGGTGGCGGCCGCGACGGCGGGCACGGCCGGGCTGGAGCGGTTGCTCGTGGGTGTGGGTGCGACGGCGGCGTACCTCGCCGAGCGGCCCGACTACCTCGCCATGAGCCTGCGGGTGGGCACCGCCTGGGCCTCGGCGGACGGCGTCGGCGTGCAGCGCACCGTGTGGAGCGACGGGCTCGAGAGCATCGCGGCCGGCCACGCCGCGGCGGTGGCCGCCGGCGAGGCGACCCCGCTGCGCTCGTCGGTGGCCGCCGGTCTCGTGGTCTCCGCGCTGCAGGTGTGGCTCTCGGACTGGTGGCGCTCGGGCCGGGACCGGCCGGTGGCCGAGGTGGTCGACGAGCTCGTCGACCACCTGCGCCGGCTGCTGGTCGCCTGAGGCGTGCGAGCGTCGCCCGGAGGGAACGGTGCCGGACCGGGGTCCGGCACGCGTGGGCCCATCCGGCGGGGTGGGTGTCGATCGGTCCGACACGGAGAACCTGCAGGGCATGACACAGGGGCACGTGCCGCCGAAGGCGGTCCAGAAGGTGGGGAAGCGGGCCGTCCGCTGGATCGAGGACGGGAAGGCGGGCAAGAACTTCACCGACACCGGCCGGCGCCGCGCCCACCAGCTGGCCGACGGTGAGGCGCTGAGCGACGCGGACGCCAAGAAGATGCGCGCCTACTTCGCCCGGCACGAGGTGGACAAGGACGCGAAGGGGTTCACGCGGGGGACCGAGGGCTTCCCCTCGCCGGGCCGGGTGGCCTGGGACGCGTGGGGCGGCGACGAGGGCAAGCGCTGGGTGGGGACGCTCGACCTCTGACGGTGCGCTCCACTCAGCGGCGCGGCAGCAGCGAGAGCAGGTCCTCGCCGCCCACGAGCACGCCCTCGGGTACGCCGGCGGCCGGCGTCTCGCCCGGCGCGCCGCGCCACGGGTCGGCGGTGAGCCGGACCTCGCGGCAGCCGTAGTCGTCGACGGAGGCCGCCACGAGCCGGTCCTCGGGCGTCGCCAGGACCAGCAGGTAGCGGGGACCGAGGTCGGCGGTGCAGGCCTGATCGCCTGCGGGCGGCGTCAGGGCCTCGACGCCCTCGACGAGCCGGGACAGCTCGCGGGTGGCGATCGGCGCCGGACGCGTGGCTCGCTCCCAGCGGAAGTACGCGCCGTTCTCGTTGCGCTCGGCCTGGTCGACGGCGTCGTACCGGCACACCCAGGCGCGGTCGACCTCGGGGAGTTCGGGGGAGTCTGAGGCCGGCGCGTCGGTGCCGAAGCCGTAGCCCCGGTCCTCGGCGGGCTCGGGCAGCTGCCGGGGGCAGGGTCCGCGCTCGTCGAGCAGGGCCAGGTCGCTGCCGCCGCCCCCGCCCGGGTCCGCCCCGAGGCCGGGGTCGGAGTCGCCGCACCCGGCCGCAGCGGCGAGCAGGGACACGGCCACGAACGCCACGGCGCCGCGGCGGAGCTGGGTGCGCATGCTGCTGGGACGCGGTCCGGTCATCACGGGTTCCCCCGGCTCTCTCAGGCCGCGTCGTGCTCGAGCCGGAACGGCGGTTCGCAGGAGTCGACGGCGACGACGTGGTGCCGGGGTTCCTGCTGGAGGGGGCTCGCCCTTCCGCCCGGGACGTTGTGACTGGAGTCCCTCCGACGCACCAGACGCGTCATCGGCACTCCAGATGGCGACCACCGCGCTCCTGCGCAGCACCCTGCTCTTGGCCGCGTGCCCCTGCTCGCGGGTGCAGGTCCGCCCGTTCATCGACCGGTGGCCGCACAGACCGTCGGCGGCTGCGGCGGGGGCCGGGTCACCAGCGGGAAGCGGCGTCGACGGCGTCCGGGGCGGAGCCACCGGAGGCTGCGCGCTGGCCGGGCGGGCCGGTGCGGCGCCGGCCGATCGCGCGCGCGTCTCGGCGTACCGGGCCTCGCGCATGGCGCGGTTGGCTGCGTCCTTGCTCATCGTCGGCTCACCCGGGGAACCACAGGTGCAGCCACCGACGCTCCCGCGCAGGCTCGGCCGAGGAGCGGTGCCGGATGTGGCTCCTGGGCGTGGACGCCGCTCAGCGCGGCGTCGACGCCGACGGCACGAACGCCGGACCGTGGCCCGGGACCACGAGGTCGGCGACGGCGAGCACCCGCTCGCGCTGCTCGCGCAGCAGGTCGCGGTCGGGGGCGTAGGGGTCGTCCGCGGGACCGTCGCCGGTCCACCACAGGTGGGTCAGGGCGACGACGCCGTCGGGCGTGCCGACGAGGGTGGTGAGGTCCTGCGGCGTGTGGCCGGGCGTCTCGAGCAGCCGCACGCCAGGAGTCAGTGCGAGGCCGTCGGCCTCGCGGATCTCGACGGTGTCGCGCTGCACCAGCCAGCGGAAGTCGTGCACCGGCACCTCGGGGAAGAGCGCGATGTTGACGGTGTGGTCGAGGTGGTGGTGGCTGACCACGATGTCGGTGACGTCCTCGGGCGCCACGCCGAGCTCCCGCAGCGGGTCGAGGATCTGCGCGCGGGCCGCGACCATGCCGGGGTCCACGACGATGACCCTGTCTCCGTCGCGCACGAGGCAGACGGTGCCGGCGACGCGGGGGAGCCGCGCGTACCCCTCTACCAGCACGTCGAGCCGGGCCGTGCGTGCGAGGCCTGCCGCGTCACCGGTGCTGTCGCCCATGACGAGACATTAGCCAGCCTGCAGGAGGACGGGGGCCGGCGCGGGGGAGCGGCCGAGCGAGGAGGCCCACCGGCGCACGCGTCGTCCTGCCCGCGTGAACCAGTCGTCGCCGTCGGCGCGCATCTGCCGGAAGGTGTAGGCCCACCCGGCCAGCGCGAGCGGCACCAGCAGCAGCGCCAGCGGCTGGGTGAGCGAGATCGAGCGCATCGTCGTCATCACGATGAACACCAGCGCCGGCCAGCACGCGGCGCGCTGGATCGTCGCCCAGGCGTACCTCGGCCTCGTCCCGCGTACGGCGGAGCGCCGCCGCAGCCCGGCGACCAGGAAGATCCCGTACGCCAGGTCCAGGGCCAGGCGCACCCCGAGGAAGAGCGGCGAGGTCACCGCCGCCGTCGGGATGAGCGTCTCCACCACCTGTCCGGGCTCCATGGGACCAGCCTGCCGTCCCGGGGGCCGGAGCGGGAGTCCCTGCGGGGTAGTCCGAGCCCAGCCCTCGGGGGTGGGTTCGGGCCCCCGGGTTGGGGGGACGTGCCTTACTGGGTGGACCGAGGCCGCACGAGCCCGTCGTGCCGGTCGCCCACCGAGGGGGTGCCATGCCAGTCCCGAGCAGCGACGCGCGGCCGGCGCAGACCGCCGGGGTCCCGGGCGCGCTCCTCGACGCCGGCGGCCGCCTCGTCGACGAGCTCGTGCTGGCGGCGCGCCAGGTGGCGGACCAGGCGCGGGCGTCGGGAAAGGCGCTGCGGCGTCCGAGTGCGGGCGTGCTGTTGCTGCTCGTGCTGTGGGCGGTGGGGATCCTGGGCGACGCCGCCACGACGATGCTGATGATGGGGACCGGTCGCTTCGAGGAGGCCAACGTCGCGGCCGCCTCCCTCATGAGGGTCTTCGGGGTGACCGGCTGGGTCGCGCTGTCGTCGCTGGTCTGCGTCGCGATCGCGTCCCTGACGCTGAGCCGCCCGCGCGGCACCTATGCATGGACGGCCGCCGCGGTCGGGCTCCTCGTCTGCCTGGGCAAGGTCTGGACGACGGTGTCCAACGCGCTGCTGTGGTGGACCGCCTCGGCCTGACCGACCGACGGCGTACGACAGCGAGGGCCGTCACCGCCTGCGTGAGGCGCACGCGATGCACTCGCGGGCCGCAGGCCGGGCCTCCAACCGGGCGGGGTCGATCGGCTCGCCGCAGCCCTGGCACACGCCGTACGTCCCGACCGCCAGGCGCGCGAGGGCCGCGTCGACCTCGGCCAGGTGCTGCTCGAGCCGGCGCGACAACGAGGTGACCTGAGAGCGCTCGAACGCGATGGTGTGGCCCTCCGGGTCGTGCTCGTCGTCGGCGTTGCTGTCGCGGGAGGCAGCGACCGTCTCCTCGAAGTCGGCTGCCAGCCCGTCGAGTCGCCGCACCACCCGTGCGCGCTCCTCGAGCAGGGCCGCACGCAAGGACTCCGGCATGCCCGGGGGAGACCCGCCCGCACTCCCTCCGACCTCCTCCACCCGTCCATGCTCGCAGAGACGACCGACAGCGCCGCCCCCTCGTCGGGTACTGGGCCGTCGGGGTGGTGCGCCGGGCGACCTGGACGACCACCGTGGTCACCGCGGGAGACACCCTGACGAAGTCTTGATCGATTCAAGAAAAGGTGGCAGGGTCGCCGTCATGCACCACCTGGACCCCGAGAGCATGCTCCGAGGCGCGCAGCTGCGCGTCACGCGGCCGCGCCTCGCGGTGCTGGAGGCCGTGGGGAGGCAGCCCCACCTCGACACCGAGTCGGTGATCGCGGCCGTGCGCGCCGAGGTGGGCTCGGTCAGCCACCAGGCGGTGTACGACGTGCTCCGCGCGCTCACCGAGGCCGGCCTCCTGCGCCGGATCCAGCCCAGCGGCTCGGTCGCGCGCTACGAGGCGCGCGTCGGCGACAACCACCACCACGTGGTCTGCCGCGGCTGCGGCTCGATCGCCGATGTCGACTGCGCCACCGGCGCGGCCCCGTGCCTCACCGCGTCCGACGACCACGGCTACGCCATCGACGAGGCCGAGGTCGTCTACTGGGGCACCTGCCCCACCTGCTCCTGAACAGAACCGTCCTGCACACCCCTTCGAAAGGCAGAGAATTGAGCGACAACGAGCTGCGGTGCCCGGTCGACCACGGCGCGGGCGGTGTGACCGCCGAGGGTTCGGAGAGCGAGAACCCGGCCATCGACTCGCCCACGCCGAAGACCGGCGGGCGCCCCCGCACCCTGAAGGACTGGTGGCCCAACTCCCTGGACCTCTCGCCGCTGGCGGTCCACAACAACAAGGTCGACCCCCTCGGCCCGTCGTTCGACTACCGCGAGGAGTTCAAGAAGCTGGACGTCGCGGCGCTCAAGCGCGACGTGGAGCAGGTGCTGACCACCTCGCAGGACTGGTGGCCCGCCGACTTCGGTCACTACGGCGGCCTCATGGTGCGCCTGAGCTGGCACGCCGCGGGCACCTACCGCATCCACGACGGCCGCGGTGGCGCCGGCGACGGCGACCAGCGCTTCGCGCCGCTCAACTCCTGGCCTGACAACGCCAACCTCGACAAGGCCCGCCGCCTGCTGTGGCCGGTCAAGCAGAAGTACGGCCAGAAGATCTCCTGGGCCGACCTGCTGGTCCTGGCCGGCACCGTGGCCTACGAGTCCATGGGCCTGGAGACCTTCGGCTTCGGCTTCGGCCGCGAGGACGTCTGGGAGCCCGAGGAGATCTTCTGGGGTCCCGAGGACACCTGGCTCGGCGACGAGCGCTACAGCGGCGAGCGGGAGCTGGCCGAGGGTCTCGGCGCGGTCCAGATGGGCCTGATCTACGTCAACCCCGAGGGCCCCAACGGCGAGCCCGACCCGCTCAAGGCCGCCCACGACATCCGCGAGACCTTCGCCCGGATGGCGATGAACGACGTCGAGACCGTCGCCCTCATCGCCGGTGGCCACACGGTGGGCAAGACCCACGGTGCCGGCAACGCCGACCTGGTCGGCCCCGAGCCCGAGGGCGCCGAGCTCGAGGCGCAGGGCCTGGGCTGGTTCAGCGCCCACGGCTCCGGCAAGGGCGAGGACACCATCACCTCCGGCCTCGAGGTCACCTGGACCCGCACCCCGGTGCAGTGGAGCAACGACTACTTCGAGCTGATGTACCAGTACGAGTGGGAGCTCGAGAAGAGCCCCGCCGGCGCCTGGCAGTGGGTGGCCAAGGACGCCGAGGCGGTCATCCCCGGCCCCACGCCGGACTCCCCGAAGCGCAAGCCCACGATGCTGACCACCGACCTCGCGCTGCGGATGGACCCGGAGTACGACAAGATCAGCCGCCGCTTCCGCGACAACCCCGAGGAGTTCCGCCTCGAGTTCGCGAAGGCCTGGTACAAGCTGCTGCACCGTGACATGGGTCCGGTCAGCCGCTTCCTGGGCCCCGACGTCGCGCCGGTCCAGCTGTGGCAGGACCCGGTGCCGGACGTGGACCACGAGCTGGTCTCCGAGGCCGACGTGGCCGCGATCAAGGCCAAGGTCCTCGACTCGGGCCTGAGCACCTCCGAGCTCGTCCAGGCCGCCTGGGCCTCGGCCGCGAGCTTCCGCTCCACCGACAAGCGCGGTGGCGCGAACGGTGCCCGCATCCGCCTGGAGCCCCAGCGCAACTGGGAGGTCAACGCCCCGGTCGTGCCCGTCGTCGAGAAGCTCGAGGGCATCCGCGCGGAGCTCGAGGCCGCCGGCACCCGCATCTCCCTGGCAGACCTGATCGTCCTGGCCGGCTCGGCCGCGGTCGAGAAGGCCGCCAAGGACGCCGGCGTCGAGGTCACCGTGCCCTTCCACCCCGGTCGCACCGACGCCACGCAGGAGATGACCGACGTCGACTCCTTCGCGGTGCTCGAGCCGCGCGCCGACGCCTTCCGCAACTACCTGCGGTCCGGCGAGAAGCAGCAGCCCGAGGTGCTGATGGTCGACCGCGCGTACATGCTCGGCCTGACCGCGCCGGAGATGACCGTCCTGGTCGGCGGCCTGCGGGCGCTGGGCAACAACGTCGGCGGCACCGCCCACGGCGTGCTCACCGACCGCCCCGGCGTGCTGAGCACCGACTTCTTCACCAACCTGCTCTCGCCGGGCACGGTGTGGAAGGCCTCGCAAGACCAGGAGCACGTCTACGAGATCCGCGACGCCTCCGCGGACGAGGTGAAGTTCACCGCCACCGAGGTCGACCTGATCTTCGGCTCCAATTCGCGCCTGCGCGCGCTGGCCGAGGTCTACGCCAGCGACGACGCCCAGGAGAAGTTCGTCCGCGACTTCGTCGCCGCCTGGGTCAAGGTCATGGACAACGACCGGTTCGACCTGCGCTGAGCCGCAGCCAGGACCGCACGCCGGCCCGTCGGCGCCTCCCTCAGGAGGCGGCGGCGGGCCAGCGCCGTTCCACGGCGCCCCACGGGTCGGCGTACTCCTGGCCCGTGCCGGCGTACGGCGAGCGCCGCTGCGCCAGCGCCGCCAGCGGCGGTCCGGCCAACCGCAGCAGGTAGCGCTTCCAGCCGACCTGCCGGCGGATCTCCTCCAGCAGCTGCGGCCAGCTGACCCGCTGGAAGTCCAGCGCCTCCTGGGCGCGCGCGGTGTCCATCCAGTCCGTGGCGAACCACGTCGTGTCGTCGTCGGGGTCGCCGGGCAGCCCGGGCGGCACCGCACCCTCCATGCCGAGCGCCGAGGTGTAGCCGACGGCGATCTCCCGCTGGAGCAACCGGTGACTCTCGTCGCCGCCGATCATCAGCACCTCGCCCAGGACGTCGGCCTCGACCGCGGCCGCGAAGGCCCGCGCGACGTCACGCACGTCGACGGTCTGGATCCGCCCGTCGTCCGGCAGCGCCGCGGAGAAGTACGCCGTCGCCTGATCGTTCCCGCCAGCGGAGACGTCGGCGGTCATCACGCCGCCCAGGCGAAGCACGACCCACGGGGTGGCGGCCGCGCGCACGAGCTCCTCGGCGGCCGCCTTGTGCCGACCGTAGAGGTCGCTGGGGGCCAGGGGGGAGTCCGCGCCCAGCAGGCCCAGGCCGCGGTGCGGGTTGCGGGAGCCGTGCACCGCCACGCTCGAGGCGTGCAGGAAGCGGGCGGTCGGGGCGTGGTCGACGACGGCCTCGACGAGGTGGCGCGTCGCACCGACGTTGACCCGCTCGGCCAGCTCGGGGGAGTCGTAGCAGGCCGGCGGGATGACGGCCGCGAGGTGCACGACCGCACGCGGCGCGCTGGCCTTCACGAGGCCACGCGCCTGCTCGGGCGAGGTCAGGTCGGCCCAGCGCCAGTAGAGGTCGCGCTCGCGGGGCAGGGCGGCCGCGTGGTCGCGGTTGGCCCGGGAGCCGAGGTCGGTGGCGACCACCGGGTAGCCGCGCGAGCGCAGGGCCGCCACGGTGGCGCGGCCGACCAGTCCGCAGGCGCCGGTGACGAGGACGGGGGCGTCGGAGAGCACGTCGCGAGCCTAGAGGTGTCGGTGTGGCGGGGGGGGGGGGCGGACCGGGGCGATCAGACCGGGGTGATGGGCAGTGACCGCCGCGGCTCGAAGGTGAAGGAGGAGCCGGTGCTGAAGCGGGTCACCGCCACCTCGTCGGCCTCCTTCACAGGCTCGCCCTCGACCAGCACCGCGGTCCAGTCCCTGGCCGATCCGACCACGTCGACGTCGTACCGGTCGTCGACCGCGCGCACGACGGCCTGCAGGGCCGATACCTCGCCGGGCCCGACCAGCGCGATCCACGAGCCGTCGTCGTGGGCCGCGCAGGGGCGCACGTGCAGGTGCATCGCCTCGGGGTCCACGCCCGCCTCGACGTACGCCGCGGGGTTGAGCAGCGGGTGCAGCTCCAGCACTCGCAGGGCCGCGGCCCGGTCGCGGGGCAGGTCGAGCACCCGGTGCAGACGCTCCGCGGCGATGCCGGCGATGCCGACCAGCTGCTTGCGGCAGATCTCGCGCGCCTGCTCCTCGGACTCGCAGCGCGAGCGGACGGCCAGCACGAAGGAGAGATTGAGCAGGTGCATCTGCAGGCAGACCTCGTCGGCCATCCGGACCAGCGCGGAGTGGCTGAAGGCGGCGAAGTCGAGGTCGGAGAGCAACGGGCCCGAGTAGTCGGCCAGACCCTCGTCCGCCGGGTCGATCGCGCTGAGCTCGAGGGAGGCCGCGCGGGTCCGCTCGATCTCGTAGAAGGGGGCCAGCGGCGAGACCGGCGGGTGGGAGTCGTCGATGACGACCGTCCACGCGCAGTGCGGGGCGCGGTCGGCCGGCACCCGCGGCGGGCGGTGGATCGGACGCACCTGGGCCCGCGGGTTGGTGGCGACGGCGGTGGCGTCGAAGGTGGGGTCCTCGATGTCGTGGCACATCGCCTTGACGTAGTCGGGCCCCATCGGCTCGACGTCCATCAGGGCACCGCAGTGGTCGAGGCGGAACTCGCCGTGCCAGGGGTCGTGGACGGTGTAGCGGAAGTCCATGAACTGCGGGGGGGCGCCGATGTCGAGCTGCAGGCCCTTGAAGATCTGCACGACGTCACCCCGACCCTCGACCTCGGGAGCGTAGCCGAGCGCCCGCTGCATGCGGCGGGTGTAGATCGGCGAGGACCCGGCCCACTCCTCGATCGCGATCTGGGCCATCTGGTCGCGCCCGAAGGCCTGGATGCACCAGGCCATGCCCGAGCGGTCGATGAGCTGACCGATCAACAGCAGCTCGGGGACCAGTCGCGCCAGCTGGTCGCGGTCCAGGTCGGCGTAGCGCGAGCGTGCGGTGGACATCAGCCACCCACCCCGGTGTCGAAGACCCGTCCGCACAGGAAGTCGCCGGGGGAGACCTGCTTCCACGTGCTGCCGTCGAGCTGGAGCATCTTGACGCAGCCGGGGGTCGTCTTGGCGCCGACCTGCATGGGGGCGTGGATGCCGTTGGAGTCCCACTCCCGCACCCCGCGGAGGGCCTGCACGAGCGCCGGGCGCGTCAGCTTCCCGCCGAGCTCGGTGGCCTTCTGCACGAAGAGCCGGGCCGCGGACCAGGCGAAGAGGCCGTAATAGTTGGGCACCGAGCCGGGCGCGGTCCGCTCCAGCCACTGCCGGTAGAGCACCATCTCGGGGATCCTCGCGTCGTCGAAGCGCTGGATGACGGAGTAGACGAAGGTGCCGTCGACGGCCTCGCCGCCCTGCTGGACGTAGCGGGTGTCGTAGACCGTCGGATCGGTGAGGAAGACCGCGTCGACGCCCTGCTGGGCCATGGCCTCCTGCAGCCGGATCGTGAACTGGAAGGGTCCGAAGTACATCACCAGCCCCGCGCCGTCGTCCTTCATCTGCTGGGCGTACGGCGCGTAGTTGAACTCCGAGGTCGCGATGCCCTGCACCCGCACGGTCTCCCCGCCCTGGGCGTCCCAGCCGGCGGCGAAGCTCTCGGCGTTGACCTTCGCGGCCGGCACGTCGACGTAGTAGACCGCCACCTTCTGCGACGCCTGCGGCTCGCGGTCGGTCCAGTAGGAGTAGAAGGACTGCGCCAACAGGTTCGGCTTGATGGAGTACGACGAGAAGCAGCTGGAGCACTCGGCGCGCTGCGGCGTGACGGTGAACGCGCGGAGGTCCGGCAGCCCGCACGACTCGGCGGTGGCTGCCCCACCCTGGTCCTGGCTCGAGACCGAGCCGACCGCGGCGAAGGTCTCCGCGCACGCCCGGGTGTAGGCCTGCTGGTCCCCGGCGGAGTCCGAGCGGGTGTCGAGGGCCGACAGACGCAGCGAGCGGCCGCAGATGCCCTTGCTGTTGGTCGCGTTGTAGTAGGTCACGAAGGCCTTGGTGGCGTCCTGGGCGGCCTGGAACAGGCCCGGCACCGGGCCGGAGATGTCGGCGACGTTCGCGATCGTGATCTCGGAGTCGGTGATGCCGGTCGAGTTCTCGAAGCCCTCGCAGGACCCCGCCTCGACACCGCCGTCGGCGGCGGTGGCGCCCTCGCCGGTCGGTGCGTCGCCGCCGGCAGCGGGCCCACCTCCGGAGCCGCCACTGGTGCCGCCGGTGGTCGTGCCCCCGCCGCTGGCGCCGGAGCCGACCGCGCCGGACCCGGGGGCTCCGCCGACGGCACCGGGGACGGCGCCGTCCTCGGCAGCGATCGGCTGGCCGTCGGTCCCGACGAGCACGCCCTGGCTGTTCATCCGGGCCATCGTGTCGGCGTCGACCCGGGACCCGCAGGCGGTGAGGGCGAGGAGGAGTGCGGCCGAGGAGGCCAGCACCAGACGTGGCGCCAGGGGCCGACGGGAGCGGCGGTGCATGGGGCCTCCGAGGGGGACGGGTTCGGTGGGTCAACGAGACGGTGAGACCTGGGTCACGTCCGGGGCGTGGATCCGAGGTGCTTGCGTTCCTGCTGGAACAGGTTCTAACTTGGACACGTGTCCAGTCAAGTGTCCATCGTCGCGCGGCAGGTCGTCGACGGCCGCCGCGCCGAGACCCTGGAGCGTCTGCTCGAGGCCGGTGGGGAGGAGCTGCGGGCGGTCGGCCACGAGGCCCTCACCGTGCGCACCGTGGCGGCCCGGGCGGGGGTCTCGCCTGCGACGGCGTACACCTACGTCGCGAGCAAGAACCACCTCTTTGCCGAGCTCTTCTGGCGCTACCTCGACGCCGAGCGGCCCGAGCCGACCGGCACGGACGCGCTGGCCCGCCTGCGCTCGACCACGCGGGCGCTGTGCGAGCACATGGCCGCGGCACCCGAGCTCGCTGCCGCCGTCACCCCGGCGCTGCTGAGCTCGGACCCCGACGTGGAGCGGCTGCGGCTGCGCATCGGCGGGGAGTTCCTGGCCCGCTTCGCCGCAGCCATCGGCGACGACGTGCCGCGGGACCGCGTCGACGCGGTCCTGGAGGCGCTGGTCATGGCCTTCTCGGGCGCGCTGCTCCAGAGCGGCATGGGCCTGATCGCCTACACCGACCTCGCCGACCGCCTCGACCCCGTCGTCGCCGCCATCATGGAGGGCCACCTGTGACGCTGACCCACGAGCCGGCCACGCGCGACGTCGCCGGCTTCGACATCTACGAGCACGCCGTGCAGGACGACCCGCTGCCGTGGTACCGCCTGCTGCGCGACGAGGCGCCGCTCTTCCACAACGTCGAGCACGACTACTGGGTGCTCAGCAGGCACGCCGACGTGCACCGCGCGACCCGTGACGACGAGGGCTTCTCCAACCGAATGGGGGTCACCCTCGACGCGAGCGCGTGGAACGAGCACGCGCACCTGGTGATGTCGTTCCTGGCGATGGACGCCCCCGAGGCGACCCGGCTGCGTCGGTTGGTCTCGCGCGCCTTCACCCCCCGACGGGTGCGCGAGCTCGGGCCGACCGTGGAGCGGCTGACGGCGGCGTACCTCGACGCGGCGCTGGAGCGCGGCCCCTCCCTGGACTGGATCACCGACGTGGCCGGGCGGATCCCGATGGACGTCATCAGCGACATGATGGGTGTGCCGGAGTCCGACCGCGCCGAGGTGCGGCGTCTCTCCGACCTGCTGGTGCACCGCGAGGACGGCCTGCGCGACGTGCCCCCCGCCGGCATCGAGGCCAGCATGACCCTCTTCGCCTACTACGCCGACATGCTCGCCGAGCGGCGCCGCCGCCCCTCCGACGACCTCACCAGCGCGCTGCTCAACGCCGAGGACGAGTCGGGCCGCATGACCGACGCCGAGATCACCGCCTTCCTCTTCCTCATGGTCGTGGCCGGCAACGAGACCACCACCAAGCTGCTGGGCAACGCGCTCCACCACCTCTCGGGGGAGCCCGCGCAGCTGCGCGAGGTGCTCGCCGACCCGACCGGTCCGCTCGTGGACCCGTGGGTGGAGGAGACGCTGCGCTACGACGCCTCGACCCAGTACGTCGCCCGGCTGGTGACCCGCGACCTGTCCCTGCACGGGGTGACCGCACCGGCCGGCAGCAAGCTCCTGCTGGCCCTGGGCGCGGCCAACCACGACGACCGGGTCTTCACCGACCCCGACCGCTTCGACGTCCACCGCAGCCCGGCCGAGCTCGCCGAGCACGTCAGCTTCGGCGGCGGCCGGCACTTCTGCCTCGGCGCCAACCTCGCCCGGCTCGAGGCGCGCCTGGTCCTGCGGGCCCTGGTCGACCGCGTGTGCGACCTCGAGGTCCACCACGACCGGTCGGTGCGCTTCTACTCCGCCAACGTGCGCGGCTTCGCGCGGCTGCCGATCACCGTCACCCCCCGAGCCGGGGCGCGCTGAGGTGGGTCGCGAGAAGTACGCACGGCCCGAGCGGCGGCCCGTCGTCGTGACCGGTGCCTCCTCGGGCATCGGTGCCGCCACGGCGCTCACCCTGGCGGCCGCGGGCTACCCCGTGGCGCTGGGAGCGCGGCGCGAGGAGCGGCTGGTCGAGCTGGTCCAGCAGGTCAGGGACGCCGGTGGCGAGGCCGTCGGGCACCGGCTCGACGTCGCCTCCACCGAGTCGGTGGAGGAGTTCGCGGCCAAGGTCGTGGCCGACCTCGGCGAGGTCGAGGCGGTCGTCTCCGGCGCTGCGCAGCTGGCCCCGGGCACGATCCACGAGGTCGACAGCGACCGGATCTCCCGTGAGCTCGAGGTCAACGTCGTCGGCACCCACCGGCTGGTCCGGGCCTTCGTGCCCGGCATGGTCGAGCGCCGCCGCGGCGACCTCGTGGTCCTCTCCAGCGACGTCGCCGTGCGCGCCCGCCCCTTCATGGGTGCCTACACCGCCGGCAAGTGGGGCCTCGAGGGCCTGGCCCACGCCATGCAGATGGAGCTGGAGGGCACCGGCGTCCGCGTCTCGATCGTGCGGCCCGGGCCCACCTGGAGCGAGATGGGCATGGACTGGGACCCCGCCGAGGCCGCCAAGGTCCTCGACGCCTGGGGCCGTTTCGGCCACGCCCGGCACCCGCACTTCCTGCAGCCCCAGCCGCACGCCGATGCCATCCGCGCCATCCTCGACGCCCCTCGCGGGGTCCACCTCAACCTCGTCGAGGTCTCGCCCGAAGCCCCAGTGGAGGACATGTGACGACCACCCACGAGCGTCCGCCGCACCAGCGGCCGGCCGCCATCGAGGCGATCCCGGAGGTCTCCTTCGCGATCCCCGACGAGGACGGCTGGGGGCACCTGGCCGAGCTGCGCACCGACCCGGTCGCGCTGCTGGAGCGCGTGCACGCCGAGTGCGGGGACATCGGCCGGTTCCGGCTGGCGGACAAGGACGTCGTGCTGGTCACCGGCGCCGAGGTCAACGAGCAGTTCTTCAAGGCCCCGGACACCACGCTGGACCAGGCGGCGGCGTACCCCTTCATGACGCCGATCTTCGGGGAGGGCGTGGTCTTCGACGCCTCTCCCGAGGAGCGCCAGCAGGCGCTGAAGAACCAGGCGCTGCGCGGTGACCAGATGCGTGGGCACGCCCGCACCATCGAGAACGAGATCAACCGGATGGTCGCGGGGTGGGGTGACGAGGGCGAGGTCGACCTGCTCGACTTCTTCGCCGAGCTCACGATCTACAACACCGCCGCGTGCCTGGTGGGTCTGCCGTTCCGCGAGGAGATCGACGCCCGGTTCGCCGAGGCGTACCACGGCCTGGAGCGCGGCACCGACGCGCTGGCCTACGTCGACGCCTACATGGAGGGCGTGGAGTCCTTCGAGGTCCGCGACCGCTCCCGAGCGGTGCTCGTCGAGCTGGTGCAGGGGATCATCGACCGTCGCCGCGCCCGGGGCACCGTCGCCCGGGAGGAGCGGGACCTGCTCGACGTGCTGATCTCGCTGGACATGAGCGCCGACTACATCACCGGCGTCTTCATCTCCATGCTCTTCGCCGGCCACCACACCTCGTCCGGCACCTCGGCCTGGACCCTGATCGAGCTGATGCGGCACCCGGACCAGATGGCCGAGGTCGTCGCCGAGCTCGACGAGCTGTACGCCGACCCGGGCGACGGCACGAAGGTCGAGATCTCCTTCCAGGCGCTGCGCTCGATCCCGCGGCTCGAGTCGGTGATCAAGGAGACGCTGCGCCTGCACCCGCCGCTGATCATCCTCATGCGCCTGGTCCAGGAGGAGATCGAGCTGGCCGGGCGCACCATCCCGCCCGGGACGATCGTCGCCTCCTCGCCGCGGGTGTCGAACCGGCTCGCCGAGGACTTCCCCGACCCCGAGCGCTTCGACCCGAGCCGCTACCTCGACGGGAGGCAGGAGGACCTCCAGAACCGCTGGACCTGGATCCCCTTCGGTGCCGGCAAGCACCGCTGCGTCGGCAACGCGTTCGCCATGATGCAGATCAAGGCGATCTTCTCGGTGCTGCTGCGCGACTTCGAGTTCGAGCTGGTGCAGCCCAGCGAGACCTACCGCGACGACTACTCCAAGATGGTCATCCAGCTCCAGCGACCCTGCCGCGCCCGCTACCGGCGCCGTGCGACGGGCTCCGCGCGATGACCGTGCGCGTGGTGGCCGACCTGGACATCTGCCAGGGCCACCAGATGTGCCAGGCCGAGGCGCCGACCGTCTTCGGCTTCGACGAGGCCGCCGACGTCGTCGAGGTCCTCGAGCCCCACCCCGACGAGTCGTTGCGGCCCCAGGTCGAGGCAGCCGTGAGGTACTGCCCGGCCTTCGCCCTCACGATCGTCGACCCCGCACCCGACCCCACGTCCGAGGAGGACCGATGAGCACCATCACCCGCGCCGAGCTCGAGGAGTTCTGGGAGGGGTGGCTCGCGGTGAACCGCGAGGCCGAGCGCACCGGCGACTGGCGGGTGCTCGCGGAGTCCTACGCCGTGGACGCCAACTACGGCTGGATGTACAGCCACGACGAGCACTTCATGGCCGTGGGCCGCGACCAGATCCGCGACTGGGCCATCGGCATCGAGATGGACGGCTTCGACGGCTGGCACTACGACTACGTCTGTGCCGTGATGGACGAGGCCAAGGGCATGGTCGTCGGCTTCTGGAAGCAGCGCTCGGGCATCCTCGACGACTCCGGCAAGGAGTTCGAGATCCTCGGCATCGGCGGGTCCTGGTTCGGCGTGGAGCGGCAGGGCCCCGGCCCCGACGAGGGCAAGCTGATGATCGCCTGGCAGCGCGACTGGTTCGACATGCCGTCGACCACCCACACGTTCATGCAGATCCTGGAGTCGGGCAAGGCACCGGAGCCGCTGCTGAAGCGGATGTCGGTGTTCGGGCACGAGGTGCCCGGGCACTACCACCTCGCCGACCTCCCTTCCACCGTCTGGCCGCCGCCGGTCGAGGCGGGGGAGTACGTCACCCAGGTCCCCACCGGGCCCGAGGCGACGACCGGGGCCGGCGCGTGAGCCGCGCGGAGCGCCTGGCCATCACGCTGCCCGCGCCGCAGCAGCTGGTGGACGGCAAGCTCAGCGGTGCATCTGACGCAGCGACGTACCCCATCCTGGACCCGGCCACCGGGCTGCAGATCGGCGTGGCCCCCGACAGCACCGCCGAGGACGTCGACGCGGCGATCGCGGCTGCCCGGCGGGCCTTCGACGAGTCCGACTGGGCCACCGACCGCGACCTGCGCGTCCGGTGCCTGCGCCAGCTGCACGCGGCGCTGCTGGAGGAGGCCGAGGAGTTCAAGACCCTCACCACCGCCGAGGTCGGCATGCCCGGCTTCATGATGATGGCGGCCGGCTTCGACGTGCCGGTGGAGGGGCTGAAGTGGGTCACGGACCTGCTCGAGGGCTACGAGTTCGAGACCGACCTGGGCGAGGCCGCCCCGATGGGGATCCCCACCCGGCGCACCGTGCGGCGTGAGCCGGTCGGGGTGGTCGCGGCGATCTCACCGTGGAACGTGCCGACCCAGATCAACCTGGCCAAGATCGGTCCGGCCCTCGCCGCCGGCTGCACGGTCGTGCTGAAGCCCGCGCCGGACACCCCGTGGGTGGCCGCGGAGCTCGGACGCCTCGTGGCCGAGCGCACCGACATGCCTGCCGGGGTGCTCAACGTCGTCACGCCGCGGTCCAACGAGGTCGCCGCCCGGCTGACCTCCGACCCCCGCGTCGACATGGTCTCCTTCACCGGGTCCACCGCGACCGGCCGGGCGATCATGGCGGCCGCAGCGCCCACCCTGAAGAAGGTCTTCCTCGAGCTCGGCGGCAAGTCGGCCGCGATCGTGCTGGACGACGCCGACGTGGCCTCGGCCGCTGCCGGCACCGCCTTCACCGTCTGCATCCACGCCGGCCAGGGCTGCGCGCTCACGACCCGGCTCGTGGTGCCCCGGGAGCAGTACGACGTCGCCGTGCAGGCGGCCGCGGACACCATGGCCGCGATCGGCACCGCCGACCCGGCCGACGAGGGAGCGATCTGCGGTCCGGTGATCTCCCGGGTGCAGCGCGACCGGGTCGAGGCCTACCTCCGCCTCGCCGAGGAGGAGGGCGGGACCTTCGCCACCGGTGGCCACGTGCAGGAGAAGGACGGCGAGCTCGCCGGCGGCTGGTGGATCGAGCCGACCGTCGTCGCGGGCCTGGACAACACCAGCCGCCTGGCCCAGGAGGAGATCTTCGGTCCGGTCCTGGTCGTCATCCCGCACGACGGGGACGACGACGCGGTCCGGATCGCCAACGAGTCCGACTTCGGCCTCTCCGGCTCCGTCACCGCCGGAGACCCCGAGCGGGCCGCCGCCGTGGCCCGGCGCATCCGCACCGGGACGGTCGCCGTCAACGGCGGGGTCTGGTTCAGCCCGGACGCTCCCTTCGGTGGCTACAAGCAGTCCGGCCTGGGCCGCGAGATGGGCGTGGCCGGCTTCGAGGAGTACCTCGAGACCAAGACCCTGGCCTTCCCCGCCTGACCTACAGAGAGAGTCGACACATGCGTTTCGAGAACAAGGTCGCCGTCGTCACCGGCGCGGCCCAGGGCATCGGCGAGGCCTACGCCAAGGCGCTGGCCGCCGAGGGGGCGAAGGTGGTCGTCGCCGACCTCAACACCGAGGCCGGCGAGCAGGTGGCCAAGCAGGTCGAGGCCGACGGCGGCACGGCGATGTTCGTGCGCACCGACGTGAGCAGCCACGAGTCCGCGGCCGCGATGGTCGAGGCCGTCACCGCGGCGTACGGCGGGATCGACCTGCTGGTCAACAACGCCGCGATCTACGGCGAGATGGCCTTCGACCTGCTGATCAGCGTCGACTGGGACTACTACCGGAAGTTCATGAGCGTGAACATGGACGGCGCGCTGGTGATGACCCGCGCGGTCTACCCCTCCATGCAGCAGCGTGGCGGCGGGGCGATCGTCAACCAGTCCTCGACCGCGGCCTACCTCTACTCCGGGTTCTACGGCCTGGCCAAGGTCGGCGTGAACGGGCTGACCCAGCAGCTGGCCCACGAGCTCGGCGGCATGCGCATCCGGGTCAACGCGATCGCCCCCGGGCCCACCGACACCGAGGCCACCCGGGTCCAGGCCGGCGACGCGGCGAAGGACATCGTGCGCAACAGCCTGGCCCTCAAGCGGATGGGTCGGGTCGAGGACATGGTGGGGGCCTGCCTCTACCTGCTCTCCGACGAGGCCTCGTGGGTGACCGGGCAGATCCTGGCCGTCGACGGCGGCCAGACCTTCCGGCTGTGAGCGCGGGTCTGCGGGTCGGCTTCGTCGGCCTGGGCAACATCGGCAAGCCGATGGCGCTGCGGCTCGCCGCGGCCGACGGCTTCGACCTCGGGGTGTACGACGTCGCCCCGGAGCCCCTGGAGGAGCTGGCCGCCGCCGGCGCGCGGGTGGCCGGGTCGGTGGCCAGGCTGGCTGCCGACTGCGACGTGCTCTGCGTGATGGTGCGCGACGACGAGCAGGTGCGCGACGTCATGGGGCAGGTGCTGGGCGTCGCGGGGGACCGGCTGACCGTGGTGGTGCACTCCACCGTCGCGCCCGACACCCCGCGGGCGCTCGAGGTCACCGCGGCCCGGCACGGGGTGCGCGTGCTGGACGCCCCCGTCTCGGGCGGCGGCATGGGCGCGGCCGCCGGCACCCTGGCGATCCTCGTCGGGGGCACCGACGACGCCTTCGCGGCCGCCCACCCGGTGCTCGCGGCGATGAGCAGCAAGGTGGTGCACGCCGGACCGATCGGCGCCGGCACCCGCTTCAAGCTCGCCCGCAACCTCATGCACTTCGTGGCCTTCACCGCCGCGACCGAGGCCCAACGGCTGGCCGAGGCCGCCGGCCTGGACCTGCGAGCGCTCGGCGACGTCGTCCGCCACACCGATGCGATCACCGGTGGGCCGGGCGCGATCATGCACCGCGAGACCACCGCGCCCATCGCCGCGGACGACTTCTGGTTCGGGGTCTTCGAGCACGTCGTCGCGCTGGGGGAGAAGGACCTCACCTTCGCCACGTCGCTGGCCGACGAGCTCGGCGTCGACGTCCCGCTGGCCCGGCTCGCGCTCGAGCGGCTGGCCCCCGGGCTGGGCATGCCGCACTCGCCCCTGCTCTCCGACCACCCGGCCGACCACCCCGCCGACGACACCGAGAGGGAGCAGCCGTGACCGACCAGCCCGGCAAGTTCGACCACCTGCCCGAGACCCGCCGCCGCGGCCTGGAGAAGATGGAGCAGGTCTACGGCTTCGAGATGTCCGACGGCGAGGGCGACTTCTTCCGCTACACCGCCGACCACCTCTTCGGCGACGTGTGGCAGCGCCCCGGGCTCTCCGACCGCGACCGCCGGCTGCTGCTCATCGGCCTGCTCGCCGGCAAGGGGTACGCCGACGTGCTCGGCATCCAGGTGCCGGCCGCCCTGGCCAACGGCGAGCTCGACGACGCGGCCCTGCGGGAGGTCGTGATCATGGTCTGCCACTACGCCGGCTGGCCCGACGGCGCGAAGCTCAATGCGGTCGTCGAGGACGCCATCGGCAAGGCCGCGCGGGCCCGGGCCGAAGCGGCCGGGCGAGAGCAGGGGTGAGCACCGCCTCGCTGGAGCGCCTGCCCCCGGGCGACCACCGGCTGCACGGGGCACGACCCCCGGTCGACCTCGCCGCGCGGGGCTGGACCGAGACCGAGCACGTCGCGTCCGGTGTCGCGGTCTCTCCCGGCGGCCGGGAGGCGGCGTACGCCGTCCGGGTGCTGGTGCGGCGCCCGCCCGCAGGGCAGGCGAGCGGCACCCTGTGTGCGGAGTGGCTCAACGTCTCCTCCGGCGCCGAGGCGGCGCCGGACTGGACCTACCTCGCCGAGGAGCTGCTGCGCTCGGGCCACGCCTGGGCCGGGATCTCCGCACAGTACGTCGGGGTGATGGGCGGTCAGGCCTCGGTCGCCGTCGGCGACGGCAGCGGTGCAGGAAGCCCGGGACTGGTCGGGGCGGACCCCGAGCGGTACGGCGGGCTCGAGCACCCCGGCGACGCCTGGTGCCACGACGTCTACGAGCAGGTCGCCCGCGCGGTCGCCCACCTCGTGGGGGCCGACCTGGTGCTCGGCGTGGGGGAGTCGCAGTCGGCCTGCCTGCTCTCGCGGCACCTGGTCTCCGTGCACTCCCCGGGGTCTCCCTTCGCGGGCTACCTCGTGCACTCGCGGGCCGGCGCGCTGCCCCCGGTCGAGCCGTCCGCGGTGCAGCACACGATGACCGAGGTGCTGTCCCAGCAGCCCGCGCCGCTGCCCGACGACCTGGTCCCGACCCTGGTGGTCCAGACCGAGACCGACGTGCTGGGCCGGATGCGCTCGCTCCCCGCGCGGCAGCCGGACGGCCCGCTGCTGCGCACCTGGGAGGTCGCCGGCACCGCGCACGCCGACAAGTTCCAGATCGACGCCTTCGAGGACTTCCTCGGCTGCCCGACCCCGGTCAACCGCGGCCAGCAGGTCTACGTCCTGCGCGCGGGGCTGCGGGCGCTCGAGCGGTGGGCGCGCGGGGGAGACGCCCCGCCGCCCGGCGAGCTCCTGCAGGTCAGCGGTGGTGCAGGCGAGGAGGCGTACGTCGTCGACACCCTCGGCAACACCCTCGGTGGCGTCCGTACCCCGGCCGTCGACGCTGCGGTCCAGCGGCTCAGTGGCGCGGCGCCCGCGGGAGCCTCGCTGGTCTGCCAGCTCTTCGGTTCGACCACACCGGTGGCTCCCGAGGTGCTCGCGGACCGGTGGCCGACCAGGGCTGCCTACCTCGCGGCGTACGAGGCTGCGACCGAGACGATGGTCGCCGCGGGCTTCGCGCTGCCCGAGGACAGGCAGGCCCTCCTGTCAGAATCTGTGCCGGAGCTCTTGACCGACCCCTAGGACCCCTCTTGAATTCTCCTGTGAGCTACGACACCGTCATCCGCCGCGGCCTCTGGTTCGACGGCACTGGCGCCGAACCCGCGATCCGCGACCTCGGCATCCGCGACGGCCGCGTCGTCGAGGTCTCCGTGGAGCCGCTGGAGGCCGGTCCCGGCACCGAGGTCGTGGACGCGACCGGCCGCTGGGTGATGCCGGGCATGGTCGACATCCACACGCACTACGACGTGGAGGTGCTCGAGGGCCCGGGTCTCTCGGAGTCCCTGCGGCACGGCATCACCACGCTGCTGCTCGGCTCCTGCTCGCTCTCCACCGTCCACGTCGACCCGGTCGACGCCGGTGACCTCTTCGGCCGGGTCGAGGCGATCCCGCGCGAGCACGTGATCGGCGCGCTGCAGCGGCTGCGCGACGCGGGCGAGGGCTGGGACGGCCCGGCGGAGTACGTCGAGGCGCTGGAGCGCCGCCCGCTCGGCCCCAACCTCGCGGCCTTCGTCGGCCACTCCGACCTGCGTGCCGCGGTCATGGGCCTGGACCGCGCGACCCGCAAGGAGGTGCGGCCCAGCCGCTCCGAGGTCACGCGGATGGAGCAGATGCTCACCGACGCCCTCGACGCCGGCTTCGTGGGCATGTCGGCCCAGCAGCTGCTCTTCGACAAGCTCGACGGCGACCTGTGCCGCTCGCGGACGCTGCCCTCGACGTACGCCAAGCGCCGCGAGATGCGCCCGCTGCGCTCGCTGCTGCGCCGCCGCGGTCGGGTGCTCCAGGCCGGTCCGGACGCCAGCCACCCGCACACGATCGTCACCCAGGCGCTCGGCTCGATCGGCTGGGGCAAGCAGCCCGCCCTGCGCACGAGCCTGCTCTCGGCCGCCGACATCAAGGCCATCCCGTTCGTCATCCACCTGATGAACCTGCTCGGCGGCGTGGTCAACCGCCTCGGTGCCGACTTCCGCTGGCAGCACCTGCCGGTGCCGTTCGAGGTGTACGCCGACGGCATCGACCTGGTCATCTTCGAGGAGTTCGGCTCCGGGGCCATCGCGCTGCACCTGCAGGAGCAGGCCGCGCGCGAGGAGCTGTTCCGCTCCGAGGAGTACCGCCGGGCCTTCCGCAAGGACTACGAGTCCAAGTACGGCCCGCGGGTGTGGCACCGCGACTTCTTCGACGCCGAGATCGTCGCCTGCCCCGACGCCTCGGTCGTCGGCAAGTCCTTCGGCCAGGTCGGCCTCGAGCGCGGCGGCCTGCACCCGGTCGACGCCTTCCTCGACCTCGTGCTCGAGCACGGCACCGCCGTGCGCTGGCGCACCACCATCTCCAACCACCGCCCGAAGGTGCTGCAGCGGATGGCACAGAGCCCGCACGTGCAGATGGGCTTCTCCGACGCCGGTGCGCACCTGCGCAACATGGCCTTCTACAACTTCGGGCTGCGGCTGCTCAAGCACGTGCGCGACGCCGAGGTCGCCGGTCGGCCCTTCCTCACGGTCGCCCAGGCCGTGCACCGGCTCACCGGCGAGCTCGCGGACTTCTACGGCATCGACGCCGGGCACCTGCGCGTCGGCGACCGTGCCGACGTGCTCGTGGTCGACCCGGCCCACCTGGACGCCTCGCTGGAGGGGTACCACGAGGCGCCGGTGGAGATCTACGGCGGGCTGCGCCGGATGGTCAACCGCAACGACGCCGCGGTGCCGCTGGTGATGGTCGGTGGCCAGGTGGTGGTCCGCGACGGCGAGCCGACCGACATCGTCGGCCGGCAGCGGACCGGTTCGTTCCTGCGGGTGGGTCAGCCGACGGCTGCCCCGGCCACCTCGTCCCCGGTCCCCGAGCCGGTCAGGGGCACTGCGCCAGCACCCGCCTGAGCGCGGCGTCCTCGGAGTCGTCGACGGCGAGGTCCCAGGCGTCCTTGACCGCCACCCAGCGCAGCACGTAGGCGCACTGGAAGCGGGCCCGGGGGAGCCAGGCGGCCGGGTCGTCGTCACCCTTGGCGGCGTTGGTCGGCCCGCCGGAGGCCACCAGCACGCCGAGGTCGTTGGCGAAGGCCTCGCGCCGCGCTGCGCTCCAGCCGCTCGCGCCCGAGCGCCAGGCCTCGGCGAGCGGGACGACGTGGTCGATCTGCACGGCCTGCGCCTGGGCGGGGTCCTTCATGTCGGTCATGACCAGCCGCGCCCCGGTGTAGGGGTCGACCCACGTGCCGGCCAGCACGTCGTGGTCGCAGCCGTCCTGGCGGGTCGTGGTGGTGCTGCCGGGCTCGGCGTCGCGCAGCAGCACGTCGTCGCGCTGGTTGCAGCCGTTGCCGTCCACGTCGGACCACGCCGGCCCGAAGGCGTCGCGGTCGTACGTCGGTCCGCCCGGGTCGCGGTCGGTGCGCGGCAGCCGGTCCAGGGCGTCGAGCGCGTCGGCAGGGGACAGCTCGCGCACGGGGGCCGGGTCCGCCGACGGCGTACGGTCGGTCGCCGGGAGGGTGCAGCCGGTCGCCACCAGCACGACCGCCGTGACCAGCGACGCCCACGCTGTCGCGATGCGGCGGGTGGGGGAGCAGGGCACGGGCGGAGCCTCCCACGTCGCGCCGACACCGGGGCGCACCTCGGGCCAGCCCGCGTCGGCGCAGCGGGAAGTGCGGACGACAGGGCCACGGCGGGCCTAGGTTGGCCTCATGAGTCAAGCACCCGCAGGGTGGCACCTGCAGCCGGACGGTCGCGAGCGCTACTGGGACGGCACGCAGTGGACCGCCCACTTCCGTCCCGGCCCCGCCCCGCAGGCCGCCGACGGCCAGCCGCAGGCCGACCCGGCCCAGCAGGGCTACCCGCAGCCGGGCTACCAGCAGCCGGGGTACGCCGGCTACCAGCAGGGGTACCCGCAGCAGGGCTACGGCCAGGCGTACCCCCAGCAGGGCTATGCGCCGGGCTACCAGGGCGCCCCCTCCTCGGGGTCCTCGAACACCACCAAGATCGTGCTCATCGTCATCGGTGTGCTGATCCTGCTCGTCGGTGGCGGCTGCCTGGCCGTGGTCACCCTCGTCGGTGGCGCGGTCAACGAGGCCGTGGAGACGATCGAGCGCGAGGACGACCAGCCCGGGGGCCCCGACAACCCGCTGGAGATCACCGAGGGAGAGGCGTTCGAGGTCTCCGGCTTCGACTACGACCCCGGGTGGTCGGTGGTCGGTGACTTCGTCGACGACGCCGACATCGAGGGGCTCAAGCTCACCAACAACCGGGACACCCCCGACAGCGCCTTCGTCGAGATCAAGCTCTGGTCCGGCAACGAGGTGCTGGCCACCGTCGACTGCTACACCGACGAGGTCGCCGTCGGCACCAAGGTCACCGTGGACTGCTCGTCCTTCGACGACCTGCCGGCCAGCTACGACCGGATCACCATCAACGACACGTTCTGAGCAGCGGGCCCACGAGAGCCGTGCACGGCGAGAGCCCCCGACCAGGAGGTCGGGGGCTCTCGTGCTGGTGGGCGATACTGGGTTTGAACCAGTGACCTCTTCCGTGTCAAGGAAGCGCGCTACCGCTGCGCCAATCGCCCGGGTCTTGAGTTGTGGTGGGGCTGGAGGTGGGTACGGGATTTGAACCCGTGTACACGGATTTGCAGTCCGTTGCCTCGCCTCTCGGCCAACCCACCGCGGAGGCCAAACAATGGAGAGACCTCTCCGAGCGGACGACGAGGCTCGAACTCGCGACCTCAACCTTGGCAAGGTTGCGCTCTACCAACTGAGCTACGTCCGCTTGCTTCCCCAGGGTTGCCCCTGGCGAACGACGGAAACAGTAGCCCATGGCCCAGACCGCGCCAAATCCGGGTCACCACGGCGTTTCGGCCCCCTGACGGGACCGTGAACAGCCCGCTGACCAGCGGCTTACAGTGACCGCCATGCACGCCTGGGTGGACGGTTCCCTGCTCCTCGACCCGACCGCCGCAGCGGTCCGCGTCACCGACCACGGCCTCACCGTCGGCGACGGGGTCTTCGAGTCGGTCAAGGTCGTCGACGGCCGGCCGTTCGCCCTCGGTCCGCACCTGGACCGGCTCGAGCGCAGCGCCCTCGGCCTCGGTCTCGAGGCACCGGACCGCCCGCTGGTGGAGGAGGGCGTGCGGGCCGTGCTGGCCGCCGAGCACCTGCCGCTCGGGCGGTTGCGCATCACCGTCACCGGAGGGCCCGCGCCCCTGGGCTCCGGCCGGGGGGACGAGGGCCAGACCGTGGTCGTGGTGGCCGTCCCCATGGCGCCCGCCGCCGCCTCGGCGGCAGTCGTCACCGTGCCCTGGCCCCGCAACGAGCGCGGCGCGACCGCCGGGCTCAAGACGACGTCGTACGCCGAGAACGTCATCGCCCTCGCCCACGCCCAACGACAGGGAGCCGACGAGGCGCTGCTGGCCAACACCGTCGGCGACCTGTGCGAGGGCACAGGCTCCAACGTCTTCTACGTGGCCGACGGCGAGCTGCGGACCCCCACGCTGGCCAGCGGCTGCCTGGCCGGGGTGACCCGCGCGCTCGTGCTCGAGTGGTGCGGGGGAGTCGAGGTCGACGCGCCCCTGGCCGAGGTGGCGGCGGGTGCTTCGGAGGTCTTCCTGGTCTCGACCACCCGTGACGTGCAGCCCGTGCTGCGCTGGGACGGTCGGACGTGGGACCAGCCGGGGCCTTTCACCCTCGAGGCCGCGCGCACGTGGGCGCTGAGGGAGCCCGAGGGCTTCTGAGGGTGAGGGCTGCCGGGGCTCAGGCGCCCTGGAGCAGGTCGGCCACCAGCGCGTCGAGGTCCAGGTGGTCGGACTCGGTGCCGAGCGGCACCAGCGCGAGCGTGCGGGCCAGGAAGTCGTCGAGCTCGGCCATGCCCAGTCGCAGCACCAGCCGCCCGCCCGGCGCCTGCAGTCGGATGACCACCGCGTCCTCCAGGTCGGGGGTCAGCGCCGGCCAGATCATGACGTCGCCGTCGCCGGTCGGGCTGCCGGCCCCCACGACCAGCAGCTCGCGGGCGACCATCCAGGTCACGTCGCCCTCGGCGGTGTGGAACACCAGCGCGACGGCGTACGGGTCCTGGGGGTCGTAGGTCAGCGAGACCGGCACCTCGCCACCGCGCTCGCCGGGGACGTCCAGGGACACCATGCGCACCTCGGAGACCAGCACCGTCACCGGGCCGGTCAGGTGGCCCTGGGTGGGGTCGGGGTAGTTCGGCATGGGTCCTCCTGGAAGTCGTCTCTGGAGGGGAGACGTCCTTCCGATCGGCCCATGACGCGGATTCCTGCAGAGTTTTTCCAGGTGCTCGACGCCGATGCGGAGCAGGGGTGGGCCATGCGCTACAGTCGGCCACCGCACGGGCGATTGGCGCAGTGGTAGCGCGCTTCGTTCACACCGAAGAGGTCACTGGTTCGAACCCAGTATCGCCCACCCCGACAGGCCGCACGCCGAGGCGTGCGGCCTCGTGCATTTGCTGGCATGGTGAGGAGATGCGCCGCTCCTCCTTCGCGTACGCCGTCCTGCCGGTCGTCCTCGTGGCGTCCCTCTCCGCGTGCGGCTCCGAGAGTGCGGACCCCGGCACCGAGGTGGCGACCGACTCGGCCGGCCCCTCGCCCACGGCGTCCGGGGAGCCCTCCGAGCAGCCCGAGCCCACCGCCGAGCCGTCCGTCGACCCCGACCCCGCGGTGGTCGAGGGCCTGGACCTCGCCTTCGACGCCGACACGCTCACGATGACCCTCGACGTGCCCGACCTGGTCGCCAGCGACCGGGTGCTCGTGCTCTACCGCTGGCAGACGCGCGACGTGCGCGTGGCCATCGAGTCCACCCTGGTCGGGGACGAGCCGGCGCTCAACGCGGTGTGGGCCGACAACCAGACCGAGATGAGCGGCAAGGTCAAGGACGTCGACGCCGCCTGGGACCTCGAGGCGGGCACCGTGACGATCACCCTCCGCGAGCGGCTCAACGGCGACCGGGCCGAGGTGTCGGCGACCGGGCTGGGTCCGAAGGACCGCTACCCGACCGAGCAGTCGGCGTACGCCGTCACCGAGGCTGTCGAGCGCAGCTGACCCGCACCGCTCCTGCGGCCCGGCGCGACCGACCCGATATCGGGTGGGGTGGCGCTGCGGCCGCTCGATACCCTGCTCGGACGCCCCCGACCGGGGAACCGAGCAGCAGAGGAGCACCACTGTGTCCGAGTTGAGCATCGTCCGCGTCCACGCCGGGGAGCGTCAGGACCGGACGGTCACCACGGGCACGAAGGCGTGGGAGCTGTTCGCCGACGACACCGAGGTCGTCGCCGCGCGGGTGGGCGCCCCAGGTCAGGAGAAGAGCCTGAAGGACCTCTCCTACGTGCTCGTGGACGGCGACGAGGTCGAGTCGGTCCCGATCGACAGCAAGGACGGCCACGACATCCTGCGCCACTCCTGCGCGCACGTGATGGCCCAGGCCGTCCAGCAGCTCTACCCCGAGGCCAAGCTCGGCATCGGCCCGCCGATCACCGACGGCTTCTACTACGACTTCGACGTCGAGACCCCCTTCGTGCCGGAGGACCTCGCCAAGATCGAGACCGCGATGCGCAAGATCATCAAGGAGGGCCAGCGCTTCGAGCGCCGGGTCACCACCGATGCCGACGCGATCGACGAGCTGCAGGACGAGCCGTACAAGATCGAGCTGATCGGGCTCAAGGGCTCCGGCAACGCCGAGGACGCCGCCGAGGGGGCGAGCGCCGAGGTGGGCGCCGGCGAGCTGACGATCTACGACAACGTGCGCCGCAACGGCGAGGTGGCCTGGTCCGACCTGTGCCGCGGTCCGCACCTGCCGACCACCAAGCGGATCCCCGCCTTCAAGCTGATGCGGTCCGCGGCGGCGTACTGGCGCGGCAACGAGAAGAACAAGCAGCTCCAGCGCATCTACGGCACCGCCTGGGAGTCCAAGGAGGCGCTCGAGGCGCACCTGCACCGGATCGAGGAGGCCGAGCGGCGCGACCACCGCAAGCTCGGCCGCGACCTCGACCTGTTCAGCTTCCCCGACGAGATCGGCTCGGGCCTGGCGGTGTTCCACCCCAAGGGCGGCGTGATCAAGCGGGTCATGGAGGACTACGTCCGCCAGCGCCACATCGAGGAGGGCTTCGAGTACGTCGGCACCCCGCACCTGACCAAGGACCAGCTCTTCTACACCTCGGGCCACCTGCCGTACTACGCGGACACCATGTTCCCGCCCATGGAGTTCGAGGGCTCGAACTACATGGTCAAGCCGATGAACTGCCCGATGCACAACTTGATCTACCGCTCGCGCGGCCGGTCCTACCGCGAGCTGCCGCTGCGGCTCTTCGAGTTCGGCTCGGTGTACCGCTACGAGAAGTCCGGCGTGGTGCACGGGCTGACCCGCGTGCGCGGCCTGACCCAGGACGACTCGCACTCCTACGTCACCGCCGAGCAGGCGCCGGGCGAGATCAAGCACCTGCTCGACTTCGTGCTCGGACTGCTGCGCGACTTCGGGATCGACGACTTCTACCTAGAGCTCTCCACCCGCGACGACTCCAAGCCCGACAAGTTCGTGGGCTCCGAGGAGGACTGGGCGGTCGCCACGAAGGTGCTGGAGGACGTCGCGGTCGCCTCGGGCCTCGAGCTCGTGCCCGACCCGGGTGGGGCGGCGTTCTACGGCCCGAAGATCTCCGTGCAGGCCCGCGACGCGATCGGCCGCACCTGGCAGATGTCCACCATCCAGTACGACTTCAACCAGCCGGCGCGCTTCGAGCTGGAGTACAACGGCGCCGACGGCGGCAAGCACCAGCCGGTGATGATCCACTCGGCGAAGTTCGGCTCCCTCGAGCGGTTCTTCGGTGTCCTGGTCGAGCACTACGCCGGTGCGTTCCCGCCGTGGCTGGCCCCGGTGCAGGTCGAGGCGATCCCGATCGCCGAGCGGCACCACGACTACCTCCACGACATCGCCCGCCGCATGAAGGTGCAGGGGCTGCGGGTCGAGGTCGACGACTCCGACGACCGGATGCAGAAGAAGATCCGCAACGCGCAGCTGCAGAAGGTGCCGTTCATGATGATCGCCGGTGACGACGACGTCGAAGCGGGTGCGGTCTCCTTCCGCTACCGCGACGGCCGCCAGGACAACGGCGTGCCGGTCGAGGAGGCGATCGCCCGCGTCGCCGCGGCGGTCGCGTCGCGCGAGCAGGTCTGAGGCCGGCGGGTCCCGTGGCTCGCTCCGCTCGCTCCTCGACCGACGGGCGGGCGAGCCTGCTCGTGGTGCTCGCCCTGGCGCTCTCCGCGTGCGGTGGCGGGGGTGAGGACGCGACCCTCCCGGAGGTGGTCGCGACCGAGCGGCCGTCGGGCGCGCCCGCGCCGTTCCCCGCGATCGGCGAGGACGCCGACGAGGGCCGGGTGGGCGCCGACGGGCTGGCGCTGGCCGACGTCGAGGCGATGCGCGACCTCGCCGCGCTGGCCGAGGGGCTGGCGGGGGAGCAGCCCGCCGTGCCCGCACGCGACGGCAGCCCAGTGCTCGGCGGGGACGTGTCGTGGCCGCAGTGCCCGCCCGGCCTCGGCATCCCGCAGCGGCGCACGCTGGGCCTGCCCATGCCCCTTCCTTCCGCGGAGTACGTCGTCGTCGGGCTCACCAACGGGCCGGGGTTCTACCCCAACCCCTGCCTGGCCGACCAGGTCGCGTGGGTGCGCGAGCGGGGCCTGCTGATCTCGGCGTACGCCGTCCTGAGCTACCCCGACCGGGCTGCCCTGGACCGCTTCGGCGACGACGGGCCCTTCGACGGGGCCACCGCGCTGGGGGCGCTGCGCAACATCGGCTACCAGCAGGCGCTCTACAACGTCCGCTCGATGCGCGCGGCCGGCCTGGAGACCCCGTTCGTGTGGCTGGACGTCGAGCCGGTGGCGCTCTTCGAGTGGTCCGCGGACCCGGTGGCGAACGCGGCGGTGGTCGAGGGGAGCAGGCGCGGCTACGAGGACGCCGGTTACCGCGTGGGGGTCTACTCCACGCCGTACCTCTGGGAGCAGATCGTGGGCGACCTCGCGCTCGGGGTCCCGGAGTGGCGGGCGGCGGGGGAGAGCGGTCGCGAGGAGGCGCTGGCCCGGTGCGGGCCCGAGTGGTCGATCCAGGGCGGCGAGCCGGTGATGGGCCAGTGGCTGGAGGACGACCGCGACCTGAACCTGACCTGCCCGGGGGTCTCGCGGGACCTGGGGCGGTTCTTCGCGGCGACGGTGGTTACCGACGAGTAACGATAAATGCGACACGATGTCGCGCGTACCTATGTACACGGACGCCGTGTCGCAGTAACGTGGTCGTCACGCACTACCCCCCGACCCGACGACGACGACGTCCCGAGCCACGGAGTGACGACGATGACCGCGACGCAGATCCCGACCCAGCTGCCAACTGCCACGCCGACCTACGAGCAGCGCCTGCAGACCCTGTCCGAGGCCTCGGTGCACCAGCACTTCGACGCCTTCAAGGACATCGCCTGGGACGACCCGGCCTACGCCATCGACCCGACGGACCCGCGCTGGATCCTGCCCAAGGCCGACGTGCTCGGCCGCACCGAGTGGTACCAGTCGCTGCCGCAGGCCGAGCAGGTCCGGATCGGGCTCTACCGCCAGGCCAACGTCACCAAGGTCGGGCTGCAGTTCGAGCAGATCCTCATCGCCGGGCTGATGAACTACGCCTTCTCGCTGCCCAACGGCTCCGGGGAGTTCCGCTACTCCACGCACGAGGCGACCGAGGAGTGCCACCACACCCAGATGTTCCAGGAGTTCGTGAACCGCTCGGGCCAGCCCGTGCAGGGCGGCTCGCTGCTCTTCCGCGCCGTCGCGCCGTTCCTGCCCCTGGCAGCCAAGTGGGTGCCGTTCGGCTTCTTCTACGGCGTGCTCGCGGGCGAGGAGCCGATCGACCACGTGCAGAAGTCGATCCTGCGCGCCGGCAACGACATGCACCCGCTCCTGCAGCGCATCATGCAGATCCACGTCGCCGAGGAGGCGCGCCACATCGGCTTCGCCCACCAATACCTCGAGCACAAGGCGCCGCGGCTCAAGCGCAGCGAGCGGATCGTCCTCAGCCTGCTCGTTCCGGTCATCATGAAGTGGCTGTGCAACGAGATCCTCGTGCCCAGCAAGAAGGCGCAGAAGGACATGGGCATCCCGAAGAGCGTGACGAAGGAGGTCTACTGGGACTCCCCGGAGTCGCAGAAGTTCCTGCGCGACCTCTTCGGTGACGTCCGGATGCTCGCCGAGACCACCGGGATGATGAACCCCGCTTCCAAGCGGGTCTGGCGCGCCATGGGCATCGACGGCCGCCCCTCGCGGTTCCGCAGCGAGCCCGCCTCCGCGGCCGCCTGACCGGGCGCCGCCCGAGAGCCCCGGGGGAGCGCCGTGCCGTACGTCGTCACCCAACCCTGCTGCTCCGACGCCTCGTGCGTCGTGGCCTGCCCGGTCAACTGCATCCACCCCGCGCCCGGCGAGCCGGACTTCGCCACCGCGGAGATGCTCTACATCGACCCAGCCGGGTGCGTGGACTGTGGCGCCTGCGCCACGGCCTGCCCGGTCGACGCGATCAAGCCGCACACGCTGCTGACCGCCGCCGAGCAGCCCTTCCTCGGGCTGAACGCGGAGTACTACCAGGTCTTCCCGCACGCCGACCGCACCCCGGTCGCGGTCGTCCCGCCGCAGCGTCGCCTGCGCTCGGACCGCCCCGTCCGGGTGGCGGTCGTGGGCGCCGGGCCCGCCGGTCTGTACGCCGCCGACGAGCTGCTCAAGCACCCCGAGGTCTCCGTGGACGTGCTCGACCGGCTGCCCACGCCGCACGGGCTGGTCCGAGCGGGGGTCGCGCCCGACCACCAGCACACGAAGCAGACCCAGCGCCTCTTCGCCCAGGTCGAGGAGCTGCCCGGCTTCCGCTACCTGCTCGGCGTCGAGGTGGGCCGCGACGTGACCCGCGCCGAGCTCGACGAGCGCTACGACGCGGTCGTGTGGACCGTCGGCGCCTCCGCCGACAAGCCGCTCGGCGTCCCGGGCGAGGACCTGCCCGGCTCGCTCTCGGCCACCGAGGTCGTGGGCTGGTACAACGGCCACCCCGACCACCAGGACCTGGCCGTCGACCTGTCCTCGCCCAGCGGCCGGGTCGTGGTCGTCGGCAACGGCAACGTCGCCCTCGACGTGGCCCGCGTGATGACCCTGGATCCCGAGCTGCTGCGCGGCACCGACGTCGCAGGGCTGCCCTGGACCGTGCTGGCCCAGAGCGCCGTGCGCGAGGTGGTCGTGCTCGGCCGCCGCGGACCCGCCCAGGCGGCCTTCACCCTCCCCGAGCTCGTGGGCCTGGTCGGCCTGGTCGAGCAGGGCCTGCTCGACGTCGTCGTCGACCTCGGCGGCGACCCGCTGCCCGCGGACACGCCGGTCGGTCGGATGCTCGCCCTGCTGCCGTCGTACGACGCCGGCGTGCCGGTCGACCCCGTGCGCCGTCGGATCGTGCTGCGCTTCCTCGCCCAGCCCGTCGCCGTCCTGGGCGAGACCAAGGTCGAGGCCGTCGAGGTCGAGCGCACCCGGCTGGTCGCCGGTGCCGACGGCGCGGTGCGCGCCGAGGGGACCGGGGAGACCGAGCTGCTCGAGTGCGGCCTGGTGCTGCGCGCCGTCGGCTACCACGGTCGCGAGGTCACCGACCTGCCCTACGACCCGGCCACCGGCACCGTCCCCAGCGACCACGGCCGGGTCGAGCCCGGCACCTACGTCGCCGGCTGGGTCAAGCGCGGCCCGTCGGGCTTCATCGGCACCAACAAGTCGTGCGCGCAGGAGACGGTGGGCCGGCTGCTCGACGACCTCGACGCCGGCACCACGAGCCCGCCCACGCACGACGCCGACGACCTTCCGGCGCTGCTCGCCAGCCGCGGCGTCACGGTCCTCGACCTCGCCGATTGGCGCGCCATCGACGCCGAGGAGCGCCGTCGCGGTGCGGCCAGCGGACGGGTCCGGGCCAAGATCGTGGACCGCGAGGAGATGCTGCGTGTCGCCGTGGCCGCACGGCGCGGCCCGGCGAAGCCCGACCGGGGCCGCTCCCGGTACTCTTCGGGACCGAAGGTGCGCAGCCCGCGCTGAGGCACCCGCCACGCGCCACTGTCCCGAGGGGAGCCCGATGCCGACCAGCCCGCCACGGCCGGACGGACGTCAGGCCCGCTGGGACCGGCACAACCAGGAGCGTCGCCAGCGCATCCTCGACGCCGCCATCGCCGTCGTCGAGAGCGGCGAGCCGGGCGCCGAGGTGCACGTCCAGCAGATCGCCGAGAAGGCCGGGCTGAGCCGCACGGTGGTCTACCGGCACTTCGCCGACCGCTCCGACCTCGACCGGGCCGTGCAGACCGCGATCGTCGACGACCTCTCCGGCGAGCTGCTGCCGGCGGTCACCCTCGAGGGCACGATCCCGCAGATCATCGAGCGGATCGTCTCCACCTACGTCTCCTGGGCCGTGGCCCACCCCGCGCTGCACCGGCTCGCCGAGCAGGACTCCTCCGTCGACGGCACCGGACCGCTCCAGCAGGGCATCGAGAAGATCGCCCACCAGGTCGTCGAGCTGATCTCGACCGCGGTCGAGCTGCTGGGCGTCGAGATGTCGCAGGACGAGGCCGACGCGGTCGACCCCCTGGTCTTCGGGCTCGTCGGAGCGGTCTTCAGCGCCGTACGCCGCTGGATGGCGCGCCCCGAGCGGGCCCCCTCGGCGCCGGTGCTGGTCTCGCTCGTCACCGACTCGGTCTGGTACATCCTCGACGGCCACGCCCGCTCGCTCGGGCTGGAGCTGCACCGCGACCAGCCGGTCGACGAGCTGCTCGCCTCGGCAGTGCAGGACCAGACGTGAGCCTGCACCAGGACGGCGTGGGGGAGTCCGACCACCTCGACCGGCTCTGGACCCCGCACCGCATGGCCTACATCCGCGGCGAGAACAAGCCCGCCGACGCCACCTCGGGCCAGTGCCCCTTCTGCCGCGTCACGAGCCTCTCCGACGACGAGGGGCTGGTCGTGCGCCGAGGCCGGCTGGCCTTCGTGCTCCTCAACCTCTACCCCTACTCGCCGGGCCACCTCATGGTCTGCCCCTACCGGCACGTCGCCGACTACACCGAGACCACCGACGAGGAGGCCGCCGAGATCGCCGACCTCACGCGCGCGGCGATGCGCACGGTGCGGCACGTGTCGAGGGCGGGCGGGTTCAACCTCGGCATGAACCAGGGCGAGGTCGCCGGCGCCGGTATCGCCGCCCACCTGCACCAGCACGTCGTGCCACGCTGGCCCGGCGACCAGAACTTCATGCCCATCATCGGGCGCACCAAGACCCTGCCCGAGCTGCTCGGCGACACCCGGGCGCTGCTGGCCGACGCCTGGCGGTGACCTGGCACGTGGCCCGGCCGTGATCCTGCGTGAACCCACGCGTCACGTCGCGGTCACCGACCCTCGCTAGCCTGCCCCGGTGAGCGACCCCGACAGCGTGCTGGCTGCCTCGATCGTGGAGCGCGCGGCGGCCGTGGCCGCCGAGCAGCGCACCCGCGGCCTGCAGACCCACAGCAAGACCTCGCTGTCGGACGTCGTGACCAACGCCGACCACGCCGCCGAGGAGCTCGTCGAGGCCTTGCTGCTCGCGCAGCGGCCCGCGGACGGGCTGGTCGGGGAGGAGGGGGCCGCCCGTGCGTCCCGCTCGGGCCGGACCTGGGTGGTCGACCCGGTCGACGGCACCTACAACTTCGCCCAGGGCCTGGACTGGTGGTGCACCGCACTGGCCCTCTGCGAGCGCGGGGCCGACGGGGACGTCCCGGTGCTCGGGGCCGTGCGCCACGAGGCCACCGCCACGACGTACGTCGGCGGCCGCGACGTCCCGCCGACCCGCAACGGCGAGCCGCTGGCAGCGCTGGAGGACCGGCCGCTCGGCAGCTCGTGCGTGGCGACGTACCTCCACCCGCCGTACCTCGGCACCCTTGTGGGCAAGGCGTTCGCAGGGGTCGTGGGCCGGGCGGCCACGCTGCGGATGCTCGGCTCGGGCACCCTCGACGCGATGGCCGTGGCCGAGGGCCGGCTGCACCTGGTCTGCCAGCACAGCGTGCCGGCGTGGGACTGGCTGCCGGGCGCCGCGATCCTCACCGCCCTCGGCGGGGAGGTGCGCCACGTCGAGGCGGCCGGGCGCACGTGGTACCTCGCCGGGGTGCCCACCGCGGTGGCCGAGGCCGCCGAGGCGCTGCTTGGCCTCCAGGGGCCGTAGGGTCAGCGCCGTGTTGGACAGGTTCAAGGGGTTCTGGCAGGGCGTCGTGCTGATGCCGTTCGTGCGGCTCTTCATCCGGCTGGGCGTCAGCCCGGACGCCGTGACGCTCGTCGGCACCCTCGGCGTCGCGGCCGGCGCGCTGGTCTTCTTCCCCCAGGGGATGCTGCTGACCGGCGTGCTGGTCATCACCGCCTTCGTCTTCAGCGACCTCGTCGACGGGGCGATGGCGCGCCAGCTGGGCCGCTCCTCCAAGTTCGGCGCCTTCTGGGACTCCACGCTCGACCGGATCGGCGACGGCGCGGTCTTCGGCGGCCTGGTGCTCTACTTCGCGGCCGACGGCGACTCCCAGCTCTACCTCTCGCTGTCGCTCTACTGCCTGGTCATGGGCTCGGTGACGTCCTACGCCCGCGCCCGCGCGGAGTCGCTCGGCATGGACGCCAAAGGCGGGCTCGCCGAGCGCGCCGACCGGCTCGTGCTGATCCTCGTCGCCACCGGGCTCGGTGCGATCTTCGACGTGCCGGTGCTGATGTACGCCGCGCTGTGGATCCTCGCCTTCGCCAACACCTACACCGTCGTGTTCCGCATCCTGAAGGTGCGCAGGCAGGCACTCGCTCTCGACGCGTCGGAGCCCCCGTCCACGTGATCCTCCCGACGTGGGGTCGTGCCACCCCGCGCCGTACGATCTGAGGCATGGCCGACACGCACGAGACCCCCGCCGCGAGCACCCCTGAGCAGAGCGCCGGCACCGGCACGACCCGCGTCAAGCGCGGCATGGCCGAGATGCTCAAGGGCGGCGTGATCATGGACGTGGTCAACGCCGAGCAGGCGAAGATCGCCGAGGACGCCGGCGCGGTGGCGGTCATGGCGCTCGAGCGGGTCCCGGCCGACATCCGCGCCCAGGGCGGCGTGTCGCGCATGAGCGACCCCGACATGATCGACGGCATCATCGAGGCCGTCTCGATCCCCGTCATGGCCAAGGCGCGCATCGGCCACTTCATGGAGGCCCGGGTCATCCAGAGCCTGGGCGTGGACTACATCGACGAGTCCGAGGTGCTGACCCCGGCCGACTACGCCAACCACATCGACAAGTGGCAGTTCACCGTGCCCTTCGTCTGCGGCGCCACCAACCTCGGCGAGGCCCTGCGCCGGATCACCGAGGGCGCGGCGATGATCCGCTCCAAGGGCGAGGCCGGCACCGGCGACGTCTCCAACGCCGTCACCCACATGCGCACCATCCTCGGCGAGATCCGCCGCCTCGGCGCCCTGACCGAGGACGAGCTCTACGTCGCCGCCAAGGAGCTGCAGGCGCCCTACGAGCTGGTCCGCGAGGTCGCCACGACCGGCAAGCTGCCCGTCGTCCTGTTCACCGCGGGCGGCATCGCCACCCCGGCCGACGCCGCGATGATGATGCAGCTCGGCGCCGACGGCGTTTTCGTGGGCTCGGGCATCTTCAAGTCCGGCAACCCGGCACAGCGCGCCGAGGCCATCGTCAAGGCCACCACCTTCCACGACGACCCCGCGATGGTCGCCAAGGTCTCCCGCGGCCTCGGTGAGGCCATGGTCGGCATCAACGTGGAGGACATCCCGCAGCCGCACCGCCTCGCCGAGCGCGGCTGGTGAGCACCGGCCCCGAGCAGCGCGCCCGGCCCCGGAGTCAGCGCAGCTCGGGGCAGTCCAGGACCTCGCGGTCCTCGCTCGACAAGGCGTCGTAGTCGCCCACGAGGTCCACCGCGGTCCCTGCGGGCGTGACCTCCGTGAGGTAGGCGCGGAAGTCGTACTGCCGGTCGGTCCAGTAGACCTGCGGCTCGCCGCCGTCGAAGAGCGAGTAGGTCCCGCTCGCCGGGCCCATCAGCTCCTCCAGCTCCCCGCGGTCCATCCCGGTCCGCAGGTCGCACCAGCGCTCGACCCAGCGCCGGGTCGCCGGGCTGCCGAGGGTGCGCGGCTCCTCGGCGAGGACCCGCCAGGCCGCGCGCTGGTACTCCAGGTCCACCGTCACCGCGCTCGCGCCGAACCCGACCGCCAGCACCGCCTTCTCCTCGGTCAGCGTGGTCGTCTCGACCGAGACCGGCTCGGTCTCGCGCAGCGGGTCCTCCCACAGCAGCGCCTCGAACCCTGTGCACGGGTCACCGAGCCCGGCCCGGCCGACCAGGATCGCCTCCTGCCGGAGCGCGATGGTCAGCTCCGGGTGCTGGACCGTGCACGCGGTCTCCGCATCGCGGGCCGCGAGCGCGTCCAGCCAGGCGAGGTACGCCGCCTGCGCCTCGTCCGCCGGCACCGGTGCCGCGGGCACGACCGGGTCCTCTGTCGCCGTCGGCGCGGCACCCGGGGTCTCCGGAGCCACCGACAGCAGGGGCCGCGGGGCCGTGGCCAGGCCTGCGTCGTCGGCGCAGGCCGCGAGCGGCGACACCGCGAGCAGCAGTGCGGTCACCGGGACCACTCGTCGGGAGAGCACCTGCCCACCCTAGGCTCGTCCGGTGACCTCCTCGTCCCCGCTCGTCGGCGTGCTGGCCCTCCAGGGCGACGTCCGTGAGCACGTCGCCGCGCTCGAGCGCCTCGGCGTGGCCACGACCCGCGTGCGTCGCCCCGAGGAGCTCGCCGCCGTCGACGCGCTCGTGCTCCCCGGAGGAGAGTCCACGACCATCGCGCGGCTGGCCCGGACCTTCGAGCTGCTCGAGCCGCTGCGTGAGCGGATCCACGCCGGGCTGCCGGTCCTGGGCACCTGTGCCGGGATGATCCTGCTCGCCGACCGGGTCCTCGACGGGGCGCCCGGCCAGGAGACGTTCGGGGGGATCGACATGACCGTGCGGCGCAACGCCTTCGGCCGCCAGGTCGACTCCTTCGAGGGGCCGGTGCGGGTGGAGGGGCTGGCCGAGCCCGTCCACGGCGTCTTCATCCGGGCGCCCTGGGTCGAGGAGGTCGGCGCGCAGGTGCAGGTCCTGGCCCGCGTCGACCGCGACAGCACGGGTGGAGCGGCCGCCGGTAGGATCGTCGCGGTCCGCCAGGGGAACCTGGTCGCGACGTCGTTCCACCCCGAGGTGGGGGAGGACTCCCGGGTGCACGGCCTGTTCGTGGACCTGGTCCGAGGCTCCTGAGGGCCTCCCGAGAGCGGAGAAGGAAGAGGCATGTCCGGGCACTCCAAGTGGGCGACCACGAAGCACAAGAAGGCCGCGATCGACGCCAAGCGCGGCAAGCTGTTCGCGAAGCTGATCAAGAACATCGAGATCGCCGCGAAGATGGGCGGCCCCGACCCGGCCGGCAACCCGACGCTCTACGACGCCATCCAGAAGGCCAAGAAGCAGTCGGTCCCCAACAAGAACATCGACTCCGCGGTCAAGCGCGGCGGCGGCCTCGAGGGCGGCGGCGTCGACTACGAGACGATCATGTACGAGGTCTACGGCCCCCAGGGCGTCGCCCTGCTGGTGGAGTGCCTCACCGACAACCGCAACCGCGCCGCGATGGAGGTCCGCACCGCGGTGACCCGCAACGGCGGCACGATGGCCGACCCGGGCTCGGTCTCGCGACTCTTCGAGCGCAAGGGCGTCGTCGTGGTGCCGAAGTCCCAGGAGGCCAAGGAGGTCTCCGAGGACGACGTGCTCGAGGCGACGCTGGACGCCGGAGCCGAGGAGGTCAAGGACCACGGCGACAGCTTCGAGGTCCAGTCCGGTCCCTCCGACGTGGTCGCGGTCCGCACGTCCCTGCAGGACGCCGGCATCGACTACGACTCCGCCGAGGTCCAGTTCGTCGCACAGCTCGACATCCCCGTGGGCGAGCCCGACGTGGCAGCGAAGGTCTTCAAGCTGGTCGACGCCGTCGACGACCTCGACGACGTGCAGAACGTCTTCACCAACGCCGACATCCCCGACGAGGTCATGGAGGCGGCAGACGTCTAACCGGCGTGTCGGCGACGGCCACGGCGGGTGGCGACGGTTAGCGTTGCGAACACACGTTCGACCGCTGACGAGGGAGGTGCCCCGGTGCGCGTGCTGGGGATCGACCCGGGCCTGACCCGCTGCGGGATGGGTGTCGTGTCCGGCTCCGTGGGTCGCCCGTTGGACCTGGTCGACGTCAACGTCATCCGCACCAGCTCCGACCTGCCGGTCGCGCAGCGCCTCGTGAGCATCGAGAAGGGCATCGACGCCTGGATCGAGGAGCACCGGCCCGACGCCGTCGCGGTGGAGCGGGTCTTCGCCCGCTCCGACGTCAGCACGGTCATGGGCACCGCCCAGGCCAGCGGCATCGCCCTGGTGTGCGCGGCGCGACGAGGCCTCCCGGTCGCCCTGCACACCCCCAGCGAGGTCAAGGCCGCGGTCTCCGGCAGCGGTCGCGCCACCAAGGACCAGGTCGGTCTCATGGTCACCCGGATCCTGCGCCTGGACAGCCCGCCGAAGCCGGCCGACGCGGCCGACGCGCTGGCGCTGGCCATCACCCACATCTGGCGCGGCGGCGCCCAGGCCCGCCTGGAGCAGGCACGCCTCGAGCAGCTGGCCCGCGTGCGCAGCGCCACCGCCAGCACCACGAGCAGAGGAGCAGCCCGCCGATGATCGCCTACGTCCGCGGCCCGGTCGCCGCCGTCACCCTGTCCACCGCCGTCGTCGAGGTCGGCGGCGTCGGGCTGGAGCTGCTGTGCACCCCGGGCACGCTGGCGACGCTGTCGCCCAAGGTAGGCACCGGCCAGACCGCGATGCTCCCCGCCGCACTGGTCGTCCGCGAGGACTCCCTGACCCTCTTCGGGTTCCTCGACGAGGACGAGCGCACCTGCTTCGAGCTGCTGCAGACCGCCAGCGGCGTGGGGCCCAAGCTGGCCCAGGCGATGCTGGCCGTGCTCGGCCCCGACGACCTGCGCCGTGCGGTCGGCTCCGAGGACGTCAAGACCCTCACCCGGGTTCCGGGCATCGGCCAGAAGGGCGCCCAACGCATCATCCTGGAGCTCAAGGACCGGATCGGCGCACCGGTCGGCCAGCGCCAGGTCGCTGCAGCCGCCCCCACCGAGGCGTGGCGCGACCAGGTGCGCCAGGGCCTGCAGGGCCTGGGCTGGTCGGCCAAGGACGCCGACCGTGCCGTCGACGAGGTCGCGCCCACCGCGGGCGAGACACCCGACGTCGCCTCGCTGCTCCGCGCCGCCCTGCGCGCCCTGTCGAGAGCGTGAGGCGCGTGCCCGGGGACATGCACGACGACGACCTGGACCAGCTCGACCCGCTCGACCCGCTCGTGCGCGGCGAGCGCGACCACCTGCGCTCCCTCGTGGCAGCCGACGCCGACGGCGACGAGCGCGCCGTGGAGGCCGCGCTGCGCCCGCGCAGCCTCGAGGAGGTGGTGGGCCAGCACCGCGTGCGCGACCAGCTGGGGCTGGTGCTCGAGGCGGCCCGGCTGCGCGGCCGCGCTCCCGACCACGTCCTGCTCTCCGGTCCGCCTGGCCTCGGCAAGACCACCTTGGCGATGATCATCGCCCACGAGATGGGCGCCCCGCTGCGGCTCACCAGCGGCCCCGCGATCACCCACGCCGGGGACCTCGCGGCCATCTTGTCGGGGATGAACGAGGGCGACGTGCTCTTCATCGACGAGATCCACCGCATGTCCCGGCCCGCCGAGGAGATGCTCTACATGGCGATGGAGGACTTCCGGGTCGACGTCGTCATCGGCAAGGGGCCCGGCGCGACCGCGATCCCGCTCGACATCCCGCCCTTCACCCTCGTCGGCGCCACCACCCGGGCGGGGCTGCTCCCGGGTCCGCTGCGCGACCGTTTCGGCTTCACCGCCCAGCTCGAGTTCTACGACCCCGCCGACCTCGACCTGATCGTGCACCGCTCGGCCAGGCTGCTGGACGTCGCGCTCACCGCCGACGGCGCCGCCGAGATCGCCTCTCGCTCGCGCGGCACGCCCCGGATCGCCAACCGGCTGCTGCGCCGCGTCCGGGACTACGCCCAGGTGCGCGCCGACGGCCTGGTCACCCACGACGTGGCCGAGCGGGCCCTCGACCTCTACGAGGTCGACCCGCTGGGGCTCGACCGCCTCGACCGGGGGGTCCTCGACGCCCTGTGCCGTCGTTTCGGTGGGGGACCGGTGGGCATCTCCACCCTGGCCGTGGCGGTCGGTGAGGAGCGCGAGACCGTCGAGGAGGTCGCCGAGCCGTTCCTGGTCCGCCTGGGCTTCCTCGCCCGCACCCCGCGGGGACGGGTCGCGACGCCTGCCGCGTGGACGCACCTCGGTCTCGCGGTGCCGCCGACCGCCACGCAGGGTGGCGACCCCGCGTTGTTCGACGCGGAGTAGCCCGCGGTTACACTTCCCGACGGCCGCCCCCCGGGGGGCGGCCGTCGTCCACCCACACCCTCGCCTGAGAGGTACGTCGTCGTGCAGGACCTCGCGGCACTCCTGCCGTTCCTGGCCATCGCCCTCATCTTCTGGCTCCTCCTGATCCGGCCGCAGCAGCGGCGGGCCAAGCAGCTCCAGTCGATGCAGCAGGCACTGGACGTGGGCGACGAGGTGATGCTGACCTCGGGTGTCCTGGGCACGCTCACCTCGGTGGACGACGAGACGATCGGGCTCGAGATCGCCCCCGGCGTGACCATCAGGGTGGCGCGCGGTGCGGTCGGTCGCCGGATCGACGAGCCCCGGACCGACGAGCTCGGGACCGACGAGCCAGGGGAGCGGCCGACGCCGACCCCGGAGGAGAACTGACGTACATGGCACGCAACATGGTCCGGCCGGGCCGCACCCTCGTGGTGTTCTTCCTGGCCCTGGCGGTCGCCTTCGGCCTGGTGGCGCTCGCTGGGTCCTGGAAGCCGCAGCTGGGGCTCGACCTCCAGGGCGGCACCCGCATCACGCTGGTCGCCGCCAACGAGGACGTCGAGTCCGACAGCCTCGAGGAGGCACGTCAGATCATCGACGACCGCGTCAACGGCTCCGGTGTGGCCGAGGCCGACGTCGTCACCGAGGGTGGCGACATCATCGTCGTCGAGATCCCTGGTGAGAACAGCCGCGACCTCGTCGAGACCGTGCAGCGCACGGCCCAGCTGCGTTTCCGCCTGGTCGCCTGCTCCACGGTCGACGGGCGCTGCACCACCACCACCGGCCTGCCCGAGGGGCTGCCGGAGGGTCTGGACGTGGAGTCCCTCACCCCGGGCGCCGGGGGCGAGCAGGGTGGCCAGCAGGACGGCCAGCAGGACGGCACCCAGGGCAACAACCGCGCGGCGCTCGGTGCGTGGGCGCGGATGTCCGGTGAGTCGACCAGCCCCAGCCCCAGCGCGTCCCCCCAGGACGGTGGCCAGGGAGGCAACCAGGGCGGGAGCGAAGGCGGCCAGCAGGGCAACCAGGGCAACCAGCAGGGCGACCCCTACGAGGCCTGCGTCGCGGCTGCGGCCGAGGACGAGCTGACCGAGCGTCCGCTGGAGTGGATCGACAACCCGACCACCGCCTGCGTGGACGCCTTCAACGCCTTCAACGCCGCCGGCGGCTGCCAGGACCCGGGGGCGGTCTCCGTCATGGAGGACAGCCCGGCCGCGCCGCTCATCACCTGTGACGAGGACGGCATCGCCTACCTCCTGTCGGCCTCGATGATCGAGGGCACCGACCTCGACGACGCGGGCGCCGCCATCCCGCAGAACCAGGTCAACTACGTCGTCACCCTGTCCTTCAACGGCGCCGGCACCGACACGTTCGGCGAGATCTCGACGGCCCTGGTCGGCACCGAGAAGCAGTTCGCGATCGTGCTCGACGGCCAGGTGCTCTCCGCGCCCACGATGGAGGGCCGGATCCTCGATGGCAACGCCCAGATCAGCGGCGACTTCACCGAGACCAGCGCCAACAGCCTGGCGACCAGCCTGCGCTACGGCTCGCTGCCCATCGAGTTCGAGGACGACGTCTCGGTCGAGACCATCGGCCCCTCGCTCGCCGGCGACCAGCTCTCCGCGGGTCTGTGGGCCGGCGGGCTGGGCCTGGCGCTGGTGATGATCTACTGCCTGCTCTACTACCGCGGTCTCGGCCTCGTGGTGCTCGGTTCCCTGGGCGTGGCCGCCGCAGCGACGTACGCCGCGGTGCTGCTGCTCAGCGAGACCGCCGGCTTCACGCTGACGCTGCCGGGCATCGCCGGCTTCATCATCGCCGTCGGTGTCACCGCCGACTCCTTCATCCTCTTCTTCGAGCGCATCCGTGACGAGATGCGCGACGGGAAGTCGATGCGGGTCGCGGTGGAGAGCGGTTGGCGCCGTGCCCGGGTCACCCGGCTGGCGGCCAACACCGTCTCCCTGCTCTCCGCGCTGGTGCTCTACATCTTCGCGACCGGCGCGGTGAAGGGCTTCGGCTTCGCCCTCGGCCTCTCGACGATCATCGACCTGCTGGTGCTCTTCTTCTTCACGCGGCCGGCCGTCTCGTACCTCGCGCGCTACCGCTTCTTCAACGGGGGCGGGCGCCTGTCCGGCCTGAGTCCCGAGACCCTCGGCATGGACCGCGTGCCGGCTGGAGGTAAGGCCTGATGGGCAAGTTCTCCCGGCTCGGCAACGAGCTCTACAACGGGCGGAAGTCGATCGACTTCGTCAACCGTCGTCCGCTCTGGTACGCCATCTCGCTGGTCCTGGTCGGCGCGGCACTCGCCGTCGTCCTCATCAAGGGCCTCAACTTCGGCATCGAGTTCACCGGCGGCACGCAGTACCGCGTCCCGCTGGCCGCCTCCGACGTCACCCAGGACAACGCCGACGAGCTGCGCGCCGCGATCGCCGACGCCGGCATCGAGGGTGCCGACACCCCGGTGGTCACCACCTCCGGCCAGTCGATCCTCATCCAGGTCGAGGACCTGACCCCCGAGGCCAGCGACTCCGTCGTCGAGGTCATCACCAGCACCGTCCCGGTGAGCGACCAGATCTCCCAGGACGAGATCGGCGCCAGCTGGGGCACCCAGGTCGCCCAGCGGGCCGCGCTCGGCGTGGGCGTGTTCCTCGTCCTGGTGATGATCTTCATCGCCCTCTACTTCCGTGAGTGGAAGATGTCGGTGGCCGCGCTCGCCGCACTGGCCCACGACATCGCCATCACCGTCGGGGTCTACGCCCTCTCCGGCTTTCCCGTGACGCCCTCGGCGGTCACCGGTCTGCTGGCGATCCTCGGCTTCTCGCTCTACGACACCGTCGTCGTCTTCGACAAGGTCCGCGAGAACACCCGTGAGTTCCGCCGTCCCGGCCAGACCTACTCCGACGCGGCGAACCTCGCGGTCAACCAGACGCTGGTGCGCTCGATCAACACCGGCATCGTTGCCCTCATCCCGATCGGCGCGATCCTCTACGTCAGCGCCGTCCAGCTCGGTGCCTCCTCGCTGCAGGACCTTGCGCTCTCGCAGTTCGTGGGCATGGCGGCGGGCGTCTACTCCTCCGTCGTGCTGGCGCCGCGCATCCTGGTGCACCTGAAGTCGGGGGAGAAGGACATCGCCGAGCACGAGAACCGCGCGGCAGCCCGGCTGCGCCGGGCCGACCGCTACGCGACGGTGCCGAGCTTCGCCGAGGACATGCCCATCGCCAACGACCCCGGCGTCGCCCCGCCCTCGGAGGACGGCACCCCGGCGGCGCCCGTCCGCCAGGCCCCGCCGCCCGTGACCACCCACGAGCCGATGGGGCGTGGACGCAACGTGCCCAAGGCCCGTGGCGAGGTGGGGCAGAGCCCCGCCGCCGGGCGCCAGCAGCCCAGCCGCAAGCCCCGCTCGCAGCGCGGCAAGAAGTAGGAGTCACCCGGTGACCGACGCCCTCGCCCGGGCGCGCGACGCCCTCGCGCGCCTGGTCGTGGACGTGCCCGACCACCCTGAGCCGGGCGTGGTCTTCAAGGACATCACGCCGCTGCTGGCCGACCCCGCCGGTCTGGCGGCCGTCGTGGCCGGGCTGGCCTCGGCGGGCGTCCACCCCGACGGCGCACCGCGGGTCGACGTCGTGGTCGGCATGGAGGCCCGGGGATTCATCCTCGCCGCCCCCGTCGCCCTGGCCCTGGGTGCCGGGTTCGTCCCCGTGCGCAAGGCCGGCAAGCTGCCGCGTGAGGTTCACGCGGTCTCCTACGACCTGGAGTACGGCTCCGCCACCCTGGAGCTGCACCGTGACGCGGTGGCGCCGGGGGACCGGGTGCTCCTGGTCGACGACGTGCTGGCCACCGGCGGCACCGCCCGGGCCACGGCCGACCTGGTCGAGGCGTGCGGAGCGAGCGTAGTCGGGGTCGCGGTCCTGATGGACCTCGCGTTCCTCCCGTGGCGCGAGGCGCTCGGCGACGTCGAGGTCACCAGCCTGCTCACCGTCGGCTGAGATCTCTCCTGGCCGGGCGACGACGGCTCGGACGCCCCTGCTCCTAGACTGCTCCCATGTCGGAGGAGCGCACGTCCACGTCGGGTCCCAGGGTCCCGCCCCGACGCCCCGACCGAGCTGCCTCGGCCGAGCGCAGCGGGGAGTCGACGACCTCCTCCGCTCGGAGCGTGCGGGCGCGGCTGGCCCGGATGGGCACGCGCACCCAGACCCACAACCCGGTGCTCGAGCCGCTCTTCCGCGCCGTCCGGGCCAACCACCCCAAGGCCGACCTGGCCCTCCTCGAGCGCGCCTACTCCATGGCCGAGGAGCTGCACGCCACGCAGATGCGCAAGAGCGGGGACCCCTACATCACGCACCCGCTGGCGGTCACGACGATCCTGGCGGGCATCGGCATGACCGAGCCGGTCCTGGTCGCGGCGCTGCTGCACGACACGGTCGAGGACACGCCGTACACCCTCGAGCAGCTCACCGAGGACTTCGGTGACGAGGTCGCGAGGCTGGTCGACGGGGTGACCAAGCTCGACAAGGTGGTCTACGGCGACTCCGCGCAGGCCGAGACGATCCGCAAGATGATCGTCGCGATGTCTCGCGACATCCGGGTGCTCGTGATCAAGCTGGCCGACCGGCTGCACAACATGCGCACGTTGCGGTTCGTGCCGCAGAAGAGCCAGGAGCGCACGGCCCGCGAGACCCTCGACATCTACGCCCCGCTGGCGCACCGGCTGGGCATGAACACCATCAAGTGGGAGCTGGAGGACCTCGCGTTCGCCACCCTGCACCCCAAGATCTACGACGAGATCGTGCGGATGGTCGCCGAGCGCGCTCCGTCGCGCGACCAGTTCATGGCCGAGGTGATCAGCCAGGTCGAGAACGACCTGCGCGAGGCCCGGATCAAGGCGAAGGTCACCGGTCGACCGAAGCACTACTACTCGATCTACCAGAAGATGATCCTGGGCGGTCGGGAGTTCTCCGACATCTACGACCTGGTCGGCATCCGGGTCCTCGTCGACGACGACCGCGACTGCTACGCCGTGCTCGGCGTCTTGCACTCGCGGTGGAACCCGGTGCTCGGCCGGTTCAAGGACTACGTCGCGATGCCGAAGTTCAACATGTACCAGTCGCTGCACACCACGGTGATCGGCCCCCAGGGCAAGGCCGTGGAGATGCAGATCCGCACCTTCGCGATGCACCGTCGTGCGGAGTACGGCGTCGCGGCGCACTGGAAGTACAAGGAGGACGGCCGCAACGGCGTCGACACCGAGAAGCGCGCCGAGGACACCCAGGACATGACCTGGGTCCGGCAGCTGTTGGACTGGCAGAACGAGGTCGAGGACCCGGGGGAGTTCCTGGAGTCCCTGCGCTTCGAGATCAACCGGGCCGAGACCTACGTCTTCACCCCGCGCGGCGACGTCATCGCCCTGCCCTCCGGCTCCACCCCGGTCGACTTCGCGTACGCCGTGCACACCGAGGTCGGCCACCGCACGATCGGTGCCCGGGTCAACGGGCGCCTGGTGCCGCTGGAGTCGACCCTCGACAACGGCGACGTGGTGGAGGTCTTCACCTCCAAGTCCCCGACGGCCGCGCCCTCGCGCGACTGGCTCGGCTTCGTGAAGTCCAACCGCGCGCGCTCGAAGATCCGCCAGTGGTTCACCAAGGAACGACGCGAGGAGTCGATCGAGCAGGGCAAGGAGCAGATCGCCAAGCTCATGCGCAAGGAGGGGCTGCCGCTCAAGCGGCTGCTCACCCACGACTCGCTCACGCTGGTCGCCGAGCACTTCAAGCTCGGCGACGTCTCCGCGCTCTACGCCGCGGTGGGGGAGAGCAACCTCTCGGCGCAGGCGGTCGTCAAGCACGTCATCGACCTGCACGGCGGCACCGGGGGAGCCGAGGAGGACCTCGCCGAGGCCGTCACGATCACGGGGCGCCGCTCACGCCGCAGTCCCGCGCACGGCGACGCGGGCGTCGTGGTCAAGGGTGCGTCGGACCTGTGGGTGAAGCTGGCCAAGTGCTGCACCCCCGTGCCGCCCGACCCGATCCTGGGCTTCGTCACCAAGGGTGGCGGTGTCTCGGTGCACCGGCGCGACTGCACCAACGCCTCGGACCTGCAGGCGCGACCCGAGAAGCTGCTCGAGGTCGAGTGGGCGCCGACCGAGTCCTCCACGTTCCTGGTCAACATCCAGGTCGAGGCGCTGGACCGGGCCCGGCTGCTCTCCGACATCACGATGGCGCTCTCGGACGCCCACGTGAACATCCTGTCGGCGAACCTCTCGACCACGCGCGACCGCGTGGCGAAGACCCGCTTCACCTTCGAGATGGCCGAGACCAAGCACCTCGACAACGTCCTGCGTGCGGTGCGCAACGTCCCGGGCGTCTTCGACGCCTACCGGGTGACGGGATAGCTCAGGAGTACTCCGCGCTGGCCCGCTGGGCGGTCTCGAGGAAGGCACGGCGGGAGGCGAGGTTCTCCTCCAGCTCCGCGACCTTGCGCTCGTTGCCGGCGGCGCGTGCCTTCTCGAGATCGGCCTCGACCTTCTCGATCGCGGCCTGCAGCTGGGCGACCATCCCGTCGGCGCGTGCGGACTTCTCCGGGTCCGAGCGCCGCCACTGCTCCTGCTCCAGGTCGCGGATGGCGTTCTCGACCACCCGGATCCGACCGTCGAGCTCCTTGATGCGGCCGCGTGGGACCTTGCCGGCGGCGTCCCACCGCTCGGAGATGTCGCGGAAGGCCTTCTTGGCGGCGTCCAGGTCCGTGACCGGGAGCAGCGCCTCGGCCTCGACGAGGAGCGCCTCCTTGACCTCGGCGTTGGCCGCGAACTCCTCGTCGAGCTTGGCGTTCTCGGCGTCGCGCGCGCCGAAGAAGGCGTCCTGCGCGCCCCGGAAGCGCTTCCACAGGGCGTCATCGACGTCCTTGGGTGCCGGACCCGCGGCCTTCCACTGCTGCATCAGGTCGCGGTAGCGGCCGGCGGTCGGGCCCCAGTCGGTCGAGCCGGCGAGCTCCTCGGCCTCCTTGACCAGCCGCTCCTTGACCGCCCGTGCGCCCTCGCGCTTCTCGTTGAGCTCGGCGAAGTGCGCCTTGCGGCGGCGGGTGTAGGTGGTGCGGGCGGAGGAGAAGCGGCGCCACAGCGCGTCGTCGCCGGCGCGGTCGATCCGCGGGATCTTCTTCCACTGCTCCAGCAGGTCGCGCAGCCGGTTGGCGCCACCGCGCCAGTCCGAGCCCTCGGCGATCTTCTCGGCCTCGGCAACGACCTTCTCCTTGGCCTCACGGGCCTCGGCCTGCTTCTGGGCCTTCTCGGCGCGCTTGGCCTCGCGCTGGGTCTCGATGACGGGGGCCAGTGCCTCCAGCCGGGCCAGCAGACCGCCCAGGTCGCCGACCGCGTTGGCGCCGTCGACCTGCGCGGAGACCGTCTTGACGGACTCGGCGGCCTCCTCCGGGGACATCACGCCGGAGCGGATGCGCTTGTCGAGCAGCTCGACCTCGAAGGCGAGGGCGGCGAATCGCTCGGTGTAGAAGGCGAGGGCCTCCTCGGGCGTGCCCTCGGGGTACTGCCCCACGGACCGCTCGCCGTCGGCGGTCCTCACGAAGACCGTGCCGTCATCGGCGACTCGGCCCCACTCATGGCTCGTCACTGGGAGTTCCTCTTCGGTGTCGGGTGCGGCAGCGCCGTCATGCTACCGAGCCGTTCCCACCTGCCCGGGCCGGGACGACCGATCGATCTCGGTTCGGCCCGGCCCACCCTCGTCGCTAGGGTGGGCCGGTGCTGATCGCAGGCTTCCCCGCAGGTCCCTGGGGCACCAACTGCTACGTCGTGGCCACCGGACCGGGCCAGGAGTGCGTCGTGGTCGACCCCGGCAAGGACGCCGCCGCCGGAGTCGCCGAGGTGGTGCGCGAGCACCGGCTCAAGCCGGTCTCGGTGCTGGTGACCCACGGCCACGTGGACCACATGTGGTGCGTGGCCCCCGTCGCCGGCTCGTACGACGCCACCGCCTGGATCCACCCCGCGGACCGCCACCTGCTGAGCGACCCGATGGCCGGCATGTCGCGCGAGACCACCCAGATGCTCCTCGGCGGCTCCTACGAGTGGGCCGAGCCCGACGACGTGCGCGAGCTGGCCGACCTCCAGGAGCTCGAGCTGGCCGGCGTGCGCTTCACCGTCGACCACGCCCCCGGTCACACCGAGGGATCGGTCACCTTCCGCACCCCCTACCTCTCCGGCGGGCAGCCCTCGAGCGAGGTGTCGGAGGTGATGTTCTCCGGCGACCTGCTCTTCGCGGGCTCCATCGGGCGCACCGACCTGCCGGGCGGCGACCACCCGACGATGCTGCGGAGCCTGGTGACCAAGGTCCTGCCGCTGGCCGACGACGTCGTGGTGCTGCCAGGCCACGGCGAGCAGACCTCGATCGGCCGCGAGAGGGCCACGAACCCCTACCTCCTCGACCTCCTCGACGGCGATGCTGCCGGTGGGACCAGCCCCGTCACGCGGGGCCTGTGATGGCCAGGCCGACCCCGCTCAGCGGCTTCCCCGAGCTGCTGCCCGAGCAGCGCCTGGTCGAGCAGCAGGTCATCGACGTGCTGCGCACCACCTTCGAGCTGCACGGCTTCGCCGGCATCGAGACCCGTGCCGTGGAGCCGATCGACCAGCTGCTGCGCAAGGGCGACACCTCCAAGGAGGTCTACCTCCTGCGTCGCCTGCACGAGGAGTCGGCCGAGGGCCACTCCGGCATCGGGCTGCACTTCGACCTCACGGTGCCCTTCGCCCGCTACGTCCTGGAGAACGCCGGCAGGCTGGAGTTCCCGTTCCGGCGGTACCAGGTGCAGAAGGTGTGGCGCGGCGAGCGCCCGCAGGACGGCCGCTACCGCGAGTTCACCCAGGCCGACATCGACGTCGTCGGGCGCGACGAGCTGCCCTTCCACCACGACGTGGAGGTCACGCGCGTCATGGTCGACGCGCTGCGCCGGCTCAGCGATCCCGCGACCCTCGGGTTGCCGGGCTTCCGACTCCAGGTCAACAACCGCAAGCTGATCCAGGGCTTCTACGCCGGCCTCGGCGTCGCCGAGGGCCACCAGACCGACGAGGTCATGCGCCTGGTCGACAAGCTCGACAAGCTCCCCGCCGAGAAGGTGCACGAGCTGCTGCTGTCCGAGGCCGCCATCGAGGCGCCGACCGCCGACCGGGTGCTCGCCCTGGCCACGATCCGCGCCGAGGTCGCCGACGGCGAGCAGGGCTTCGTCCAGCGCGTGCGCGACCTCGGGGTGGAGCACCGGCTGCTCGACGAGGGCCTCGACGAGCTCGCCACCCTGGTCCGCTCGGTCGCCGACCTCACGTCCGAGCAGGTGCGCGTGGTCGCCGACCTCTCCATCGCCCGGGGGCTGGACTACTACACGGGCACCGTCTTCGAGACCCGGCTGGACGGCTACGAGTCGCTCGGCTCGATCTGCTCCGGTGGCCGCTACGACTCGCTCGCCACCGACGGTCGCACGACCTACCCCGGCGTCGGGATCTCCCTCGGCGTCAGCCGCGTCCTGGTGCCGCTGATCGCCCGCACCGGCCTGGCGGCGGACCGCAAGGTGCCCAGCGCCGTACTGGTCGCGCTCACGGACGAGGAGTCCCGCCCCGCCAGCGAGTCCGTGGCCGGCGCCCTGCGCGCCCGCGGGATCCCCTGCGAGGTGGCGCCGACCGCGGCCAAGTTCGGCAAGCAGATCCGGTACGCCGAGCGCCGCGGCATCCCGTACGTCTGGTTCCCGCAGGCCGAGGGCCCGGGCCAGGTCAAGGACATCCGCACCGGTGAGCAGGTGGAGGCCGATCCCGCCACCTGGTCACCCCCGACCCGGGACCTGCGACCGCAGGTCTCCCACGCATGACCCACCAACAGGAGAGATTTCCGTGATCCGCACCCATGACGCCGGGGCCCTCCGCCCCGAGCACGTCGGCCAGACCGTGACCCTCGCCGGGTGGGTGGCCAACCGGCGCGATCACGGCGGGGTGGCGTTCCTGGACCTGCGCGAGGCCTCCGGGGTCGTCCAGGTCGTCGTCCGCGACGAGGAGGTCGCCCACCAGCTGCGCTCGGAGTACTGCCTCAAGGTCGTCGGCGAGGTCGTGGCCCGCAAGGAGGGCAACGAGAACCCCAACCTCGCGACCGGTGCCGTCGAGGTCGTGGCCACCGAGGTGGAGGTGCTCAGCGCCTCTGCACCGCTGCCGTTCCCGATCAGCGACCACGTCGACGTGGGGGAGGAGGTGCGGCTCAAGCACCGCTACCTCGACCTGCGCCGTAGCGAGCCGGCCCGGCTCATCCGGCTGCGCAGCCGAATCAACAAGGCCGCGCGCGACGTGCTCGACCGCCACGCCTTCGTCGAGGTCGAGACCCCGACGCTGACCCGCTCCACCCCCGAGGGCGCCCGCGACTTCCTCGTGCCCGCGCGCCTGCACCCCGGCAGCTGGTACGCCCTGCCGCAGAGCCCGCAGCTGTTCAAGCAGCTGCTCATGGTCGGCGGCCTCGAGCGGTACTACCAGATCGCCCGCTGCTACCGCGACGAGGACTTCCGCGCCGACCGGCAGCCCGAGTTCACCCAGCTCGACATCGAGATGAGCTTCGTGGACCAGGACGACGTCATCGCGCTGATGGAGGAGGTGCTCGCGGAGATGTGGGCCCTGGAGGGCCACGAGATCCCGCGCCCGATCCCGCGGATCACCTACGCCGAGGCCATGCGCCGCTTCGGCTCCGACAAGCCCGACCTGCGCATGGGCCAGGAGCTCGTCGAGTGCACCGACTACTTCAAGGACACCCCGTTCCGGGTCTTCCAGGCCGAGTACGTCGGTGCCGTGGTCATGCCCGGTGGCGCCTCGCAGCCGCGCAAGCAGCTCGACGCCTGGCAGGAGTGGGCCAAGCAGCGCGGCGCCAAGGGCCTGGCCTACGTGCTGGTGCAGGAGGACGGCGAGCTCGGGGGACCGGTCGCCAAGAACCTCTCCGAGGAGGAGAAGGCCGGCCTGGCCGCCCACGTCGGGGCCGCGCCGGGCGACTGCGTCTTCTTCGCCGCCGGTCCGACCCGCTCCAGCCGCGCGCTGCTCGGTGCCGCGCGTCTGGAGATCGGTCGTCGCTGCGGTCTCATCGACGAGTCGGCGTACGCCTTCACCTGGGTGGTCGACGCTCCGCTGTTCGAGCCCGCGTCCGAGGCCGTCGCCAGCGGTGACGTCGCGGTCGGCGCAGGCGCCTGGACGGCGGTGCACCACGCGTTCACCAGCCCGAAGGAGGAGTTCCTCGACACCTTCGACACCGACCCCGGTCCGGCGCTGGCCTACGCCTACGACATCGTCTGCAACGGTAGCGAGCTCGGCGGCGGCTCGATCCGTATCCACCGCGAGGACGTGCAGAAGCGGGTCTTCGAGGTCATGGGCATCGGCCCCGAGGAGGCGCAGGAGAAGTTCGGCTTCCTGCTCGACGCCTTCAAGCACGGCGCGCCGCCGCACGGCGGCATCGCCGTGGGCATGGACCGCATCTGCGCGATCCTCGGACGGGCCGAGTCGATCCGCGACGTCATCGCCTTCCCGAAGTCCGGCGGCGGGTACGACCCGCTGACGGCCGCGCCGGCGCCGATCAGCCTCGAGCAGCGCAAGGAAGCCGGTGTGGACGCCCGTCCGACGGAGGACCTCGCGCCAGAGGCCTGATGCACGCGCTGATCGACGGCGGCGTCCCGACCGGTGGAAACCGGTTGCGGCGCCGCCGTCCCCGTGTCCGGATCGTTACCGCTGAGTGATCGTCCTGCCGTGGGGGAGCACATAGAGTCCACGACGGCGCACAGCGCACGGCCGGGAGACCCTCGGCTGCTCGGAACGATGGGGAGAGCATGTCGGCAGAGACCGCCGGCCCCGAGACCCTGGGGCACCTGAGCGAGGAGCCGAAGGGCGAGGACCCTGGCAGCAGCAAGGCCAGGACCATCACGGGCAAGTCCCCGATGCGGATCGCTCTGGGGCGTCTGCTCCGCGACAAGATCGCGCTGGTCTGCCTGGCAGTGGTGCTCTTCTTCGTCTTCATCGCGATCTTCGCGGGCCCGCTGCAGAAGCTCTTCGGGGTCACCACGGAGACGGCGTTCCCGACGCAGTTCCTCAACCTCGACGGCACCCCTCGCGCCGAGTTCGGCCCGCCGTACGGCGGCTTCACGTGGGACCACCCCTTCGGCGTCGCGCCGCGCACGGCCACCGACAACCTCGCCTTCTGGCTCCAGGGCGCGCAGAACTCCCTGCAGATCGCCACCACCGCGACCATCGTCGCCATGCTCGTGGGCGTGACCCTGGGCCTGCTCGGCGGCTTCCTCGGCGGCATCGTGGACCGCATCATCGGCTTCGTCACCGACTTCTTCCTCACGCTGCCGTTCATCTTGGCGGCGCTGACGATCGCCCCGATCATCAACGAGCGCTTCCGTGACTCGCCCAACTACCCGACCATCCAGGTCATCGCGCTGATCGGTGTCCTGGCCGGGTTCGGCTGGATGTCCGTGGCCCGACTGATCCGCGGCGAGGTGCTCTCGCTGCGCGAGCGCGAGTTCGTGCAGGCGGCCCGGGTCATGGGCATGCCCACGCGCCGCCTGCTGCTCAAGGAGCTGCTGCCCAACCTGGTCGCCCCGATCGTGGTCGCCTCCTCGCTGATGCTGCCCGCGTTCGTGGCGGCCGAGGCCGGCCTGGCGTTCCTCGGTATCGGCGTGACCACGCGCCCCTCGTGGGGCCAGACGCTCAACCAGGGGATCGGGTTCTTCGACAACTACCCGCTCTACCTCTACCAGCCGCTGATCGCCATCGTGGCGATCGTGCTGGCGCTCAACCTCCTGGGGGACGCGCTGCGTGACGCGCTCGACCCCAAGACCCGCCGCTGAGCGGCCACCACACGTCACCCGGGCCCCTTCCCGGGTGCGCACCAGAAAGGAAACGTCAATGAGACGGACCAAGCCGCTGGCAGCGCTCGCCGTTGCCTCGCTCATGGCTCTCGCGGCCTGTGGTTCCGGTGACGGCCCCTCGGACACCGAGACCGGTGACTTCCGGGAGACCGACGCGGGCGCCGACAAGGACCCCGACGCCGAGGGCCCCGCCCCGGAGCTCGAGGGCGCCGAGGCCGGAGGCACCATCACGGTGTTCCTCCCCGGTGACTACGGCCCGGACGACCTCGACCCGACCAACGGGTGGTCCGTCACCGGCAACTCGATCCAGCAGGCGCTGACCAGCCGCTCGCTGACCCAGTACCGCGTCGACGAGGACGGCAACGCCACGCTCGTGCCGGACCTCGCGGTCGACCTGGGCACCCCCAACGAGGACTACACGCAGTGGACCTTCCAGCTGCGCGACAACGCCACGTGGGAGGACGGCTCGCCGATCACGGCCGAGGAGGTCGCCTTCGGCATCGCGCGCTCCATGGACTCCACCGCGTTCCCGGGTGGTCCGGGCACCGAGTACTCCACGCAGTTCTTCGCCGGTGCGGACGAGTTCGAGGGTCCCTACACCGACAAGGACACCGACTGGACCGAGTGGGAGGGTGTGGAGTTCGACAACGACGCCAACACCGTCACCATCAACATGTCCAAGCCCTTCCCGGACATGGACTACTGGGGCGCCTTCATGGCGATGGGCCCGGCCCCGCTGGGCAAGACCTCCCAGCCGCCGGCCTACGGCCAGAACATCATGTCCAACGGTCCCTACAAGGTGGAGTCCTTCACTCCGCAGGACGAGCTCGTCCTGGTGAAGAACGACCAGTGGGACCCCGAGTCGGACCCGGCGCGCCACCAGTACGCCGACAAGTTCGTCTTCAAGTTCAACGCCGACCCGGACCAGACCGACCAGATCATGCTGTCGGACAACACCGAGTCGCAGACCGCGCTGTCGACCGACCTGTCGGCCGCCAGCTACCAGGACGCCCTGGACACCCTGGGTGACCGCCTGGTCCAGCAGTCGACGCAGTGCACCTCGTTCATCTACCCGGTGTACGGCAAGACCGACCTCGCCTTCCGCAAGGCCCTCGCCTACGCCTACCCCTACGAGGACGCGTGGCAGGCCGGCGGCCAGGTGCCCGGCGTGACCCGTGTCCCGGCGAACTCGATCATGCCCCCGGGCATGGCCGGCAAGCCGGACTACTTCGTCGACGGTGAGCAGTTCACCTTCGACATCGAGAAGGCCAAGGAGCTGCTCGCGGAGTCGGAGACCCCGCCGACGATCGACATGATCTACTACGAGCCCGACCCGCTCGCGGTCGCGGCCAACGAGGTCGTCGTCAAGGCCTACGAGGAGGCCGGCTTCACGGTCAAGTCGACCCCGGTCCAGGAGTCGCCGTACTCGACCTACCTCAACCCCGACGACAAGCTCAACAAGAGCCTGAACGTCCGTGCGGTCGCTTGGTGCTCCGACTGGCCCTCGGGCTCGACCTTCATCCCCGCGCTGTTCCGCGGTGGCGCCACCTACAACGTGGGTGAGTTCGCCGAGGACGCCATCGACGAGCGCATCGCCGGTGTCGCGGAGCTGCCGATCGAGGAGCAGGCCGCCGAGTGGGGCGCGATCGACGAGCAGATCCAGACGGAGTTCTTCCCGGCCGTCCCGACCGCGTACTACAACCAGCTGTTCGCGTTCGGCTCCAAGATCGGCAATCCCTCGGGCGACGAGGCCCTGGGTGCGCCGAACTACAAGAACCTCTTCGTGATGCCCTGAGCGTCCAGCGCTCGCACCACGCAGGTTCCGGACGCTGACTGACCCACCCGGTCGGTGAGTGTCCACCCCACGCGGGGGACCCCCGGGGACTGATTCCCCGGGGGTCCTTCCCCGCAGGGATCCACCCGTCCCGTACCCGAGGGAAGAGAGATGTTCGCCTACATCGTCAAGAGGCTGCTGGCCGGCCTCGTCGTCCTGACCCTGGTGTCCCTGTCGATCTTCCTGCTGTTCTGGTACGGCCCCTCCGAGCCGGCCCGCGCCATGTGCGACAGCAAGACCAGCAACCGCTGCAGCCCGGAGAAGCTCGAGGTCTTCACCGAGGAGCTGGGTTACAACAATCCGTGGGCCTCGGAGTTCGGCAACTACGTCGGCGGCATCGTCACCGGTCGTGACATCACCGTGGCGGGTCAGACCACTCGGTGCGAGGCACCCTGCCTCGGCCTCTCCTACAGCACCGGCAAGCCGGTCTGGGAGGACATGCAGAGCCGCATCCCGGCCACCGTCTCGATCGCGGTCGGTGGCGCCAGCCTCTACCTCCTGCTGGGGGTGCCGATCGGCGTGGCCGCCTCCAAGCGCAGAGGCACGGTGGCGGACAAGACGCTCGTGTCCAGCTTCCTGGTGATCAGCTCGATCCCCTACTACCTCTTCGCGCTGCTGGTCTTCCTCTACTTCGCCGTGCTCTACGAGCTGCCGTTCGTGGGCCAACCCGGCTACACACCACTGACGGAGAACCCAGCCGAGTGGTTCGGCGGGCTCGCGCTCGCCTGGATCTGCCTGGGTGTCTTCGGGTGCACCGCCTACACCCGCTACTCCCGCGGCGCCATGGTCGAGGCGCTGAGCGAGGACTACGTGCGCACCGCGAAGGCCAAGGGCCTGCCGCAGCGCGCGGTGGTCTACAAGCACGCGCTCCGCGCGGCGCTCGTGCCGGTCGTGACGATCTTCGGCATCGACTTCGGCACCCTGCTGGCCGGCACGATCTTCACCGAGAAGATCTTCGACATCAACGGCATCGGGCTGTGGGCCCTCAACGCGGTGGGCCAGAAGGACCTGCCGATCGTGCAGGCCACCGCGCTGTTCGCCGCCATCGCCCTGATCGTGTCCAACCTGGTCGTGGACCTGCTCTACAGCGTCCTCGACCCGAGAGTGAGGCTGTCGTGACCGAGCCGTTCCTCGTCGTCGAGGACCTGACGGTCAAGTTCCCCACCGAGGACGGCCTCGTCAACGCCGTCACCGAGCTGAGCTACTCCGTCGAGCAGGGCCGCACCCTGGGCATCGTGGGGGAGTCCGGCTCGGGCAAGTCGGTGTCGTCCATGGCGGTCCTCGGGCTGCACGACGCGCGCACTGCTCGGATCACCGGCTCGATCAAGGTCGGCGGCCAGGAGGTCGTGGGGCTCGGGGAGTCCAAGCTGCGCAAGCTCCGCGGCCGCGAGGTCGCGATGATCTTCCAGGACGCCCTCGCTGCGCTGCACCCCTTCTACAAGGTCGGCTCCCAGCTCGCCGAGGCCTACCTCGTGCACCACCCCTCCGCCAGCAAGCGGGACGCCCGGCGCAAGGCCATCGAGATGCTGGACCGCGTGGGCATCCCGCAGCCCGACCGCCGCGTGGACGACTTCCCGCACCAGTTCTCCGGCGGCATGCGGCAGCGCGCGATGATCGCGATGGGTCTGATCAACGACCCGAAGCTGCTGATCGCCGACGAGCCGACCACGGCCCTCGACGTCACCGTGCAGGCCCAGATCCTCGACCTGCTCCAGGACCTCCAGCGCGAGTTCGACTCCGCGGTCATCATCATCACCCACGACCTCGGGGTGATCGCCGAGATGGCCGACGACATCCTGGTGATGTACGGCGGTCGGGGTGTCGAGCACGGGCCCGCCAAGGAGGTCCTCACCCGGCCGCTCATGCCCTACACCTGGGGCCTGCTGTCCAGCGTCCCGGACGTCGCGGGTGACACCGCTGCCAAGCTGGTCCCCATCCCGGGGAACCCGCCGAGCCTGCTGGACCCGCCCTCGGGCTGCGCGTTCCACCCCCGGTGCGCCCACGTCGGGAAGGTGCAGGGCAACCTGTGCTCGACGACGCTGCCGCGGCTCGAGCCCGGCCCCAGTGGGCCCGGGCACCTCACGCGCTGCCACCTGAGCGACCCGGCGGCGGTCTTCGAGACCGAGGTGCTGCCGGTCATCGCCCCCGACCTGCTCGAGGAGAGCTGAGAAGATGACGGACGTCAACCACCCTCCCCAGCACCCGGAGAACCCGGCCGTGGCCGAGGGCGCGGAGCTGTCCACCGCGGATCGTGAGCAGAAGCTCTCCTTCGCCGAGCTGGCCGACTCCGGCCACGCGGCTGCGCAGCTGCGCACCGACGTGGAGCCGGTGCTCACCGTCGAGGACCTCAAGATGTGGTTCCCGGTGAGGTCCTCGGGCCTGGTCCGCCGCACCATCGGCCACGTGCAGGCCGTCGACGGCATCTCCTTCCAGGTGCCGCGCGGCGGCTCCCTGGGCCTGGTGGGGGAGTCGGGCTGCGGCAAGTCGACCACCGGGCGGCTCATCACCCGGCTCTACACCCCGACGGCCGGCTCGATGCGCTTCGGCGAGAAGCAGGTCGACCTCGCGACGATGTCCAACCGCGAGCTCAAGCCGATCCGGCGCGACGTGCAGATGATCTTCCAGGACCCCTACACCTCGCTGAACCCGCGGCACACGGTCGGCGCGATCATCGGCGCTCCCCTGGAGGTGCACAAGGTCGTCCCGAAGAACAAGGTGCTGCCGCGCGTCCAGGAGCTGCTGGAGATCGTGGGCCTCAACCCCGAGCACTACAACCGCTACCCCAACGAGTTCTCCGGCGGGCAGCGCCAGCGCATCGGCATCGCGCGGGCCCTGACGCTGAACCCCAAGCTGCTGGTCGCGGACGAGCCGGTCTCGGCCCTCGACGTCTCCATCCAGGCCCAGGTGATCAACCTGCTCCAGGAGCTGCAGGCCGAGTTCGACATCGCGTTCCTCTTCATCGCCCACGACCTGGCCGTCGTGCGGCACTTCTGCCCCGAGGTGGCGGTGATGTACCTCGGCAAGATCGTGGAGATCGCCGACCGCGACAGCATCTACGGCCACGCGCACCACCCCTACACCCAGGCGCTGCTCTCGGCCGTGCCGGACATCAAGTCCGCCGGGCACGGGCGACGTGAGCGGATCCGGCTCGAGGGCGACGTCCCGAGCCCGATCAACCCGCCCTCGGGCTGCCGGTTCCGCACCCGCTGCCCGCTGGCCCAGGAGATCTGCGCCAAGGTCGAGCCGCCGCTGCTGCAGATCGGCCCGCGGCACAAGGTCGCCTGCCACTTCGCCGGTGAGATCGGCCGGCACCCCGCCACGCCGGTGACCGCCGGGCTGCTGGGCGTGGACAAGCAGGGCAGCCCCGACCCGGGCACCACCCCGCAGCCGGTCGGGACCAACCCCGGCTACGACAAGGAGTGGTTCGACCTCGACTCGCAGCAGATGGTCTCGGCCTGAGCGGCGACGATGCGCTCTTCGCCGCCCCCGGTCACCCGGCCGGGGGCGGCTCCGCTGCGTCCGGGAGCCTGGCGGCCAACACGACCGCCTCGGCACCACTCGCCGTGCGGATGCGACCGCGGACGCTGGACGAGCTGGTCGGGCAGCCGCAGCTGCGTGAGCCGGGCTCCCCGCTGCGCCAGCTGATCGAGGACCAGCGCTCGCTGTCGCTGCTGCTGTGGGGCCCGCCCGGCACCGGCAAGACCACCATCGCCTCGATCGTGAGTGGCCGGACCGACCGGCGCTTCGTGGAGGTCTCCGCGGTCTCCGCCGGGGTCAAGGAGGTGCGGGCGGCCATCGAGTCGGCCCGCAGCGAGCTGGTGCGCGGCGGCCGCGAGACGGTGCTCTTCGTCGACGAGGTGCACCGCTTCTCCAAGGCCCAGCAGGACGCCCTGCTGCCCGGGGTCGAGAACCGGTGGGTGACGCTCGTGGCGGCGACCACGGAGAACCCCTTCTTCTCCGTCATCTCCCCGCTGCTCTCGCGCAGCCTGCTGCTGCGCCTGGAGTCACTCACCGACGACGACGTACGCCGGGTGCTGGACCAGGCGTTGGTCGACGAGCGCGGCCTGGGCGGCCGGTTCACGCTCACCGAGGACGCCGCCGACCACCTCGTGCGGCTGGCCGGGGGCGACGCGCGCCGGTCCCTGACCTACCTCGAGGCCGCGGCCGGAGCGGCCACGGGCCGGGGGAGCGAGGTGATCGACCTGTCGACCGCGGAGACGGCGGTCGACCAGGCCGCGGTGCGCTACGACCGTCAGGGCGACCAGCACTACGACGTGACCAGCGCCTTCATCAAGTCCGTGCGCGGCTCGGACGCCGATGCCGCCCTGCACTACCTGGCGCGGATGGTCGAGGCCGGCGAGGACCCACGCTTCATCGCCCGGCGGCTGGTCATCCTCGCCAGCGAGGACGTCGGGCTGGCCGACCCCGCTGCGCTGCCGCTCGCGGTGGCCGCGGCCCAGGCCGTGCAGCTCATCGGGATGCCCGAGGCCGGCCTCAACCTCGCGCACGCGACGATCGCCCTGGCGATGGCCCCGAAGTCTAACGCCGTGACCACCGCCCTGGCGGCCGCGACGGCCGACGTCCGCGCGGGGAAGATCGGCCCGGTGCCCGCGCACCTGCGCGACGCCCACTACGGAGGGGCCAAGAAGCTCGGGCACGGGGCGAGCTACACCTACAGCCACGACGAGCCCTTCGGCATCGCCGCCCAGCAGTACGCCCCCGACGTCGTCGCGGACGCGACCTACTACCAGCCCAAGGACATCGGTGCCGAGAGCGCGATCCGGGAGCGCTGGGAGCGGGTCCGCCGCCGGATCCGCGGAAGGTAGGGTCAGGCCCCATGAACCAGCAGTGGACCGCCCCCGCCTGGGCCGTCGTCGCGCTGGTCGCCGGCGTGCTGGTGGCGCTGCTGGTCCTCGTGGCCCTGGTGGTCTCCACCCGCCGCGCGCTGGTGCGCGCGCAGGACGGGTCCCGCGCGCTGACAGGTCGGCTGGACGAGCTCGAGCAGCGTCTCGCCGCGCCGGTCGGGACCGCCACCCCGGAGGTCTCCACCTCCAGAGTGGCCGCGGACCCGGAGTACGTCATCACGCACCTGGGCGAGGAGCCCGAGGCTGCAGCAGCGGCGCCCGTCGTGCCCGCCCCGGTCTTCGCCGACCTGGTGCTGCGGGAGAGCGTCGTGCAGGCCGCCACCCTCGCGGCCGGCCTGCGCCGGGCGCTGAGCCCGGAGACCAGGCACCGGATCCGCTTCGAGATGCGGCGCGAGGTCAAGCGGGCGCGCAAGCAGCGCCGCGCCGACCTGCGCGCGGCGCGCCGCGACCTGCACGACCGCGAGCGAGCAGCCGCATGAGCCGCGGGCTCTGGTTCGCAGCCGGGGCCGGCGCCGGGATCTACGCGATGGTGCGTGGCCGGCGCGCGGCCGAGGTGCTGACCTACGACGGCCTCCACGACCGGCTCGGCGCCCTGGCCGTGGGCGCTCGGCTCTTCCGCGACGAGGTCGCCCAGGGCCGTGCCGAGGCCGAGGACGCGGTGCGGGCCCGGCTCGGAGCATCCTCGCCCCCGCAGATCAGCAGCCCCCCGGACACACCCGAGCTCGCCCACCGACAGCAGAGAGGCACCCCCTGATGGACACCGCCGCGATCCGCCGCAACTTCCTCGCGCACTTCGAGGCGGCCGGACACACCGTGGTGCCGTCGGCCTCGCTGCTCGCCGACGACCCCAACCTGCTGTTCGTCCCTGCGGGCATGGTGCCCTTCAAGCCCTACTTCCTGGGCCAGGAGACCCCGCCGTACACCCGGGCCACCAGCGTGCAGAAGTGCGTGCGCACGCCCGACATCGAGGACGTCGGCAAGACCTCGCGCCACGGCACCTTCTTCGAGATGTGCGGCAACTTCTCCTTCGGCGACTACTTCAAGGAGCGGGCCATCGAGCTCGCCTGGGAGCTGGTCACCAAGCCGGTCGCCGACGGCGGCTGGGGCTTCGACGAGGGTCTGCTCTACCCCTCGATCCTGGACGGCGACGACGAGGCGCTGGCGCTGTGGAAGAAGGTCACCGGCCTGCCCGACGACCGGATCGCGCGCCTGGGCCCCAAGGAGAACTACTGGTCGATGGGCGTCCCCGGTCCCGGCGGACCGTGCTCGGAGCTGCTGATCGACCGCGGCCCGGCGTACGGGCCCGACAGCGACTTCTCCGCCGAGGACCGCTACCTGGAGTTCTGGAACCTGGTCTTCATGCAGGACGAGCTCTCCGCGGTGCGGTCCAAGGAGGACTTCGACATCGCGGGGTCGCTGCCGAAGAAGAACATCGACACCGGCATGGGCCTCGAGCGGGTCGCGTTCCTGCTGCAGGGCAAGGACAACATGTACGAGATCGACGTGATGTACCCCGTCATCGAGAAGGCCGAGCAGCTCACCGGCAAGCGCTACGGCTCCAACCCCGAGGACGACGTGCGCTTCCGCGTGGTCGCCGACCACGTGCGCTCCTCGATGATGCTCATCGGCGACGGCGTCACCCCCGGCAACGAGGGTCGCGGATACGTCCTGCGCCGGTTGATGCGCCGCGCCATCCGCTCCGTGCGCCTGCTCGGCTACGAGGACCCGGCGCTGCCCGAGCTCTATCCCGTCAGCCGCGACAAGATGGGCGAGACCTACGCCGACCTCCACCGCGACTGGGACCGGATCTCCACGGTCGCCTACGCCGAGGAGGACGCGTTCCGCTCGACGCTCAAGGCCGGCACCCAGATCTTCGACGTCGCCGCGGGCGAGGTGAAGAAGTCCGGGGGCTCGGTGCTCTCGGGCGAGCGCGCCTTCGCGCTGCACGACACCTACGGCTTCCCGATCGACCTGACCCTGGAGATGGCCTCGGAGCAGGGGCTGGCCGTCGACGAGGACGGCTTCCGCCGGCTCATGGGCGAGCAGCGCGAGCGCGCCAAGGCCGACGCCAAGGCCAAGAAGGGTGCCCACACCAACACCGGCGCCTACCGCGAGATCGCCGACTCCCTCGGCGCGGCCGTCGACTTCACCGGCTACACCGAGACCACCACCGAGGGCGTCGTGCGCGGCCTGGTCGCCGACGGCGCCGTCGTGCCGGTCGCGGGCGCCGGCCAGGAGGTCGAGCTGGTCCTGGACCGCACCCCCTTCTACGCCGAGGGCGGCGGCCAGCTCGCCGACACCGGCGTGATCGAGCTGGCCAACGGCGCCCGCGTCGAGGTGCTCGACGTCCAGTCGCCGATCACCGGGCTGGTGGTCCACCGCGCCCGGGTGCTCGAGGGCGAGGTGAGCAGCGGGGTGGCCGCACAGTCGCACGTCGACCTGGCCCGCCGCACCGCCATCAGCCGCGCCCACACCGCGACGCACATGGTGCACAAGGCCTTCCGCGAGGCGCTCGGGGAGACCGCCACGCAGGCCGGCTCGGAGAACGCCCCCGGCCGGTTCCGCTTCGACTTCTCCGCCACCGGCGCGGTCCCGGCCTCGGTGATGGCCGACGTCGAGGCACGGGTCAACGACGTCGTCCTCGACGACCTCGCCGTGCACGCGGAGTACATGTCGCAGGCCGAGGCCGTGAAGTCCGGGGCGATGGCCTTGTTCGGCGAGAAGTACGGCGACACCGTGCGCGTGGTCTCGGTCGGTGACTGGGCCCGCGAGCTGTGCGGCGGCACCCACACCGCCAGCTCCGGCAAGCTCGGCGTCATCAAGCTGCTGGGGGAGTCCTCCATCGGCTCCGGCGTGCGTCGGGTCGAGGCGCTGGTCGGCAGCGACGCCTACCGGTTCCTCGCTCGCGAGCACACCCTGGTCAACCAGCTCTCCGAGACCCTCAAGGCGCGACCGGAGGAGCTGCCCGAGCGGGTCTCGGACCTCGTCTCCCGGCTGCGGGCCGCCGAGAAGGAGATCGAGCAGGTCCGGGTGCAGCAGCTGCTGCGCGCCGGTGCCGACGTCGCCGCCGGGGCCACCCGCGTGGGTCCGGTGCTCGTCGTCGCGCACCGGGTCGAGGGCGCCGGCGGTGGCGACGTCCGCACGCTGGCCCTGGACGTGCGCAGCCGGCTGCCCCAGGGCGAGCCCGGCGTCGTGGTCGTGGCCGGTGTCTCGGACGGGAAGGTCGCCCTGGTCGCGGCCACCAACGAGCTCGCCCAGGAGCGCGGCCTGGCGGCCGGCGACCTGGTGCGCACCCTCACCCCGCTCCTGGGCGGCAAGGGCGGCGGCAAGGCCGACGTGGCGCAAGGTGGCGGCACGGACGCCTCCCGGCTCGACGAGGCGCTGGCCCTCGTGGCCAGCGAGGTCGGCAAGGTCGTCGGGGCCTGACTCCCGTGAGGCACGGCACCCGGCTGGGCGTCGACCCGGGCGACGCCCGGATCGGCGTGGCGCGCAGCGACCCGTCGGGGATGCTGGCCACACCGCTGGAGACGGTGCGCCGCGGCAAGGGCGACCTGGCTCGGCTGCGCCGGATCGCTGCCGATCTGGCCGAGGAGACCACCGTCCTGGAGGTCGTGGTCGGGCTGCCGCGCTCACTGCACGGCGGCGAGGGGCCGGCGGCGGCGAAGGTCCGGGAGTTCGCCGCGGCGCTGGCCGACCGGCTCGACGTGCCCGTGCGGCTCGTCGACGAGCGGCTCTCGACGGTTTCCGCGGAGGCTATGCTCCGCGACCAGGGTCGCAAGGGCGCCAAGCGCCGTGCGGTCGTCGACCAGGTGGCGGCCGTCGTGATCCTGCAGCACGCGCTCGACACCGAGCGGGCCTCGGGCACGCCGCCCGGCGAGGTCGTGCCGAGGACGGACGAGGAGACGCAGTCATGAGCGAGGACCAGCACGTCGACGAGCTCGTCCCTGGGGGACGCCGTCGACGCAAGCGCAGCCGGGTCCCCGGCTGCCTGGCGGTGCTGGTGGCCCTCGCGGTCATCGCCGGAGGCCTGTGGTGGGCCGGCAACGCCGGTCTCGCCGCGCTGCGCGACCTGGTCGAGGACCCGGAGGACTACCCCGGTCCCGGGCGCGGCTCGGTCGTCTTCGAGGTCGCCAGCGGCGACAGCTCCACGATCATCTGCCGCAACCTCAAGGCCGAGGACGTCGTGGCGTCGGTGGACGCCTGCATCGGCGCGGCCAACGCCAACCCCGGCTCCAGCGGCATCCAGGTCGGCTTCTACGAGCTGAAGAAGGAGATGGCCTCCGAGGACGCCTTCGACGTGCTCGTCGACCCGGCCAACCTCGTCACCAGCAGCATCACCGTCCCCGAGGGCCTCAACACCGACCAGATCGTCGCGCTGCTGGCCGAGGGCACCGACTTCTCCGCGGCCCAGTTCCAGAAGCACCTCGACGACCCCGCGAAGATCGGGCTGCCCGACTACGCCGGCGGCGAGGCCGAGGGCTACCTGTTCCCTGCCACCTACGCCTTCGGCCCCAAGGCCAAGCCCGCCGACATGCTCGCGGCGATGGTCGACCGCTGGCGCCAGGCGGCCGACGAGGCCGGGCTGGAGGAGGCCGCCGAGCGGCTCGGCTACACCCCCCACGAGCTGATGACGATCGCCAGCCTGGTCGAGGCCGAGGGCCGCGGCGAGGACATGCCGAAGGTCGCGCGGGTGATCTACAACCGGGTGGAGAACCCCGACAACGGGGTCACCAACGGGCTGCTCCAGATCGACGCCGCGGTCAACTACGCGCTCGGCAAGGAGCCGATCGCCCGGCTGACCACCGACCAGATCGAGTCGGTCTCGGACTCGCCGTACAACACCTACACCCAGCCGGGTCTCCCGCCGGGCCCGATCGAGGCACCGGGCGACGCGGCGATCGACGCGGCCGCCAACCCGGCCGACGGCCCGTGGCTGTTCTACGTCACGGTGAACCTCGAGACCGGCGAGACCAAGTTCACCGAGTCCTACGACGAGTTCCTCTCCTTCCGCGGCGAGCTGGACGAGTACTGCGCCACGCAGTCCGACCGCTGCTGAGCCGGTCGTGACCGCGTCCCCCACCCGGTGCGCGGTGCTCGGCGACCCCGTCGAGCACTCGCTGTCACCGGCCCTGCACCGGGCGGCGTACGCGTGGCTGGGGCTCGAGGGGTGGCACTACGACCCGGTGCGGGTGCCCGGCGGCACGCTGCCGGACTTCCTCGACGGGCTCGGACCGGAGTGGCGTGGTCTCTCGCTCACGATGCCGCTGAAGCGTGAGCTGCTCGCGCTGGCCGACGAGCGCGGGTGGGAGGTCTCGGGGCGGGCCCGGTCCGCGGGAGGCGCGAACACGTTGGTGCGCGAGGCCGCGGGCTGGCGCGGCGACAACACCGACCTCCCGGGAGCCGTGGCCGCGGTGCGGGAGCGGCACCTCGGTCCGGTGGAGCGGGTCCTGGTCCTGGGCGGCGGTGCCACCGCGGCCTCGATCGGGCTCGCGCTGTGCGACCTCGGCGCCCGCGAGGTGACGCTGCTCGTGCGGTCGGCCGACCGGGCCGGGGAGACGCTGCGCACGATCGCGGCGCATTCGTCGGCGCCGCACGTGCGGGCGCTCGAGCCGGCGGCCGTGCAGCACGACGGCGGGGAGGCCGGCGGGGTCCCGGCCGCCGACGTGCTCGTCTCGACGGTGCCCGCCGACGCCCAGGACCCGGGACTGCTGTCGGCCTGCGGCGCCGCGCTGCTCTTCGAGGCCGTCTACGACCCGTGGCCCACCCCGCTGGCCGCGGCCGCGCTGGACCACCGCACCGCCCTCGTCTCCGGCCTGGACCTGCTCGTGCACCAGGCCGCGCTCCAGGTCGAGCAGTTCACCGGCCGGAGCGTGCCCGTCGAGGTCCTGCGCTCGGCCGGCGAGGCCGCGCTGGCGGCCCGGGGCCACGGGTGAGCAGCCTGCCCGCGGTGTGGGAGGGCGCCCTGCTGGGCGGTCTGCTCTGCGGCCTGCTGTCGCTGGGCGTCCCGTGGGTCGTGCGCGCGCTGCCCGAGCCGGCTCCCGACCCCGATCGCGAGGGGGACCAGCCGGACGAGCCGCCCAAGCCGGCGTACGCCGCCCTCGGCTCGCGCCCGGGCCTGCTGCCCGGCGCGGTGCTCTCCGGACTCGCCGCGGGCGCGCTGGCGGGCGGCGTCGTCGGCCCCGGGTGGACCCTGGTGCTCCTGGTGCTCGCCGTCCCGGTGTGCGTCGCGCTGGCCTTCGTCGACTGGCACACCCGGCTGCTGCCCTCGCGGCTGGTGCTGCCCACCACCGGGCTGCTGCTGGTGGTGGTGGCCGTGGAGTGGGTGGTCACCGGCGACCGCGACGACCCGCTGCGGGCGGTGCTGGGGCTGCTGGTGGCCCGCTCGCTGTTCTGGCTGCTGTGGTTCGTGCACTCGGCCGGCATGGGCTTCGGCGACGTCCGGCTGGCGGCGCTGCTCGGCCTGGTGCTCGGCCACGCGGGCTGGGCCGAGCTCGTGGTCGGCGTCTACGCGCCGTTCCTGCTCTTCGCGGTGCCAGGGGTCGTGCTCGCGCTGGTGCGCCGCGACCGTGGCCTGCTGCGGGTGGCCTACCCGTTCGGTCCGTTCATGGTCCTGGGCGCGCTGGTCGGCCTGTGCCTGGGCCCGGCGGTGCTGGGAAGTCTCACGGGCGCCTGACCGGCAGGGGAGCGCTGCCGCCTGCGTGGAAGACTGGCCCCATGCTGCGTTGGCTCACCGCGGGCGAGTCCCACGGCCCGTCCCTGGTCGCGATCCTCGAGGGGCTCCCCGCCCACGTGGAGGTCACCTCCGACGACATCGCCGACTCGCTGGCCCGGCGCCGCCTCGGCTACGGCCGCGGCGCGCGGATGAAGTTCGAGCAGGACCAGGTCACCATCACCGGCGGCGTGCGGCACGGCCGCACCCAGGGCGGTCCCGTCGCGATCACGGTCGGCAACACCGAGTGGCCCAAGTGGGAGACCGTGATGTCCGCCGACCCGGTCGACCCCTCGCTGCTCAAGGACACCGGCCGCAACGCCCCGCTGACCCGGCCGCGCCCCGGCCACGCCGACCTGGCCGGCATGCAGAAGTACGACTTCGACGAGGCCCGCCCGATCCTCGAGCGCGCCTCGGCCCGCGAGACCGCGGCCCGGGTGGCGCTGGGTCGGGTCGCCAGCAACTTCCTGCAGCAGGTCGCCGACATCGGCATCGTCTCCCACGTCATCGAGCTCGGCGGCGTCCGTGCCCCCAGCGGCTCCTGGCCGGAGTCGGCCTCCGCCGAGGTCGTCGCGCGGCTCGACGAGGACCCGGTCCGCTGCCTGGACCCCGCGACCTCGCAGGCGATGGTCGAGCGGATCGACCAGGCCCACAAGGACGGCGACACCCTCGGGGGCGTCGTCGAGGTCGTGGTCCACGGGCTACCGCCGGGCCTGGGCTCGCACGTCCACTGGGACCGGCGCCTCGACAGCCGCCTGGCCGGCGCGCTCATGGGCATCCAGGCCATCAAGGGCGTCGAGGTCGGTGACGGCTTCGAGCTGGCCGCCACCCCGGGCTCGCTCGCGCACGACGAGATGGTGCCCGACGAGGGCGGCATCAAGCGGGTCTCCGCGCGCTCGGGCGGCACCGAGGGCGGCATGACCACCGGCGAGGTGCTGCGCGTCCGGGCCGCGATGAAGCCGATCGCCACCGTCCCGCGCGCCCTGCGCACCGTCGACGTCGCCACCGGTGAGGCCACGGTGGCCCACCACCAGCGCTCCGACGTCTGCGCCGTCCCGGCCGCCGGCATCGTGGCCGAGGCGATGGTCGCGCTCGTGCTGGCCGACGCGGTGCTGGAGAAGTTCGGTGGCGACTCGGTGGGCGAGACCCGCCGCAACGTCGAGTCCTACCTCGCCGCCCTGCCCGAGCAGCTGACCTGGAACCGCGGGTGAGCGGCCCCGGTCCGCGGGTGGTCCTGGTCGGCCCGATGGGGGCCGGCAAGACGACCGTGGGCGAGCTGCTCGCCGCCCGCTGGGGCGTGCAGGTGCGCGACACCGACGCCGACATCGTCGCCGCGCAGGGCAAGGAGATCTCCGAGATCTTCGTCGACGACGGGGAGGCCGCCTTCCGTGCCCTGGAGCGCGACGCCGTGGCCCAGGCCCTGGCCGAGCACGACGGCGTGCTGTCGCTGGGCGGGGGAGCGGTGCTCGACCCGGGCACCCGCGACCTGCTCGCCGGCCACACCGTGGCCTTCCTCAGCGTCGGGCTCACCGACGCGGTGAAGCGGGTCGGACTGGGCACGTCACGGCCGCTGCTCATGGGCAACGTCCGGGGCCGGATCAAGGCCCTGCTCGACGAGCGCACGCCGGTCTACACCTCCGTCGCGTCGTTCACCGTCGACACCGACGGCCGGACGCCCGACGAGGTGGCCGACCAGGTGGCTGACGAGGTGGCCGCCCGTGCCTGAGTCGGTCGAGTCGGTCCTCCACGTCGGCGGCGCCAGCCCGTACGACGTCATCGTCGGCCACGGGGTCGCGGAGCGTCTCACGGGGTTGCTGGGCGAGGGTGGCGGGGGCCCGGGCCGGGTCGCCCTGGTGGTGCCCGAGACGCTGCGCGAGCTGGCCGGACCGGTGCGCGAGGCGCTGGCGTCGGCGTACCGGCTGACCGAGATCGTCGTCCCCGACGGTGAGGCGGCCAAGACCGTCGCCACGGCTGCGGCCTGCTGGGACCGGCTGGGCGAGGCCGGCTTCACCCGCTCCGACGCGGTGGTCACCTTCGGCGGCGGGGCGACCACCGACCTGGGTGGCTGGGTCGCCGCCGGCTGGCTGCGCGGCGTGCCCGTCGTGCACGTGCCGACCACGCTGCTGGCGATGGTCGACGCCGCGGTGGGTGGCAAGACCGGCGTCAACACCGCCGCCGGCAAGAACCTCGTCGGGGCCTTCCACGAGCCCGCCGGCGTCCTGTGCGACCTGTCGCTGCTGCGCACGCTGCCGCGTGCCGACCTGGTCGCGGGGATGGGCGAGGTCGTGAAGTGCGGCTTCATCGCCGACCCGCGCATCCTCGAGCTGGTGGAGACCACCGACCCGGCGGTGCTCACGGGTGACGGAGCCGCCGACAGCCCTCAGCTGCGCGAGCTCGTCGAGCGGTCGATCCAGGTGAAGATCGACGTCGTCGTCGGCGACCTCAAGGAGACCGCCGGCACCGCCGGTGCGGGCCACCCGGGGCGCGAGGCGCTCAACTACGGCCACACGATGGGCCACGCGATCGAGCGCGCCGAGGACTACCGGATGCGCCACGGCGAGGCGGTCTCGGTCGGTGCGGTCTTCGTCGCCGAGCTGGCTCGCCTGGCCGGGGTCCTGGACGAGGCGACCGCGGCGCGGCACGCAGCGGCCTTCGGGCGCGTGGGACTGCCCACGGGCTACGCCGGAGCCGGGTACGACGAGCTGCGGGCGGCGATGGCGGTGGACAAGAAGTCGCGAGGTGACCAGCTGCGCTTCGTGGTGCTGCACGACCTGGCGGACCCGCGCGTCCTGGCCGGGCCGTCCGAGGAGCACCTGCGGGCGGCGTACGACGCGATGGTGGCGCGCGCATGAGCACGCGGGTGCTGGTCCTCAACGGGCCCAACCTGGGTCGGCTGGGCCGCCGCCAGCCGGAGATCTACGGCTCGACGACCCATGACGAGCTGGTCGAGCTGTGCGAGCGGTGGGGCCGCGAGCGTGGGCTGGACGTGCAGGTGCGCCAGACCAACCACGAGGGCCGGATGCTCGACTGGCTGAACGAGGCCGCCGACGCAGCCACGCCGGTCGTGCTCAACGCCGCTGCCTGGACGCACTACTCCTACGCGATCTTCGACGCGTGCGCCCAGCTGGTCGCACCACTGGTCGAGGTGCACATCTCCCAGCCCAAGGACCGGCCCGAGGAGTTCCGCCACCACTCGGTGGTGACCGAGCACGCGGTCGAGGTCGTGGCAGGGCACGGGATCGAGGGTTACCGGATGGCCCTCGACGTGCTCGTGCGCCACCTCGCCCCGTAGACTCCGGCGCTGGCCCCCGGGCCGCCCATACCTCGACGAAGAAGGCTGACGCGCGCACATGGCAACGACGAACGACCTCAAGAACGGCATGGTCCTCAACCTCGACGGTCAGCTCTGGGCCGTGGTGGAGTTCCAGCACGTGAAGCCGGGCAAGGGTCCCGCGTTCGTGCGCACCAAGCTGAAGAACGTCGAGTCCAACAAGACCGTCGACAAGACCTTCAACGCCGGCACCAAGGTCGAGACCGCCACCGTCGACAAGCGCAACTACCAGTACCTCTACAACGACGGCACGTCCTACGTCTTCATGGACACCAGCTCCTACGAGCAGCTCGAGGTCGCGCCCGAGATCGTCGGTGACGCCGCGAACTTCCTGCTCGAGAACAACGAGGCCATCGTGGCCACCAACGAGGGCCGCGTGCTCTTCGTCGAGCTGCCGCCGTCGGTCGAGATGGAGATCACCTTCACCGAGCCCGGTGTCGCCGGCGACTCGGCCACCGGCCGCACCAAGCCGGCCACGCTCGAGACCGGCCACGAGATCCAGGTGCCGCTCTTCATCAACCAGGGGGAGCGGGTCAAGGTCGACACCCGCGACTCGTCCTACCTCGGCCGCGTGAAGGGCTGAGGCACCGCCTGTGTCCGCCCGTTCCAAGGCCCGCAAGCGGGCGCTGGACGTGCTGTTCTCCGCCGAGCTGCGCGGTGAGTCACCGGTGGAGGCGCTCCAGCGCGTGACGACCGACGGCCCGGCGCCCACCAACGACTACACCGGGGTCCTGGTGCGCGGCGTCGCCGACCACCAGGCCCGGATCGACGAGCTGCTCTCGCAGTACTCCAAGGACTGGACGCTGGAGCGGATGCCGACCGTGGACCGCAACGTCCTGCGGCTCGGCGTCTACGAGCTGGTCTGGGCCGAGGACGTGCCTGACCAGGTCGCGGTGTCCGAGGCCACCGAGCTGGTGCGCGAGCTGTCCACCGACGACTCGCCGACCTTCGTCAGCGGCCTGCTGAGCGCGATCCTGAGGGACAAGACCACCCTCGAGGTCTGACGCCGTTCCCGTGCCCCTGGCAGGGTGGCGGCATGAGCGAGACCGACCAGACCTGCGACCTCCTCGTCATCGGGCTCGGTCCGGGCGGGGAGGCCCTCGCCAGCGGCGCGGCCGAGGCGGGGCTGCGGGTCGTGGCCGTCGACAAGCACCTCGTGGGCGGGGAGTGCCCCTACTACGGGTGCGTCCCGTCGAAGATGATGGTGCGCGCGGCTGACCTGCTGGCCGAGGCCGGACGGGTGGCGGGGGTCGCCGGGTCCGTCACCGTGGAGCCGTCCTGGGCGCCGGTCGCCACCCGGATCGCCGAGCAGGCCACCGACCACTGGGACGACGCCGTCGCGGTCGACCGGTTGCGGGAGGCCGGGGCGACCGTGCTCCACGGCACCGCGCGCCTCGCCGGTCCCGGACGGGTCGAGGTCGAGGCCCCCGACGGGTCGTCGACGTCGTACGCCGTGGAGCGGGGGGTGGTCCTGAACCCCGGCACCCGCCCGGCCCGGCTGCCGATCCCCGGCCTGGAGGGCACGCCGTACTGGACCAACCGCGACGCGGTGAAGGTGACCTCGCTGCCGTCCTCGCTGGTGGTGGTCGGCGGTGGCCCCATCGGGTGCGAGATGGCCCAGGTGTTCGCCCGCTTCGGTGTGCGCGTGACCGTGCTCGAGGCCGGGCCCCGCATCCTCGGACCGCTCGAGCCGGAGGCGTCCGAGGCGTTGGCCGAGGTGCTCGTGCACGAGGGCGTGCGGGTCATGGTCGGGGTCACCATCGCATCGGTGGCCCACGCCGACGGGCAGTTCTCGCTCGAGGTCGACGGCGAGACCGTGACCGCCGAGAAGCTGCTCGTCGCCGCGGGCCGCACCCCGAACCTCGACGACCTCGGGCTGGAGACGGTCGGTCTCGACCCGGGCGCTCGCTCGCTGGAGGTCGACGAGCGGCTGCGGCTCACCGGTGCGGAGGGCGTCTGGGCGATCGGCGACGTGACCGGCAAGGGGGCCTTCACCCACGTCTCGATGTACCAGTCGGCGATCGCGCTGCGGGACGTGCTCGGCCAGGACGGGCCGCCGGCGAGCTACCACGCGCTGCCCCACGTGACCTTCACCGACCCCGAGGTGGCGGGCGTGGGCCTGACCGAGCACCAGGCACGCGAGCGGGGGCTGCGGGTCCAGGTCGGGTCGGGCGGTCTCGGCTCACGGGGCTGGCTGCACGGGCCCGGTGGCGACGGCCTGGTCAAGCTGGTGGCCGACGCCGACCGCGACGTGCTCGTGGGCGCCACCGTCGTGGGACCGGCCGCTGGCGAGGTGCTCGGCCACCTCGCGCTCGCGGTGCACGCCGAGGTGCCGCTGCCCACGCTGCGCTCGATGATCTACGCCTACCCGACCTTCCACCGGGCGATCGAGGCAGCGCTCGGCGACCTGTCCTGACCGGGTGGTGTGTGTCCCCCGTGGGGGTGGGTAGACCACCTGTCATGGGAGCAGTCGGCGGAGCAGCACAGGACCTGGCACGACGCGGCGACGACCACCCCTGGGTGCGCACCATCGCCCGGCTGGGGATGGTGGCCTACGGCGTGGTCAACCTGCTGATCGGCTGGCTGGCGCTGCAACTGGCCTTCGGGGACCAGTCCGGGAGCGCCAGCAGCAGCGGGGCGCTGCACGAGCTGGCCGACCAGCCGATGGGCGCGGCGCTGGTGTGGGGCGTCGCCGTCGGCATGCTGCTCCTCGTCGTCTGGCGGGTCCTGGAGGTCGTGGTCGACCACGAGTGGGGTGCCGGTCTCAAGGCACTGCTGTACGCCGCCATCGGCGTCTCGGCGGTGCAGGTCGCGGTGGGCGACGGTTCCAAGGGCGGCACCGACTCCTGGACCGCCGAGCTCATGGCCATGCCCGGCGGGCAGCTCCTGGTCGGGGCGGTCGGGCTGGGCGTCATCGGCTACGGCCTCCACCAGGTCCACAAGGGCTGGACCGAGGGCTTCCGCGAGGACCTGGAGACCGGCGCGACCAGCGGTGACGTCGGGTCGGCGTACGTCGTGCTCGGCAAGGTCGGCTACGTCGCCAAGGGCATCGCCGTCGGCATCATCGGCGGACTCTTCGTCTGGGCGGCGATCGAGCACTCGGCCAAGAAGTCCGGTGGGCTCGACGTCGCGCTGCAGACCGTGCTCGAGGCACCCTTCGGCCCGGTCCTGCTCGGCGCCATCGCGCTCGGCATCATCAGCTACGGCGTGTTCTGCCTGGCCCGGGCCAAGCACCTCAGCACGTGAGCGCACCCCTCACGACCCACGAGGTCGACGTCGTCCTGCTCGGGGTGGGATCCGGTGGGGAGCTGGCCGCCAGCAGGTTGGCGCGTGCCGGGCTCGAGGTCGCGGCGGTCGAGTCCCGGCTCGTCGGCGGCGAGTGCCCGTTCTGGGGCTGCACGCCCTCGAAGCTGCTCATCCGGTCCGCCCACGCCCTGGCCGAGGCCCGCGTGGCGGCACGGCTCTCCGGCCGCGTGGAGGTGGTCGAGCCTTCGCTGGCGCCCGCCGCCGGCCGCATCCGGGAGTCCGGCCACGACTGGCACGACGACGCCCACGCAGGGCCGCTGGTCGACACGGGTGTCCTCCTCGTGCGCGGTCGCGGCCGTCTCGACGGCCCGGGCCGGGTGCGCGTGGAGACCGAGGACGGACCGGTGCTGCTCGTCGGCCGTCGCGGGGTCGTCCTCAACACCGGGACCTCGCCCGGCGTCCCGCCCGTGGAGGGGCTGGCCGGCACGCCGTACTGGACCAACCGCGAAGCGGTGCACCTCGAGGAGGTGCCGCGCTCCGTCGCCGTGCTGGGTGGTGGCAACATCGGCGCCGAGCTCACGCAGGTCCTGGCCCGGATGGGCACGCAGGTGACGCTGCTGGAGCAGGGCGAGCGGATCCTGGCAGGCGAGGAGCCCGAGGCCTCGGCGGTGGTGACGCAGGTCTTCCGCGACGAGGGCGTGGACGTCCGCACCGGTGTCTCGGTGGACCGGGTCGCCCACGAGGCAGGGCGGTTCCTGCTGGACGTGGACGGCGGTCGGCTCGAGGTCGAGCGGCTGCTCGTGGCCGCCGGTCGCTCGCCCAACATCGGCGACGTCGGGCTGGAGACCGTCGGGCTGGACCCGGAGGCCGATGCGGTCGAGGTCGACGAGCGCTGCCGCGCGGGGGAGCGGCTGTGGGCGGTCGGGGACATCACCGGGCGCGGTCCCTTCACGCACGTCTCGCTCTACCAGGGAGAGATCGTCGTGCGGGACTTGCTCGGCGAGGACGGACCGTGGGGGGAGTACCACGCGGTCTCGCGGGTCACCTACACCGATCCCGAGGTCGGCTCGGTCGGCATGACCGAGGCCCAGGCGCGCGAGGAGGGGATCGAGGTCGCGGTGGGCACGGCGGACGTCGGTTCCAGCTCGCGGGGCTGGATCCACGAGGCGTCGGGGGTCGTGAAGGTCGTGGCGGACGCCTCGAGCGGGGTCGTCGTCGGGGCGACCACGGTGGCGCCGTACGGCGGGGAGGTGCTGGGCCTGCTGAGCACCGCGGTCCACGCGCGGCTCACCGTGCCGGTGCTCACGCGCATGCACCTCGCCTACCCGACCTTCCACCGGGTGATCGGGAGCGCGCTGCGCGACACGGGGCTGTGACGCCTGCGGCCTGTGACGCGCCCGGCAGGTGGTGTCATCGGCGTCGGTGCTGGGAAGGACACGGTGGTCCGTCCCCACATCTCGGAGGAAGCGATGACCCAGGGCACGTCCGGTGACACCAGCGACCGGCTCTACACGACCGAGGAGCTGGCGGCGTACGGACGCCGCCGCGACCCGCTCGCCGACCCCTGGGCCGAGCCCGCGGGCACCGCTACGACGCAGGTGGCAGCCGTCCCGGCGGCACCCGAGGCTCCCGCTGGGGTCGCTCCTGCCACCCCGGAGGCGCCGCGTCGCTTCATGACCGCCACGGACTTCCTGGACCGGCGCGCCGACGAGGTCGGGTTCGGCCCCGCGACCTGGGGCTGGCGCGGCTGGCTCAACCGGGCCACCGGCGGGCTGCTGAAGCTGGCGATGGGGCCCTCGGAGGCCGAGCACGAGTCGCTGCGCCGGACGCTGCAGCGCGACTTCGACGGCCCGCGGACGATCGCCTTCATCAACCCCAAGGGCGGAGCGGCCAAGACGACCGGCGTCCTCGCCGCCGGCTACACGTTCGGCACCGTGCGCGGGGGCGGCGTGGTGGCGTGGGACAACAACGAGACCCGCGGCACGCTCGGCATCCGAGGGACGCGCAGCAGCCACCGCAACACCACGCGCGAGCTGCTCGAGGACCTGGAGCGCTTCAGCGACGTCTACCAGTCGCGGATCGGCGACCTCGGGGCGTTCGTGCGCTCCCAGGGCGACGCGCACTTCGACGTGCTGGCCTCCGACGAGCGGCCCGACGTGACCGGCATGATCCGCGCCGACGACTACGTGGCGGTGCACAGGCTGCTCGAGCGCTTCTACCGGATCCTGCTCATCGACACCGGCAACAACATGCGCGCCGAGAACTGGCTGGCCGCCGCCGACTCCGCCGACCTGCTGGTCGTCACCTCCACCGTGCGTGAGGACACCGGCTACTCCGGGTTGTGGATGCTCGACGCGCTGCAGGACGCGGGGTACGCCGACGTCAAGCACAAGACGATCACCGTCCTCTCCGACCCCTCGCCGAAGGTCGACGACAAGCTCGCCGCGGACCTGGTCGACGTCTACGAGCAGCGCACCCGCGCGGTCTACCGCGTGCCCTACGACCCGGCGCTGGTCGCGGGCTCGGTCGTGCCCTACGCCGAGCTGTCCAAGGCGACCCGGCGCTCGTGGCTGCGCGCCTGCGCGGGGATGGCCGAGGCACTGTGAGGGAATGATCCGGTCGCTCTGGGGGCTGGGCCCGGTATGCGAGCAGTCGTCTACCGAGAGACCGGGTCCGCCGCCGACGTGCTGGAGGTGGTCGACCGACCGGTGCCACCGGTCGGCCCGGGCGAGGCGCGGGTGCGGCTGGTCCGCGCTGGCGTGAACCCGACGGACTGGAAGTTCCGCGCGAACGGCATGAACGGCGCCTGGGACGAGGTCGTGCCCGGGCAGGACGGCGCCGGCGTGGTCGAGGAGGTCGGTGAGGGGGTCGAGGGCCTCGCCGTCGGTGACCGCGTGTGGACGATCCTGGCCCAGTGGCAGCGGCCCGGCGGCACGGCCGCCGAGCGGACCGTCCAGCCGGCGAGCCGGCTGGTGCGGCTGCCCGACACGGCGTCGTACGACCTGGGGGCCTCGCTGGGCGTCCCGGCCGTCACGGCGCACCGGGCGCTGACGGCGGGGTCGGTCACGCGGCTGGCGCCGGGCGCGCTCGCGGGGCAGGTGGTCCTGGTCGCGGGCGGTGCCGGTGCGGTGGGCAACGCCGCGATCCAGCTGGCCCGCTGGGCCGGTGCCCGGGTCGTGGCGACGGTCAGCAGCGAGGAGAAGGCCGCGCTGGCGCGCGCAGCCGGCGCCCACGACGTCGTCGACTACACGGGCGGCACCGACGCCACCGTCGCGGCGATCCGCGAGGTCGCCCCGGACGGTGTCGACCTGGTCGTCGAGGTGTCGCTGGCCGCCAACATCGCGATCGACGTCTCCGTGGTGCGCACCCACGGGACGATCGCCTACTACGCTGACAACGGGGGTGCCGAGGCGGTGGTGCCGGTGCGGCCGACCTTCGCCGCGAACCTGCGCCTCCAGGGCGTCCTGCTCTACACCCTCGACCCCGCCCTGCTCGCTGCTGCGGCCGAGGACGTCACCGCTGCGGTCGAGGCGGGCGCGCTGCGGGTCGGTGAGGACGCCGGGCTGCCGCTGCACCACTACCCGCTGGAGCGGGCCGCCGACGCCCACGCCGCCGTCGAGGGCGGCGCGGTCGGCAAGGTGCTGCTGGATGTCGAGTAGGCCGCTCGGCGGCGAACGTGTAGCCGCGCTGCGCGCTGCGCCGCTGACCTACGAGGAGGTGGGCGGGACCTCGCGCTCCGTCCTCCCGCCGGGCTACCACGTCGTGGAGGGCTCGCGCACGGTCGTCGGGCGGGGCTTCGACGAGGCCGCCGCGCTGTTGATGACCTGGCAGGTGCCCGTGCGGGCCGGGCTCCGGGTCGCCCCGTCCGCGCCACGGGTCGCTCTCGACGAGGTCGTGGAGATGCGGCTCGGCCTGGGACCACTGGCCGTCCGCATCCCGTGCCGGGTCGTGGCCGTGGTCGACGAGCCGGACCGGGTCGGCTTCGCCTACGGCACCCTGCCCGGTCACCCGGAGTGCGGGGAGGAGCTGTTCCTGCTCGAGCGCGGCGCGCAGGGGGAGCCGGTGTTCACGATCCGCGCGTTCTCCCGTCCGGGCACGGTCCTGACCAAGGTCGGCGGTCCTGCCGCGCGGTGGTTCCAGCGGCTGATGACCCGTCGCTACCTGCGCGCCCTGGACGCAGCTTCCTGATCCCAGATCCACCGGTCCTGGTCCGGAGGTTCCCCCCACCGAGCGCCCGCGAGCGCGTCGCGGCAGCCGTCGCCCCGCCGAGCCGGCGCGTTCTTCCGGAAGGACGGGCCGGCTCGGCGACTCGCGGTGGGATGGAGGGCGGTACGGCGTCGGGGCGTGCTGGTAGCCCGGCCACGGGGTGGTGGTCGGGCTGCGAGCGGTCTCGGCTGCTCAGGCCGTGAGTGGGGTGGTGCCGTCGGGGTGGACGAGGTAGTGCTGGCTGTGGGGGCTGGTCCAGAGCCAGTGGCCTGGACTGAGTCCGCGGACCCGCCATGGTGTGCCTGCTGGTGAGGGGTGGGTCTTGGCGCGGTGGTCGTGGCGGCAGAGCGGGGCCAGGTTGTCGGTCGACGTCTGATCCGGCGGGCCGGTGTCGGAGTACTCGATGGTGTGGTCGAGGTCGGCGGACTCGGCTGGCCTGTTGCAGTGGGGGAAGGAGCAGGTCGTCCTGGCCAGCCTGACCCGGGTGGCGATGCGGTCGGGGACCTCGTAGGAACTGACGGCGACGGTGTCGTGGAGGTCGATGACGGGCTTGACGATGACCTGGGTGTCGGGGGTGCCGCACCAGTCGCGGATGGCGTCGGCGGTGAGGAGCTGGTGGTGGTTGTCGAGGCGGGCGAGGTTGAGTCCGAGCGTTCCGGTGACGGGGTCGATCTGGGGTGCACCGGTCAGTGCGGCGTCGGAGAGGTGGACGGTGAGGACCACGACCCGGCGGGGTGCGGTGCGCGTGTGGGTTGCGCGGTCTCGACGACGCTCGCTGGCGCTCGCTGCTCGACCATCCTGCGTCGCCTCGGGGTCAGTCGCCTCGGGGTCGGTCGCCTCGGGGTCGGTCGCCTCGGGGTGGGTGTCGGGGAGGTGGTCTTGGCCGCGGGCGAGGTAGCCGAGGGCTTTGGCGCGGCGGACGGTGAGGGTGTCGGTGGAGCCGTCGGCCAGGAGTTGGTGGGCGATCTGTCGGATGGCGTGCTCGAGGTCTTCGGCATCGGCACGGTCCAGCAGCCCGTCCGCGGACACAGCAGACGCGGTCCCGACGCAGGTGGCGGGGGTGCCCAGGTCGAGGTCGAAGAACAGGCTCGAGCGGGTGTCGCACTCGGTGATTTCGGTGGATTCGGGGTCGGACCGGGCGGTGGCTTCGAGGACGAGGCGGTCGACGGTGACGGGGCCGGCGGTGTGGATCACGTGGGCGACCTGCGCATCGACGAACGCCACGGCCTCGGCGGAGAGGCTGCGGGTGGCTTGAGCCAGGCGGCGGACCCGCCACGCGGTGACCTGACCGGCGAGGAGTCGCGCCCACACCTTGGGGAGCCGGTGCTTGGCCTCCACGACGTCGCCGACGAGGAGGCGGCCGGACTCCTTCGTCCTGCCGAGGGCGGTGGCGAGTTCGGTGACGGCGAAGTCGGAGACCTCGGGTGCACCGGCGCCGGCGAGGTCGAGCATGGTGTCGGCGCCGGGCATCCCTAAGCGCTGCATCCATGCGGACTCCGCGGCGTCGTAGGCCTCGTCGTCGGGGTGGGAGTAGGTGCCGTACAGGTCTGGCATCAACGCACCGGTGGTGTGCGCATCGGCCCACTGCGCGACCCCGATCAGCAGCTCGCGTGCGGCGTCGTCCTCGCGCCGCTTGGCGGCGCGGATCGCGTCGAGTAGGGGGCTGGTGGACATGGTGAAAGTATAGTCGAACACACGTTCGATGGATAGTGTTTCCCCAGGTCAGGTCCACTTTTCTGTAGCAATCATGCCGACCGTTCGAAGCCCGACCGAAGCGAGCACCCCAGCGCAGGGCGACCGTCGAGGCAAGCGCAACCAAGAAGCCCAAGCGGCACCCACGGCGACCACGCTTCTCCGTCAATGAGGACCTGCTGCCGCGCGAACGCGCCACGACCCACCAACGGTGACCCAGGGATCAACCACGGGGGTACAGCTGGGCGCGTCGGCGTACGGGGTTTCGAGACGGCGCTGGCGCGCCTCCTCAACCGCCGTACGGCGTCGGCGTACGGGGTTTCGAGACGGCGCTGGCGCGCCTCCTCAACCGCCGTACGGCGTCGGCGTACGGGGTTTCGAGACGGCGCTGGCGCGCCTCCTCAACCGCCGTACATGTCGGTG
>CAEZYQ010000013.1_pt1 | contig 103292 bp, 109 predicted proteins | sample 7265561 | NCBI WGS metagenome assembly CAEZYQ01 (sample SAMEA6813939, study PRJEB35770) | uncultured Nocardioides sp. | biome: Freshwater; feature: Freshwater reservoir; material: water | place: Czech Republic | collected 2017-04-14 | depth 30m m | reverse complement strand
CGGGGTCCGCGCCGCCGGCCTGCAGCAGGGCGAGCACGCGCCCGGTGGTGCGGCGGCCGAGGCCCGTGACCCGGGCGAGCCCGGCCGCGTCGGCCGCGGGGTCGGCGCGCCAGGCCTCGGCGACCCGGCGTACCGACGACGAGCGCGGCCGGCCGCCGGCGAAGAAGTGGCCCAGGGCTAGGTCCTCCTCGCGGAAGAGCAGCTCGGCCTTCGCGGGTCCGCCGTCGCGGCCGGCGCGGCCGGACTCCTGGTAGTAGACGTCCAGCGACTCCGGTGCCTGCGCGTGCAGCACCCAGCGGACGTCCGGCTGGTGCACACCCATGCCGAAGGCCGAGGTGGCCACGACGACGTCGACCTCCCCCCGGTGAAACTGCTCGTGCACGTCGTCGCGCACGCGGCGGGGGAGACCTGCGTGGTACGCCGGGGCGCGCAGCCCCTGCTCGGTCAGCGACGCCGCGAGCGCCTCGACCGAGCGGCGGGTGCGCGCGTAGACCAGGCCCATCCCGTCCTCACGCAGCACGGCGACGCGCGCGCCGACCAGCCCGGCGCGGTCGGCCTCGTCGTGCAGGCGCACGACGCCCAGCGACAGCGAGGGCCGCTCGAACCCCAGCACCTGCTCGTCGCAGTCGGCCAGGTCCAGCACCCGGCGCACGTCCTTGCGCACCGAGGACGACGCAGTCGCGGTGACCGCCACCGTCGGCGGGCGGCCCCAGGCCTCGCGGACCGAGCCGAGGCCGGCGTACGCCGGACGGAAGTCGCTGCCCCACGTCGAGACGCAGTGCGCCTCGTCGACGGCCAGCAGGGCCGGCGGGTGCTCGTCGAGCAGGTCGCGCAGGGGGCCGCCCTCGAGCTGCTCGGGGGAGGTGAGCAGGACCCGCAGCGTGCCGGCGCGCACGGCTTCCTCGACCCTGGCCCGGTCGACGGCCCCCTCGCCGCTGGTCCACCGGGCGGCCACCCCCTCGCCGGCGTGCTCCTCGAGGCTGCGGACCTGGTCGGCGGCCAGGCTCAGCAGGGGCGTGACGACCACGCAGAGCGCGTCGGAGGCCAGCGCCGCCAGCTGGTAGACCAGCGACTTCCCCGAGCCGGTCGGGGCCACGAGCAGCACGTCGCGCCCGGCCAGCAGCGAGCGCACCGCGGCCAGCTGGGCCTCGTGCGGCTCGGGCACGCCGAGGCGGGTGGCGGAGAGGTGGACGAGGTCGGGCTGGCTGCTCACGAGCCGGGAGGTACCCAGGTCGGGAGGTTCCACGGCCACCCGTCCGGGCACACCCTGGTTGCGCCGTGCCGGGTCGAGGTGCGGGTCGAGGTGTGCGTCGAGGTGTGCGTCGAGGTGCAGGGACGCGCGGGACCGCGGCACCAGGCCTCGACCCACACCTCGACCCGAGGCCGCGGAGACTCAGCGGGTCGGGTCGATGACGGTGATGCCAGCGACGGGGACGGTGTCGAACACCGGGAGCAGCTCGGCGGCCTCGGCCAGCCCGATGGTGCGCTCGACGAGCCGCCGCGGCGCGAGGGTGCCGGCGACGACGAGGTCGAGCATGCCGGGGTAGTCGGCGGCAGCCATGCCGTGGCTGCCGAGCAGGTCCAGCTCCCAGGCGATCACCCGGCCCATCGGCATCCGCGGGTGGCCGTCGACGGCGGGCAGCAGGCCGACCTGCACGTGCCGGCCGCGTCGGCGCAGCGAGTGGATGGCGGTCGCCGCGGTCTGCTCGCTGCCGACCGCGTCGACGGCGACGTGGGCGCCGCCAGCGGTGAGGTCCGCCAGTGTCTCGACCAGTGCCTCGGGGAGGTCGTCCCCACCGTCGGCGAGCAGCACGTGCTCGGCGCCGAGCGAGGAGGCGACGTCCAGCGCGCCCTGGTGGCGGTCAACCGCGATCACCTGGGCGCCCAGTGCCCGCGCCACCATGACCGCACTCAGCCCGACGCCACCCGCGCCGACCACGACCACCCACTCGCCCTCGCGCACCTGCGCCCGGGCGACGAGCCCGCGGTAGGCCGTCGCGAAGCGGCAGCCCAGCGAGGCCGCGGTGGTGTCGTCGACGGTGTCCGGCAGTGCCACCAGGTTGGTGTCGGCGGCGTGCAGGGGGACCAGCTCGGCGAAGGAGCCCCAGTGCGTGAAGCCCGGCTGCTGCTGGTCGGGGCAGACCTGCGCGTCCCCGGCCGCGCACCACGCGCACCGCCCGCAGCCGCACACGAACGGGACCGTCACCCGGTCACCCGCCGCCCAGCGTCGTACGCCGGCGCCGACCGCCACGACCTCGCCGGCCAGCTCGTGGCCCGGCACGTGCGGCCACGCGATGTCGTCGTGGCCGGCCCACGCGTGCCAGTCGCTGCGGCACAGGCCGGTGGCGCCGACCCGCACGACCACCCCGCCGTCCGGCGCGACCGGGTCGGGCACCTCCCGGACCTCGGGCTGGGCTCGGACGGCGTCGATCACCACGGCTCGCACGCGGTCATCCTGCCGCAGCCCGGACCACTGACGGCCCGGGCCGCGGGCACGATGGGTCAGCGACGCCCGGGTGCGCCCGAGGGCTGGTCGACAGGCTCGACGACGGGAGCCTCAGGCGTCGCCGTGACCTCGCCGGTAGGAGCCGATCGGTTTCCGGTGCGGTCGAGGCTGCTCACAGCGAACCAGTAGGTCGTGCCGTTCTGCAGGCCGGAGGCCTGGAACACCGAGGCCGTGGTCGTGGCCAGGACCGCCCAGTCGGTGTCGGCGGTGCGCACCCACACCTCGTGATGCAGGAAGTCGGCGGGAACATCGGCGGACCAGGTGAGGTCGACGACTGCGTCACCAGCTGTCGCCTGGAGGCCGAAAGGCGCCGCCGGCGCCGTCATGTCGACGGCGGTCAGGTCGCGCGTTCCGGAGCTCGCGGGCACGGCGCCGTTGTGTCGCAGGGCCACTGCTCGGTACTCGGCCGTCCCCAGCTCCGGGACCACCTGCGTCGCGGCCCGGCCACGGCGGTCGACCTCGATCTCTTCCAGCGTGACCCAGGAGCCGCCTTCCTTCACCTGCAGGGCCACCGGACGACCGGGGCGGACCGGGGTGGCCGTCACGACGGCGCGGGTCTGCTCGCCCTCGCTGACCACGCTCTGGGAGAACTCGAGCTCGACCTTCTGGCGCTGCACCTGGAGCTTCCGCGAGGTGCTGACGGCCCCGGTGTACTTCTTTCCTGCCTTGGACAGTGGCTGGAGGACGGCGCGGAGGACCAACGTCTTGGCAGGTGTCTTCAGGGCGCGACGGGCCGTGCCCGCGGCTCCAGTGGTGCCGGTGGCCAGGACCTTCCACGTGCCGTTGACCTTCTTCTGCACGGTCACCGCGCGGCTGATCGCAGGGCGCACCGTCACCGTGAGGTCGTAGCGCTCTCCGGTGATGCGCTGGGAGGGGCTGACGGTCAGCGAGACGCTGGACGTGACCGGCTGCGGCTGCGGCTCCGGCTCGGGCTGGGACGACCCGCCGCCCCCGGGGAGTGTCTTGCCGTAGTAGTAGGGCGCCGGGTTCGACTCGCAGGCGATGCCATCTCCGTCACTGTCGAGGTAGTGCGGATCCGAGGAGGGGCCGCCGGCGTTGAGGAAGAAGATCTGCGCCGCCTTCTGGCTGGCGAAGTCACCGCAGTCGCGATCGGCCGCGACGGCCGCCGGGGCGGTGGCCAGGACCAGAGTGGGACCGAGTGAGAGAGCGAGCAGGAACAACAGGACGCGCCGTGGCATGGGTACTCCGAGGTAGTGGTGGAGCCGCCGAGGCTAGGGCCGAAAGTAAAGAACTGTCTGCAGAACGGGGTAATAGGTCGCGCTCCTTCCTGCAACCCCTTCGCAACAGCAACCGGGTCTCGACTAGTGTCCTGCCCATGACGCGTCCCCGCCTCGCCGGTCTGGCCCTGCTCGCCCTCGCCCCCGCCCTGGCGGCCTGCTCGGAGGGGAGCGACGTCGCCGACGACGGTGAGCTGCGGATCGTCACGACGGTCGCGCCGATCACCTCCATCACCGCGGCGGTCGCGGGCGACCGGGCCGAGGTCGAGGGCCTGGTCCCGGAGGGCACCAACTCCCACACCTTCGAGCCGCCGCCGAGCGCGGCCGCGCAGCTCGAGGAGGCCGACCTGGTGCTGGTCAACGGCCTGCAGCTCGAGGACCCGACCATGGAGCTGGCCGAGGAGACGATGAGCGAGGGCGCCCGCCTGGTCGAGCTCGGCACGGAGGTGCTGCCGGAGTCGGAGTACGTTTACGACTTCTCCTTCCCCGAGGAGGAGGGCAAGCCCAACCCGCACCTGTGGACCGACCCCACCTGGGCGATCCGCTACGCCGAGCTGGTCCGCGACACCCTCGTAGAGGTCGACCCCGACGGCGAGGCGACGTACGACGAGAACCTCGAGGCCTTCACCGCCCAGGCCACCGCGCTCTCCGACGCGCTGCGCGCCGACCAGGAGTCGGTGCCGGTCGAGGACCGCAAGCTGCTGACCTACCACGACGCCTACGCCTACTTCGCCCGGACCTACGACTGGACCGTCATCGGCGCGATCCAGCCCGACAGCTTTGACGACCCGACCCCGCGGGAGGTGGCGGGGATCATCGACCAGATCGAGGCCGAGCAGGTGCCCACCATCTTCGGCTCGGAGGTCTTCCCCTCCGACGCGCTCGAGGAGATCGGCGACGCGACCGGTGCGCGCTACGAGGACACCCTGCGCGACGACGACCTGCCCGGCGAGCCGGGGGAGCCGGAGCACTCCTGGCTCGGACTCATGCGCTACAACTACGTCACCATGATCACCGGCCTGGGCGGCGAGGCGCCGGAGCTCTCCGCCCTCGACGTCACCCCGGCTGTCCCCGACACCGCGACCTACCCCCAATGAGCCCGAGCGAGGCACGCGTGACCCACCCCGAGGTCGCCCCCGTCCACGTGCTCGCGCCCGCCACCGAGCTGGTCCGTGCCGAGCGCGCCGGGGTCTCGTACGGCGACACGCCGGTGCTCGCCGGGGTCGACCTGACCCTGCGGGCCGGCGACTTCGTGGGCGTCGTGGGCCCGTCGGGTGCGGGCAAGACGACCCTGCTGCGCCTGCTCCTCGGCACCCAGCGGCCGACGACTGGGACGGTGCGCCGCGCCCCGGGGGTCCGGGTGGGCTACGTCCCCCAGCTGGAGACCGTGAGCTGGAACTTCCCCGTGACCGTGGGGGAGTGCGTGCTGATGGCCCGCAGCGGCCGGCTGCTGCCGTGGCCGTCCCGCGCCGAGCGCGCCGACGTCGCCGCGGTGCTGGAGCGGCTGGGCATCGGCCACCTGGTCGACCGCCACATCCGGGAGCTCTCGGGCGGCCAGCAGCAGCGGATGTTCCTGGCCCGCGCGCTCCTGCGCGACCCCCAGATGCTGCTGCTCGACGAGCCCACCAGCGGCATCGACGTCGCGACCCGACACGACATGCTCCACCTGCTCGGTCACCTGCACGACGACGGCATGACCATCGTGCTGACCACCCACGACCTCAACGGCGTCGCCGCGCACGTGCCCGACCTCGTCGCCCTCCACGGCACGGTCGTGCGCCGCGGCGCCCCGCTCGACGTGATGACCTCCGAGGTCCTCGAGCAGACCTTCGGCGCCCCGATGGACGTCCTGCAGCACCTGGGCATGCCGGTCGTCCTCGACCGCCACGCCCCCGGCCGCCCGCACGGAGCCTGAGGCCCGCCGTGCTGGAGACCTTCCTCGAGCCCTTCGCGTACGACTTCTTCGTCAAGGCCGTCGTCGTCGCCACGCTGGCGGGCGCGCTGTGCGGTCTGGTCGGCGTCTACGTCATCCTGCGCGGGATGAGCTACATCGGCCACGGGCTGTCGCACGCCATCTTCGGCGGGTTCGCGGCCAGCAGCGTGATCGGCGTCAGCTACGTCCTGGGCGCCGGCATCTGGGGCTTCGCCTCGGCGCTAGCCATCAACCGGGTCTCGCGCTCGCACCGGATCGGCGCCGACGCCGCCATCGGCGTCATCACGACGGCCTCCTTCGCCCTCGGCGTCGCCCTGCTCACGGTCTTCGGCAACCGCGGCCCGAGCTTCGACGCCGCGCTCTTCGGCAGCATCCTGGGCATCTCCAGCACCGACGTCTGGACGCTGGTCGCCGTCAGCGTGCTCACCGTCGGCGTGGTCGCCAGCCGCTACCGCGCGCTGCTCTTCGCCACCTTCGACCCCGAGGTCGCCGACGTCAGCGGCGTGCGGGTCGCCCGCACCGACGCGCTGCTCATGCTGGTGCTCTCCCTGGCGATCCTCTCCACGCTCTCGGTCATCGGCGTGACGCTGGTCGCCGCCACCCTGGTCATCCCCGCGGTCGTCGCGCGGATGCTCACCCACCGCTTCGCCACGATGCTGTGGCTCTCCACGGCCATCGGCGCCGTCTGCGGCCTCGTGGGGATGAACCTCAGCTACCACCTCGACGTCCCCTCCGGCACCACGATCGTGCTCACCGGGGCCAGCCTCTTCGTCGTCGTGCTGACCCTCACCGGCGTCGGTCGGCTCGGCCGCACCCAGACCCGATCCGGCACCCCGGCGGTCCTGTGAGCACCCGCGGGCAGGACCCGGTGGCCGCCACCGTCGAGCGGGTGGTGGCCCACCTGCGCGAGCACGGCCACCGCATCACGATGCCGCGCCGCGCGGTCGTCGACACCCTGGCCCGGGCCGAGGGCCACCCCACGGTCGAGCAGATCGCCGCCGACGTGGCCGAGCGCTGGCCCGGCATGCACCTGACCACCGTCTACCGCACGCTGGAGACCCTCGCCGAGCTCGGCGTCGTCACCCACGTCCACCTGGCCGCGGGCACCGCCTACCACCTGGCCGACCCCGCGGAGTCGGCCGACGGCGCGCACCACGTGCACGCGCAGTGCCGCAGCTGCCGCCGGGTCATCGACCTCCCCGACGGGATCCTCGACGGCGTACGCCGCGAGCTGGCCGCCTCCGAGGGCTTCGCCCTGGAGCCGCACCACGTGGCACTGTCCGGGCTGTGCCGCGACTGCGCCGACGAGGGCTGAGCGCGGGCTAGCGGCGCGGGAGCACGACGGCGAGCCCGGCGGGCTCGCGCAGGTCGCCGCTCATCCGGCCGCCGAGGGTCTCCACGACGCCACGGGCGCGCTCCAGGGCCGGGACGTCCCTGGCTGCGGGCTGGGCGCCGGCGACGCGTACCTCCACACGTAGGTGCCGTTCGGCACCCTCCACGCTGAGTCCGACCCGGTGACCGCTGCACGCGAGCACCGCCAGCAGCACGTCGTCGAGCACCTGCTCGAGCGGCCCGGGGGTGAGCGAGAGCGTGGCGTCGCCGTCGAGCTCGGCCTCGAGCTCGACCCCGGCGAGCGACAGGGTGTCGGCCCAGCGCTGGGCCAGGGCAGGGACGACCAGGGAGAGCGGCAGGTGGGCGCCGGCCACCACCGGGTGGCTGCGGGTCTCCTCCAGGACGTCGCCGACCGCCTTGTCCAGCCTCTCGACCGTGCGGGCGGCCAGCGCCGCGGCCTCGACGAGGTCGGCCGGGGCGTCGTCGCGGTCGACCAGGTCGTGGAGCGCCAGGCTCAGGCTGGTGAGTGGTGTGCGCAGCTCGTGGGAGGCCCGCAGCGCCAGGTCGCGCTCACGCTCCAGCGAGCCGCGCAGCTGGGCGGCGGCGCCGTCGAGCGCCTCACCGATCGCGCGCGCCTCACCGATGCTGGTGTCGGGCAGCCGCAGGTCGAAGCGACCGCGCGCCAGGGCGTTGGCTGCCTCGGCCAGCTCGGCGAAGGGTCGGGCGAGCCGGGTGGCGACGAGCACGCCCACGAGCACGGCGACGACGACGAGGATGCCGCCGAGCGCGAGGAGCGAGGGGAGGGCGGCGGAGACGGTCGACTCGGCGTCCCGCATCGGTGCGCTGACCTCGACCACCACCCCGTCCACGGTCGCGGACGCCGCGACCGCGCCCTCGGCGTCGGACTCGCGCCACAGCTGCCCGGTGACGCGTGAGGACGACCCGTCGGCGACGGTGACGACCACCGCGCGGTCGGGGACCGCGAAGGGCTCGAGCGCGGCGGCGGCCGGTGCCGGGGCGTCGGGTTCCAGGCCCTGGCCGAGCAGCGTCGCGACCACGAGGGCCTCGCGCTGCACCTGCCGGCGCAGCTCGTCCTCGGCCAGGTCGGAGATGCTGACGGTGCGGAAGGCGACGAACGCGCCGACCAGGAGGACGGCCAGCAGACCGAAGGCGAGGGTCAGGCGGGAGCGCACGGTGCCCCCGCCCCGCGGCTAGGCACCGGGCTCGCTCTCGAGCCGGAAGCCGACGCCGCGCACCGTGACGACCTCGGCGCTGGCTCCGGCCTCCTCGAGCTTGCCGCGCAGGCGGCCCATCGTCACGTCGAGGGTCTTGGTCGAGCCGAACCAGTTCTCGTCCCACACCTCCGCCATCAGCCGCTCGCGGGTCACGACCGCCCCTCGCTCGGCGTCGAGCAGCGCCAGGACGTCGAACTCCTTGGTGGTCAGCGTCAGCTCCTGCCGACCCACCCACGTACGCCGTGCCGCGACGTCCACGCGCAGGGCGTGCTCGTCGGTGGCCGCGGCGGAGGCGGCTGCGGGTGCGGCGGGCGCGGTGCCGGCGGGAGCGTCGGCGGGGGCCTCACCCGCCCCGACGCTGCGGGCCGCCCGACGGGCCAGTGCGCGCACGCGCGCCTGCATCTCCGCGATCGGGAACGGCTTGGCGAGGTAGTCGTCGGCCCCGTAGTCCAGGCCGACCACCCGGTCCAGCTCGTCCGAGCGCGCCGTGAGGATCATGATCCCGCCGTCGTACCCCTCGTCACGGGCCTGCTTGCACACGTCCAGGCCGTCCATGTCGGGCAGCCCGAGGTCGAGCAGCACGACGTGCGGGGAGCGACGGATCTCCGCCAGGCCCTTCTGCCCGGTGTCGGCCCAGGTCACCTGGTAGCCCTGGCGCTCGAGCATCCGCTGCAGGGTGAGCGCGATGTCGACGTCGTCCTCGACGATCAGCACGGAGGTGGTCGCGGGAGTCGTCTCGGCCGTCACGTCCGCAGGATAGGGCGTGGGGTCCGCGTCCGCAGGGGACGCGGCGAGAGCCTCAGAACTCGCGGTCGCCGGCACCGGACTCGACCGCCGTGGTGGGGGAGCAGGCGATGTCGCCCGGCGTCTTCACGGCCGTCGACGGGGTCCAGCGCATCGTCCCGGTGGCCGAGGCGGAGCGCAGGTCGCCGGAGGAGACGGCTCCCAGGGTGACCGTGATCGTGGTGGTCCCGGCGGTCGGGTTGGTCGAGGCGACCATGGTGGCGCCGATCGGGACGCTCTTGTTGGCCTTCACGTAGTTCTGGGCGAACAGCACCGTGCCGAGGTTGACGTCGAAGGTCGCGCGGTCGCTGACGGTTGCGGTGGCGACGGCCTTGTCACGCAGGGTCACCGTCAGCGGGGTGCTGGCGCCGGTCCAGCCCGCCTTGACCGTCGCGAGGTTGAGCTGGCCCTGGTACACGAAGGTCAGGGTGTCTCCCGCGGACGCCCGGCCGGAGGACGAGCCGCTGCTCGCCTGGACGTCGAGCGCCTTGAGCGGGTTGTTGTCGATCGTGACGGTGACCGTCGGCGAGGTGACGGTGCGGCCGAGCACGTCGGTCATGACCGCGCGCAGCTCCCACGTGCCGGAGGCGAGCGACGCCGTCGCCCAGGTGCAGCTCCACGGGGCGGCCTCGTCCGCCGGGCAGACAGCGGTCCACGTGCCGCCGGCCGGCCGCGCGTCGAAGCGCACGGAGCGGGCGGGGGCGTCGAGGAGGGCGGTGTGGTCGGCGGTGATGGTCGTGGTCCCGCGGACCAGGTCCCCGCCGAGCGGGGAGGTGATGGTGACCGAGGCGAGCCCGTTGTCGATCGCGCGGCGGACGACGGCGGGGGCACTCACGTTGCCGGCGGCGTCGTAGGCGACCGCGCGCAGGTCGTATCTGAGCAGCCCGTTGAGGGTGCCGGTGTTGAGGGCGCAGCGGTAGGGCTCGGTGCGCACCGTGCACAGCGGCGTGTAGGTGCTCGAGGTTTCGGGCTTGTAGGACAGCTCGACGCGCTCGGTGCCGGACTCCTCGTCGACCGGGACGGCGCTCACCTGCACGGTGCCGCGCATCGGGCTCGGCGCGTCCACGGTCACGGTGGGCATGACGTTGTCGACACTGACGTCGGGCTGCACGTCCTCCACGCGCGGGGCCGCGGTGCCGGTGCCCACCGTGGTCACGACGCGGACGTCGACGACGTCGGTCAGGCCGGCGGTGGCCCACAGGCAGCTCGGCGAGGGGCCGGTGACGGCCCCGCAACCAGCCACGGTCGTCCAGCCGTCGGTCGGCAGCGCGTCGGCCGCGCGGTACTGGAAGGCGCTGCTGGTGCTGCGGCCGCCCGCGCCGGTCACGGTCGCGGCGAGTGTGACGGTGCCCCGCACGGCGTCGGCGATGGTGGCGAGCTCGACCGTCGCCGGGTTGGCCACCCGGGTCGGGACGACCACGGACGTCGCGGTCGAGCCGACGAGGTCGGTGGCGGTCGCGCGCAGCTGGTAGTCCCCGTCGGCCAGCCCGGTGGTGTCCCACGCGCAGGCGTACGGCGCGGTCGGGTCGGTGCACAGCGCCGTCCAGGCGGCCGAGCCGGCGGCGGCGTACTCGATGACGACGCGGGCCACGCCCGAGCCGGTGTCGGAGGCGACCGCCTGGACCTGGACCGAGCCCTGCACGGTCGCGCCGGGGCTGGTGAGCGACACCCGCGGCGGGTGGTAGTCGGCGGCGGCGCCGACCCGCGCGAGGGTGTGGGAGCCGGAGGTGAAGCTGGCGCCGGAGAACCAGGTGGTGCCGGCCGTGACCATCACGACCACCAGGACGGCCAGCGCCGTGCCGAGCACCCGCAGCGACGGACGGCCGAGGACGCGGGTGCGTCCGTCGGCGCGGTGCCGGGAGGTGGTCTGCTGGGTCATCGGGGGGCTCGTTCCTGGGGGAGGGATGCAGAGCAGTCTGTCGAGGAGCGCCTCACGACCACGCCACGCGCAGGACACCGCTGCACCACGAGTGGGCAAAGGTGTCGGAGGCGTCGGCCGGAGTCAGCCGGTGGTCGAGGTGCGAGCGCAGCGAGCCACGAGACCCCTCAGGCGGGGACGGGGACCCGCTCGTCGGCGACCTCGGGAGCCAGTGCCGGCGCCACCGCCGGGACGGCGTCGTCGTCGCGGCGGTCGCGCTGCGGGCGCAGGGCCCGGACCAGCTCGACCAGGCTCCACAGCGCGATGAGCGCGGCGGGCAGGCCGATCAGCGCCATCCGGGTGCCGCGGTCGGCCAGTGCCATGAAGGCGAACCCGACGTACGGGACGTGGGCCACCACGCGGGGCTGGGTGGCGGCGGTGAGCTGGAAGGTCCAGGGGTCGACGTCGGCGTTGGCGTCGCCCTGGGTGCGGAACTCGTCGCCGTCGATCTCGACGATCCGGTGGGTGACGAGGGTGTCGATGCCGGACTCGGCGGGCGGGACGTAGGTGATGGTGTCGCCGACCTCGAGGTCCTCGACCGGGACGACCTCGGAGAAGACGACCGAGCCGAGGTCGTAGGTGCCCTCCATCGAGCCGCCCATGATCACGTAGCGCTGCAGACCCATGAGGCTCGGGAGCAGGAACCCGAGCGCGGCCAGCATGGTGAGGCCGACGGCGAGGTTGACCAGCAGGCCGCGGGCGCGGGCGCCGCGGGAGCGCTCGCGGTGGGCGGGCGCGGTGCGGGCGCCGGTGCTGAGGATCGTCATCGGGGGACCTCGTTCGGTGGGGGCGGTGCTGCGGGTGGGGCGTGCTCCGCGGGGAGCGTGGGTCCCGGGGGTGTGCCCCCGCCCGGCGGTGCCGGCCGGGCGGGGGTTACTCCTCCCCAGGAGTCGTGGTGACGCCTCGCGTCAGGTCAGCGACCGATGCCGAGGGCGTCGGTGAAGGTGCCGACGAACGGGATGGTGCTGTCGCCCTCGAGCTGGGTGGTGACCCAGGTGAAGGAGGCCGAGGCGGTCTTGTTCTCGTTGCTGTTGTCGGTCGTCTCCTTCAGCGTCACGATGAACTGGACGGTCGCCTTCTCGGCGGCGCCGTCGACGGCGAGACGGGCGACCGGCATGATCCCCTTGGTCTCGACGTCCTGGAAGGGGCCGTTGTAGAGCGTCGTGCCGCCGGAGACGAGCTGCAGGTTCAGGTCCGGGTTGACGAAGGTGCCGTCGGCCGCGGTGGCCTGCAGGGTCAGGTCGGACTCGAGGGTGCCGGTGTTGGTGACGGTCACCGAGCCGGTGATGGTGTCGCCGTGCTGGATGTTGGTGATGTCGAGGGCGGTGCGGTCGTTGGAGTGCGACACGATGCCGGAGCTCACCGAGGTGGTCGAGGCGGTCGTCGAGGTGAAGCTCGCACCCGAGCCGACGGCGACGGCGCCGGCGACGGTCAGGGTGGCGAGGGGGACGAGGATCTTGCGGCGGTTGGCAGCCATGGTGGTGCTCCTGGGGAGGTGTGGCGCCGCTCTGGTGCGGCGCCGGTGATGGGTAGAACTCTGGTCGGGCGGGGACCACGCGCCGCTCTCGCTCGGACCACCCCCACGCCACGGCTGGGCAACATCGGAGAACGGTCGTGCTCCGCGGTCACGCGCAGGCAACAGAACGGTCTGGGAGGATCGGCGGCATGGACACCGTCCGCTCGATCGTGCTCTTCGCCGCGGCCGCGCTCGCCGAGATCGGCGGCGCCTGGCTGGTGTGGCAGGGCGTGCGCGAACACCGCGGCTGGCTGTGGATCGGCGCGGGCGTCATCGCGCTGGGCATCTACGGCTTCGTCGCGACCCTCCAGCCGGACGCCAACTTCGGGCGCATCCTGGCGGCGTACGGCGGGGTCTTCGTCGCCGGCTCGCTGCTGTGGGGGATGGTCGTCGACGGCTTTCGGCCCGACCGGTGGGACGTCACCGGCGCGCTGGTCTGCCTCATCGGCGTCGCGCTGATCATGTACGCCCCGCGCTCGGCCTGAGCCTCGGCTGATCGCATCGGTCCCAGGAGATCAGGTGCGCCCGGGCCCGGAGATCGTCGCGACGCTCGAGATGGATCCCGCCGCCGGCACGGCCACGTGCGACCTGTGGCTGCCGGTGGAGCGCACCGGCGGCTGACGGACTCAGGCCCGGAGGCCGAGCACGACCCGTCGTGCCCGCGGCACGAACCCGAGGGCGTTCAGCGCTTCGGTCTGCTCGTCGGAGGAGCTGAGGGCGAGCACCTCACCGCGGCCCGAGGCCGCCGCGTCCGTGGCGGCGGCCTCGCGGGCCGCGTCCGCGTGCTCGTGCCCGGCTGTGGGTTGGAAGGCCAGTCCCAACCGGGTCGCTGCGGCCACGAACGGGGTGCGTGACGCCATCGCCACCGGGTCCCCGTCCACCTCCCGCAGCGTGATGCCGCCGTCGGCCAGTGGCCGGTCGACCACGAACTCCCGGTCGCTGGTGTCCTCGGGATGCCGTGCGCGGAACTGCGCGAACCAGCGGTGCAGGAGGGGCAGGTCCCGTTCGTCGGCGCGCCGGGCGCGACCTGGCGGGGCCGGGCGCGGGCGCACCGGCCCCTCGAGGCGCAGGAGGTGACGCTCGGCGAGGCGGCGTACGTCGTGGCCGGCGCCTGCCAGGGCCTTCGTGACCGTCTCGGCGTCCCGGGCGTCGATGCCCCAGGTGCCGGCCCCGGGCAGGAGCCCCGCCAGTGCGACCGCCTGCTCGCCGGTCAGCCGGGAACAGAGCAGCGCGTGGTCGGGCAGCAGCACGCAGGCGGAGGTGACCGTGTCGTCGTCGGCCCACCAGCCGAAGAGCCCGTCCTCGCGCGGCGGCTCGAGGCTCGACCAGTGGTCGGCCTCCGTCAGCAGCGGGTCGTGGGCGACCCGGTCACCCGCCAGGTGCGCGCCGGCGACGTCGAGGAACGCCAGGGCGTCGGGCGTCGTCGACCAGGTCACGGTTGCATCCTCGATGGTCCTTGTTGCACCCGTCGAGCGCGTGTGTGCACGGGCTGGCCGAGGGTCACTCGCGGAGGCGCCGGGTGCGTTCGAGCTGTTGGTGGATGCGGTGGTGGTGGCGGGAGCAGTAGAGGCGGCCTTGGTCGGTGGTGGTGGGGCCGCCGTGGGACCAGGGGGTGGTGTGGTGGACGTGGCAGCGGGAGGGTGGGGCGTCGCAGCCGGTCCACTGGCAGTGCTTGTCGCGGTGGGCGATGGCGATGCGTTGGGCGCGGGAGTGGTAGCGGCGGCGGCGTCCGAGGTCGAGGACCTCGCTGTGGCCGCCGAGGACCGCGGGGATGATGCCGGCCTCGCAGGCCAGTCGGCGGGCGGTGGCGGCGGAGAGGCGGTCGCCGTTGTCGAGGGATGCGCTGGCGAGGCCGCCCTGGAGGGTCTCCAGCGTCATGGTGACCACGACGGTGGCGCCGGTGCCGCCGACGGTGGGGACGTCCTTCTCGCTCAGGCGCTCGAGGAGGTCGCAGAACGCGTGCCCGGCCTGCTGCGGGGTGGTGAGGTCGCGGCGGGCGGGGTCGTGGTCTGCCCAGGTGAGTGCTTGGAGGGCCTTGTCGAGCATGGCGGCGTGGAGCTCGGGGATGGTGAAACGGCCGTGGACCAGGCCCTGGCCGTCGCGGGTGGTGGTGAGCCGGGTGCGTTCGTGGGCGCGGCGTTCCTCGGCCTCGAGGAGTCGGGCTTCGTGGGCCTCGCCGATCTCGGGGGCGATCACGGCCAGGACGTGGCGTCCCAGCACGCGCAGCGCCTTGGCGTCGAAGTCGGCGCACAGACCGACGAGGTGGGCCTCGGCACGGGCGGCGAGGTCGGGGTCGAGGTCGTCGGGGAGGTCGTCGAGGGCACGGACCACGACACCCGCCTGCTCGACATTGGTGGCCCCGGCGGCGAGGGCGTCGCGCAGCAGGTCGAAGCGGCCCAGTGCCTCCGCGAGCGCCATCTGGCGGTGCGCTGCAGCCCGGGTGGTGTGGGTGTGGTGGGCCCACCAGGTCGCGGTCGAGGTGGAACCGTCGCTCTCCTCGACCTGGACCTCGGCTCCGTGGCGCAGCACCGTGGCGGTCAGCTCGGCCAACCGCGAGGCCATCGCGTCCAGCTCCCGCAGCACCTGCGCGGTCGCGGCCCGGTCGAGCCCGATCAGCGACGCCGCCCGCGCCTGATCCAGGGCACCGGACAGCGCCTCGACCACGTGGTCGAGAGGGTGCCGCTGTCCGAGAACTGCCATACCTCAGTGAAGCCGTGACCACCGACATTCCTGCGTCAGTACCGGGGTCTTCAGGACGATCGCCGGTCGTCGTTATCGAACCGTGCCGCCACCCCGTCGGGGCGCGTCTCGTCGCGTCGTTCCGCCGCGATCCGGGGCCCCACGAGCGCTACGGCTTGACCGTCCGCCGCACTTCCCGCGCCTGGAACCGCCGGTCGCCGGAGTAGGTGACGACGAGCCGGGTGGCCCTGGGCTTGAGTGGCTGGCCGCGGCCGAACCAGATCGCCTTGTCGAGGTCGCGCAGCCGGCGCTCGACGGTGCGCCCGCCGATGGTGAGCGAGACGCTGCCGGTCGGCTCGGCGCCGATGCCGTCGGGGCTGGTGACGGAGACCTTGGCGCGCAGCCTGCCGCCGCGGCGGCGGGTCTTGACCTGCAGGTCGACGGGGGACTGGACCCGGCCGCCCTCGGCGACCTCGACGACCGGGTCACGGCCCGGAGCGTTGGTGGTGACGCGCACGGAGATCCGGCTGCCGAGGTCGGCCTCGCGGCAGAGATAGCGCCAGGTCGTGGCGCCGGCGAGCGGACTGCCCTCGCGCAGCCACTGGTAGCGCGAGCGGGCGCCCTCGGGGTCGTAGCGGCCGGCGACCACCTTGAGCCCGCGCCCCACGAGGGCGGCGCCGGCGACGTCGGCGGGCTGCTGCACGACGACGTTCGAGGGCGCCGGGGGCTTCGTCATCAGCTCGTGCGCCCGGGCCCGGATGTCCGGGAGCCTGCGGTAGAGGTTCGAGCCGGGGCAGGAGGTGTCGTTGGTGTCGCGGTGCCCGTCGATGACGCGCAGCGTGGCCATCGCGCCGGAGCGGTACTTGTCCGAGCCCTCCGAGCGCACCGTCGTACGTCCCCGGGCCTTGCGGCCGTGCAGGTCGAGCTTCCAGGCGGCCACCGCGGCGACGCCACGGACGACCGCGTCGGGGGCCTGGACCTGCTCGTAGTTGCCGATCGCGGCGATGCCGCAGGAGTCGGAGTTGAAGCCCAGGGTGTGCGCGCCGCGCACGTTGCGGGCCACGCCGCCGGCGCGGCCCTCCCAGATCCGACCGAACTTGTCGACCAGGAAGTTGTAGGCGAGGTCGGACCAGCCGAGGCTCTTGGTGTGGTAGCGGTAGAAGCCGCGGATCAGCGCCGGGACGTCGGTGCGGGAGTAGTCGTTGCCGCTAGCCGTGTGGTGCACGTGCACCTGCTCGATCGTCGACTCGTAGCTCGGCCGGCCGTTGCGCCACGACTCCTCGGCGCCCCAGCGCGCGCGGGAGTTGATCTCGGGTCGGGGTGCCTGCACGTCGTCGGCGGCGGTGGAGCGCGCCGCGGTGATCCCCGTCTCGTCCTCGGGGCGGGAGGCGGGGTGGAGCAGCACCAGCCGCATCCCCGGGGGTACGGCGCCGGCGACCCGGACCTGGACCGACCGGCTCGGGCCGACCCACCAGGCCGCGGTGCCGTGCCGGTCCGCGCGCCACGCGTCGGACTCGGGTCGGTCCTCCAGGACCGGCATCCGGGTCCAGTCGGTCCAGCCGTCGCTGCGACGGGCCCGGGCCCACACCTGGGGCCAGGCGTCGCCGCGCCAGGTGACGCCGACCATCGAGTAGAGCGAGGTGGGCAGGGCGTCGGTCTCGCGCACGCCGCCACGGGCCGCGCCCAGCTCGAGCGGGACCTCGAGCGCCGCGATGTCGGACCCGTCGTCGGCCGAGAGGACCAGCGCGCCGCCGGGGCGGTCCGCGGGGCCGTCGTCGTGCTGGGTCAGGCGCACCGCGGTGCCGACGGCGCCGACGCCCACCGCGGCGGCGACGCCGGCCTTGGCGAGGGTGCGGCGACTGGTCGGGGTACGGGGGGTCGGCTCAGTCACGTCCCGCATGGTCGCAAGACCGACCGGGTGATCGTGGGAGGTCGCCCGCGTGGCGGGTGTGACGTGTGGGGTTCGTGGGACCCGGTTCGCGCCCGGCCGCGGAGGCAGGGACGGCCCAGACCGACGCTCCAGGGGAAGGTCGGACCCGGACCGCCGCGCCGACCGGGGCGGCCTCGTGGAGCGGCAGCTCGACCTCGACCGCATGGCTCGGGCCGGCCGCCGCAGCGGTCTACCGGCGGTGCCGCCGCCGAGGACGAGCAGGTCCCACACCTGGTCGGGGAGCCGGTCGCGGTCGGGGAGGCTGCTCAGCGGGCCATCATGGCCGGGCCGGGGAAGCGGAGCGGTCCAGCGGTGCTGGACGACGTGATGTGGAACACGTTCTAATTCGGCCATGCACGACACCAGCGCACCCGTCCGCAGCCGCGGGGCCTCGCTCGCCATCGTCACCGTCCTCTACGTCGTGGCGGTGGCGGCGGCCCTGGCCTGGCTCGAGCTCGGCCCGGACACCGAGTGGCTGCTGCTCGACACGCTCCTCGCCGACCTGGTCGCGACGCTGGTGGTCTTCGCGGGCAGCCGGATCGTGCGCAACTCCTCCTGCTACGACGCCTACTGGTCGGTCATCCCGCCGCTGCTCGCCGTCTGCTGGTGGCTCGAGCGCGACGCCGGCGCGGACGGCGTGCGCTACGCGCTGCTCTCCGTCGTGCTCTGGCTCTGGGCGGTCCGGCTGACCGCCAACTGGGTCTACTCCTGGCCGGGCCTGCACCACGAGGACTGGCGCTACCCGCTGCTGCGGGACAAGAACCCCGCGATGGCGGTGCCGGTCGACCTCATGGCGATCCACGTCTTCCCGACCCTCCAGGTCTTCGCCGCGATGGTGCCGGTCTACTACGTGACCCGCTCCGACCGGGCTTGGGGCGTGCTCGACGTCGTGGCGCTGGTGGTCGGGGTCGGCGCCGTGCTGCTCCAGCTGGTCTCCGACACCCAGCAGCACCGCTTCGCCCGCACCAAGCAGCCCGGCGAGTCGCTCATCACCGGGCTGTGGGCGTGGTCGCGGCACCCGAACTACCTCGGCGAGATCCTCATGTGGACCTCGCTGGCGCTCTTCGGGCTCTCCGCCGCGCCCGAGGTGTGGTGGTGGCAGGTCCTCGGGGTGGTCGCGATGGTGGCGATGTTCCTGGGGGCGAGCATCCCGATGATGGAGCAGCGCAGCCTCGAGCGGCGCCCGGGCTACCAGGACGTCATCGACACCGTGCCGATGCTGCTCCCGCGCCCGCCGCGTCGTGGCTAGCGGCGGCCCGGCCCGGACCCGGGTCCTGGTCGCCGGGCTCGGCGACACCGGCGTCCTCGCCGCGGGCGCGCTGGCGCGGCACCGCGACCTCGCGGTCACCGGCGTCTCGCCGACGACCGGGCTGGTCAGCGGCCAGGAGCTCGGGCTGCGACTGCGCGACCCCGACGCCTGGTCGCGCGACTACCGGATCGCCTACCGCTCCTTCCGCCGTCTCGACCCCGTCGACGTGGTCCACGGGCGGCTGGTCTCGGCCGACCTCGACGCCCGCGAGGTCACCGTCGAGCACACCGACGGCACGACCGGCACCCTCGGGTGGGACGTGCTGGTCGTCGCGACCGGCGTCGCCAACGGGTTCTGGCGCTCCGACGGGCTGCGCGACGACGCGGCGGTCGCCGCCGACCTCGCCGCCCGGCACGCCCAGGTCGCGGCAGCCGCCACGGTCGCCGTGGTCGGGGGCGGCGCGGCCGCGGTGTCGGCGGCGTACAACCTCGCGGTGCGCTGGCCCGACAAGCAGGTCTCGCTGTGGTTCCCCGGCGAGCGGGCGCTGCCGCAGCACCACGGCCGCACCTGGGCAGGGGTACGCCGGCGGCTGGAGGCGGCGGGGGTCGCGCTGCACCCCGGCCACCGTGCGGTGCTGCCGGCGAGCGACGAGCCGTGCCCCGGTCCGGTGCGCTGGAGCACCGGCCAGCCCGACGCCCCCGCCGACCTCGTGGTCTGGGCCGTGGGGCGGGTGCGCCCGCACACCGGCTGGCTGCCGGCCGAGGTGCTCGACGAGCAGGGGTTCGTGCGGACCGGGCGCGACCTGCGGGTGCCCGGCGCCGACCGTGTCTTCGCGATCGGCGACGTCGCCGCGACCGACCCGCTGCGCTCGACCGCACGCAACTTCGCCCACCCGGTGCTGGTGCGCAACGTCCGCGCCCACCTCGCGGGCGAACCGCTGCGCGAGGTCGCGCTGCCCGCACGGCGCTGGGGCTCGGTGCTGGGGCCGCAGCGCAGCGGCCTCGAGGTCTTCGACAAGGGGGGCCGGGCGTTCCGGGTCCCGCGCGCGGTCGTCGACCGGGCGCTGCAGCCGCTCGTGGTGAAGCGGGGGATCTACGGCGGGGTGCGGCGCGGCTGAGGGGTCGCTCAGGCGTCGGGCAGGGCGATGTCGAAGACCTTGTGCAGCCCGGTCATCGTGAGGACCCGCCGCGGCTGGGTGTCCCCGCAGACCAGCACCAGGCCGGTGCCGCGGGAGGTGAGCCAGCGTCGGGCGGCCACCAGCGCGCCGATGCCGACCGAGTCCAGGAAGGTCACCCGCGCGAGGTCGACGACCACCAGCGGAGCGCCCACGACCTCGGGGTCGAAGAGGGCCTGGCGCAACTCCGGGGCGGTGCGGACGTCGATCTCGCCGGAGCAGACGACGACGGTCCGGTCGGGGTGCTGGACGACCTCGAGGAAGACGTCCTCGGGGGCGGGGGTGCTGGTCACTGGACTCCTGCTACTGGGGGAACGCCCAGGATGGCGCGGTGTCCGGGAGCGGGGATATACCCCTCGGGGCGAAGTCCGTCATGGTGGCCGTCACCGGGGCAGGAGTGCGAGGACCTGCTCGACCAGCGCCTCGGGCGGGAGGGCGACGTCGACGCGGACCCCGGCCTCGTCCGGCTCCAACGGCTCGAGGGTCGCCTGCTGGGAGGCCTGCAGGGAGGCGGGCATGAAGTGGCCGCGGCGCGCGGCCTGGCGCTCGGCCACCAGCGCGGGGTCGCCGTCGAGGTGCACGAACCACGTGGACGGGGCGTGCGCGCGCAGCCGGTCGCGGTAGGAGCGGCGCAGCGCCGAGCACGCCGTCACGCCGCCCTTGGGGTGCGTGGCCAGCCAGGCGCCGACCGCGTCCAGCCACGGGCGACGGTCCTCGTCGGTCAGCGGCTCGCCCGCACGCATCCGGTCGACGTTGGCCGCCGGGTGCAGGTCGTCACCGTCCACGAACGGCACGCCGAGCCGGGCCGCCAGGGCGGACCCGATGGTCGACTTCCCGCTCCCGGAGACACCCATCACCACGAGGAGCACGGTCGGCCGGCCGGGTGTGCGGCTCAGGACGGCGCGCCGGCGGGAACAGCGGCCAGCGGGGCTCCCGGGCCGTCCAGCACCCGGCGGAGCTGGTCGGTCAGGGACTCCAGCTCCACGGCGTACGACTCCGGCGGGCGGCGGCGCGCGCGCAGCTCGCGACCCAGCGACATCGCCTGCAGGCGGGCCCGGGCGGACGTGGCGGGATCGACCCGCTCGACGCGTGTCGCCGTGCGCTCGAAGTCCAGGCGAGCCGCGGTCGCGCGCGCATCGCCGGAGACGTCCTTCGAGAAGTCCACTGTGGTCCACCCCTCCCGGGTCCCTGTCCGTGTCGCTGGCCCCGGGATCGCCGGGGCGAGGGCAAGCGTAGGTCCTGGGCGACCGGTTGCGAGCACCGGCGAGGTGAACAGGAAGACTGCCTCCCCGTGACCTCCGCCGCACCCGCAGCCAGCACCTCCGCGACGCCCGTCGAGCAGCCCTTGCGGGCGCTGTGGCGGCGCCACCAGCAGCACCGTCCGCGCCTGGTCGCCGCGGTGGTCGCCTCGACGGTCAACAAGGTCGCCGACGTCATGCCCGAGCTGCTGATCGGCGCGGCGGTCGACGTGGTCGTCCGGGGCCAGGACTCGCTGGTCCAGCAGGTCCTCGGCGTCGACTCCCGCTACGCGCAGCTGGCCTGGCTGGCGGTCATCAACGTGGTGGTCTGGGTGGTCGAGTCGCTGTCGCAGTACGTCGCCGACGTGCTGTGGCGCGGGCTGGCGCAGTCGGTCGAGCACGAGCTGCGGGTGGCGGCGTACGACCACGCCCAGCACCTGCACCTGGGCTGGCACGAGGCCCGCTCGTCGGGGACGACGCTCGCCACGCTCAACGACGACGTGAACCAGCTCGAGCGGTTCCTCGACGTGGGGGCGCCGGCGATCCTGCAGACCTTCCTCAACGTCGTGCTGGTCGGGGCCGTCTTCGCGTTCGCCTCGTGGCAGCTGTGGCTGCTGGCCTTCCTGCCGATCCCGCTCATCGTCGTCGGGTCGCTGGTCTTCCAGCGCCGCCTCGAGCCGCTCTACGCCCGGGTCCGGGAGACCGTCGCCGACCTCTCGGGCGTGCTCTCGGCCAACCTCGGCGGGCTGGCCACGATCAAGGCCTTCACCGCCGAGGACCGCGAGCGCGAGCGCGTCGAGGAGGCCTCCCTGGCCTACCGCGCCGCCAACGTCGCGGCGATCCGCTCCTCGGCAGCCTTCGTGCCGCTGGTGCGGATGGCGATCCTCGCCGGCTTCACCTGCACCCTGCTGCTCGGCGGCTGGGCGACGCTGCGCGGGGACCTGGAGGTCGGGCTCTACTCCGTGCTGGTCTTCATGACCCAGCGGCTGCTGTGGCCGCTGACCGAGGTGGCCACCGTCCTGGACCTCTACCAGCGCGGCCGCGCCTCCACCGCGCGCATCCTGGCGCTGCTCGCCGAGCCGGTCGAGGTGCCCGCCGGCAGCGCCGCCCTGGCGCGGCCGGTGCGGGGCGCGGTGGAGCTGCGCGGCGTGCGGGCGGGGTACGCCGAGGGGCCCGACGTCCTGCACGACGTCGACCTCGTGGTGCCGGCCGGCGAGACCCACGCGCTGGTCGGCTCGACCGGCTCCGGCAAGTCCACGCTGCTGCGGCTGCTGCTCCGTTTCGACGACCCCCGGACCGGCCAGGTGCTGCTCGACGGCCAGGACGTGCGCGACCTGGACTGGGACTCCCTGCGCGGCTCGATCGGGTACGTCGCCCAGGACGTCTACCTCTTCGCCGGCACCATCGCCGACAACATCGCCTACGGCCGGCCCGACGCCACCCGCGAGGAGGTGCGGGCCGCGGCCGAGGCGGCGGCTGCGCTGGAGTTCGTCGACCGGATGCCCGACGGGCTCGACACCCTCGTCGGTGAGCGGGGCGTCACGCTGTCCGGGGGCCAGCGGCAGCGGCTCGCCCTGGCGCGGGCGCTGCTGCGCGACCCGGCCGTGCTGGTGCTCGACGAGGCCACCAGCGCCGTGGACAACGAGACCGAGGCCGCGATCCAGCGCTCGCTGCGGGTGGCGACCCAGCACTGCACCGCGGTGGTCGTGGCGCACCGGCTCTCGACCGTGCGCCACGCCCACCGCATCCACGTCCTCGACGCGGGCCGGGTCGTGGAGTCCGGCACCCACGACGAGCTGGTCGCCCTCGACGGCGCCTACGCCGCACTGTGGCGCGTGCAGACCGGGGACGCCGACGCGGCCGACCTGTCGGCCTGAGCTCGGTCCGCGAGGCCGAGCGGGCAGGACCTCCGGGGAGGACCTGCCCGTCCGGCGTCCGCGGACGCGCTCAGAACTCCTCGTCGAACCCGACCGCGCCGCTGACCCCGACCTGGTAGGCCGAGACCTTGCGCTCGAAGAAGTTCGACAGCTCCTGCACGTCCTGCAGCTCCATGAACGCCAGCGGGTTCGCCGACCCGTAGATGACCGGCAGCCCTAGCCGCTCCATGCGCCGATCGGCGACGTACTCCAGGTAGGTGCGCATGTCCGCGGTCGAGAGCCCCGCGACCCCGCCGCCGAGCAGGTCCTCGGCGAACTGCGCCTCGGCCTCCACGCCCTCGACCAGCATCTGCCGCACCTGCGCGGCCAGCTCGTCGTCGAAGAGCTCGGGCTCCTCCTCGCGCACGGTGTCGACCACGTCGAAGGCGAAGGCCATGTGCATCGACTCGTCGCGGAAGACCCAGTTGGTCCCGGACGCCAGCCCGTTGAGCAGCCCGCGGCTGCGCAGGAAGTAGACGTAGGCGAACGCTCCGTAGAAGAACAGCCCCTCGATCACCGCCGCGAAGCAGATGAGGTTGAGCAGGAACGCGCGCCGGTCCTCGCGCGTGCGCAGCTCGTCGAGGGAGAAGACCGAGTCGATCCACCGGAAGCAGAAGTCGGCCTTGTTCTTGATGGAGGGGATGTTGTCCACGGCCGCGAACGCCTCGTGCCGCTCCTTGTCGTCGGGGACGTAGGTGTCGAGCAGGGTCAGGTAGAACTGCACGTGCACCGCCTCCTCGAACAGCTGCCGCGAGAGGTAGAGCCGGCCCTCGGGCGAGTTCACGTGCTGGTAGAGGTTCAGCACCAGGTTGTTGGCCACGATCGTGTCGCCGGTGGCGAAGAACGCCACGAGCCGCGAGACCAGGTGCCGCTCGGCGTCGGTGAGGCGCTGCAGGTCCTTGAGGTCGGAGTGCAGGTCGACCTCCTCGACGGTCCAGGTGTTCTTGATGGCGTCGCGGTAGCGGTCGTAGAAGTGCGGGTACCGCATCGGCCGCAGGGTGAGGTTCATGCCCGGGTCCAGCAGCATCCGGGTGCCGGTCGCGGGGTCGGTCGTGTGGTCGGTCGTGGTCGTCACTGGCAGGCCTCGCAGCTCTCGGGGTTCTCCAGCGAGCAGGCGAGGGCCTCGGCCTCGTCCACCTCGCTGGTCGGGGTGTCGGTCGGGGTGGTTGCGGTGGCGACGGCCGAGACCGTCGTCTGGGCGATCCGCGTGGCCGGTCGCGACCGCAGGTAGTAGGTGGTCTTGAGCCCCTGCTTCCACGCGTGGAGGTACATCGAGGAGAGCTTCCCGATCGACGGGCCGGCGATGAACAGGTTGAGCGACTGGCTCTGGTCGATGAACGCCTGCCGCGCGGCCGCCATGTCGATGAGCGCGCGCTGCGGCAGCTCCCAGGCCGTGCGGTAGACCGCGCGGACCTCGGCGGGGATCTGCTCGATGCCCTGGATCGAGCCCTCGGCCCGCTTGATCGCCTCGCGCACCTCGGGGCTCCACAGGCCTCGGGCCTTCAGCTCGCGCACCAGCGCGGTGTTCACCTGGAGGAACTCGCCCGACAGCGTCTCGCGCTTGAACAGGTTGGAGACCTGCGGCTCGATGCACTCGTAGCACCCGGCGATCGAGGCGATGGTCGCCGTCGGGGCGATCGCGACAAGCAGGCTGTTGCGCAGGCCGTGCTCCGCGATGTCGGCGCGCACCCGCGCCCAGCGCTCGACCTGGGTCACGGGGACGTCCCAGTGGTCGGGCTGGAGCACCCCGCGCGCGGCCCGCGTGCCGTCGTACGCCGGGTGCGGGCCGTGCTCGCGCGCCAGCGCGCAGCTGACCTCGAGCGCGGTGAGGTAGACCTCCTCGCTGATCCGGGTCGACAGCTCGAGGGCCTGGGGGGAGTCGAAGGGCAGGCCGAGGGTGAAGAAGACGTCCTGGAGGCCCATCAGTCCCAGCCCGACGGGGCGCCAGCGCGGGTTGGACCGCGCGGACTCCTCGCTCGGGTAGTAGTTGATGTCGATGACGCGGTCCAGGAAGGGCACGGCCGTCCGGACCGTCTCGCGCAGCCGCTCCCAGTCCAGGTCGGGCCCCGTGAGGGTCTCGACGAGGTGCTTGGCGAGGTTGACCGAGCCGAGGTTGCACACGGCCGTCTCGGAGTCCGAGGACACCTCGATGATCTCGGTGCACAGGTTGGACAGGTGCACGACCGGGCCGCCGGGCTCGTCCGTGGTCTGGTTGCAGGTGCGGTTGCTGGCGTCCTTGAACGTCATCCAGCCGTTGCCGGTCTGCGCCAGCGTGCGCATCATCCGGCCGTAGAGCTCGCGGGCCGGCACCTGTCGGACGTAGCGGCCCTCCTCCTCGACCCGTCGGTAGGCCCGGTCGAAGGCCTCGCCCCACAGGTCGACCAGCTCCGGCGCCTCGTCGGGGTCGACCAGCGACCAGGGCTGGTCGGCCTCGACCCGGCGCATGAACTCGTCGGGCACCCAGTGCGCCAGGTTGAGGTTGTGGGTGCGCCGCGCGTCCTCGCCGGTGTTGTCGCGCAGCTCGAGGAACTCCTCGACGTCGGGGTGCCACGGCTCGAGGTAGACGCACGCGGCGCCCTTGCGCCGCCCGCCCTGGTTGACCGCCGCGACCGAGGAGTCCAGCGTGCGCAGGAACGGCACGATCCCGTTCGACTGCCCGTTGGTGCCGCGGATCAGCGCCCCGCGCGACCGGACGCGGGAGAACGAGATGCCGATGCCGCCGGCGAACTTCGAGAGCCGGGCGACCTGCTGGTACCGGTCGTAGATCGAGTCGAGCTCGTCGCGCGGGGAGTCGACGAGGTAGCAGGAGGACATCTGCGTGTGCCGGGTGCCGGAGTTGAACAGCGTCGGGCTGCTCGGCAGGTAGGCCAGGCTCGACATCAGCCGGTAGAGCTCGAGTGCCTCGGCCGGGGTGCGGGAGAGCCCGCAGGCGACGCGGAGCAGGAAGTACTGCGGGGTCTCGAGCACCAACCGCTGCCGGGGGTGCCGCAGCAGGTAGCGGTCGTAGACCGTGCGCAGCCCGAAGTACTCGAACCGGTGGTCGGCGCCGGCGGCCAGCTCGGCATCGACCGCGACGTCGAGCTTGCGGGCGTTGTCCTTGACGAAGGCGGCGGTCTCGTCGCCGATCAACCCTTCGGCGTGCCCGGCCGCGACCGACTGGCTGAAGGACGCGATGCCCTGGCCGCGGACCTCCTTGTCGACGTACGCCGCCAGCAGGCGGGCCGCGAGCCGGGAGTAGGCCGGCTCCTCGCCGATCATCTCCGCCGCGGTCTGGATGCTCAGCCGGTCGAGCTCGGCCGTGGTCGCCCCGTCGTACAGGCCGCTGATCGTGCGGGTCGCGACCCGCATCGGGTCCACGTCGTCGAGGTCGTGGGCGACCCGGTCGACGGCGCGGACGATCTTGTTCATGTCGACCGGTTCGGTGTCGCCGTTGCGCTTGCGCACCGTCATCGTGGTGCGGCTGGGACTCGCTGTGACCGTCATGTCTCTCTCCTCGCGAGATCGGTCCTGGACGGTCCGGGTCGCGGAGGAGGGGACGGTGGCACGGGCACGCTGCGGCGCGCCTGGGTGACCTGCCGTCGGCCCTCCCTCGGGGCCTCGGACCACCGCACCCGACGGGTGCGGTGCGCTGGCAGGTCTTCGGACTCGCGGGCACCTCCTCGGGCATGCGTGGGCATGGCCGTCGGAGACCTACTGGCCGTCGCTTCCCAGGCCGGCGTCGAGCCGGTTCCCAGTGCTTCGTGACGGCGGTCGTTCCCACTCACCGCTGCGGGGCAGTCCCGGACTCACACCGGGTTCCCTCTTGCCTCGACGGCCCTGGGTTGGGTCGGCGAACCAGCTGCTCGAGCACCATATCTGGTGAATGACACGGATGTAACCCCTACATCTGGTGCGCTAGGGTCCGGTGCTCGTGGAGGAGGCGTCCGACTGGCCGGCAGGCCAGATGTGCCTCACGGCTCCTGTCCCGGTCCTGGAGGAGTGGGTGGTGGCGCGCACCGCGCACTACGACCGCAGCTTCCTGTCCACCGACCCGACGTTCGCCCACGCGCACCTGACGGTCCTGGCGCCGTGGGTGCCCGAGCCGGGCGTCGCGGACCTCGCGCGGGTCGGTGAGGTGCTGGCCGCGGTGCCGGCCTTCGAGGTCGAGCTGACCCGGGTCGCGACCTTCCCCGACGGCCTGGTCCACGCGGTCCCCGAGCCCGACCACGACCTGCGGTCGCTCACGCGACGGCTGGTCGCGGCCTTCCCCGACCACCCGCCGTACGGCGGTGCCTACGACGCCACCGGAGGGCCCGTCCCGCACGTGACCCTCGACCGGCTCGGACCGGGCGTCACCGAGGAGTGGGTGCGCGCGGAGGTCGGCCACCTGCTGCCCGCGCGCCTGGTCGTGGACCGGGTCGACCTGCAGTGGTGGGGCAACGACACGTGCCGACGGGTGCACTCGTGGAGACTGGGCGCATGAGCGTGGTGGGCCCTTGAGGACGCTGGTCACCGGGGGAGTGCGCTGCGGCAAGTCCCGGCACGCCGAGGCGCTGCTGGCTGCGGCCGCCGGTGACGGCCCCGCGGTGTACGTCGCCGCCGGACCGGTCCCCACCACGGACGACGACCCGGACTGGGTGGCCCGCGTCGCCGCCCACCGGGCCCGTCGGCCCGCCGGCTGGTCCACGCACGAGTCGGGCGACCTGGTGGCGGCCCTCGCGCCCGGGCAGCCGGTCCTGGTCGACTGCCTGGGGACCTGGCTCACCGGCCTGCTCGACACCGCTGCCGACGGTGCCGGCGACGGCCTCGGCGCCTGGGAGTGGCCGGTCGAGCGGCTGGAGTCCCTCGTCGCCGCCGAGCTCGACCGGCTCCTCCCGGCCCTGACCGCCGCCACCGCCGACGTGGTCCTCGTGACGAACGAGGTCGGCTGGGGCGTGGTCCCCGCCCACCGCTCGGGCCGCGTCTTCCGCGACCTGCTCGGCACGGTCAACCAGCGGGTCGCCACCGCCTGCGACGAGGTCCACCTCGTCGTGGCGGGCCGGGTGCTCGTGCTCTGAGGAAGCTGCGACTCAGCGGGGCAGGGACAGCACGAGCAGCAGGGCGGCGAGCGAGAGCTCGACGGCCGCTCCGAGGACGTCGCCGGTGACGCCGCCCAGCCGTGCGGTGCAGCGGCGCAGCAGCGCGAGCACGACGACCAGGGTCAGGGCGACGGCGAGCACCGCACGCAGCGGGTCGCTGCCGGCGACGGCGAGCAGCCACGCCAGCAGCGCCACGCCGGCGCCCCACGACACCACCGCGGCCCACACCGGGACCGTGCCGGCGACGGTCGCGCCGAGCCCCTCGGGGCGCGCCGAGGGGACGGGGCGTGCGCAGGCGGTCGCGAGGGCGCAGCGCGCGACCACCACGGCGGCACCCGCCAGCAGGGCCCCGTCGGCGGCATGGACCGTCAGCGAGAGCGCCCCGAACCCCACCGCCTGCAGCCCGACGACCAGCACCACCGCGAGCGTGCCGGCGGGGCCGGAGGTGCCGGTGCGCATGACGGCCAGCGAGCGCTCCCGGTCGTACGACGCCGTCAACCCGTCGGCGACGTCGGACAGCCCGTCCCAGTGCAGGACCCGCGTGCCGAGCGCGAGCGCGCCGACGGCCAGCAGCCCGGTCGCCAGCGGCGGCAGCCCGACCTCGCGACCGAGCAGCACCACGAGCGCGACCAGCACGCCGAGCGGCAGCACGGCCAGCGGCGCCAGCAGCATCGCCAGCCCCGCGACCCGGCGGTCGACGCTCCGCGGCGGCGGCACCCGCAGCGTGCTCAGGGTCCCGACCGCGAGCAGGAGGGCGTCGCGGATCAGGGCAGCACCTCGGAGAGCAGCGCGGTGTCGCGCAGCAGCGCTGCGGCCGAGCGCACGAGCGGCACGGCGGCGACGGCGCCGCTGCCCTCGCCCAGGCGCAGCCCGAGGTCGAGCAGCGGCTCGAGGCCGAGCTTCTCCAGCGCCAGGGACTGGGCCGGCTCGGTCGAGCGGTGCCCGGCGGCGTACCACGCCGACGCGCCGGGCGCGATCCGCTCCGCCAGCAAGGCGCACGCCACCGACATCAGTCCGTCCAGCAGCACCGGCACCCCGCGCACGGCGGCCTCCACGAGGAAGCCGGTCGACGCAGCCAGGTCGGCCGAGCCGAGCGCGGCGAGGCAGGCGAGCGGGTCGTCGTGCCGGTCGCGGGTACGCCGCAGCGCGGCCTCGACCACATCGGTCTTGCGCGCCAGGCCGTCGGCGTCCACGCCGGTGCCGCGGCCGACGACCTCGTCGGCGGGCAGTCCGAGCGAGGCGGCGACCAGCGCGGCGGCGACCGTCGTGTTGCCGATGCCGAGGTCGCCGGTGAGCAGCAGTCGACCACCGGCGGCCAGCTCCTCACCCACGAGCGCGCGCCCCAGGTCCAGGGCGGTCGTGCACTCCTCGGTGGTCAGGGCGTCCTCGAGGTGGATCGACCGGCTCCCGCGCCGCACCCGGCGGGCCGTCACCTCGGGGTCCAGGCCCCCGACGTACTCCTCGCTGTCCAGCGGCACGTCCACGGCGACGTCCAGCACCCGCACCGCCACGTCGTGCGCGGCAGCGAGGGCACTCACCCCGGCCCGGCCCGCTGCCACCGTGCGCACCATCGCGGGGGTGACCGCAGCGGGGTACGCCGAGACGCCGCGGCCCGCGACGCCGTGGTCGCCGGCCAGGACCACGAGGCGGACCTGGCCCGGGCCGGTCAGGGCCGGCGGGGGGACCTCGCCGGTCGTGGCCGACAGCCACACGGCCAGGTCGCCGAGCCGCCCGAGGGCACCGGCGGGGGTGGCGAGGGCGGAGAGCCGTTCCTGGGCCGCGGCGCGCGCCGCGGCGTCGATGGGGGCGGGTGCGAGTGGGGTAGCGGTCACGGCCGGACCCTACCCAGGGGCGGCCGCTCGCCCGCACGGGTCTCGTGCCCCCTGCCGCGAGCGGATTGGGTCGAGGACGTGAGACATGCCTTCGCCTTCGCCCCGTCCTACCGCGTGCCCGCCCTGCTCCTCGGCATCACCGAGCGCACCGCGTGGGTGGAGGTGGCCGACGGCGAGCTCCACGTGAGGTACGGCGTGTGGCGGCTGCACACCGCGGTCGACAACGTCGCGGGGGCGACCCGCACGGGTGGCTTCGCGTGGCTGAAGACCGTCGGGCCGCCGCACCTGTCCTTCGCCGACCGCGGCGTCTCCTTCACGCCCAACGCGCTGTGCGTGCGCTTCCGCACCCCCGTGCCGGGCATCGACCCGACCGGCCTCACGGGGCTGCGGCACCCTGGCGCGACCCTGGGCGTGGCGGACCCCGAGGCGCTGCGGCGCGACCTGGCGGTCGCGGGCGCCTCGGTCTGAGGTTGAGGAGCCCCCTGGGATCGAGAGCCTGTCAGCCCTGGGGCTGGCGCAGCGAGCGCACGGCGACCATGCCGTGGCCCACGGCGGGGGAGGCGAGCAGGATGGCGGCCTGGACGAGCCCGGCAGCAGCCACGGAGGCGCCGTCGACGAGGGCGGGACGGCGGCGGACGACGTGGGTAGGGACGGGCTGGGTGCTCGGCGACATGGGGTGCTCCTGCGACGTGACGGTCGTGGTGGACGCTCGGACGGTTCCCCAAGTCCTGGAAAGATGAACCATCCGACCGGGTGAGGGGATGCCTTCGCTCCTCCGATCGGTCATTTCTGCTCCGTCCTGAGGGTGGTCGGGGCGCGTTCCGCTTCTCCTGCGCCCCCGCACTGCCTACGGTCGTCGGTGTGGGAGAGACGTCCGGGCAGGTGGCACGCGCGTGGCACCGTCGACGCCGCGACCAGCGGCTCGGCTACTCCGCGCTCGGCCTGGGTGCGGGGGGCTTCGTGCTGGTGCTCGCCGGCACCCTGCTGGTGACCGAGGTCGTGCCGAACCTCCTCGACGACGAGCCGGCGCCTGCGCAGCGGGTCGTCCCCGCCTCCGAGCTCCAGCCCGTCCCGGCAGGACCCGACGGTCGGGGCGTGCCGCAGGGCCCGCCCGCAGTGGTGAGCGTCGGCACGGTCGTGCCCGACCCCGCCACGCAGCCCGCCACGCAGCCCGCCACCGGGCAGACGGAGCCCGGGCAGACGGACGCCGACGGGCCCGACAGCGGTGGCCCGGCGCCCGACCCCCAGCCCGACCCGCCGGCGGGCCAGGGCCCGGTGAGCGCCCTGCTCGACCCCGTCGTCCAGGGCGTGACCGGCACCGTCGACGGGGCGTCCGGAGGTGCGACCACCCCGGTGACCGCACCGGTCACCGGTCTCGTCGACGGCGTCACCGACGTGGTCGACGGCCTCCTCGACCTGCAGTAGCGGCGACCGCCACTCCTACCGCTGCACCAGCTCGGCCCGCACGTCGAAGGCCTTGTCGTCGTCGCGCGGCCGGCCCTCACAGGCCCACCGCACGTCGTCGACGCCGCAGCGCGAGCGGGTCGAGGCGTTGGCCACCGTCAGGCTGACCGCGCGCACGGTCGTGGGGGAGAAGCCCACCGTGACGCTGCCGCGCCCGCGGCGGTCCAGGTCGACCTGGCGGCTGCGCCACTGGTCGTCCGCGGTGCGCACGACCAGCCAGGCGGCCGGGGCGGCCCCCCGGCTCGGGCCGTCGACCGCGATCTCCAGGCGCCAGCCCGCGCCAAGGGTGGCCTCGGGCTGCACGAGGTAGGAGGCGGAGGTCAGGTGGTCCAACCGCACCGTGTCGGTGCGCTCGGCGCCGGCGCCCATCCGCCAGGTGGCGCGCAGCCGCGGGGTCGGCCACTCGGCCCCCTCCTCGTAGCTGCGCGCAGGGGTCAGGTTGGCGGCCGCGAATGCGGCGTACCTCGCCGGGAGGCCGCCCCGCTTCGCCAGCACCCGCTCCAGTGCGACGGTCGAGTGGCGCGGGCCGCGGGCTGCGTCCCACACCGAGCGCACGAGCCGGTTGCCGTAGCGCGCCGACAGGTGCTCCCACCAGGTCCAGTTGCCGTAGTGCTCGGAGCCCTGCCGGTTGAACAGGTCCAGCGGGGTGCCGGGAGCGGCGAGCTGGCTGGCGCGGAGGTACTGCCGGTTGTCGTTGACGTCGTCGGCGAAGCGCTCCTCCATCCACGTCGCGGTGGACTCCATGAACCAGCGGTCCTCGCGCACGTCGTAGCCGAACTGCACGGCGTGGAAGAACTCGTGGGCGGCGGTCACCGCGAGCGTGTCGACGGGGTCGCGGCCGAACTCCTCGCGGGAGAAGTCGTTGTCGAGCACGCAGTAGCCGCCGGCGCGCCGCGGCTCGGCGTTGAGCGCGAACTCCGCTGCGCAGTAGCCGTAGAGGCCCTGGGCACCGAGGTCCTTGAGGTAGACGTCGAACTTGCCGTTGCCGCCGTTGCGGGAGCGCGCCAGCGGTGCGTCGCTGAGCGGGGCGCGGTAGCCCAGCGAGCGCACCTGGCTGCGCCAGACCTTGTTCATGACCTTCACCGTCGTCGTGGCCCAGGCCGCCGTGGCGCGGTCGTCGGTGGTGCGGACCCGGTGCACGCAGAACTTCCCCTGGCAGGTGCGCACCGACTTCGCGGCGTACCCCTGGGCCAGCGGGTCGGCCCGCCCGTCGGTGGGCCGCGCCAGCAGCGCCTCGGCCTCGCGCCGGTCGGCAGCCCCGAGCCGGGGCAGCGCCACCCGCAGGTCGCGCAGGACCAGGGTCAGCTCGCGGTCCGCGTGGCCCCGCGACGTACGACGCTGGGCCGGTGCGCCCGGCACCGGCTCGCCCCGCAGCAGGGCCCGGGCCTCGGCGAGCAGGTCGCGCGGGTCGGCTGCACCGCTCGTCGTCGCTGGGACGGGGCCGACGAGGACCGCCGGCTCGTCGGCGCCCGCGAGGGCGGGGGAGAGCACCCCGCCGAGCAGGAGCAGGGAGGCGAGCAGGGCGACGGGGTGACGCATGCGGTGACCTTCCGAGGGGGTCGAGGTGGGGAGGCGGGTGCGCTCAGGTGGCGCTGGAGATCTTCTCGATCAGGGCGGTGGTGGAGATGGCGGGCGTGCGGGGGAGGTAGACGACCTCGCAGATGTCGCGGAACTCGTCGAAGCGCCCGGCCCAGTCGTCGCCCATGACCAGGACGTCTGCGGCGAACTTCAGGATGTAGTCGCGCTTGAGCTCCAGGCTCTCCTCGAGGAAGACCTCGTCGACCGGCTTGAGCGCGGCCACGATGGCCATCCGCTCGGCCTCGCTGAAGACCGGCTCCCGGTCCTTCTTGCGCAGGTTGAGCTCGTCGGCGGAGACCCCGACGACCAGCCGGTCGCCGAGCTCGGCGGCGCGCTGGATCACCTTGAGGTGTCCGACGTGGAAGACGTCGAAGGTGCCGAAGGTGATGACGGTGCGGGACATGGGGGCCAGTGTGTCAGGCCCACGGCCCGGTCCCACTGTCCGTGCGTCATGATCGGCAGCGATGAGCGCCACGAGCACGTCCACGTCCCCGAGCCACGGCCGGAGCAACGGCCCGAGCGATGGCCCGAGCGCCGGTCCCGTCACGCGCGGCGCTCCCGACGCCGACCTGCACCGGGCCCGCGCCCTGCGCCGGATGCGCGCGGTGGCGCTGGGGCTGCTGCTGCTGGCCGCCACCGTCTACGTCGCCACCCACGGCCAGGACGGCTTCTGGGGCTACGTCAACGCGGGCGCGGAGGCCTCGATGGTCGGTGCGATCGCCGACTGGTTCGCGGTGACCGCGCTGTTCCGCCACCCGCTGGGCCTGCCGATCCCGCACACCGCGCTCATCCCGCGGCGCAAGGACGAGCTGGGCCGCGGGCTCGAGGAGTTCGTGGGGGAGAACTTCCTCTCCGAGCCGGTCGTGCGCGAGCGGGTGCTGGCCGCGGGTCCCGCGGGCCGCGTGGGCGACTGGCTGGTCCAGCCCCAGCACGCCGCGCGCGTGGTCGAGGAGGCCGCCGAGCTGGTCTCGACGGCCCTGGGCAAGGTGCGCGACGAGCACGTGCGCAGCCTGGTCGAGGACGCCCTGGTCCCGCGCTTCCGCGAGGAGCCCATCTCCCCGCTGCTGGGCAACCTGCTGGCCGAGGCGATGCGCGACGACCTGCACCACGGCCTGGTCGACCTGGTCCTGGAGGAGCTGCACGGCTGGCTGCTCGACAACCCCGACACCGTCACGGAGGTCATCGGCGAGCGGGCCCCGTGGTGGGCGCCGACGAGCATCAACGAGCGGGTCACGGGCCGGATCCACCTCGAGCTGGTGCGTTGGGTCGCCGACATCCGCGACCAGCCGCGCCACCGTGCCCGGCTGGCGTTGGACTCGATGCTGCGCCAGCTGGCCGAGGACCTGCTCCACGACACCGACACCCGCGCCCGCACCGAGGCGCTCAAGGACAGGCTGCTGGACCGTCCGCAGGTCATCGCCACCGGCATCGCCCTGTGGGACGCGCTGCGTCGCGCGCTCGAGGGGTCGCTGGCCGACCCCGACGGCGCCGTGCGGCTGCGGATGCGCACCGAGGTCGAGCGCTTCGCCCGCCGGCTCGTGGAGGAGCCGGAGCTGCGCGAGCGGCTCGACGGGCTGGTCGCCGACGCCGCGGTCTACGCGATCGAGCGCTACGGCGCCGAGCTCACGCAGGTCATCACGCAGACCATCGAGCGCTGGGACGGCAAGGAGGCCGCACGGCGGATCGAGCTGCACGTCGGCCGCGACCTGCAGTTCATCCGGATCAACGGCACCATCGTCGGCGGGCTCGTGGGGGTGCTGATCCACGCGGTGGCCGAGGTGCTCTAGATGTACTGACCACGGACGTGAGGTACGGCCCCGTCACCACGGCAGGTCGTCGTACGCCGACTCGTCGGACACCCGGGCGGCCTGGCCGCTCCCGACCAGCTCGACGACGTCGCCCTTGACCAGCTGCCGGCCCCGCCGGGTCTCGAGCACCCCGTTCACCAGGACCCGCTCGGAGGCGACGACCTCCTTGGCCTCGGACCCGGACTCGATGAGGTTGGCGAGCTTGAGGAACTGGCCCAACCGGATCACCTCGTCGCGGATCGCCACGTCCACGGGGTCCACGGGGTCCACGGGGTCCACGGGGCCGGGGGAGCCGCTCACGCCGACACCCGCTGGAGCATCTCCGGGGTGAGGTCGGCCAGCGTCGAGCACCCGGCGTTGGCCAGGGTGAGGTCGAGCTCGCCGAGCAGGCAGCGCAGCACGTGCTCGACGCCCTCCTGCCCACCGAGGGCCAGGCCGTAGAGGTAGGGGCGGCCGAGCAGCACCGCGTCGGCGCCCAGCGCGAGCGCCTTCATGACGTCGGGGCCCGAGCGGACGCCGGAGTCGAAGAGCACGGTGAGGTCCTCGCCGACGGCCTCGGCGACGGGCGGCAGGCAGTCCAAGGAGGCGACGGCGCCGTCGACCTGGCGGCCACCGTGGTTGGAGACCACGATCCCCTGCACGCCGGCGTCGACGGCACGGCGGGCGTCGTCGACGTGCTGGATGCCCTTGAGCACGATCGGGCCGTCCCACCGCTCACGCAGCCAGGGCAGCTGCTCCCAGGAGAGACCGGGGTTGGCGAAGACGCCGGCGAAGGTGATGCCGGCCGCGGCCGGGTCCTCCTCGGCGGGCTTCTCGAGCATGGCGCTGAAGACCGGGTCGGTCGTGTAGTTGGCGATGCCCTCGTTGGCCAGGAACGGCAGGTAGCCACGGTCGAGGTCGCGCGGGCGCCAGCCGAGGATCGTGGTGTCCACGGTGAGCACGAGCGTGGTGTAGCCGGCGGCCTTCGCCCGGGCCAGGAACGACTCGCACAGCTCGTCGTGGGTGGGCCAGTAGAGCTGGTACCACCGCTGGCCGTCGCCGTTCGCCTCGGCGGCCTGCTCGATGGAGTGACCGGCCTGGGTGGAGTGGACGTAGGTGAGGCCCAGCGCCGCGGCGGCGCGGGCCGTGGCCAGCTCGCCCTCGGGGTGGGCCAGGGTTTGCACCCCGACGGGGCCGAGCAGCACGGGCGCGGCCATGGGGGTGTCCAGCACGGTGGTGGAGAGGTCGCGGGCGGCGTGGTCGCGCAGCATCCGCGGCACGATGCGCCACCGCTCGAAGGCCGCGACGTTGGCGCGGGCCGTGGACCCGCCCCCGGCGCTGGGCACGATGTAGCCCAGCGCCTCGGGGGCGAGCACCTCGGCCGCGTGCGGCTCCAGCGACGTCAGGTCGGTGGTCCAGGTCGGGACCTGGCCGGCGAACATCCCGGCCGCGTAGATCGCGACCTGGTGGTCGCCGAAGTGGGTCACGGGGTCAGGAGACCGCGAGCAGGTCGACGACGAAGATCAGCGTCTCGCCGGGCTTGATGACCCCGCCGGCGCCACGGTCGCCGTAGCCCAGGTGCGGGGGGATGACGAGCTGGCGGCGGCCGCCGACCTTCATGCCCTGCACGCCGGTGTCCCAGCCCTGGATGACCTGGCCGATGCCGAGGCGGAAGCGCAGCGGCTCGCCGCGGTTGTACGACGCGTCGAACTCCTCGCCGGTGGAGTGCGCGACGCCGACGTAGTGCACGGAGACGGTCTGGCCGGCGCCGGCCTCCTCGCCCTCGCCGACGGTGATGTCGGTGATCTCGAGGTCGGCGGGCGGGTCGAAGTCGGGGAAGTCGATCTCGGGCTTGTCCATGAGGGGGAGCCTAGACCGCACGGGTATGGTTCCCACCGCCCGCGCTCGCCTCGAGGGGGCCGTGGGACCAGGCGACCAGGACAGGGAGAGCACGTGTCGGAGGAGGACCAGGGCGCCACGGCGCCCGCTGCGCGGGCCCGTCGGCGGCGCATCCCCGTCTGGCAGGAGTCGCTGCTGCTGCTCGGCCTCGCGATCGTGCTGGCCCTGGTGGTGAAGACCTTTCTGGTCCAGGCCTTCTACATCCCCTCGGGGTCGATGGAGCCGGGCCTGGAGATCAACGACCGGATCCTGGTCCAGAAGGTGTCGTACTGGGGCGGCGGCGGTCCCGAGCGCGGCGACGTCGTCGTCTTCGAGGACCCGGGCTCCTGGCTGGGTGCCGGTGACGCGACCACCTCGACGGGGCTGCTGACCGACGTGATGAGCCGGATCGGTCTCTACCCGACCGGCGGCCACCTGGTGAAGCGCGTCATCGGGGTCGCCGGCGACACCATCGAGTGCTGCGACGAGCAGGGCCGGCTCCTGGTCAACGGCGTCCCGCTGGACTCCAGCGGCTTCACCCTCAACGACGACCGCTGCGACGGGCCGATGGTCTCGACCTGCCGCTGGTCGGCCGGCCCGGTCCCCGATGGCGAGGTCTTCGTCATGGGCGACCACCGTGACGACTCCGCCGACTCCTCCTTCCACCTGCGCTGCGGCGGGCGCAAGGGCGAGCCGTGCGACGACTCCGAGGCCTACGTGCCGGTCGAGCTGGTCGTCGGCAAGGTCTTCGCCCGGGTCTGGCCGGCGAGCCGCTTCGACCTGCTGAGCCGTCCCGACGCCTTCGAGGCCCTCGAGCAGTAGGCCTTCAGAGCGCGGCGACCGTGGCCGCGACGGCGGCGAGCGCCGCCCCGGCGGTCCGCACCCGGTCGGCGACGAGCAGGGTCCGCAGGCGCTCGGGCGTGGGGCCCGCGGCGGCCAGCCGCCCGTGCAGCGGCGCCGCCACCAGGGCGGTCGTCCCGAGGCTGAGCGCGACCCCGGCGGCCGCGGCGACCACGGCCGGGCCCGCCGCGGTGGACAGCGAGGCCGCCGTGCCGAGCAGGAGGGCGGCGTACACCGCCCCGACGGTCGGGGTGATGACCCGGCTGTGCCGGTCGTGCGCGCGACGCCACGCCTCGGACGGGGTGGCCGCCAGCACGGGGTAGACCAGCGAGGACACGGTGACCTGGAAGCCGAGGTGCGCCCAGGTGGCGGCCAGGAGCACGAGCAGGGAGGTCTCGGCGCTCATCGCAGCCTCACCGGGCCGCGCGCAGCTCGGCCAGCACCGCCCGCGCCGCCCGGTCGCCGCTGACGAGGGCGCCCTGGATGGACGGGGTGTCGCGGTGGTCGCCGCACACGTGCAGTCCGGGCCGCACGCGGGTCGGGCGCCGCAGGTCGTGCGGCGGGGTGGCCGAGGGCAGCGCGTGCGGCACCTCGTGCCGGGCCAGCTCCTGCCACCCCGCGGCCGAGGTGCCGAGCAGCTCGGCGGCGTGGCGGCGCACGGTGGCCTCGGGCACGACCCCGCGGTGGTCCAGCACCACCGAGGCCTGCACCAGGGCCCGCCCGTCGGGGGAGTACGACGGTGCCGCCTGCGACACGACCGCGGTGTTGGCCACGGGGCCGGTCGGGCGGGGCCGGGCGTCGACGTGCAGCAGCCCGCCGGTCGCCGGGAGCGACCCCACCTCGGCGCTCCACCAGTGGGTCACCACGCCGCGGTCGGTGCCGGGCGCGCGGTCCAGCAGCGTCGCTGAGGCCAGCTGGTCGGTGGCGACGACCACCGCCCGGGCGCGGACCGAGCCGGCGGCGGTGCGCAGCCCGCCCGGCTCGAGTACCTCCACGGGGGTGTCGAGGTGCACGGTCAGGTCCTGCGCGAGCTGGGCCGGCAAGGCCTGCATGCCGCCCGCGGGCAGCGAGGGGCTGCCGTCGAGGAAGGAGCGGACGAGCAGCAGCGCGACCCGTTCGTCGGTGGCACCCTCGCGGTCGAGGACCACGCCGGAGAGGAACGCCTCCAGCACCCGGCGCAGGTCGCCGCGGGCGCCCAGGTCGTCGAGCGCCGCGCGCAGCGAGCGGGTCGGGCGCGTGGCCCGCAGCCGCTCCGCGAGACCCTGCGCGCGCGGGCGCAGCAGGGGCGCGACCCACCGCAGGAGCGGCACCACCTCGCGCAGCCGACGGGCCCCGGTCAGGGCGCTGGGCGCCAGCAGCCCCGGCGCCCGGCGCGGGTCCCCGAGGCGGACGGTGCCGCGCTCGGTGGCCGCGGCGACGCCGGCGGGGAAGGGCTGCAGCCCCAGTGCCGGGACGTCCACCCAGCGGCGTACGGCGGGGTAGGCGGGGTTGAGCAGCTGGAAGCCCCGGTCGAGCAGGTGCCCGTCGACCTCGTCGGTGCGCATCCGCCCGCCGACCCGGTCGGCGGCCTCGAGCACCTCGACGTGCAGCCCGGCGTCGGCCAGGACCCGGGCGCAGCGCAGGCCGGCGAGCCCCGCACCGACGACCGCGACGTCGACCTCGGCTGCGGGGCCGGGGCCGGCGCTCACGCGCGCCGCAGCCGGCGGGCGCCGTCGTCGACGTAGGCGACGACGCGGGAGAAGAGGGCACTGACGGCCGCGAGGTCCGCGGCGACCGGCGCCGGGTCGTCGGCCAGGGCGTACTGCACGGCGGCGACGCCCTCGGCGCCCGCCTCCGCGGCGAGTGCCGCACAGGTGCGCGAGGCGCGGCGCACGGCCATCGGGTCGATGCTCCACGCGGACTCGAAGACGCGGTCGCGGTCGGCGACGCCCTCCTGGCCCGGCAGCTCCCACGCCGTCAGCACGACGGGCAGGTCGACGCTGTCGCACACGACCGCCCACTCGCGGCGCACGGGGGAGGAGTCGTCGAGCAGCACCGGCACCGACGCCGCCCGGCCCGCGGTCGGACCGAACTTTTCGGGGTGCCCGAGGTCGGCCTCGTCCTCGGGTGCGAAGAAGGCGTACGACGAGCCCGCGACCCGCGCCAGCTCGTCCCAGCGGCGACGGGCGGGGCTGTAGTAGTGCTCGTGCTGGAAGAGGCCGAAGAGGTGGGCGCGCTCGGCCTTCGCGGCGAACTCGTCCTCGATCGCCCACGACAGGGACAGCAGGGTCTGCTTGGTCAGCCGGTGGGTGGGGATCTCGCGGTGGCGGCGGCGCAGCTCGGCCCAGATGGACCGGGCGCCCGGCTCGCTCTCGCGGCGACGGGCGGCCAGGACGTCGGCGATCGCGGCGTCGAGGCGCGAGCCGGCGTCGCGCCGGTCCAGGACACCACGGATGCTCTCGACGTCGGCCTCGGCGTAGCGGCGGTGGCCGCTGTCGAGGCGCTCGGGGACGGGGAAGCCGTGGCGCTGCTCCCACATCCTCAGGGTGGCAGGGGCGACGCCGGTGCGTTCGGCGAGGTCCCCGATGCTCAGGGTGGGGGTGGACGATGTGTTCACGTCTGTGATGCTATACCTCAACAGCGTGTTGAGGAACGTGTCAAAGGGGTGGAGTCGGACATGACGAACGACCAGGTCGCGGGTCCCGGACGGCCCGAGCGCGGCGGCTTCCGCGTGATCCACAACCGCTGGACCCGCCCCCGCTCCGAGGAGCCCCGCACGGCCCCGAGCACGGTCCGGATCGTCGCGCCGCGTCGGCGCATCCCCGCGCCCGTGGTCCCGGCCCCGGCGCCCGGTGCTGTCGGCCGGGTCGCGCCGGCCGAGGCGGCCGGCAGCAGTGCCGTGGGTGGGGCGGTGGCCACGATCCCGGTGGTCACGGCCCTGCCGGCACAGGCCTCGGTCGTCATCGGCTCCCACCCCAGCTGCGACGTGGTGCTCCCCGGTCTGCGGGCGCGGCACGCGGTGCTCGGCCACGACCTCGAAGGCCGCCGGGTGCTCAAGGCGCTCGCGGGCGGCTGCCACGTCGACGGCTCGCCGGTCGTCTCGCAGGTGGTCGACGAGGACAGCGACATCCGCGTCGGGGGGCACCGGGTCAGCCTGCGCTGAGCGCGGGCCGCACCAGCCCTCAGGTCTGGTGCACGTAGGAGTCGAGCTGGTCGCGCTCGAACTCCAGCTGGCCGATCTTGGCCTTCACCACGTCGCCGATGCTGACGACGCCCTCCAGGCCCTCCTCGCCCACCACCGGCAGGTGGCGGAAGCGCCGGCGGGTCATCGTCTCCATGACCTCGTCGAGGCCGGCGTCGGGCCGGCACACCTCGACCTCGCGGGTCATGATCGCCTGCACGGTGTTGTTGACCACCGTGCCGTCGTGGTGCAGGTGCCGCACGACGTCGCGCTCGCTGACGATCCCCTCGAGCGTCGAGCCGTCGGCGCTCACCACGACCGCGCCGACGTTGTGCTCGGCGAGCAGGGCCAGGAGGTCGCGGACCCCGGCCTCGGGGGCGATGGACACGACCTCACGGCCACGGTCCTTGGCGGCGAGCACGTCGGCGATCTTCACCCTCCGACCGTACAAGTGACGTGGCTCACGCGTACAGGGCCGGGACGGTGCCCGGCTCAGTCCCTGGGACGGCGCGAGCGCAGGTCCGACACCGAGCCCGGACCCGAGCGCGGCTGGTCGGGGTCGTCGCCGTGGTCGTCGGGCAGGCCGCCGAGGAAGGCCATCGCCGCGTCGTGCAGGTGGCCGTTGCTCGCCACCGCGTTGCCGCCCCAGGGTCCGGGGCTGCCGTCGAGGGAGGTGAAGGAGCCCCCGGCCTCGCGGACGATCACGTCGAGCGCGGCCATGTCGTAGACCTCCAGCTCCGGCTCGGCCGCGATGTCGACGGCCCCCTCGGCCACCAGCATGTAGGACCAGAAGTCGCCGTAGGCCCGGGTGCGCCAGCACCGCCGGGTCAGTGCGAGCACGTCCTCGAGGCGGTCGCGGTCCTCCCAGCCCGACAGGGAGGAGTAGGAGAAGGAGGCGTCCTCCAGGCGTCGTACGTCGGAGACCTGCATGCGCGTCGCCTTCAGCAGCGACTTGCCCGTCCAGGCCCCGCCGCCGGCCGAGGCCCACCAGCGGCGCTGCAGCTGCGGCGCGGACACCACGCCGACCACGACCTCGTCGTCGACGACGAGGGAGATGAGGGTGGCCCACACCGGGACGCCGCGCACGAAGTTCTTGGTGCCGTCGATCGGGTCGATGATCCAGCGGCGCTGGGAGTTGCCGGTCGTGCCCTGCTCTTCGCCCGTCACGGCGTCGCGCGAGCGGACCCGCGAGAGGGTGCGGCGGATCGCCTCCTCGACGGCCTGGTCGGCGTCGGTGACCGGCGTGAGGTCGGGCTTGCTCATCACGTGCAGGTCCAGCGCCTTGAACCGCGCGGTGGTCAGCGAGTCGGCGTCGTCGGCCAGCAGGTGCGCCAGGCGCAGGTCGTCGGTGAAGTCCGGGTTGGTCGACGAGGAGGGGGCCACGAGCGCACAGGCTAGCCCGCGGCTCACCAGGCGGGTTCGGAGCGCGCCTCGAGCAGCCGTCGGAAGGAGGTGACCCGGTCGGGGTCGGCGGCACCGGCGGCCAGCGCCTCGTCCAGGCCGCACTCCGGCTCGTCGGTGCCGTGCGTGCACCCGCGCGGGCACTCCTCGGTCATCTCGTCGAGGTCGGGGAACGCCTCGATGAGGTGCTCGGGCTCGACGTGGGCCAGCCCGAACGAGCGGATGCCGGGGGTGTCGACGATCCACCCGGGCCGGCCCCCGTGCTCGGGCAGGGCGAGCAGGTAGGCCGAGGTCGAGGTGTGCCGCCCGCGGCCCGTGACCGCGTTGACGTGCCCGATGGCCCGGCCGGCGTCCGGCACCAGTGCGTTGACCAGCGTGGACTTGCCGACGCCGCTGTGCCCGATCAGCACGCTGGTGCGCCCGGCCAGCTCCTCGCGCAGGGGGGACAGGTCGGCGCCGCGCTCGGTGACCACCCACGGCACGCCGAGCGACCGGTACGTCGACAGGAGGGTCTCGGGGGACGCCAGGTCGGCCTTGGTCAGGCACAGCAGCGGGCGCATCCCGGCGTCGTAGGCGGCCACGAGCGCGCGGTCGAGCAGGCCCGGGCGCGGCTCGGGGTCGGCCAGGGCCGTCACGACGACCAGCTGGTCGGCGTTGGAGACGATCACCCGCTCGACCGGGTCGTCGTCGTCGGCGGTGCGCCGCAGGACGGTGGTGCGCTCGGAGACCTCGACGATCCGGGCGAGCGTGCCCTCCTCGCCGGAGACGTCACCGACGACGCGGACCCGGTCGCCGACCACGACGCCCTTGCGGCCCAGGGGGCGCGCCTTGACCGCCATGACGGTGCGGTCCTCGACGAGCAGGGTGAACCGTCCGCGGTCGACGGTCACGACCAGGCCGTCGGTGGCGTCGTCGTAGGTCGGGCGCTCCTTGGTGCGCGGGCGCGTGCGGCGACGGGGACGCTCGTAGTGCTCGTGGTCGTGCGTCGAGTACCGCTCCCGCGCCATGGCTCCCTCAGTCCCGGGGGGCCGTGGGCTCGAAGAGGGCCGACCAGGCCCCGGCGAAGTCGGTGAAGGTCTTGGCGGTGGTGCCGACGTCCTCCACCTCGACCCCGTCGACGGCCGCGCCGACCACGACGCCTGCGTGTGCCATCCGGTGGTCGGCGTACGTGCCGAAGACGCCGCCGTGGAGGCTCGCGGGCCGGAACGACAGGCCGTCGGGGTGCTCGGTCACGTCGGCGCCGAGACCGCCGAGCTCGCGGGCCAGGGCGGCCAGCCGGTCGGTCTCGTGGTGCCGGATGTGGCCGACGCCGCGCAGGTGGCTGGGGGAGGCGGCGAGGGCGCAGAGCGCGGCCACGACCGGGGTCAGCTCGCCCACGTCGTGCAGGTCGGCGTCGATGCCTTGCAGGGTGCCGGGGGTCGGGCCGGTGACCCGCAGGCCCGCGGTGGTGCGCTCGACGGTGCAGCCCATGTCGGTCAGCAGCCCGCGCAGGGCGTCCCCCGCCTGCGTGGTGGCCTCGGGCCAGTCGCGGACCGTCACGGTGCCGCCGCTGACCGCGGCCAGCGCGAGGAACGGCCCGGCGTTGGAGAGGTCGGGCTCGATGGTGTGGTCGACGGCGCGCACCGGCCCGGGGGCGACGGCCCACCGGTTGGCGTCGCTGTCGTCGACCTCGACACCGTGCGCGCGCAGGACGGCCACGGTCATGTCGATGTGGGGCAGGGAAGGGACGGGCTTGCCGTCGTGGCGGACGTCGACACCCTCGTCGTAGCGGGCGCCGGCGAGCAGCAGCGCGGAGACGAACTGCGAGGAGGCGCTGGCGTCGATCACGACCCGGCCGCCGCGCACCGACCCCGTGCCGTGCAGGCGGAACGGGAGCGAGCCACGGCCCTCGTCGTCCACCTCGACGCCCAGGCTGCGCAGGGCGGTGAGCACCTCGCCGATCGGCCGGCTGCGCATGTGCGGGTCGCCGTCGAAGGAGACGGTGCCCTCGGCGAGCGCCGCCACCGGCGGGACGAAGCGCATCACCGTGCCGGCCAACCCGCAGTCGACGTCGGTGCCGCCGCGCAGCGGCCCGGGGGTCACGGTCCAGTCGTCGGTGGTGGTGTCGACGTGCGCGCCGAGCCCGGTGAGCGCCGCCGCCATCAGCAGCGAGTCACGCGACCGCAGCGCCCGACGTACGACGGAGGGGCCGTCGGCGATCGCGGCCAGCACCAGCGCGCGGTTGGTGAGGCTCTTGCTGCCCGGCAGGGTCACGTCGGCCTCGACGGGGGCGTGCGCGCGGGGCGCGGGCCAGGGGTTCGGCAGCGTGTCGAGGGGCACGCGCGCAGCCTAGTCGGGCCGCGGCGTGCCTCAGCCGATCGGGGAGCGGGCGGCGACCAGGCGCGCCTCGCGCTTGGCGTCCTTGGCCAGGTGACGGGTGCGCCACGCGACGCCCGGCTTGCCGTCGGTGTCGCCGGCGGCGATCACGAGGCCGCCCAGGATGGAGAGGTTCTTGGCGAAGTGCAGCCGCTGCTGCTGCGCGGTCGCCTGGTCGTCGGCAGCCCCGAAGGCGTGACCGGCGGCCGTGGTCGGCACGAGCGAGGCGGCCAGCACCGCCGAGCACAGGCGCGGGGCGCGACCGGTGGCCAGGCCCAGGGCGGCGACGATCTGCACGCCGGCGTTGACCTTCACCAGCGCCTCGGGGTCCTGCGGCAGGACCGGCACGGCCTTGCGGGCGATCGGCCCGACGCGGTCGGTGACCGGCTGGGCCTTGGCGGCCAGGGCACCGCTGTTCTTCAGGGCGTTGGCGGCCCCGACGAAGAAGACGGAGGCGAGCATCGGGCGGGCGATCGTGCGGCTGAGCGACATGCGGGGGTTCTTGCCCCGCTCCTCGGGGTCCCAGTCCGCCTGAGGGGGTGAGGCAGCGCGTGCGGACGCGTCAGGCGAGGGGGACCCGGACCGTCGTGGTGCGGCCGTCGGCCGTCTCCACCTCGAAGGTCAACGTGGTCCGCTGCCCCGGCGCCGGGAGCGCCCGGAAGGTGTACGTGCCGCCGGACAGCGAGCAGCTCGCCGGGCCCAGCGCCAGACCGGCGCAGCGACGGTCCAGGGTCAGGGCCAGCAGCGGCCGGTCGCTGGTGAGCCGGACGCGACCGGTCGTGCCCTCCTCGAGGCCGGCGACGTCGAGCACCACGCGCCAGGAGAGGCCCAGGGCGGTCGTCGCCCGGCCCTCCGCGGTCAGCGGCGGGGTCGGCTCGGGCTCAGGTTCGGGCTGGGGCTGGGGCTCGGGCTGGGGCTCGGGTCCGGGCTGGGGCCCCGGTCCGTCGCCCGGCGGCTCCGGTGCCTCCTCGGTCGGGGACTCGTCGCCCGGCGGCGCCTCGACCGGCACCTCGTCCGTCGGCGCGCCGTCCGAGGGCGGCTCGTCGGCGGGCAGCTCGTCGGCGGGCAGCCCGTCCAGCGCGGGGTCGGTCGGGTCCGTGCCGAACCCGGTGTCGCCCGGTGCGTCGTCCTCCTCGCGGGCCGCGGCGTCGCCGTTGCCGGGCGCAGGCTCACCAGCGGGATCGACGGCGTCGTCCTCGGCTGCGCCGGGGGAGGCCGGTGCCGTGGTCGCGGCCTCGCGCGGGGGGTCGTCGGAGGTGATGGCGACGCCCGCGACCACGCTGCCGCCGACGACGGCGGCGGTCGCCACGCCCGCTGCGGCCGTGGCCGGGAGGTTGGCCAGGGCGAGGTCGCGGATCCGCCCCGGGACGGCGAGCAGCCACCCGGTCCAGCCCACGCCGGTCGCGGCACCCGTCGCAGCGGTGACGGCGACCGCCCCGGACCCGACGTACGCCGCGGCGGCCCCGCCGAGCAGGAGCGGGGCGAGCAGGGCGCCGAGCCCGGAGTTGACCTCGACGAGCTCGAGGTAGATCCCCGCGCAGCGGCGGCAGCCCTCGAGGTGCTCCTCGACCTTGCCGGCGTCGCGGCGCGAGGAGTTGCCGCGGACGTAGGCGCCGAGCCTGCCCTGGGTGGTGCGGCAGTCCTGGTCGTCCGAGCGCGCGGCGTGGGCGGCGAGGAACGCCTCGCGCAGGCCCTCGCGGGCGCGGTAGGCCAGCGCGGCGACAGAGTTGGGGCTCATGCCGAGCAGCGGCGCGACGTCAGCGGGCTTCGCGCCCTCGACCTCGGTGTGCCACAGCACCAGCTGCCAGCGCTCGGGCAGCGAGGCGAACGCCTCGGCCGCCGCCTCGTTCTCGAACCCGGCCACCGCCGTGTCGTGGAAGGGCACCCCGGCGTCGTACGCCGCGATGTCGTCGGTGGGCGTCGCGCGGGCCGTGACCCGGGTGCGGTCGACGTGCAGGCGGCGCAGGGAGGTGAGGAGGTAGGCGCGGAACGCCTCGTCGGGGCCGCCGCCGCGGCGCAGCACCTCCATGACCTTCGCGAAGGCGTCCGAGACCAGGTCCTCGGCGTCCCCGCTGCCCCTCGTGAGCTGCCGGGCCAGGCGCCGGGCGGCCTCGGCGTGGCGCGCGAAGAGCTCGCCGTACGACTCCAGGTCGCCGGCCCGCACGGCTGCGATGAGGTCGGCGTCCGAGCGCTCGAGGAGCAGCGCTGCGGGCGCCTCGGTGGCGCTCACAGGGGTACAACGCACGACCCGGCGAAAGATCACGAGGATCCCCCCGAAAAAAGTTCCGGGAAAGTCGTGGGTTCCGCGTCATGACCTCCCGGGAGGCCCGTCCCCTCACTGCAACACCCGCCATGGTGGCGGCGGCCGACGTCCCGGACACACCTGGACAGCGCCGGCGTGCAGACACGAGCGAGACGTGAGGAGACCCGATGGGCAAGCTGGCAGGACTGCTGCGCCGCCCGTCCGCGGACGCCACGTCCCTCGAGCACGCACGGGACGTCGGCCGTCGCCTGGCGGAGGACGGTGCGGGCGTGGGAGAGGCGTTGCGCACCCTGCGGGCCGAGATGCAGGTGCGGGGTCGGGAGCCCCGTCCGGGGGAGGTGGAGGCCCTCGTGGAGGGATGGGCCGACACCACCCTCGGGCACCTGCACCGGCTCACCTGCGAGGACCCGCTCACGGGCCTCGCGACGATGGCCCACCTGCGCACCAGGGTGGCCGAGCAGCGGCGCGCGGGGCTCGACCCCGCGCAGGCTCACGCCCTGGTGGTCGTGACGCCGGGCGGTCCTGGGGGGGACCGCCCGGCGCGCGACACCCCGGAGGGGTCCGGTCCGTCCGGGGCGGCGCCGGAGGGAGGGGCTCTGGGGAGGGCCCTCTCGTGCGCCGCCCTGGGCGAGCGGGTGCGGGTCGTGTTCGGCGGTGGGGAGACCGTCGCGCACACCCACACCGGTCGCGTCGTGGTGCTCGTCGACAGGGACCGCCGGCTGGAGGGGCTGGTGGCGCTGCTGCGGCGGCTGCTCGAGGACGACGGCTGGGAGGCCGACGTCCGGGTCCACCCGCTCCCGGAGGGGGAGCTGGAGTTGGTCCTGCTGCTCGAGCGGTTGGACGGCGGGTAGGTCGCGCCTGACCGGACCCTGGTCCGCCGGCTGGCTAGGTTGGCAGCGTGGAGCGAATCGTCCTCGGGGACCTGCTGGTGCTGCGCGACGTCGACCACGACGCCGTCGTCGCCGACGGGGAGGGAGCGTCGTCGGCTCTGCGGATGGGTGGCGTGCCGTTGCGCTCCCTCGCGAGCTTCTCGCTCGGTGGCCACACGTGCCGCTCGGGACTGGCTGATGCGTCCGGCACGGCCGTGGCCGGGAAGCTGCTCCCGCAGCCCGTGGTGTTGGAGGTCTCCGGGTGCCCGGTGTCCATCTGGCGCCTGCCCGAGTGGCACGTCGGTGATTGGACCGTGGTGCACCTCGTACTCGTGACCCGCGACGGTGCCGAGGTGCCGCGCGCCGTCCATCGCGACCTGCTCGGACGGCTGCAGGTCGAGCACCGGGGGAGGCCCTCGCCGTACGCCGGCAGTGGTTCGTTCGGTGGAGGGCACATCGTGCAGTTCACGGTCGAGCTGCCCGGCGTCCTGACGGACGTCGAGGTCTCGCTGCAGCCGCTCACGCGTCCTGGGGACGCCTGGGAGCCGGTGCGTCTGTGAGCGCCGGCGCGCACGAATCCGGTTGCCCCCTGTGCGTCTCGTGACCGAGGGTGTCGCAGTGTTCGACCTCCCCGCGCCGCCTGACGTCAGCGACTCTGTCCGTGCGGCGGTGCGGAGCGTCCTCGATGCGCTGCTCGAGCCGGGGGAGCTCGACGACTGGTCGATCGGGTGGGAGCAGGACCGGGACGGCGCCTGGCGTCTGGTGGTCGACGTCTGCGCTGGCGGGGAGTCGCACCGCGGGTTCGTTCACGAGTGGGGTGCGCGCTACCCCGTCGAGGCTGGGCTCGACGTCTTCACCGACGGGTTCGAGGACTTCATCAGCGAGTCCCGGTTCGCGTGGGGGCAGCAGCGGGAGCTCCGTCCGAGGCTGTGGGAGTGCGCCTGAGTGGCGCGCCCGTCGATCGAGTCGTCCACATCGAGCGTTGCGATCCCTTGTCGGTCGAACACATGTTCGATAGCATGAGTCATGGACTCGGCCACCCTCGCGACACCCGTCGCCGCTGACCTGCGGGAGCGGGTGCTGGCGCTCGCGGGTGCGGTGGCCGCCCTCGACGCCGAGCGGCGCGACGTGGCGGCGGTGGAGCTGCTGGGGGAGCTGGAGTCGTTGAAGAACACGGTCGCCGCAGCCCAGGCACGACTGTCGGTGGTGCTGAAGACAGCTCGGGTCGCCGAGCGATCCCACCAGCCGGCCGCGACGCGGGAGCGTGGCATCGGCGCTGAGGTGGCGTTGGCGCGGCGGGAGTCGCCGCACCGGGGTGGCATCCACCTGGGGTTGGCGGTGGTGCTGTGCGAGGAGCTGCCGCACACGTTGGCGGCGATGGAGGCGGGCTGGTGCAGCGAGTGGCGGGCGGTCCAGATCGCGCAGGGCACGGCGTGCCTGTCGCTGGCCGACCGACAGGCGGTCGATGCCGAGCTGATGGCCGACGCCTCGACCACGGAGGGGTGGGGTGATCGGCGGTTCCGGGCCGAGGTGGACCGGCTGGCCTACGTCGCGGATCCGGTGGCCGCAGTGGAGCGGCGCCGGAAGGCGGTCGCGCAGCGGCACACCAGCCTGCGCCCGGCACCGGACGGGATGACGAGGTTCTCGGCGCTGCTGCCGCTGGAGCAGGGGGTGGCGGTGCACGCGACCCTGGGTCGTGCGGCTGACGTCGCGCGGGCTGCAGGGGACGAGCGGACCCGGGGGCAGGTGATGGCCGACTCGCTGGTCGCCGCGGTCCTCGGGGGTCGTGCTGACGGGCAGCCGCGCGCGGACTCGGTGGCCGAGTCGGTGGCCGCTCGCGCGGGCACCTGGGACCAGACGGTCGCCCCGACCGCACCGCAGGCACCGGTGGTGCCGGTCGCGGTGCAGGTGGTGCTCTCGGACGCCACGCTGCTGAACCTGCCCGGCGCTGCCGGCGACGAGCCGGGCTGGGTCTCGGCTCCCGGCGTCGCGCCGGTCCCGCTGCCGGCCGACGACGTCCGCGACCTGGTCGCCCGCGCAGAGGAGGCGGGCCTGGCGTCCCTGCGCAGGCTCTACGCCGATCCCGACGGCCAGCTGGTCGTCATGGACTCCCGATCCCGCACCTTCCCAGCCGGGCTGGCCCAGTTCCTCGCGGTCCGCGATCGGTCCTGCCGCACGCCGTACTGCGACGCACCCGCCCGCCACCGCGACCACGTCCGGCCCTGGGCCGACGGCGGCCCCACCACCGCCGAGAACGGCCAGGGGCTGTGCGAGGCCTGCAACCAGGCCAAGGAAGCCAACGGCTGGTCCGCACAAGTCGCCGACACCGACCCGCACACCGTCGAGACCACGACCCCCACCGGCCACCGCCACCGGTCACGGGCACCGGGACTGCCACCACCGCGCGACCACGCTCCTCTCATCGAGGTCCGACTCGCCGACTTCCTCCTCACGGCCTGAGTCGGCGCGCCCCCGCACGCCTAGGCTGACCCGCATGTGCGGCCGCTACGCCTCGAGCAGGCGCCCCGAGGACCTGGTGGAGGAGTTCGAGGTCGACCAGCCGGTGCTGGAGACGGCGCTCGAGCCCGACTTCAACGTCGCCCCCACCAAGGACGTGTACGCCGTCCTCGAACGGCCCGCGATCGGTGACGAGCGGCCGCAGCCCGAGCGCCAGCTGCGCGTGCTGCGGTGGGGCCTGGTGCCGTCGTGGGCCAAGGACCCGACGATCGGGAACCGCATGATCAACGCCCGGGTCGAGACGGTGGCCGAGAAGCCTGCCTACAAGCGCGCCTTCGCCAAGCGCCGCTGCCTGCTGCCGGCCGACGGCTACTTCGAGTGGTACCCGACCGAGCAGCGGACGTCGGCCGGCAAGCCGCTGAAGCAGCCGTTCTTCATCCGCCCCAAGGACCACGGCGTGCTGGCGATGGCCGGTCTCTACGAGATCTGGCGCGACCCCACGCGGGCCGACGACGACCCGCACCGCTTCCTGTGGACCGCCACCGTCATCACCACCGACGCCGAGGACGACCTCGGCCACATCCACGACCGGATGCCGATGATGGTCGAGCGCGACCGGTGGGCGGCATGGCTCGACACCACCGCCGGGGCCGACGACCTGCGGGACCTGCTCCAGCCCGCGGCTCCGAGCCGCCTCGAGGCCTATCCCGTCTCGACGCTGGTCAGCAACGTTCGCAACAACGGCCCCGAGCTGGTCGAGCCGCTGCCGCTCGAGGGGGAGCTGCTGTGAGCTCCAGCGAGCGCGAGGTCGCCACCCCCCACGGCCCCGGCCGCCTCGTGACCACCCGCGCCCGCGGCGCCTCGGCGACCCTGCTGCTCAGCCACGGCGCGGGCGTCGGCATCGACACCCGCGACCTGGAGGTGCTCGACGAGTGCCTCCCGCGGCAGGGCATCACGGTGGCCCGCTTCGAGCAGCCGTGGCGGGTCGCCGGCCGCAAGGTCGCCACGGCGCCGCCGACCCTGGACGACGGCCTCCGTGCCGCAGCCGCCGCGCTGCGCACCCGCACCCCGCTCGTGGTCGGCGGACGCTCGGCCGGGGCGCGGTCCGCGGCCCGGTGCGCGAGCGACCTGGGCGCGCTCGGCTGCCTGGCGCTGGCCTTCCCGCTCCACCCACCGGGGAAGCCCGAGAAGAGCCGGCTCGTCGAGCTCGAGGCCGCCGGCGTACCCACGCTGGTGGTGCAGGGGGAGCGCGACACGATGGGCCGCCCCGAGGAGTTCCCCGACCCGCTGCCCGACCACGTCGACCTCGCCGTCGTGCCCGGGGCCGACCACGGCCTCAGGGTGCCGAAGCGGGGCGACCTCTCCCAGGACGACGCCCTGGCTCTCCTGGTCGAGGCCACCCTGGAGTGGTTGGTGCGCGAGGTCCTGCCCGGCTGAACGAGGACTCCGGGTGAACACCGGGGGAATGCCTGCGGACACCGCTGACGTTGAACCCCTCGTGATGGCACTGCTGGAACCGACCGCCGAGCGCGTCGAGCCGACCGCCGCGCAGCAGGGACCGCTCGCGCCACGGCTAGGCTGGGACGCGATGACTGAGACCCTGCCGCCGGACGAGCCAGTGGACCGCGAGACCGAGACCGACGCCGAGCGTTCGGCCCGGTTCGAGCGCGACGCGCTGCCCTTCCTCGACCAGCTCTACTCCGCCGCGATGCGGATGACCCGCAACCCGGCCGACGCCGAGGACCTGGTGCAGGAGACCTTCGCCAAGGCGTACTCCTCCTTCCACCAGTTCAAGCCGGGCACGAACCTCAAGGCCTGGCTCTACCGCATCCTCACCAACACCTTCATCAACAGCTACCGCAAGAAGCAGCGGCAGCCGCAGCAGTCGATGTCGGAGGACGTGGAGGACTGGCAGCTCGCGCGGGCGGAGTCGCACACCTCGACCGGGCTCAAGTCGGCCGAGACGGAGGCGCTCGAGCACCTCCCCGACAGCCAGGTGAAGGACGCACTCCAGCGGCTCCCCGAGGAGTTCCGCCTCGCGGTCTACCTCGCCGACGTCGAGGGGTTCGCCTACAAGGAGATCGCCGAGATCATGGAGACCCCCATCGGCACCGTGATGTCGCGGCTGCACCGGGGGCGCCGCCAGCTGCGCGACATGCTCACCGACTACGTCCGGGCCAACGACCTGCTGCCCGCGTCGAGCCTTCCCGGGGAGGGACAGTGACCGACCACGACCACAGCCACGAGCCGACTGCGAGCGAGTGTGCGGACTTCCTCGAGCAGATCGTCTACTTCCTCGACAACGAGCTCGACACCGCTGACTGCGCCGCGGTCCAGGTCCACCTCGACACGTGCAACCCGTGCCTGGAGAAGTACGACCTGCAGCGCACGGTGAAGTCGATCGTCGCCCGGTCCTGCTCCGAGGCCGCCCCGGCCGACCTGCGGGCGCGCGTCATGATGCGCGTGCGCCAGGTGCAGATCGAGATCCGCGAGTCCTGACCCGATTTCTCCTCCCGGACCCGACCTGGGAGACTGACCGCTGGCCTGGGCACGGGCCGATGACCTACCGCTAGGAGAAACCCCATGGGCAAGACCGGTCGCAAGCGCCGCGCTCGCAAGAAGAAGGGCGCGAACCACGGCAAGCGCCCCAACGCCTGAGCGCCAGCGCCAGGTACGCCGAACCCCCGGACCCGTCAGGGCCGGGGGTTCCGTCGTCCCGGGGACAGGTGGTCAGAGCCGGGACATGAACCTCTCCGCGTCCACCACGACCCGGGTCACCTCGCCGGTCGCCACGACCTTGCCGGGCCGTCCGGCCGGGTGTCGGCGGTGTGCCGCGCGGCGACGGTGAGCCGGTGCAGCCGCCCGTCGACGTACGTCGTCGACGCGGTGACCTCGAGGACGGCTCCCACGGGGCTCGGTGCCTGGTGGTCGAGCTCGACGCGGGTGCCGACGCTGGTCGACCCCGGCTCGAGGTCCGGCTCGAGCGCCGCGCACGTGGCGGCCTCGAGCCACGCCAGCAGCCGCGGGGTGCCGAGCACCTCCAGGCTCCCCGAGCCGACGGCCCGGGCGGTGTCCTCCGGCCCGACGGTGAAGGTGAGGGTCGTCTGGCTCTGCCCGCTCATGCGTCTCCTCGCGGGTGGGTGTCCAGGTCGAGGCCGAAGGACCACAGCGGCTTGCCGGGGTGCACGTCCCAGTCGCGCTCGGGCAGCCGGGTGAACCCGTGCCGGGCGTAGAGCCGGTGCGCCGCGGTCATCTCCGGCAGCGAGCACAGGACCACCGCGTGTGCTCCGGCGGCGCGGTAGAGCGCCAGCACGTGCTCGACCAGCGCCGTGCCGATCCCGCGACCCTGTGCCTCGGGGGAGACCGAGAGCATCCGGAACTCGCCCTCCCCGTCCCGGGAGACCTCGCGCCAGGGAGAGCCGGGCGGGCACGTGGTCACGCTGCCCAGGACCTTCCCGGACTCCTCGTCGACGGCCACCCACAGCTCGGCCTGCTCCGCGCGCGCGGCGGCGTCACGCAGCTGGGCGAGGTAGGGGTCGTCGGGTCCGAGCGTGAACGGCGCGTACGCCGCCACGGTGATCTCCCCGACGACCCGCAGCTCCTCGGGTCGGGCCAGCCGGATCCGCACCTCGCCGCTCAGATGCCCAGCGTGTTGCGCGGGTAGGCCGCGTTGACGTCGGTCATGACGTTGACGAGGTAGGGCACGCCCGAGGCGAACGCGCGGTCGAGCGCGGGCCCGATCTGGCGGGGCTCGGTGACGGTCTCGCCCGCTCCGCCCAGCGCCTTGACGACCTCGTCGTAGCGCGTGGGAGCCAGGTCGGCGGCCACGTCGTAGCCGTAGAGCATCTGCATCGGGCCCTTCTCCAGGCCCCATGCGGAGTTGTTGCCCACGACCATGACCACCGGCAGGTCGTGCCGCACCAGGGTGTCGACGTCCATCAGCGAGAAGCCGGCCGCGCCGTCGCCGAGCAGCAGCACGACCTGCGAGGAGGGACGCGCGACGCGAGCGGCGATCGCGGCACCGAGCCCGGCGCCGAGGCAGCCGTAGGGGCCGGGGTCCAGCCACCCGCCGGGCCGCTGCGGCTCGACGAACTTGCCCGCGAAGGACACGAAGTCACCGCCGTCGCCGATCACGACCGCGTCGTCGGCGAGCCGGGGGACCAGCTCGCCGTAGATGCGCGCCGGATGGACCGGGTCGGCCTCCGCGGCGAGCAGCTCGGCGTCGCGCGCGGTCGCCGCCTTCACGGTCTCCTGCAGCGAGGACACCCACCCGGCGTACGACGCCTGGCCGGCCTTCTCCACGGCCGCGAGGATCCCGTCCAGGCACGCGGTGAGGTCGCCCGAGGCCCGGCCGGCCAGGGTGGCGTGCCCGGACAGCTGGCCGGGGGAGTCGGCGACGTGCACGACCTTCGCGGGCTCGGTGCCCTGCCCCTTGTCCGGCCCAGCGCCCCCGAAGACACCGAAGCCCAGCCGGAAGTCCAGCGGCGTGCCGACGACGACGACCAGGTCGGCGTTGCCGAGCGCCTGCCCGCGGGCCTTGGTCACGAGCAGCGGGTGGCCGCCGGGCACGAGACCGCGGCCCATGCCGTTGGTGATGGTGGGGATGCCCAGCGCCTCGACCAGGCGCAGGGCCGCCTCCTCGGCGTGGTCGGCCCAGACGTCGGTGCCGAGCACGAGGACCGGGCGCTGGGCGGCGACCAGGAGGGCGGCGATCGCCTCGAGGGCGTCGGTGTCGGGGTCCGCGCCGCGCACGTGGCCGCCGGCGGCGACCTCGCCGGCCGAGGAGCCGAAGAGCTCGTCCATGGGCACGTCGACGAAGACCGGGCCCCGGTGCGACGAGCGCGCCACGGTGAAGGCCTCGTGCATCCCGCTCAGCATGTCGCCGGCCGTGGGGATGGTGCGCGCGAGCTTGGAGACCGGCGCCAGGATCGGCGGCTGGTCCAGCTCCTGCAACGCACCGCTGCCCCAGCGGCTCTGCGGCGCGCGGCCGCCGAGCACGACCATGGGGGAGCCGGCGAACTGGGCCTGCGCGATGGCGCTGGTGCCGTTGGTGACGCCCGGGCCGGCGGTGAGCACGGCCAGGCCGGGGACGCGGGTCAGCTTGCCGGTGGCCTCGGCCGCGAACGCCGCGGTCTGCTCGTGCCGCACGTCCAGCAGCCGCATCGGCGGGTCGGCGTGGACGGCGCCGTCGTAGAGCGGGAACACGTGGGCTCCCGACAGGGTGAACATGGTCTCCACGCCGTGGGCCCGGGCCACGGCGACGGCCAGCGCGCCAGCGTGGCCCTCGAGGTGCGTCATGTGGCGCAGGTTACCCGGCGGTCACCCGCGGGGGCGGGTGGTTCAGCGCTCGGGGGCCAGCGACCAGGGGTTGGACCGGCGCAGCGCCTCGACCAGCACCAGCAGCAGGTCGCTGCGCACCGCTGGCGGGCGCGGCCCGATGGCGAGGTGGAGGTAGAGGGAGCGCAGGAACGCCTCCGGGTGCGCCGAGCGGGCGTAGGGGTCGGCGTCCTCTCCCGGCCCGTGCGTGGCGGCGGCCGAGATCCGGTTGACCCACGGCTCGACCACGCTCAGCGGCACCAGGTCGCGGCGCAGCACCTCGATGACGGCCACCGCCAGCCGGTCGGGCTCCCCGCTGGACCAGGTGGTCGTGGTGGGGGTCAGCAGCCGGTCGGCGACGACGTCGAGCAGCACCGTGAGCTCGGGGGTGTGCAGGTGTGGGGAGCAGGCCAGGGTGCCGAGGGCGTCGGCGCCGTGGGCCACCGCGTGCGCCCAGCCCTTGCCGGGCACGAAGCCGCGCAGGTCCTGCTCGCGCAGCAGCCAGGTCGCCAGCCGGTCGCCCCACTCCAGGATCTTGCCGCCGGGGACCAGCGGGCGCTGGTTGTCGCGGGCCACGCAGGTCCCGAGCACCAGGGCGGAGAAGGAGCGGCGGAACACCGAGTCGTCGCCGGACCCCCCGAGGCCGGTCGAGAGCCCCGCGGCCATCCCGTCGCCCAGACCGGCCAGCAGGTCGTCGTAGACCCCGCGCGAGACCCAGGTCGCGAGCGTCGGGAAGGCGGTCCCGTCGCGCAGCACCGGGTCGGGGTCGCCGAGCATCCGGGTCAGGTCGGCGGTGAGGTCGCCGAGGGGTCGGTCGGTGGGCACCGCCATGTCGCTGGCCAGCACCTGTTCCCAGTAGTCGTAGCCCCCCGAGACGCTCCCCGTCATGGCGCAGATCCTGCCACCTCCGACCGACGGCGACGACAGGGGAGGGGGCCGGTCTACGCTCCCCGCGTGACCTCGTTGACCGAGCTGGTGCGCAGCCACACGGACCTCGACGCCGACGACGTCGCCTGGCTCCAGCTGCTCATGGCGGACTGGCAGATCATCGCCGACCTCTCCTTCGCCGACCTGGTGCTCTGGCTGCCCGACAAGGGCGGCTCCGGCTTCTGGGCGGCGGGCCAGATGCGGCCCACGACCGCCCCGACGGCGTACGTCGACGACGTGATCGGCACCTTCGTCCCGGTCGGCCGGCGCCCGCTGCTCGACCAGGCCCTGGCCGAGGGCCGGCTCGTGCGCGAGGGGGACCCGGAGTGGCGTGACGAGGTGCCGGTGCGGGTCGAGACGATCCCCGTGCGCCACCGCGACCGGGTCGTGGCGGTCGTGGCCCGCAACACCAACCTGCTGGGCGTGCGGACCCCGAGCCGGCTGGAGCTGTCCTACCTGCAGACCGCCGCCGACCTGACCCGGATGATCGCGGCGGGGCGGTTCCCGGCCACCGGCCAGCGCAGCGACCACGCCGACTCGCCCCGGGTGGGCGACGGGTTCGTGCGTGTCGACGCCGAGGGCCGGGTCGTCTACGCCAGCCCCAACGCCCAGTCGGTCTTCCGCCGGCTCGGGCTCAACGGCGACCTCGCGGGCCACCGGCTCACCGACCTGACCCGCTCCCTGGTGCCCTCGCGCCGACGTCCCGACGAGGAGACTCTGAGCGCGGTGATGGGCGGGCGGGCGCACCGCGACACGGAGTTCTCCACCGACGGGGTCGCGCTCATCGCCCGGTCGATCCCGCTGCGCCCCGACGGGGAGCACATCGGGGCGCTCGTGCTCGTGCGCGACGTCACCGACCTGCGCCGCCGCGACCGGGAGCTGATCACCAAGGACGCCACGATCCGCGAGATTCACCACCGGGTGAAGAACAACCTGCAGACGGTCGCGGCCCTGCTGCGCCTCCAGGCGCGCCGGATCGACGCCCCGGAGGCCAAGGCGGCCCTGGAGGAGGCGGTGCGCCGGGTCGGGTCGATCGCCATCGTCCACGAGACCCTGAGCCAGGCCGTGGAGGAGGACGTCGACTTCGACGAGATCGCCGACCGGCTCTGCGGGATGGTCAGCGAGGTCAGCGCCACCGCCGGCCAGGTGCGGATCGAGCGGCGGGGCAGCTTCGGGCGGCTGCCCTCGGAGACCGCCACGCCGCTGGCGATGGTGCTCACCGAGGTGCTGCAGAACGCCGTCGAGCACGGCTACCCGGGCGAGCGGGCCGGCTCGATCGAGGTCTCCGTGCGTCGTGCCGGCGGTCGGCTCGAGGTCGCGGTCCTCGACGACGGCCGCGGCCTGCCCGAGGGCTTCACCCTCGACGGGTCGACCAACCTCGGGCTCTCGATCGTCCGCACGCTCGTGGAGTCCGAGCTCGGGGGCAGGCTCGCGCTCGGCCCCGCGAGGGCGGGTCGCCCCGAGGCCGGGACGCGGGCGGCGATCGACGTGCCGCTGGAGTGAGGTGCGCCGGGGTCAGGCTCAGGCGGTGCGGACGCGGGCCCGCGCCGTACGCCGCTTGAGCGCGCGGCGCTCGTCCTCGCTGAGACCGCCCCAGACACCGTGGTCCTGGCCGGCCTCGAGGGCCCACTGCAGGCACTGCTCGCGCACGTCGCAGCGGCGGCAGACCTGCTTGGCCTCCTCGATCTGGAGGATCGCAGGGCCCGTGTTGCCGATCGGGAAGAAGAGCTCGGGGTCCTCGTCGAGGCAGGCGGAACGGTGGCGCCAATCCATGGCTGGGGTATCCCTCTTTCCTTCTACGTCCGGGCAAGCCAGGGGTGGCAGGGCCTGCGGCGCTCCTGTCGCGCGGTCCGTCGGCGGGCCTGTGGGCATGCCAGGACGGACTCCGTCGCGAGCGCAGCGACCAGCGTGGCAATGATTGGACCGTTAAACAAGACCTTTCGAACGCCCATCCTGGTCTGCTACGTCACAGCGGCGGATCACCCCTGGAGGGTGAGCGACGTGCTAACGGCGCCAGGGCCCGCCCGCTCGGGTCGGGCGCAGCGCCTAGGCTTCACAGGTGACCTCCCAGGTGCCCCCGACCGAGCCCGCCCCGACCTCCGGGGCCCGGCCCGCCCCGCTCGTCGTCGCGGCGTCGCTGGCGGGGGTGGAGGGTGCCGCCCTGCTGCTCCTGGCGGCGCTGGAGGCGGCCAGCATCGAGTCCGAGCGGCTCTCGCTGGGGCTGTCCACCGCGATCTTCTTCCTGCTGGTGGGCGCTGCCGTGCTCGCGTGCGCCTCGGGGCTGTTCCGGATGGCCTCGTGGTCGCGCGGCCCGCTGCTGCTGACCCAGCTCATCGCCCTGGGCCTGGCGTGGAACGTCCAGGACCTGCCGCTGCTCGCCGTGGCGCTGGTGCTGGTCGCGCTGGTCACGCTGGCCGGGATGCTGCACCCCGACACGATGCGTGCGCTGGGCGCGCTGCCGGAGGCGGACCCGCGCGAGCGGTAGCCGCCGGCAGGCCCTGGCCGGAGCCGGCTCAGCCGGCTCAGCCGTGCTCGGCGGCCTGCAGCGAGCTGCGCAGCTGCTCCAGGGTGCGGTTGAGCAGCCGGGAGACGTGCATCTGGGAGACGCCGATCTCCTCCGCGATCTGGCTCTGGGTCATGTTCTTGAAGAAGCGCAGCAGCAGGATCTTCTTCTCGCGCGCGTCCAGCTGGTCCAGCAGCGGCTTGATCGACTCGCGGATCTCGACGTGCTCCATGCCTGCGTCGACCTCGCCGAGGGCGTCGAGCATCGAGGCCGCGCCGTCGTCGGAGTCGTCGGTCGCGTCGAGGGAGAGCGTGGAGTAGGCGTTGGAGGACTCGATGCCCTCCACGATCTCCTCGACCGTGCAGCCGATGTGCGCGGCGAGCTCGCTCGCGGTGGGGGAGCGGCCGAGGTCCTGGGTCAGCTCGGCGGTGGCGGTGCCGATCTGCATGCGCAGCTCCTGGAGCCGGCGCGGGACGCGGATGGCCCAGCCCTTGTCGCGGAAGTAGCGCTTGATCTCACCGATGATCGTGGGGGTGGCGTAGGTGGAGAACTCCACGCCGCGCTCGGTGTCGAAGCGGTCCACGCTCTTGATCAGGCCGATGGTGCCGACCTGGACGAGGTCCTCGAAGGGCTCGCCACGGTTGCGGAAGCGTCGCGCGCAGTGCTCCACCAGCGGCAGGTGCAGGCGCACCAGGGCGTCGCGGGCGGCGTCGCGCGAGGCCTGGGAGGCGCCCTCGTCGAGGAACTCGACGAAGAGCTCGGCGCTGCGCCGGCGGGTCTCCTCGATGCCGGCGCGCCGGGCGTCGGTGGGCTCGGCCGTCTCGGGCGGGTCCGGGACCTCGGGCAGCACCACGTCGGGAAGCGGCGTGGCCGCCTCGACCGCGGGCTGGTCGGGTCCTGCGGTGGGGGTCATGCTCACAGGCCCGAGGAGTCGGGCGCCATCACGAGGGTCACGACGAGCTCGCCCTCGGTGGTGCTCATGGTGGCGCTGCTCGCGAGCGTGGTGAGCACCTGCCAGGCGAAGGAGTCGTGGTCGGGGGGAGAGGGCTGCGAGGCCGTCACGGCCACCGAGATGACCAGCCGGCCGGGTGCCAGCGCGAAGCGGCCGGTGAGGTCCGAGCCCGGGTCGGCCTCGGGCAGCACCATCGCGCACGCCTCGCCGACCGCGATCCGCAGGTCCTCGATGTCGTCGATGGTGAAGTCCAGGCGGGCGGCGAGCCCAGCGGTGAGGGTGCGCAGCACCGAGACGTAGGCGCCATCGGCGGGCAGCCGCAGCTCGACGTCGGGGCGGCGGTCGTCGGGTGCCTCGGCCTGACCGGGCTGTGACATGGGGGTCGTCCTCGTCTGGAGCGTGGGTGTGGGGAGGAGCACGTGGTCGAGCGGGTGCGGAGCGGGTGCAGCACGGGCCGGCCCCGGTGGGACCGGCCCGCGCTGCGAGACCGTGGGGAGGCCTCAGGCCTTCTTGGTCTCCCAGAAGATCTCGGCGATCTCGTCGATCTTGGCCAGCAGCTGGTCGGCCACGTCGGCGTCCAGCGAGCCCTTGGCGCCCGAGGCACCGGCCAGCTTGGTCGCCTCGTTCACGAGGACGTGCAGCTGGGGGTACTTCTCGAAGTGCGGGGGCTTGAAGTAGTCGGTCCACAGCACCCAGAGGTGGTGCTTGACCATCTCGGCGCGCTGCTCCTTGATGATCAGCGCGCGGGTGCGGAAGTCGGGGTCGTCATTGTCGGCGACCTTGGCGATGATGCCCTTGATCGACTCGGCCTCGATGCGGGCCTGGGCGGGGTCGTAGACACCGCACGGCAGGTCGCAGTGGGCGGAGACGTCGATCGTGGGGGCGAACAGCTTCGAGAACATGCAGGTCCTTTTCTCATCGAGTCGTCCTGGTGGCTTGGGACACTACTCCCCGTGGACTCACCCCGACGACGACCTCTCCCTTGGGTCCCTCGGGTCCCGCCGACGCCACGGCTGGGGCTCGCCCGCGTCCACGGCGCCTCCATGGCGCCCACGCTGCGCGACGGCGACCGGCTCCTGGTGGCCCACGGCCGCCAGGTGCGGCCCGGTGACGTCGTGGTCGGGGAGCTCGCGGACGGCACGGTCGCGGTAAAGCGCGCGGTCGAGCGGCGTACGACGGCCTCCGGCGCGGGCGGCTGGTGGCTGCTCAGCGACGACCCCGCCGTCGGCGTCGACTCCCGGCACCGCGGCCCGGTGCCGGACGAGCGGGTCCGGGCGGTCGTGCTGGCGCGGCTCTGGCCGCGTCCGAGGTGCCTCTGAGGGCCGGGTCCGGGGGCGGCGCGCCGCCGCCTTCCTGTGACCCATCGCACCGCGAGACGCCCCCCGGAGGATGACGTCCGCTGTGCCAGACTTCCGGCCGTGTCCGAGACGCCGAACACCCCCAAGCCCTTCCGTGCAGCCCACCACCCGCACGAGGGCGACCCCGTCTTCGACCTCCACCTGGGCGGCAAGATGGAGATCACCTCCGCGCCGCTGACGGGCAAGGAGGACCTCTCGCTGGCCTACACCCCCGGGGTGGCGCTGGTGTGCGAGGCGATCGCGGCCGACCCGAGCATGACCCAGCACTACACCTGGGTGCCCAACACCGTGGCCGTCGTCTCGGACGGCACTGCCGTGCTCGGCCTGGGCGACATCGGCCCGGCCGCCGCGATGCCGGTGATGGAGGGCAAGGCGGTGCTGTTCAAGCAGTTCGGCGGCGTGGACGCCGTCCCGATCTGCCTCGACACCACCGACACCGAGGAGATCATCGAGACCGTCGCCCGGCTCGCGCCGAGCTTCGGCGGCGTCAACCTGGAGGACATCTCCGCGCCACGCTGCTTCGAGATCGAGGACCGGCTCAAGGAGCGTCTCGACATCCCCGTCTTCCACGACGACCAGCACGGCACCGCCGTCGTCGCGCTGGCCGCCCTCGAGAACGCCCTCAAGCTCACCGGTCGCGACTACGCCACGACCCGCGTCGTCATCTCCGGCGCCGGCGCGGCGGGCGTCGCCATCGCCAAGATCCTCATCGAGGCCGGCATCACCGACCTCGCCGTCACCGACCGCAAGGGCGTGGTCCACTCCGGCCGCGACGACCTGACGCCGGTGAAGAAGGCGCTGGCCGAGATCACCGCCGACAAGGCCGGCCGCTCGGGCTCGCTGGCCGACGCCCTGGACGGCGCCGACGTCTACCTCGGCGTCTCCGGCGGCACCATCCCGGAGGAGGACATCGCCCGGATGGCCCCCGACGCGATCATCTTCGCGATGGCCAACCCCACGCCCGAGGTCCACCCCGACATCGCGCACAAGTACGCCCGCGTCGTGGCCACCGGTCGCTCGGACTTCCCCAACCAGATCAACAACGTGCTCGCCTTCCCCGGCATCTTCCGGGGCGCACTGGACGTCCACGCCACCGGCATCACCGAGGGCATGAAGCTCGCCGCGGCCAACGCGCTGGCCGAGCTGGTCGGCGACGAGCTGCGCGAGGACTTCATCATCCCCGGCCCGTTCGACCCCCGCGTGCCCGGTGCCGTCTCGGCCGCCGTGGCCGAGGCCGCTCGGCGAGACGGGGTGGCCCGGAGGTAAGGGCTGCTCGGTACGGTCGGCCCATGTTCGCCGTCTACGCCGATTCCTTCTCCTCCGACGACCCGCTGTCCGCGCTGAGGCTGGGGGAGCGGCCCGACCCGGTCGCCCCCGAGGGCTGGACCACGGTGACCGTCAAGGCCGCCTCGCTCAACCACCACGACGTGTGGTCGCTCAAGGGCGTGGGGCTGAAGTCCGAGCAGCTGCCGATGATCCTGGGCTGCGACGCCGCGGGCCTGGACGAGGACGGCAACGAGGTCGTCGTGCACGCGGTCATCAGCGACCCGGCGTGGACGGGTGACGAGACCCTCGACCCGCGTCGCTCGCTGCTCTCCGAGCGGCACCAGGGGACCTTCGCCGACAAGGTCGTCGTGCCGCGCCGCAACGTGGTGCCCAAGCCCGTCTCGATGTCCTTCGAGGAGGCGGCCTGCCTGCCGACGGCCTGGCTCACGGCGTACCGCATGCTCTTCACCCGCGGTGGCCTCAAGGCCGGCGACACGGTGCTCGTGCAGGGCGCCGGCGGCGGCGTCGCCACCGCCTGCATCATCCTTGGCCGCGCCGCAGGCCTGAAGGTGCTCGCGACCAGCCGCGACGAGGCCAAGCGGGCCCGCGCGCTGGAGATCGGCGCGCACGAGGTCTTCGAGTCCGGCGCGCGGCTCCCGGTGAAGGTCGACGCGGTGATGGAGACCGTCGGCCGCGCCACCTGGTCGCACTCGATCCGGGCGCTGCGTCCCGGCGGCTCGATCGTCATCTCCGGCACCACCTCCGGCCCTCAGCTCGACGACGCCGAGCTGACCCGGATCTTCTTCCTCCAGCTCTCGGTGATCGGCTCGACGATGGGCACCCGCGACGAGCTCGCCTCGCTCGTCTCGCTGCTCGACGCCACCGACGCCCGGCCGCTGGTGGACCGCACGCTGCCGATGGAGCAGGCCGCCGAGGGCTTCGCCGCGATCGTCGACGGCGACGTCTTCGGCAAGATCGTCCTGACCCGGTGACCCCCACGACGGCGACCCGCGCCCACCTGGTCACCGGTGCCGGCTCCGGCATCGGCGCCCTGGTCGCGGCCGCGCTGCTCGGGCGCGGCGACGAGGTGCACGTGGTGGCCCGCTCCGAGCAGCGCGCGAGCGAGCTCGCCGCGCAGCTGCCGGGGGCCCGCACGCTCGTGGCCGACCTCGCGCAGCCCGCGTCGGTGGAGGCGCTGGACCTGCCCGAGCGGCTGGACTCGGTCGTCCACGCTGCCGGCGTCGTGCAGCTCGGCACGGTCGCCGAGCTCTCGGTGCAGGACTGGACCGCCCAGGTGCAGGTCAACCTCGTCGCCCCCGCTGCCCTGACCCGGGTCGCGCTGCCGGCGCTGCGCGCCGCGGCCGGCACCGTGGTGCTGGTCAACTCGGGCGCCGGGCTCTTCGCGCACCCGCAGTGGTCGGCGTACGCCGCCAGCAAGCACGGGCTGCGGGCCCTGGCCGACGCGCTGCGGGCCGAGGAGGCGGCGCACGGGGTGCGGGTGACGAGCATCTACCCCGGCCGCACCGCCACGCCGATGCAGGAGCAGGTGCACGCCCAGGAGGGCAAGGAGTACGACGCCGACGACTGGATCCGTCCGGAGACCGTCGCCGACGCGGTCCTGCACGTGCTCGACCTGCCGGTGGACGCCACGGTCCCGGACCTCACCATCAAGCCCGGACCCCGCTGAGCGGCGGCTCCTGACCCGGGCGGCTAGTCCTGGCCCGAGCGCCAGTGCAGGGCGCCGATGATGACCATCCGCAGCTGCGTGCGGGCGGTCTGGGTCAGCCGCCGCTCGGCCTCGGGCCGTCCGGCGCTGCTGATGAGCGACTCGGCGGTGTGCACCATCGCGGTGACGATCAGGTTGGAGAGGATCCGCAGGTCCTCGGCGCTCCAGGCGTCCGGCCCCGGGAGCCGGGCCAGGTCGGTGGCCAGCTCGCGCTCGCAGAGCTCGATCTCGTGCCGGATCGCCTCGCGCACCGCGGGCGGGCCGGCCGTGCGCTCGCGGGCGATGAACGCGAAGTGGGCGCGCTGGGCGTGCACGTGCGAGACCAGCGTGTCGACCGAGCGGTCGACGATCGCGGCGAAGGAGACCGGGGCGGTGCCGCCCGCCTCCACCCGGCGTACGTCGCGGAGCATCGCGCGCAGCGACACGAAGGACTCGTCGACCAGCGCGAGGCCCAGCGCCTCGATGGAGTCGAAGTGACGGTAGAAGCCGGTGGGGACGATCCCGACCCGCCCGGCGACCTGGCGCAGCGACAGCGCCACCAGGCTGCTGTCCTCGCAGAGCTCCAGGGCCGCGTCCAGGATGGCGCGCCGGGTGCGCTCCTTGCGCTCCACGCGGGTCTCGGTCACGGGGCCAGCCTATCGAGGCAGGTCGGTCGACTCGTCGGTGCACATGTGTCCACCCTCACTCAGTGTCGTGGGGCGGGTCACCTGCGCGTCACTTGACCCTGCCGGGGGCTGGTCGGCAAGATTGAGTGCACAGACGTTCACCCATTGTTAGGAGACGACATGAGTATCGCCGGCACCATCCTCCGCTCCCGAGCGGTGGCCGCACTCACCTCGCCCCACGGTGTGGACCGCTACCTCGAGCAGATCAACCCGATGTGGGCAGCCACGGAGGTCCGCGCCCGCGTCCTGGACGTGCGCCGCGAGACCGGCGGGGAGCACCCCGTCGCCACCATCACCCTCCAGCCGACCAGCACCTGGCGCGGGCACCGCGCCGGGCAGTACGTCCAGGTCGGCGTGGACCTGCCCGGGAGCCGGCGGACCACCCGCTGCTTCACCATCTCCTGCGCGGCCTCGCTGCCGGGGGAGACCATCCAGCTCACCGTCCGCGCCCAGGGCGAGAAGCGCCCGGGCCAGTCGGTCAGCCGCTGGCTCGTCGAGCGGGCCCAGCCCGGCGACATCGTCCACCTCTCCCAGGCCGAGGGCGACTTCGTCCTCGAGGAGAGCCCGGCGACGCCGACCAACAACCACCTGCTCTTCCTCACCGGCGGCTCCGGCATCACCCCGGCCATGTCGATCCTGCGCACCCTGCTGCGCGACGGCTACGACGGCAAGGCGGGGCGCCGCGTGACGTTCCTGCACTTCGCCCGCTCGGCCGAGGACCAGATCTTCAAGAGGGAGCTGGCCGAGATCGCCGCGGCCGACAACGACGTCGACGTCGTCCTGCGCCACGGCAGCGTCTTCAGCGAGTTCGAGCTGCGCCGACTGGTGCCGTCGTACGCCGCCACCGACACGTGGGCCTGCGGACCGGCGCCGATGCTCGACCTCGTCCGCGAGGCGTACGCCGACAGCCCCAGGCTGCGCACCGAGCTGTTCAACGTGGCCAGCGTCGTGCCCTCCGGCGCCGCCGAGGGCGACGTCGCCTTCGCCCGTTCCGGCAAGCAGGCCGCCAACACCGGCACCACCCTGCTGGAGCAGGCCGAGGCCCTGGGCCTGCGCCCGACCTCCGGCTGCCGGATGGGCATCTGCTTCTCCTGCACCGCCACCAAGTCCAGCGGCACCGTCCGCAACGTCCTCACTGGCGAGGAGTCCTCGCTGCCCGACGAGGAGGTCCGCGTCTGCGTGACCGCCCCCGTCGGGGACTGCGTCGTGGACCTCTGACCCGCCCGCCGCACCAGGAAGGGAACCCAACATGAGCACCACGACCACCAGCACCTCTGCCTCCACGTCCACCGCCTCCAGCGCCACCACCGCCCCCGTCTCCGGCAAGGTCCCGCTGACCGCCGAGCAGCTGCAGGCGTTCGGCGAGGAGATGGACGCCATCCGCCAGGCCGTCCTGGCCGACCTCGGCGAGGCCGACGCCGACTACATCCGCAAGGTCGTGAAGTACCAGCGCGGCCTCGAGGTCGCCGGCCGCGCGCTGTTCTACCTGCCGCCGGCCTGGCCGCTGGCCGTCGCCGCGCTCTCGCTGTCGAAGATCCTCGACAACATGGAGATCGGCCACAACGTCATGCACGGCCAGTACGACTGGATGGGCGACCCGGGCCTGAACTCCCGCATGTTCGACTGGGACACCGCCTGCCCCGGTGAGCAGTGGAAGTACTCCCACAACTACATCCACCACACCTTCACCAATATCCTCGGCAAGGACCGCGACATCGGCTACGGCATCCTGCGGATGGACGAGGACCAGAAGTGGCGGCCCTACTACCTCGGCAACCCGGTCTACGCCTTCGCGCTGATGATGCTCTTCGAGTGGGGCGTGGCCCTGCACGACCTCGAGGTGGAGAACATCGTCTCCGGCAAGCGGAAGCTGGCCGACAACAAGCCGCTCTACCCGGGCCTGCTGCGCAAGATCCGCCGCCAGGCGCTCAAGGACTACGTCCTGTTCCCGGCGCTGACCGGCCCGCTGTTCCCGCTGACCTTCGCGGGCAACGCGGTGGCCAACGTCGTGCGCAACATCTGGGCGTTCAACATCATCTTCTGCGGCCACTTCCCGGCCGGCGTGGAGACCTTCTCCGAGGAGGAGTGCCTCGACGACGTCGACGACAAGGGCGAGCCGGTCGAGACCCGGGGCCACTGGTACTACCGCCAGGTGCTCGGCTCGGCCAACATCTCCGGCGGCCCGCTCTTCCACGTCATGAGCGGCAACCTGTCGCACCAGATCGAGCACCACCTCTTCCCGGACCTGCCGGCCCGTCGCTACCCCGAGGTCGCCCAGCAGGTGCAGGAGATCTGCGAGCGCTACGGCCTGACCTACAACACCGGCCCGCTGCCCAAGCAGGTCGGCAGCGTGTTCAAGAAGATCTGCCGGCTCGCCCTGCCCACGCGGGAGGCCAAGGCCACCACCGCCGCGCCGGCCGAGGAGCAGCTCGCGGCGTGAGCCAGACCATGGGCCCGACGCATGGTCATGGGGACAGGATCGGGTGAGACTGTCCCCATGACCAGCGGGCCCAGCGGCACCCCCACCGGCAAGGACCGGATCAGCAAGGCGGAGATCTCCAAGGACGCCGTGCAGAGCACCGTCGAGGCGACGGCCGGCGCGGTGGGCGAGGTCGCCACGATCCTCACCAACGCCGTCAAGGACGTCGCGGGCGCGATCGGCGGCCTGGCCACCGAGGTCTTCGAGATCCGCGACGCCGCCAAGCGGGCCGCTGCGGAGCAGGAGCCGACCGCGGACGAGGCCCCCCAGCAGCTGCCGGACTAGCCGAAGGTCATCCGGAAGCCGTCCTGGCGGAACGACGCCAGGCGGCGCGCGCCGGCCAGCCAGCCGAGCGGACCGTCGGGGGCGACGTCCCAGTCCGAGCGGCACGGCCCGACCCTGCTGGAGCCGGTCAGGTGCGCGACGACGTCACCGGCGTGGTCGTCGATCGGCGGCTGCCACGTCGCACCCTTGAGCGGCACCCGCGGCAGCAGCCGCGAGGCGTCGGTGAAGCGCGCACGCACGACCGGGCGGCCGTCGACGTCGACCGACCACGACGTGCGCTCGCGCACCGTGCCGCGCTCGCGGGTCACGCGGAAGTCGGCCAGCTCCTTCGGGATCGCCCAGAGCTCGCGGCCGCCGGCCACAGAGGCGGGGGAGTCGACCCAGATGTCGGTGATCGACACCGCCCGCAGCGGCTCCTTGACCACCCGCGCGACCAGCAGCTCGGAGTAGGTGAGGGGGCTCGGCTCCTCGTAGGAGACCAGCGCGACGCCGTACACGCCCCGGGGGCGGCGGGCGTCGACGTCGTGCCCGACCTTGAACAGCGAGAGCCACAGCTGGCCCTCCATCGTCCACGGGGCCGCGGGGTAGAGCGTCGTCATGGTCCCGACGGTAGTCAGACCGGCCGCTGCGGGGCCAGGGTGACCAGGGCTCGGTCGATGGCCGCGGAGACGTCGATCGTCCGCACCCGCAGGACGTAGTCCTTCTCCACCTCGCGCGCGACGTAGCGCGCCACGAAGCGCTGCAGCTCGCCCTGCACGCGGGCGGCGTGCTTGGTGAGGGAGGCCCGCAGCCCCTGCGCCCGCAGGTCGACCACGATCTGGTGCGGCCGCGGCGGCTCGATGTCCAAGGTGATGGTCAGGTCCGCGCGCGCCCGACCGGTGATGAGCAGCGGCACCTCGAGGTCCGCCGCGAAGACCTGCTTGTCCACGCCGAGGTCGAGGGTGAAGGTCACCGCCACCGGGAGTCGTACGGCGAAGGCGACCGGGTCGTCGCCGACCCGGTGCCCCCAGGCCTCGCCGATGGCGCCCTGGGCGGTCACCCGCGCCACGCGACCCGGACCGACGCCCAGGGGGCCCAGGTCGACCGGTTGCCCGGACAGCACGTTGACCGCGGCGAGCACGCGCTCCACGGAGACCGCCTCACGGAAGAACGCGCGGCCCCAGGCGGCGTAGCTGACCTCCGGCGGAGGGGTCTGCATCAGTCCTCGGGGTCGTCGAGACGGGCCAGCCAGGTGGCCAGCCGCTCGACCGCCGCCTCGTGCTCGGGGTGGACGTCGGTGAAGGCCTGGAGCTGCTCGGCGAGCCACCCCAGGGTCACCTCCTCGTCACCCCGGCGCGAGACGAGCTCCTCGATGCCGCGATCGGTGAAGTACATGTCAGCTGAACGCCCGGTCCAGCAGCTCCTTCTGCTCGACCTGGTGCCGCTTGACGGTGCCCACCGACGGCGAGGACGACTCGGGCCGGGTGACCGGCACGACCGTGGCGTCGACCTCGGCCCAGGCGTTGAGCGCGTAGTGCGGCCAGGGGCCGTTGTTGCGCGGCTCGTCCTGGACCCAGCGCACCTCCTTGAGGTGGGGGTAGCGCGCGATCTCGGCCTTGATGTCGTCCAGCGGGCGCGGGTAGAGCTGCTCGACCCGGGCGATCGCGAACCGCTCGGGGTTCTCCCGCTTCGCCCGGTCGACCATGAGGTCCCAGGTCACGCGACCGCTGCACAGCAGCAGGGTGTCGACCTTGTCCGGGTCCGCCGCGCCGTCGCCGATGAAGGGACGGAAGTGCCCGGAGGTGAACTCCTCGGGCTGCGAGGCGGCCTCCTTGCGCTTGAGCATCGACTTCGGCGTGAAGACGATCAGCGGGCGGTGCTCCTCGCCGAGCGCGTGCTGGCGCAGCAGGTGGAAGTACGACGCCGGCGTGGACGGCTGCGCCACGACGAAGGCGTCGTCGGCGGCCATCTGCAGGAACCTTTCGATCCGCGCGGAGGAGTGGTCGGGGCCCTGGCCCTCGTAGCCGTGCGGCAGCAGCAGCACGACGCCGGAGTCCTGGCGCCACTTGGTGCGGCCCGAGGAGATGAACTCGTCGATGACGGTCTGGGCGCCGTTGACGAAGTCGCCGAACTGCGCCTCCCAGAGCACCAGCGCCTCGGGACGTGCCACCGAGTAGCCGTACTCGAACCCGAGCGCGGCGTACTCCGAGAGCAGCGAGTCGTAGACGTAGAACTTCGCCTGGTCCTCGGTGAGATTGGCCAGCGGCGTCCACTCGTCGGCGTTGCGCCGGTCGATGATCGTGGCGAAACGGGACACGAAGGTGCCGCGGCGCGAGTCCTGGCCGGCCAGGCGGACCGGGCGGCCCTCCATGAGCAGCGAGCCGAAGGCGAGGATCTCGCCGGTGCCCCAGTCGATCGGACCCTCGGTGATCGAGGTTGCCCGGCGCTGCAGCTGCGGCATGACCTTCGGGTGGACGGTGAAGCCCTCCGGCGGCGTGGTGTAGGCGTCCGCGATCCGCTTGAGCACGTCCGGCTCGATCGCGGTCCGGGTCTCGCCGGCGGGCTTGTCCGGGTAGTCGGGGACCGTGGTCCAGCCCGAGGGCTGGCTCGTGGCCTCGCGGACCTCGGTGAAGACCCGCTCCAGCTGCTGCTGGTAGTCGCGCAGGACCTGCTCGGCCTCCTCGATCGTGATGTCGCCACGACCGATGAGGGACTCGGTGTAGAGCTTGCGCACCGAGCGCTTCTGCTCGATCAGGTCGTACATCAGCGGCTGGGTGTACGACGGGTCGTCGCCCTCGTTGTGGCCGCGGCGGCGGTAGCAGACCAGGTCGATGACGACGTCCTTGTGGAAGGCCTGGCGGTACTCGAAGGCCAGCCGGGCCACGCGGATGCAGGCCTCGGGGTCGTCGCCGTTGACGTGGAAGATCGGCGCCTGGACCATCCGCGCCACGTCGGTGCAGTACAGCGAGGAGCGCGAGGATCCCGGCGAGGTGGTGAAGCCGACCTGGTTGTTGACGATCAGGTGCACCGTGCCACCGGTGCGGTAGCCGCGCAGCTGGGAGAGGTTGAGCGTCTCCGCGACCACGCCCTGGCCGGCGAACGCGGCGTCGCCGTGGACCAGCAGCGGGAGGACGGGGTAGTCCGAGCCCCGGTCCAGCACGTCCTGCTTGGCGCGGGCGATGCCCTCGAGCACCGGGTCGACGGCCTCGAGGTGGGAGGGGTTGGCCGCGACGGAGACCTTGACCGTCGAGCCGCTCTCCGCGGTGAACTCGCCCTCGGCGCCGAGGTGGTACTTCACGTCGCCGGAGCCCTGGACCGTGCGCGGGTCGATGTTGCCCTCGAACTCGCGGAAGATCTGGGAGTAGTTCTTGCCGACGATGTTGGCCAGCACGTTGAGGCGGCCGCGGTGGGCCATGCCGATGGTGACCTCGTCGAGGCCGGCCTCGGCGGCGGCCTCGCAGATCTCGTCGATGACCGGGATCGTGGTCTCGCCGCCCTCGAGGGAGAAGCGCTTCTGGCCGACGAACTTGGTCTGCAGGAAGGTCTCGAAGGCCTCGGCCTGGTTGAGCTTGAGCAGGATCCGCAGCTGCTCCTCGCGGGGCGGCTTCACGTGCGGCTGCTCGACGCGCTGCTGGAGCCAGCGGCGCTGCTCGGGGTCCATGATGTGCATGTACTCGATGCCGGTGGTGCGGCAGTAGGAGTCGCGCAGGATCCCCAGGATCGTGCGCAGCTTCATGAACCGGCGGCCCTCGCCGCCGAAGGAGCCGGTGGCGAACTCGCGGTCGAGGTCCCACAGCGTGAGGCCGTGGTTCTCCACCTCGAGGTCGGGGTGGGTGCGCTGGCGGTACTCCAGCGGGTCGGTGTCGGCCATGAGGTGGCCGCGCACACGGTAGGCGTGGATCAGCTCGAGGATGCGCGCCTGCTTGGAGATCTCGTCGTCGTGCGACGTCGCAATGTCGGCGCCCCAGCGGATCGGCTGGTAGGGGATGCGCAGCGAGCGGAAGATCTCGTCGTAGAAGCCGTCCTCGCCCAGCAGCAGCTGGTGGACGCGGCGCAGGAACTCCCCGGACTGCGCGCCCTGGATGACGCGGTGGTCGTACGTCGAGGTCAGCGTCATGACCTTGGAGATCGCGTTGCGCGCGATCGCGTCGGCCGAGGCGCCCTGCCACTCCGGCGGGTACTCCATCGCGCCGACGCCGATGATCGCGGCCTGGCCGGTCATGAGGCGGGGCACCGAGTGGTTGGTGCCGAGACCGCCGACGTTGGTCAGGCTGATCGTGGTGCCCTGGAAGTCCGCGACCGTGAGCTTCCCCTCGCGGGCCTTCGTGACGACGTCCTCGTAGGCGGTCCAGAAGGCCGCGAAGTCCATCGACTCGCAGGCCTTGATGCTCGGGACGAGCAGCTGGCGGGTCTCGCCCTTCTTGATGTCGATGGCCAGGCCGAGGTTGATGTGGGCCGGCGTGACGAGGTTCGGCTTGCCGTCGACCTCGGCGTAGGAGTTGTTCATCTCCGGCATCGACTTCAGCGCCCGGACGAGCGCGTAGCCGATGAGGTGGGTGAAGGAGACCTTGCCGCCGCGGGCGCGGGCGAGGTGGTTGTTGATGACGGTGCGGTTGTCCCACAGCAGCTTGACGGGGACCGAGCGGATCGAGGTCGCGGTCGGGACCGTCAGCGAGACGTCCATGTTCTGCGCGGTCCGCGCCGGGGCGCCGCGCAGCACGGTGTACGTCGGCTCGTCGCTGGCCTCGGCCGGCGCGGTCGGGCGGGTCTCCTTGGGCATGGGCGAGGACGTCCCCTTGCTCGGCTCGGCTGCCTTGGACTCGGGGCGCGGCTTGGCCACGGGGGCCGGCGCCTGGGCGGCGGGCTTGTCCGTGCCCTCGGGCGTGCCGGCGCCGTTGCTGGCGGCCTTCGCGGGCTCGGCCTGCGCAGCCGGGGCCGGGGCCTTCGCTGCGGCCTGCTGCGGCTGGGCCTTCGCGGGGGCGCTGCCGTTGCTGCCGTTGCCGCCCTTGCGCGAGTCGAAGTAGGCCTTCCAGCTCGGATCGACGCTGCCCGGGTCCTTCTGGTACTGCTCGAACATCTCCTCCACGAGCCACTCGTTGGCACCGAAGTCGTGGGAGACCTCGGAGGAGCCGGTGGAGGTGGAGCTGCCAGGGGACTGCGGCACGGCTTGATTCGCCTCTTTCGGATGAGCGCGCGAAGGTGTCAATTGCAGTCACCCAGGCTAGACCCCCGACGCGTCGATGTCCCAGGTCGGGGCGCGATTCGGGCAGGGTGTCACCGAAGCCACACCAGGAGGAGCGTTCGTGCCGCACCAGGAGCCTCTCGGGGCGCCCAGGACCCGGCGTACCCCACCCCTGCGGGGGGCCCGGAGCACCCGCTCGGACCGGCGACTCCTCGCCCCGTCGCTGGGCCCGCTCCTGGCCCTGGTCCTCGTGGCAGGGTGCACCGGCGAGGACGGGTCGGGCTCGCCGGACGGCGGGCCCGGGGCGCGCGGCGAGGACGCCGGCCGGCGGGCCGCGAGCGTGCCCACCGTGGTCGTGCCCGGCCAGCGGGTCGGCCGGCTCGCGCCGCAGCGGCACCGCCAGGTGGCGCAGCGGGTCGCGGCGGTCGTCGACGGCTGGTGGGACGCGGCGTTCGTCGAGGCCGACTACCCGCGCACCCGCTACCAGGGCTCCTTCCCCGGGTTCACGCGCACAGCGGCCCAGCAGGGCTGGCAGCAGCGCGACCTCATGACCAGCGCCCGGCTGGGCTCGCGGATCGACGCGCTCGTGCCGCTGCGGCGCCGCGTCGCGGTCGACGTGCTGTCCACGCGGGAGGTGCCGCGCGGTGCGACCGCGCGGGTGCGGATGGACTTCCGCACCACGGGCGAGGTCGAGCGCCGGATCCGGCTCGAGGGTCGGCTGGTGCTGACCTACCTGCGCGGCGGGTGGCGGGTCTTCGGCTTCGACGTGACGCAGTCGCCGCTGCGGCCGACCCCGGGCCAGCAGTCGGCGGATCGGTCAGGCAACCAGTCGGGCAAACGTTCGGGAGGGGAACGGTGAGCACGCGCAGGGCGGGCCGGCTCCGGCGTACGGCGAGGGCGACCGCGTTGGCGGCCGTGCTGGCCACGACCGTGGTCGTGGTGCCGGACGCCGAGGTGGCCTCCGAAGACTCCGCGCTGGTGGCGATGCGTCACGCACGCGGCCTCGACGTGGGGGACCGGGTCGTGTGGATCCTGGCGGCGGGCTCCGACGCCCGGCCCGGCCAGGTGATGACCCGGACCCGCGGCGACGCGCTCCAGCTCATCGGGATCGACCCGCGCACCGGCGCGGCGGCCGCGATCGGCATCCCGCGCGACTCCTACGTCCCGATCCCCGGGTACGGCTCGAGCCGGGTGAACGCCGCGATGGTCTTCGGTGGACCCGAGCTCCAGGGCCGGACGGTCGGCAACCTCGTCGGCGTCCAGCCCGACTACGTGTTCGTCACGCGCTTCCCCTTCTTCGAGGACATGGTCGACGACATCGGCGGCATCACGGTCAGCAACCCGCGCCGCTTCTCCGACCCCGACCTCAAGCCGCGCGGCTTCGCCCAGGGGCGGGTCCGCCTCGACGGCTACGGCGCGATGGCCTTCGCCCGCATCCGCAAGACCCTGGCCGGGGGCGACTTCGCGCGCTCGGCCAACCAGCAGCGGGTGCTGCGCGGCATCCAGGCGCGAGTGGCCTCGCAGGCCGGCACGCCGGGGTTCATGGAGCGCGGGGTGATGTCGGTGCTGCAGCACCTGCGCACGGGCGAGGGCCCGGCGACGCTGTTCCGGCTGGCGCAGCTCGTCGCCCGGGTCGACCCGTCCCGGATCACCACGTGCGTGGTGCCCGGCACGATCGGCACCGTCGGTGGAGCGAGCATCGTGCGGCCGGACGTCGCGACCGCCCGTCGGCTCGGCAACGCGGCCCGCGCCGACGCCACGCTGCCCCCCGGCTGCTGACGGCGCACCTCGCTGGTCGAGGTGCGACCCGGTCCGGCCGCTGGTCGAGGTGCGAGCGCAGCGAGCCATGAGACCCCTGGAACGCACGAACCGGGGCGGCCCTCGATGGGCCGCCCCGGTCGTGTCAGAAGGGTGGACCGGCAGTGCCGGTCGGGTCGCTGGGCCGAGGCTCAGCGAGCGTGGATCAGCGGGGGAAGATCTGCGACTCCAGCCAGCCCAGGTCGAGGGTCAGCAGGTCGCCGATCTTCAGCTGGGTGGCAGAGAGCTTGCCGCCGTAGAAGTTGCTCGTCGCACGCGGGCCGAAGGTGATGAACCCGTTGGTGTTGTTGAGCTGCTCGACCACGAAGGAGACAGTCTCGCCGATGCCGAGGCCACCCGGGGGCAGCAGCTCCTCGCCCTTGTAGAGGACGCTGGCGAGCTTGAACTGCGGCTTGTTGTTGCCGCGGACGGCCTTGCCCTGCTTGCCGGTGCTGCGCAGCTTGAGCGTGGACTCCACGCCGGAGATGACCAGGTCGAGGACCGGGATCTCGAGCGAGCCGAGCGAGGAGGTCGCCACCGAGCGGGCGCGGCCGCGGGAGAGCTGCTTGGCGCTGTAGGAGTACTCGATGCCGTTCAGCGTGGCCAGGCTGACCGGGAGACCCGGGAGGCTCAGCGGGAAGCTGACGCTCTCGACGGTCTTGGACTCGGTGGTGCCGTCGGTGCCTGCGCAGGGGATCGCCTGGGTGCCGATGCCGCCGAGGTGCAGCAGCTCGGTGTCCTCGGTGAGCGGCAGGGCCTTGAGGTTGAGGCCGCTCAGGGTCGAGCGGAAGACGCTGTTGACAGCGCCGTCGTCGATCCGCGACTGGGCGTAGCCGAGCTTGAGCAGGGCGACGGAGTCGTTGTTGGACTCGGTGGGGTCGACCTCGATCTGCAGGGCGTTGGCGCCGGAGGAGGCGAAGCCCTCGCCGACCTTGGCGAAGGACGAGCCGAGGCCGATCGAGCCCAGGCCCGGGATCTCGATGACGTCGCCCAGGACCGGGTCGGCCATCTCGATCAGCTGGTTGAGGGTGTCGACCAGGATGCCGAGCGGGACGTTGATGATCTCGTTGAGCACGTCGGTGCCCAGGCCCGGGATGTTCTCGAGCAGCATGTTGAGCGTCTCGCCGATGACCCCGTCCTCGGGGATGATCAGCTTGAGGCTCTTGAAGCCGAAGGACTCCGCGGTGCCGAACGCGTTGCCGTCACCGTCGGTGTCGGCCGGGTCGTGGAAGGAGTCCGCCACGGCCTCGAGGCCCTTGATCTCCAGCGTCGGGAGCTGCACGCCGGGCACGAGCTCCTCGGCGCCGACGACGATGTCACCGAGCAGGTTGGTCGCCCGCACGCCGGTGATGTTGCCGTCGCGGTAGGTCTCGGTGGAGCTGGTGCTGGGGGAGAGGTGGATCAGGCCGGCCAGGTTGACCGGCAGGGCGTCGCCCAGGAGCTCGGCGATCGTGTCCGTGGACAGCAGCGAGGGCGCGAGGCGCTCCAGACCGGTGGTGCGCGTGCAGGCCTGCAGGGTCTTGGCGTCCTTGAGGCTCTTGACGTCGACCCCGGCCAGGCTGATCTTCGTGCCGTAGGCGAGCCCGGTCATGCCGAAGTCGGTGAGGACCTTGGGCGCGGACGCGTCGTCCTTGGCGGTCGCGGCGGGGGTGGTGGTGAGGGTACCTGCCAGGCCGGCCGCGCAGACGGCGGAGACGGCCACGGCCCTCTTGAAGGACTTCTTCACACTTCCTACTTTCGTCGTCGCTGCTGGTGTCAGCGGTGGTAGCCAGGAAGAGTGTGTGAAGCACCCCTCCCCTCCCGGGAGGTTTCCGTCGTGGTGACGGACCTCGAAGGGTGAAACGGCCCACACACCCCCGGGTTAGGTAGTCACTTCGGGTGGTCTGGACCAGGCCGGACGGACTACCTCCAGGCGTCCGGGCCAGGGACGGTGTCGGCATCGCGCCCCGGGGGCTTGAGGGGCAGCGGTATAAGCGGCCGCGCAGACGCGACGACCCGGACCTGCTGGTGCGGGTCCGGGTCGGGTTGTCGATCGGTGAGGGGCGCCTCCGGCAGGATTCGAACCTGCGACACCTGGTACCGGAAACCAGTGCTCTATCCCCTGAGCTACGGAGGCGTGCTGTCGAGGTCCGGCACGGGGCCGAGCCTGCGAGCGCGCTCACCCTACAGCCCGGCCTGGGGGGTGCCGAATCGGGTCGCACCCAGCGCGCGGCGTCCCAGCGCCGATATCGATGCGGAGCCGGCACGCGGGCGCCGATAGGGTTGCGGGGTGACTCCCGAGCAGCTCTCCACCGCGATCGTCGACGTGCTGACGACGCTCTCCGACGAGGGTGCCCTCACCCTGCCGGACGGCGTCCCGACGAACGTGACGGTGGAGCGACCCCGCTCCAAGGAGCACGGTGACTACGCCACCAACGTCGCGCTGCAGCTGTCGAAGAAGGCAGGACTCAACCCGCGGGCCCTGGCCGAGATGGTGCGCGAGCGGCTGCTGGCCGGTGACGGCGTGACCGCCGTCGAGATCGCCGGCCCGGGCTTCCTCAACATCACCGTCGACGCCGGCGCCCAGGGCAAGGTCGCCGCCGACATCGTGGCGGCCGGGGCGGCGTACGGCGCCAACGACGCGTTCGCGGGGGAGAAGGTCAACCTGGAGTTCGTCTCGGCGAACCCCACCGGCCCGATCCACATCGGCGGGGTGCGGTGGGCAGCGGTCGGCGACGCCCTCGGGCGGATCTTCGAGCGCTCCGGCGCCGAGGTCACGCGGGAGTACTACTTCAACGACCACGGCAGCCAGATCGACCGGTTCAGCAGCTCGCTGCTGGCCTCGGCCAAGGGCGAGCCCGCGCCCGAGGACGGGTACGGCGGTCAGTACATCCACGACATCGCTGCGGCGGTCCTGGCCCAGCGGCCCGACGCGCTCGAGGCGGACGACCCGCAAGAGGTCTTCCGGGCCATCGGCGTCGAGATGATGTTCGGCGAGATCAAGCAGTCCCTGCACGACTTCGGTGTCGACTTCGACGTGTTCTTCCACGAGGACGAGCTGCACAAGTCGGGCGCGGTCGAGCGTGCGGTGGCGCGGCTGCGCGAGCTCGGCAACATCTACGAGCAGGACGGGGCCACGTGGCTGGCCACCGAGAAGTTCGGTGACGACAAGGACCGGGTCGTCATCAAGTCCGACGGCAACGGCGCCTACCTGTCCGGCGACCTCGCCTACTACCTCGACAAGCGCGAGCGTGGGTTCGACCGCTGCCTGATCATGTTGGGCGCCGACCACCACGGGTACGTCGGCCGGATGATGGCCATGTGTGCCGCCTTCGGCGACCAGCCGGGCACGAACCTCGAGATCCTCATCGGCCAGATGGTCAACCTCCTCCGCGACGGTCAGCCCGTGCGCATGTCCAAGCGGGCCGGCACCGTCGTGACGCTCGAGGACCTGGTCGAGGCGATCGGCGTGGACGCGGGACGCTACGCACTGGCCCGCTACTCCAGCGACGTCAACATCGACCTCGACCTCGAGCTCTGGGCCCGTGCCACCAACGACAACCCGGTGTTCTACGTGCAGTACGCCCACGCGCGCACCTGCCGGATGGTCGAGAACGCCGCCGACCTCGGCATGTCCGGTGAGGCGGCCGCGGCCGCCTTCGACCCGGCCCTGCTCTCCCACGAGCGGGAGGGCGACCTGCTGCGTGCGCTCGCGGAGTTCCCCCGCGTCGTGACGGCCGCCGCCGAGCTGCGCGCTCCCCACCGGGTCGCGCGCTACCTCGAGGACCTCGCCTCCACGTTCAACAAGTGGTACGACACCCGCGAGTGCCGGATGCTGCCGCAGGGCGACGAGCCCGTGGCTCCGGTCAACGAGGCCCGGCTGGTCCTCACCCTGGCCGCGCGGATCGTCCTGGCCAACGGCCTGGACCTGCTCGGTGTCTCCGCCCCGGAGCGGATGTGAGCCACACCCACGAGGCCGGCTGGGCCCACGCCTCCGGCGCGCTGCGCGGTCCCTCGTGGCTGCGCGAGCCCAGCGACCCCAACGAGCTGGTCGAGCAGCTGTGGTCGCGCACCGCCACGAAGTCCGACGGCGTGCTGTCGGTGGGCGGGGTGGCGCTGACCGACCTCGTGGCCGAGCACGGCTCGCCGGCGTACGTCCTGGACGAGGTGGACTTCCGCGCCCGCGCCGGGGCGTTCCGCGACGCCTTCACCGGCTTCGACGTCTACTACGCCGGCAAGGCGTTCCTCTGCACGGCCGTGGCCCGCTGGGTCGCCGAGGAGGGGCTGCACCTCGACGTCTGCACGGGCGGGGAGATGGCCGTCGCCGAGCGCGCAGGCTTCCCGATGGAGCGGGTCGGCTTCCACGGCAACAACAAGAGCGTCGCCGAGCTCGAGCGGGCGGTGCGGCTGGGCGTGGGCCGGGTCATCATCGACTCCTTCGAGGAGGTCGAGCGGCTGGCCGAGGTCAGCCGGGCGCACGGCACGCGGACCGCGGTGATGATCCGCGTGACCGCGGGCGTCGAGGCCCACACCCACGAGTACATCGCGACCGCGCACGAGGACCAGAAGTTCGGCTTCTCCATCACCTCCGGCGACGCCCTGGAGGCGGTGCGCCGGGTGCTGGCCTCCGACGCGCTGGAGCTGCGCGGGCTGCACTCGCACATCGGCAGCCAGATCTTCGACACCGCGGGCTTCGAGGTCGCGGCCCGTCGCGTGCTGGCCCTGCACGCCCGGGTGGCCACCGAGCTCGGCACGGTCATGCCCGAGATGGACCTCGGCGGCGGCTTCGGCATCGCCTACACCACGCAGGACGACCCGGCCGACCCGCGCGACCTCGCCGCGGGCATGCGCGAGATCGTCGAGCACGAGTGCCGGGCGCTGGGCATCGAGCTCCCGCACCTGTCCATCGAGCCGGGCCGCGCGATCGTCGGTCCTGCGGTGTGCACGGTCTACTCCGTCGGCACCGTCAAGCCGGTCCGGCTCGACGGGGGAGCGGTGCGCACCTACGTCTCGGTCGACGGCGGCATGAGCGACAACATCCGCACCGCGTTGTACGACGCCGACTACTCCTGCACGCTGGCCGGCCGCGCCTCCGACGCGCCGCCGGTGCTCGCCCGTGTGGTCGGCAAGCACTGCGAGGCGGGCGACATCGTGGTCAAGGACGAGTTCCTGCCCGGTGACGTCGCGGCCGGCGACCTCGTGGCGGTTCCCGGCACCGGTGCGTACTGCCGGTCGATGGCCTCCAACTACAACCACGCGCTGCGGCCGCCGGTGGTCGCGGTGCGGGACGGGGTCGCACGCGTCGTCGTGCGGCGCGAGACTGAGGACGACCTGTTGGCAACCGACGTGGGTGATCTGTAGATGGTCAGCGCTGAGCCGCTGAAGGTGGCGGTCCTGGGGTGCGGTTCCGTGGGCTCGCAGGTCGTGCGGCTGCTCTCCGAGCAGTCCGAGGACCTCGCGGCGCGCATCGGTGCGCCCGTGGAGCTGGTCGGCGTCGGCGTGCGCCGGCTGGACGCACCACGTGAGGTGGAGGTCCCCGAGGGCCTGCTCACGACCGACTCCGCGGCCCTGGTCACCCGGGCCGACGTCGTCGTCGAGGTCATCGGTGGCATCGAGCCCGCCCGGGGCCTGATCCTGTCAGCCCTCGAGCACGGGGCCTCGGTCGTCACGGCCAACAAGGCGCTGCTGGCCGAGGACGGGCCCACCCTGTTCGAGGCGGCCGCGAAGGCCGACCGCGACCTCTACTACGAGGCCGCCGTCGCCGGTGCGATCCCGATCCTGCGCCCGCTGCGCGAGTCCCTGGCCGGCGACCGCGTCACCCGCGTGCTGGGCATCGTCAACGGCACCACCAACTTCATCCTCGACAAGATGGACACCGCGGGCAGCGGCTTCGCCGAGGCGCTCGAGGAGGCCCAGGAGCTCGGGTACGCCGAGGCCGACCCGACCGCCGACGTCGAGGGCTTCGACGCCGCGGCGAAGGCCGCCATCCTGGCCTCGCTGGCCTTCCACACCCGCGTGACCGCCGCCGACGTGCACCGCGAGGGCATCTCCGAGGTGACCGCCGCCGACGTCGCCTCCGCCGCCGAGATGGGCTGCGTCGTCAAGCTCCTGGCGATCTGCGAGCTACGACGCCAGCCCGGTGGCGAGGACGCCGTGGCCGTGCGGGTCCACCCCGCGATGATCCCGCGGTCACACCCGCTGGCCTCGGTGCGCGAGGCCTACAACGCGGTCTTCGTGGAGTCCGAGGCTGCGGGTCAGCTGATGTTCTACGGCCCCGGCGCGGGCGGCTCGCCCACGGCCTCGGCCGTCCTGGGGGACCTCGTCACCGTCGCCCGCAACCGGCTCGCCGCCACGCGCGGCGCCGGCGAGTCGGCGTACGCCGACCTGGCGGTGCTGCCGATGGGCGAGACCGTGACCCGCTACCACGTGGCGATCGACGTCGACGACCGCGCCGGCGTGCTGGCCGCGGTGGCGCAGGCCTTCGCCGAGCACGGCGTCTCGATCCAGACCGTGCGCCAGGAGGGCCGCGACGACGACGCGCAGCTGGTCGTGGTCTCCCACGAGGCGACCGACGCCCAACTCTCCGCGACCGTGGAGCACCTGCAGCGGATGGACATCGTGCGCGAGGTCACCTCGGTCATGCGCGTCGAAGGAGGAGCCGAGTGAGCCGGACCCAGCAGTGGCGGGGGGTCGTGGAGGAGTACCGCGACCTGCTCGAGATCCCCGAGGGCACCCGCGCGGTCACGCTGCGCGAGGGCGGCACCCCGCTCGTGCACTCGGAGTGGCTCTCCGGGCTCACCGGCGCCGAGGTGCACCTCAAGGTCGAGGGCGACAACCCCACCGGCTCCTTCAAGGACCGCGGCATGACCGCTGCGCTGTCGGTGGCCGTCCACGAGGGCGCCAAGGCCGTGGTCTGCGCCTCGACCGGCAACACCTCTGCCTCGATGGCCGCCTACGCCGCCAAGGCCGGCATCAAGCCGCTCGTGCTCGTGCCCGAGGGCAAGATCGCGGCCGGCAAGATGGCCCAGGCGATCCTGCACGGCGCCCAGGTGATCATGGTCCGCGGCAACTTCGACGACTGCCTGGCCATGGCGCGCGGGCTCTCGCAGGCCTACCCCGTGGCCCTGGTCAACAGCGTTAACCCGGTCCGCCTCGAGGGGCAGAAGACCGCAGCCTTCGAGGTCGTCGACTTCCTCGGCGACGCCCCGGACTACCACCTGCTGCCCGTCGGCAACGCCGGCAACGTCTCGGCCTACTGGCTCGGCTACACCCAGTACGCCGAGCTCGGCGAGGCCACGAAGCGGCCCGTCATGCGCGGCTTCCAGGCCGAGGGCGCCTCGCCGCTGGTGACCGGTGAGCCCTTCCCGGACCCGGAGACCAAGGCGACCGCGATCCGGATCGGCAACCCGGCCTCCTGGCACCTGGCCGAGAAGGCCGCCAAGGAGTCCGAGGGTCGGTTCGCCGCCGTGACCGACGACCAGATCCTCGCGGCCCAGGCGCAGCTGGCCAGCCAGGACGGCGTCTTCGTCGAGCCCGCCTCGGCGGCCGGTGTCGCCGGACTGCTGCAGGAGCTGGCCCAGGGGGAGTCCTACCGCGGCTCGACGGTGGTCATCACGGTGACCGGGCACGGGCTCAAGGACACCGCGACCGCTCTGGAGGCCTTCTCGGCCAGCGGTGGCGGGATCGTCGACACCGTGGTGGACGCCGACGTCGACGCCGCCGCGGCTGCCGCCGGCCTGGCCTGACCCCGCCGATGGTCACCTTCGTCGACGGCCCGGTCGGGGTCTCCGTGCCGGCCACGTCGGCCAACCTCGGCCCCGGCTTCGACTCCCTCGGCCTGGCGCTCTCGCTGCGCGACGAGCTCGAGGGCGAGGTGCTCGGGTCTGGACTGGTCGTCGAGGTCGAGGGCGCAGGAGCCGACGACGTACCCCGCGACGAGTCGCACCTGGTCGTCCGTTCGATGCGCGCCACCTTCGAGCTGCTGGGCGGCCAGCCCGCGGGCCTGCGCCTGACCTGCCGCAACGTCGTGCCGCACGCCCGTGGCCTGGGGTCGTCCTCGGCCGCGATCGTCGGTGGGGTGGTCCTGGCGCGGGCGCTCGTGGCCGGCGGCGAGCTCCTGCTCGACGACGAGGCCGCGCTGCGGCTGGCCGCCCGGATCGAGGGGCACCCCGACAACGTCGCCCCGGCCCTGCTCGGCGGCTTCGTGGTCTCCGGCCAGGAGGCCGGGGAGTTCTACGCCGTCGCCGCCCCGGTCGACCCGCGGGTGGGTGCGGTCGTGCTCGTGCCGCCGACCCCGGTCTCGACCGAGGCCGCCCGCGGGCTGCTGCCCGACACCGTGCCGCACGCCGACGCGGCCGCGGACGCCGGACGGGCCGCGCTGCTGGTCGCGGCCCTCGGCGGGCGCCCCGAGCACCTGCTGCTCGCCACCCGCGACTACCTCCACCAGTCCTACCGGCGCCCGGCGATGCCGGAGTCCCTCGACCTGGTCGAGGCGCTGCGCGCCGACGGGATCCCCGCCGTCGTCTCCGGGGCGGGACCGACCGTGCTGGCCTTCGTCGAGGGCCCCGACGCCGCCTCCACCCGCGCGGTCCTCGACCGTACGCCGACGGGCTGGTGGTCCGCGCACCTCGCCGTCGACGGCGCCGGTGCGGTGGTGCGCCGCGAGGGCTGAGCGTGACTGCTACTGTGGCGCCGGCCGCACGTCGTCTCCGACGCGGGCCGCGTCCCGCGTCCAGCGGGCTCCCGTTCCTCGCCCCTCGGGCGGATCGCGCACGCCGGTTGTCCTCTCGCGCACACCGGTGTGGGAAGGACTCACGTGACCGAGCAGACCCACGACCCCGCCTCCGAGCAGGGCGAGGCGGCACCGACCGCCGCCACCGCCAAGCGTGCCCGCGCCGGCGGTCTCAACGGCATGCTCCTGGCCGACCTCAAGCAGCTCGCCGGTGGCCTGGGCATCAAGGGGTCCGGGTCGATGAAGAAGGCCCAGCTCGTGGAGGCCATCAAGGCCGCCCAGTCGGGTGGCCAGTCGGGTGGCCAGTCGGGTGGCCAGTCGGGTGGCCAGTCGGGTGGCCAGTCGGGTGGACAGCCGGTCAGCCAGGCGGGTGCTCCGGTAGGAGGGCGCTCGGGTGAGCAGCCGGCGCCCCGCACGGAGGACCCGCCCGTCGAGCAGCCCGCGGCCGACCAGGGTGACCGGCAGCCGCCGCGGCAGGAGCAGGACGAGCGCCCGGCGCGCGACCGCTCCGCCGATCGCCAGGACCGCCCAGATCGCCAGCAGCAGGGCAAGGGCGAGCAGCAGGGCAAGGGCGAGCAGCAGGAGCGCCAGCGCCCCGAGCGCCAGGACCGCCAGCAGGGCCAGCAGGACCGCCAGCAGGGCAAGAAGAACCAGAACCAGAAGTCCCAGCAGGGCCAGGGCGGCGACCAGGGCAAGGGTGGCGACCAGGGCAAGGGTGGCGACCAGGGCAACCAGCAGGGCAACCAGCAGGGCCAGGGCGGCAAGCAGTCCAACCAGGCCAACCAGCAGGGCCAGGCTGGCAAGCAGAGCAACCAGGGCGGCAACCGCCAGGACCAGCAGCAGGGCAGCCAGCAGGGAAACCAGAACCCCGGCAACCAGAACCTGGGCGGGGACCTCGACGACGACGATGACGAGGGCGGGCGTCGCAGCCGGCGCCGTCGTGGCCGCGAGCGCGACCGGACCCGCCGCGGCGAGGTCGACACCACGATCCTCGAGGACGACGTGCTCGTCCCGGCCGCGGGCATCCTCGACGTCCTCGACAACTACGCCTTCGTCCGCACCAGCGGCTACCTCGCCGGCACCGACGACGTGTACGTCTCGCTGACCATGGTGCGGAAGTACGGCCTGCGCCGCGGCGACGCCGTGACCGGCCAGGTGCGCCAGCCCCGCGAGGGCGAGCGCAAGGAGAAGTTCAACCCGATGGTGAAGATCGAGAGCGTCAACGGTCAGGAGCCCGACGCCTCGCGCCACCGCCCGGACTTCGCCCGGCTGACCCCGCTCTACCCCTCCGAGCGGCTGCGTCTCGAGACCGGTCCCACCGACCTCGTGGGTCGCGTGGTCGACCTGCTGGCACCCGTCGGCAAGGGCCAGCGCGGCCTGGTCGTCGCGCCTCCGGGCTCGGGTCGCACGATGCTGCTGCAGTCGATCGCCGACTCCCTGACCGCCAACAACCCCGAGTGCCACCTCATGGTCGTGCTGGTCGACGAGCGGCCCGAGGAGGTCACCGACGTCGAGCGGCGGACCAAGGGCGAGGTCATCGCCTCGACCTTCGACCGCCAGCCGGCCGACCACACCGCCGTCGCCGAGCTGGCCGTCGAGCGGGCCAAGCGGCTGGTCGAGCTCGGCCACGACGTCGTCGTGCTGCTGGACGGCCTGACCCGCCTCACCCGCGCCTACAACCTGGCGGCTCCCTCGAGCGGCCGGACGTTGGAGGGCGGCCTGGACCCGCAGTCCCTGCACCCGGCCAAGCGGCTCTTCGGCGCCGCCCGCAACATCGAGAACGGCGGGTCGCTGACGATCCTCGCCACGGCCGTCGCCGACTCCGGCTCCGCGACCGACCAGCGGATCCTCGAGGAGTTCCGCGGGACCGGCAACCACGAGCTGCGCCTGCGCTCGGACCTGGCGGCGCGACGGCTCTTCCCGGCCGTGGACGTGGCCGCGAGCGGCACGCGCCGCGCCGACCTGCTCCTGTCGGCCGAGGAGGTCGCGGTCGTCGACGCCCTGCGCAGCGGGCTCGCCGAGCTCGAGCCGGTCCAGGCGATGGAGCTCCTGCTGGACCGCCTCGGCGCCACCCAGACCAACTACGAGCTGCTCCGCTCGGTCCAGGCCCAGGGACAGGTGGCGGAAGCCGGTGGGAAGGTTGCCAGGTAGCGGCCTGACGGGCGCCCCCGGTGCCCTACGCTCTGCTGGAGACCTGGGCCGGGCGGCCCGCGACGAGAGGTGACCCGTGGCACGGATCCTGGTGGCCGACGACGACGTCGACATCCGTGAGCTCGTCGAGTTCAAGCTCTCGACCATGGGCCATGAGATCACGGCGGTCGGCGACGGCGCGGCCGCGGTGGAGGCCTGCCAGGCCAGCCGCCCCGACCTCGCGGTGCTGGACGTCATGATGCCGGGGGTCTCCGGCCTCGACGCGATCCGGGCGATCCGGGCCGACCCCGCCCTGGCCGACCTGCCGGTCATCCTGCTCACGGCCCGCGCCCAGGAGTCCGACGTCGAGACCGGCTTCGACTCCGGTGCCGACGACTACATCACCAAGCCGTTCAGCCCGCGCGAGCTGGCAGCGCGCGTCGAGGCGCTGCTGTCGCGGTCGGGCTGAGCCGGGACCAGGCGTGGAGGCCGCGGCGCCCGGGCGCACCGTCGCACGGACACTGACCCCTGCCCTGTTCCGCCTGGCCGTCGTGGTCGGGCTGATGGCTGCGGTCGCGATCCTCGGGGTGCTGCTCTCCACCCGTGCGGTCAACACCCTCACCGAGGAGCTGCAGCCGGCGGCCGCGGCCAACCAAGACGTGCTGCTGGACCTCACGGCGATGGAGGGAGCCGTGGCCAACTACGCCCGCAGCGGCGACCCGTCCGCCCTCGACGAGTACGAGCAGGTCCTGGCCCGGCTCCCCGCGGACCAGCGCGTCGTCCGGGCGTACGCCGAGGGCGACGCCGGCCTGCGCGTGCTGGTCGCCCAGCAGGAGGCGGCGGTCGAGGAGTGGCTGACCCGCTACGCCCAACCCTGCGTGGCCGAGGAGGGGGGTCCCGAGACCTTCCAGCCGCGCCGCTACCGGACCGGCCAGATGCTCTTCAACGAGGTGCTGGAGTCGCACCGCGCGACGGCCGCCGCGTTCGGCGACCGGGTCCGCCAGGCCAGCTCGGACGCCTCCTGGCGGCTGCGGGGGACGGTGGGGGCCGTCGCGCTGCTGGCCCTCCTGGCCTGGCTCGTGGTGACCCGTTCGCGCGCCCAGATGCTGCGCGACGTGTCGGACCCGCTGGTCGAGCTCGAGCGCGTCGTGACCCAGATGGCCAAGGATCCTTCCCTGCGGGCCCGCCCGGTCGGCCCGCGGGAGCTGCGCTCGGTCGTGGAGGCGCTCAACGCGCTGGCCGACGCGCAGGGCCGCGCACTGGCGGTGGAGTCCAGGATCCAGTCCTCGCTGCGGACCCTCGACACCGCCAAGGACGACTTCGTCTCCAACGTCTCCCACGAGCTGCGCACGCCGCTGACGACCATCAGCGGGTACCTCGAGGTCGTGGCCGAGGAGTTCGAGGGCGTGATGTCGCCACGCCACGAGCGGATCCTCGAGGCCAGCCGCCGCAACGTGGCCCGGCTCAAGACGCTGATCGACGACCTGCTGACCCTGTCCAAGGCCGAGACCCGGCACACCGACTTGGAGGCCGCCGACCTGGTGCCGCTGGTGCGCGACGCGGTGACCGACGTGCGCATCACCGCGGCGGGCCGGGGCATCACGGTGCGCCTGGACGCCCCGACCACTCCGGTGCTGGTGCTGGCGGACCGGGCGATGCTCGGGCGGGCGCTGCTGAACGTGCTCTCGAACGCCGTGAAGTTCAGCCTCGACGACACCACCGTGGAGGTCGAGGTCACCGTCGGTGCCGCCCATGCCGTCGTCCGCGTGCGTGACCACGGCATCGGCATCCCCGCCGCCGAGCTCGAGCGGCTCGGCACCCGGTTCTTCCGGGCCTCCAACGCGGTGACCAACGAGATCGCGGGCACCGGCCTGGGCATCCGGATCGTGCAGACCATCGTCGACCGGCACGCCGGCGAGCTCCGCATCGAGTCCGAGGAGGGTCGGGGGACCACCGTGGCGATGCGGTTCCCGCTGCTCGGGGACGCCGCGGCCGCGCTGCCGGTCGAGGTCGTGACCGGGGAGGCGGCCGAGGAGCCGGTGGAGCAGCCCGACCAGGATCCGGCCAGCCGGAATTAGGGCGCGGGCCCCGGCGTTGGGCATGATGTCCTGGCTCGATCCCGGTTCACGCCACCACCCAGGCAGGGCGACCCGGGGTCATCGACGAGAGGAAGACCCATGAAGAAGGACATCCACCCGGAGTACGTCGAGACCCAGGTCTCCTGCGCCTGCGGCGCCACGTTCACCACCCGCAGCACCGCGACCTCGGGCGTCATCAAGTCCGACGTCTGCTCGCAGTGCCACCCGTTCTACACCGGCAAGCAGAAGATCCTCGACACCGGCGGCCGCGTCGCCCGCTTCGAGGCCCGCTACGCCAAGGCTGCCAAGAAGTAGCCCCGTCCGAGCGCCGGTCCACCCCGCCACAGGCTGGGAGGGCCGGCGCTCGTGCTGTCCCCACCCGATCTCCACCCACCGCACCACCACCCGAGGAGCACCGCGTGTTCGAGGCCGTCGAGGGCATGCTCGTCGAGCACGGTGAGCTGGAGCAGCAGCTCGCCCAGCCCGAGACCCATGCCGACGCCCGGCTGGCCAAGCGCCTCAACCAGCGTTACGCCGCGCTCTCGGCCATCGTCGGCACCTGGCGGGAGTGGCGCACCCTCGGCGAGGACGTCGAGGCCGCGCGCGAGCTGGCCGCCGAGGACCCCGCCTTCGCCGAGGAGGCCGAGGCCCTGGCCGAGCGCCGCGCGACGACCGAGGAGCGCCTGCGCCGACTGCTGGTGCCGCGCGACCCGGCCGACGAGAAGGACGCGCTGCTGGAGGTGAAGTCAGGGGAGGGCGGTGAGGAGTCCGCGCTCTTCGCCGGCGACCTGCTGCGCATGTACACCCGGTACGCCGAGCAGCGCGGCTGGTCCGTCGAGGTGCTCGACGCCACCGAGTCCGACCTGGGCGGCTACAAGTCGGTGACCGTGGCGGTGAAGGCCAAGGGCACTCCCGCCCCCGGCGAGGCGCCGTACGCGCTGCTGAAGTTCGAGGGTGGCGTGCACCGGGTCCAGCGGGTCCCGGTGACGGAGTCCCAGGGGCGGGTCCACACCAGCGCCGCCGGCGTCCTGGTGCTCCCCGAGGCCGAGCAGGTCGACGTCAGCGTCGACGAGAACGACCTGCGCATCGACGTCTTCCGCTCCAGCGGCCCTGGTGGGCAGAGCGTCAACACCACCGACTCGGCGGTCCGGATCACCCACGTGCCCTCGGGGATCGTGGTGTCCTGCCAGAACGAGAAGTCCCAGCTGCAGAACAAGGAGCAGGCGATGCGCATCCTGCGCGCGCGCCTACTGGCCGTCGCGCAGGAGGAGGCCGAGGCCGCTGCCGGGGAGGCCCGCCGCAGCCAGGTCCGCACGGTCGACCGCTCCGAGCGGATCCGCACCTACAACTTCCCGGAGAACCGCATCTCCGACCACCGCACCGGCTACAAGTCCTACAACCTCGACCAGGTCCTCGACGGCGCCCTGGAGCCGGTGCTCGCCTCGTGCGTGGACGCCGACATGGCCGCGCGCCTGGCCGCGCTCGAGGACTGAGGTGGCCCCGCCCGTCGGACGCCGCGCGCTGCTCGCCGACGCCGCCGCACGCCTGGCCGCCGGGGGAGTGGCCAGCCCGGAGTCCGACGCCACGACCCTGCTGGCCCACGTCCTCGGCACCACCCGCGGCGGGCTCGCGCTGGTCGTCGACGTCACCGACGAGCACGCGGCGGCGTACGACGTCGTGGTGGCGCGCCGCGCCGCCCGCGAGCCCCTGCAGCACCTCACCGGCTCGGCGGGCTTCCGGCGCGTCGAGCTGGCCGTCGGACCGGGCGTGTTCGTGCCCCGGCCCGAGACCGAGCTGCTCGCCGGCTGGGCCGTCGAGCAGGCTGCGCCGCAGGACGCCCCTGTCGTCGTCGACCTGTGCACCGGCTCCGGCGCGATCGCCGCGGCGGTGGCCGACGAGGTGCCGCACGCCCGCGTGCACGCCGTCGAGCTGAGCCCCGAGGCGCACGCCTACGCCGAGCGCAACCTCGCCGGCACCGGCGTCGACCTGCGCCTGGGTGACGCCTTCGAGGCGTTCGACGACCTCCTCGGCACCGTCGACGTCCTGGTCTGCAACCCGCCCTACGTTCCGCTGGAGTCGTGGGAGTCGGTGGCGGTCGAGGCGCGCGACCACGACCCGCACCTGGCGCTCTTCTCCGGGCAGGACGGCCTGGACGCGATCCGCCTCCTGGCGGTGCGCGGCGCCGCGCTGCTGCGACCCGGGGGCGTCCTCGGGGTCGAGCACGCCGACGTCCAGGGCGAGAGCGTGCCGGCCGTGCTGGCAGCCACGGGTCGCTGGCACGAGGTGCGCGACCACGTGGACCTGGCCGGTCGCGCGCGGTTCACCACGGCCCGACTGGCACGATGACCCCCATGGAGCGCTACACGACCCAGGGCGAGGACGACCGGGAGAGCGCGGTCGAGGCCGCGGCCCTGGCCCTGCAGCGCGGTGGTCTCGCGGTGGTGCCGACCGACACCGTCTACGGGATCGCCGCGGACGCCTTCGACCCCGCCGCCGTCCGCGCGCTGCTGGCCGCCAAGGGCCGTGGTCGCGAGATGCCGCCGCCGGTGCTGGTCTCGGCCGCCACGACGCTCGACGCGCTGGCCGTGCGGGTGCCGGGCTACGCCCGCGCGCTCGTCGACGAGTTCTGGCCCGGCCCGCTGACGCTCGTCTGCCACCAGCAGACCTCCCTGCAGTGGGACCTGGGGGAGACCCGCGGCACCGTCGCCGTCCGGATGCCCGACCACGACCTCACGCGCGAGATCCTCGAGCGCACCGGCCCGCTGGCGGTCTCCTCGGCCAACAAGACCGGGATGCCCGCGGCCACCGACGCCGACCAGGCCGAGGAGATGCTCGGCGAGGACGTCGACGTGATCGTCGACGACGGCGAGTCGCCCGGGGGAGAGGCCTCCACGATCGTGGACGTGACCGGCTCCCAGGGCCGGGTGCTGCGCCTGGGCGCGCTGTCGCTGGAGCGGCTCAACGAGGTGCTCGAGCCCCTGGGTGCGACGCTGGTGCTCGAGGGCCAGGAGTCGGAGGCAGAGCCTGCGGGCGCGGGCGACGACCCCGACGACCCCGCCGGCCCCGACAGCACGAGTCCCGACGAGCAGGACCCGGGGCAGCGCGCCGACAGCGAGGCCTGAGGGCGTGCGCGAGTACGTCGTCGTCTTCCTGGTGGCCATGGCGGTCACCTACCTCCTCACCGTCATCGCGCGCGAGATCGCGCTGCGCACCGGTGCGGTCGCGCGCGTCCGCGACCGCGACGTGCACGACGAGCCGATCCCCTACCTCGGGGGGCTGGCGATGCTCGGCGGCCTGGTGTCGGCGTACCTCGTGGCCCGTGAGCTGCCCTTCCTCTCCACCGCCGGGGACGTGGTCTTCCGCGACGCCGGGGTGGTCATCGGTGCCGGAGCGCTGATCTGTGCCGTCGGGGTGCTCGACGACCTCTTCGAGCTCGACGCGCTGACCAAGCTCGGCGGCCAGCTGCTGGCCGCGGGCTTCCTCGTGGCCTTCGGCGTGCAGTTCTACTTCTTCACCGTCCCGGGCGGCGAGATCTTCTCCCTCGACCCGGCGCAGGCCGCCCTGCTCACCGGGTTCCTGGTGATCGCGACCATCAACGCGGTGAACTTCGTCGACGGGCTGGACGGGCTGGCCGCGGGCGTGGTCGGGATCGGCGCGGGCGCCTTCTTCCTGTTCTGCTACCAGCTGACGGCCATCAACAACACCTCGCGCGCGACCACGGCGGCGCTGCTCACCGTGGCGCTGGCGGGGGCCTGCGCGGGGTTCCTGCCGCACAACATCAACCCGGCCCGGCTCTTCATGGGCGACTCGGGGTCGATGCTCATCGGGCTCGTCCTCTCCGCAGGGGCCATCACGCTCACGGGGCAGTTCAACGAGGTCGACCTCTCGCAGGGGAGCGGTTCTGGCGGAGACGCCAGCCTGGTCCTGCTGCTGCCGATCCTGCTGCCGGTGGCGATCCTCGTGGTGCCGCTGCTGGACCTGGTCCTGGCGGTGGTGCGCCGGACGAGGGCCGGCCGTTCGCCGTTCGCCCCCGACAAGCAACACCTGCACCACCGGCTGCTGGAGATCGGTCACTCCCAGCGCCGCGCGGTCTTCATCATGTGGCTGTGGGCAGCCTTGGTCGCCTTCGGCACCGTGCTCGTGAGCCTCTACTCCGGCCCGGTCGTGGTGGCCTGCGTCGCGGTCGCCACGGTGGCGACGATCGCGCTCACCTTCCTGCTCCCACGGCTGCACCGGCCGGCCGTCTTGAACGATCCAGTTGCCGAGGCGCCCGAGCGCTTGTGATAGTTTTCACGAGCGTTACAGCCCTGCCCCTCCCAGCAGAGAACGGCCGCCGATGACCCCCGCGACGACCGCGTCCCCGCGCCGCCCGCACGCCGTGCTCCTGCACGGCGCCGTCGGTGCCGCCGCGCTGGTCCCCGGGCTCCTCGTCGCCGGCGCCGGCTGGTTGGCCTCGGGCAGCGACGCGGCCCTCGCGGCCGCCTTCGGCGCGCTGGCCGTGCTGGGCATCCTGCTCTTCGGCTCCACCGCCGTGGACCTGGTGGCCGGGCTGATGCCGGGTGCGTCGCTGGGCGTGGCCCTCATGACCTACGCGCTGCAGCTCGTGCTGCTCGTGGCCGTCCTGCTCGCCGCCTCCGAGGCCGAGCTCTTCGCGGACCTGGCCGAGCGCCGCTGGCTCTTCGGCGGCCTGCTCGCGGTGATGCTGGGCTGGATGGTCGGCCAGGTGGTCGCCGCGGTGCGCGTCCGGATCCCCGTCTACGAGCTGCCCCAGCAGGGCGCCGCAGCGGCCCCCACGACCCCCGCCGACCACTCGCCCGAGGCGGTGCGGCGATGAGTGCCACCGACTGCTATCGTCCGCTTCGCGATGGCTCCCGACGACTCTCGGTACGACACGAGCCAGCCGTCCCAGGATCCCTGGCGGGCCTTCAGCTACCTCGTGGCGGGCGTCCTGCTCTACGGCGTCCTCGGCTGGCTGGCCGACCGGTGGCTCGGGACCTCGTTCCTGGTGGCGGTCGGCATCCTTCTGGGTGCGGGCCTCGGGATGTACATGGTGTTCAAGACGTTCGGCGCCCCTCCGGCAGACTCCGGGGGAGAGCAGTGACGCAGACGACGAAGGAGACCCGGCGTTGATCGACCTCGCCACCGTCCTACTGCCGTTGGCCGACGGCGGCGGCTTCGAGCCGCCGGGCCCGTCCGTCTTCGAGTACCCGCCGCTGTTCGGCGGGGTCACGAAGTCGATGCTGCAGCTGGCGCTGTCCGTGGTCCTGATCGCGGGCGTGACCTACCTGATGGCGCGGCGTGCCGCGATCGTCCCCGGTCGCCTGCAGTACGCCGGCGAGATCGCCTACGGCGGCGTCCGCAACAGCATCGCCCGCGAGATCATCGGTACCGAGCACTACCTGAAGTTCGTGCCGTACCTCTTCGCGCTCTTCATGTTCGTGGCGGTGAACAACTACTTCGGCATCGTCCCGCTGATCCAGCTGCCGACGTTCTCCCGCTCCGGCTACGCCTACGGCCTGGCGATCCTGACCTGGCTGCTTTACAACGGCGCCGGCATCTGGAAGCACGGCCTCATCGGCTACCTCAAGCACACCTGCATCCCCAGTGGCGTCAAGGGCCCGGTGTTGCTGCTCATCGTGCCCCTGGAGTTCCTCTCCAACATCCTGGTCCGGCCGGTCACCCTGGCGCTGCGTCTGTTCGCCAACATGTTCGCCGGCCACCTGCTGCTGGTCCTCTTCGCCATCGGCGGCGAGTACCTCATCATCGAGTCGCCCTCGCTGGTCAACGTCTTCGGTGGCGTCCTGGCCTGGGTCATGTTCTTCGCGGTCTCGGTCCTCGAGCTCCTGGTGATGTTCTTGCAGGCCTACGTCTTCACGCTGCTGACGGCCATGTACGTCGGTGGCGCGCTCGCCGACGAGCACTGAGCCACCGGCTCCGTGCTCGGGGGCGACCCCGGTTCCCACAACTGAATAACCCGCGGTGCTGGACAACGCAGCACCGCACGACAGCAGTTCCGCCAAACGACGCCGCCGGCGTCAGACGAAAGGAAAAGCCGTGACTGGCTCCCTCAACATGCTCGGGTACGGCATCGCGACGATCGGCCCGGCGATCGCGGTGGGTCTCATCTTCGCCGCCTACATCAACGGCGTCGCCCGCCAGCCCGAGGCGCAGGGTCGCCTGCAGTCGATCGCGATCCTCGGCTTCGCGCTCGCCGAGGCGCTCGCGATCATCGGCATCGCGCTCGCGTTCGTCATCACCTGATCCGTCCGACGCTCCTTCCCACGTACTGAGGTGACTCATGGGTGATTCCATGCTGCGGGCGGCGGAACCCACCAACCCGCTGATCCCGCCGGTGATCGAGATCGTCCTCGGCGGGGCTTTCTTCCTGCTCCTGGTCGTCCTGATCTACAAGTTCGTCGCGCCCCGCTTCGAGCAGGCGTTCACCGAGCGGACTGCGGCCATCGAGGGCGGGATCGCCCAGGCGGAGACCAAGCAGGCCGAGGCCGACGCCAAGCTCGCCGAGCTCGAGCAGCGGCTCTCCGAGGCCCGGCACGAGGCCGCGCGCATCCGCGAGGAGGCCCGCGAGCAGGGTGCTGCGATCGTCGCGGAGATGCGCCAGCAAGCCCAGACCGAGGCGGCTCGCATCGTCGACCACGGCAAGACCCAGATCGAGGCGGAGCGCCAGCAGGCCGTCGCCTCGCTGCGGGCCGAGGTCGGCGCCCTCGCGACCGGCCTGGCCGGTCGCATCGTGGGCGAGAGCCTGGAGGACGAGGCCCGCCAGAGCCGCGTCGTCGAGCGCTTCCTCGCCGACCTCGAGGCCGGGACCCCGGGGGTCAACTGAGATGACCTCGGACTTCCGCGGAGCCTCGGCCGACGCCGTCGCCTCGCTCACCGGCGAGCTGGAGGCCTCGGTCTCCGGCTCGCCGGAGACCGCCACCCGGGTGGCCTCCGACCTGTTCTCGGTGGCCTCGACGCTGCGCACCGAGGGTGCGCTGCGCCGCTTCGCCACCGACGGGTCGATCCCGACCGAGGCCAAGACCGGCCTCGTGGGAGAGGTCCTCGGCGCCAAGGTCTCCGAGACCAGCCTCGCGCTGCTGCGCTCGGCGGTCTCGCGGCGGTGGACGGTCGCCAGCGACCTGGCCCACGCGCTCGAGCACCTCAGCGTGGTCGCGACCGTGCGCTCGGTCCAGGGCGACGCCGACCGGCTGGCCGACGAGCTCTTCGCCTTCGGCCAGACCGTCAAGGCCGAGCCGTCGCTGCGCGACGCGCTCTCCGACCCTGCGCGCACCATCGCCGACAAGGCCCGCCTCGTCGAGGACCTCCTCGGCGGCAAGGCCCTCCCGGCCACCGTCGTGCTGGCTACGCAGGCCCTGCACGGCACCTACCGCACCGTGGGCGCGGCCCTGGTCGAGTACCAGAAGGTCGCTGCTGCGGTGGCCGGCGAGAACGTCGCCACCGTGCGCGTCGCCCGGCCGCTCAGCGAGACCGAGGAGCGGCGCCTCGCCGACCTGCTGACCCGTCAGTACGGCCGGCCGGTCCACCTCAACACCGTGGTCGACCCCGAGGTACTCGGTGGTGTCCGCGTCGAGATCGGTGACGACGTGATCGACGGGACGGTCTCGAGCCGGCTCGACGACGCGCGTCGTCTGCTCGCCGGCTGACCCCGGCCCCACCCCCTACTCCGCCCACAGGCACCGAGCACAAGAGAGAAGGCACCAGAATGACGGAGCTCTCCATCCGTCCGGACGAGATCCGCGACGCGCTGCAGAAGTACGTCGCCGACTACCAGCCCGACGCGGCGAGCCGCGAGGAGGTCGGCACCGTCGCCCAGGCGGCCGACGGCATCGCGCGCGTCAGCGGGCTGCCCTCGGCGATGGCCAACGAGCTGCTGGAGTTCGAGGACGGCACGCTGGGCATCGCCCTGAACCTCGACACCCGCGAGATCGGTGTCGTCGTCCTCGGTGACTTCGACAAGATCGAGGAGGGCCAGACGGTCCGCCGTACCGGCGAGATCCTCTCGGTGCCCGTGGGCGACGGCTTCATGGGCCGCGTCGTGGACCCGCTCGGCAAGCCGATCGACGGTCTCGGCGAGATCGTCTCCGACAGCCGCCGCGCGCTGGAGCTCCAGGCCCCCAACGTGGTGCAGCGCAAGTCGGTGCACGAGCCCCTGGCCACCGGCATCAAGGCCATCGACTCGATGACCCCGATCGGCCGCGGCCAGCGCCAGCTGATCATCGGCGACCGCGCGACCGGCAAGACCACGATCGCGATCGACACGATCATCAACCAGCGCCAGAACTGGGAGTCGGGCGACCCGACCAAGCAGGTGCGCTGCATCTACGTCGCGATCGGCCAGAAGGGCTCGACCATCGCCTCGGTGCGCGGTGCCCTCGAGGAGGCCGGCGCCCTGGAGTACACCACCATCGTGGCGGCCCCCGCCTCGGACTCCGCGGGCTTCAAGTACCTCGCCCCCTACACCGGCTCGGCCATCGGCCAGCACTGGATGTACGACGGCAAGCACGTCCTGATCGTCTTCGACGACCTGACCAAGCAGGCCGAGGCCTACCGCGCCGTGTCGCTGCTGCTGCGCCGCCCGCCGGGCCGCGAGGCCTACCCGGGTGACGTCTTCTACCTGCACAGCCGTCTCCTCGAGCGCTGCGCGAAGCTCTCCGACGACCTGGGCGCCGGCTCGATGACCGGTCTGCCGATCATCGAGACGAAGGCCAACGACGTCTCGGCGTTCATCCCGACCAACGTCATCTCGATCACCGACGGCCAGATCTTCCTGCAGTCGGACCTCTTCGCCTCCAACCAGCGCCCCGCCATCGACGTGGGTGTCTCGGTCTCGCGCGTGGGTGGTGCGGCCATGACCAAGGCGATGAAGGCCGTCACCGGCTCGCTCAAGGTCGACCTGGCGCAGTTCCGCGCGATGGAGGCGTTCGCGATGTTCGCCTCCGACCTCGACGCGGCCTCGCGCCAGCAGCTGGACCGCGGTCAGCGCCTGATGGCGCTGCTCAAGCAGCCGGCGTACTCGCCCTACGCCCTGGAGGAGATGACCGTCTCCCTGTGGCTGGGCACCACCGGTCGCCTCGACAAGGTCCCGGTCGGTGACGTGCTGCGCTTCGAGCAGGAGTTCATCGACTACGTCAAGCGCAGCCACGGGGGCATCCTCGACGCGATCCGCGAGACGACGAAGTTCGAGGACGAGGACGGCCTGGCGGCTGCCTACGACTCCTTCATCACCCAGTTCGAGACCTCCGACGGTGGCTCGATCAAGGTCGGCCACGAAGAGGCCGAGGCGATGGAGGACGACGAGCTGGGCCAGGAGCAGATCGTCAAGCAGAAGCGGGGCTGACCCGATGGCCGTATCGCTGCGTGAGTACCGCGCGCGGATCAAGTCGACGGAGTCGATGAAGAAGATCACGCGCGCCATGGAGCTCATTGCTGCGTCCCGCATCATCAAGGCGCAGCAGCGGGCCCAGGCCGCGGCGCCGTACGCCCGAGAGCTGACGCGTGCGGTGTCGGCGGTGGCGACGTTCTCCAACGTCGACCACCCGCTGACCAAGGAGGAGGAGGACCCGAAGCGGGCCGCCGTCCTCATCGTCACCAGTGACCGTGGACTGGCCGGTGCCTACTCCAGCTCGGTCCTCAAGGAGGCAGAGCGACTCGTCGAGCGCCTCCGCGAGGAGGGCAAGGAGATCGACACCTACATCTGCGGCCGCAAGGGCGAGGCGTACTACAAGTTCCGCCAGCGCCCGATCGTGCAGGCCTGGACGGGCTTCTCCGACCAGCCGTCGTACGACGTGGCGGCCGAGGTCGGGTCGACGCTGATCGAGTCCTTCCTCAAGGAGCAGGGCGAGGAGGGTGACGTGGACGAGGTCCACGTCGTCTACACCCGCTTCGTCTCGATGCTGACCCAGGAGCCGACGGCCGTGCGGCTGCTGCCCCTGGAGGTCGTGGAGGGCACCGAGGCGCCGGACGAGTCCGAGCTCCTCCCGCTCTACGAGTTCGAGCCCTCCGCCGAGGAGGTGCTGGACGGGCTGCTCCCGCAGTACGTCCAGTCCCGGATCTTCTTCTCCCTCCTGCAGGCGGCGGCCTCCGAGCTCGCCGCGCGGCAGAAGGCGATGAAGTCCGCGACGGACAACGCCGAAGAGCTGATCAAGAAGTACACCCGCATCGCCAACCAGGCCCGTCAGGCCGGCATCACCCAGGAAATCAGCGAGATCGTCGGTGGCGTCAACGCGCTGGCCGATGCCAACGCAGGCGCCGAGTAACGAAAGTAGTGACATGACTGCCACCCTTGAAGAGACCACCCAGGCCGGCGGTGCCAGCGTCGGTCGCATCGCGCGCGTCATCGGCCCGGTCGTCGACGTGGAGTTCCCCGTCGACGCGATGCCGGAGATGTACAACAAGCTCACCGCCGAGATCACGCTCGAGGGTGAGACCACCACGATCGCCCTCGAGGTCGCCCAGCACATCGGCGACGGCATGGTCCGTGCGATCTCCCTGAAGCCGACCGATGGCCTGGTCCGCGGCGGCCAGGTGGTCGACACCGGCGAGCCGATCACGGTCCCCGTCGGCGACCAGACCCTGGGCAAGGTCTTCAACACCACCGGCGAGGTGCTCAACATGCCGGCGGGGGAGACCTTCGTCGCGCAGGAGCGGTGGGGCATCCACCGCAAGGCGCCCGCCTTCGACCAGCTGGAGTCGAAGACCCAGATGTTCGAGACCGGCATCAAGGTCATCGACCTGCTGACCCCCTACGTGCAGGGCGGCAAGATCGGCCTGTTCGGTGGCGCCGGCGTGGGCAAGACGGTGCTCATCCAGGAGATGATCGCCCGTGTGGCTCGCAACCACGGTGGTGTGTCGGTGTTCGCCGGTGTCGGCGAGCGCACCCGTGAGGGCAACGACCTCATGGTGGAGATGGAGGAGGCCGGCGTCCTCGGCCAGACCGCCCTGGTCTTCGGCCAGATGGACGAGCCGCCGGGCACCCGCCTGCGCGTCGCGCTGTCGGCGCTGACGATGGCGGAGTACTTCCGCGACGTCCAGAACCAGGACGTGCTGCTCTTCATCGACAACATCTTCCGCTTCACCCAGGCCGGCTCCGAGGTCTCGACCCTGCTGGGTCGCATGCCCTCGGCCGTGGGCTACCAGCCCAACCTCGCCGACGAGATGGGTGTGCTCCAGGAGCGCATCACCTCCACGCGCGGTCACTCGATCACCTCGATGCAGGCGATCTACGTGCCGGCCGACGACTACACCGACCCGGCGCCGGCGACGACGTTCGCCCACCTGGACGCGACCACCGAGCTGTCCCGCGAGATCGCCTCGCTGGGCATCTACCCCGCGGTGGACCCGCTGACATCGACCTCGCGCATCCTCGACCCGCAGTACATCGGTCGGGAGCACTACGACTGCGCGATCCGGGTGAAGCAGATCCTGCAGCGCAACAAGGAGCTGCAGGACATCATCGCGATCCTGGGTGTCGACGAGCTGTCCGAGGAGGACAAGATCATCGTCAGCCGGGCGCGCCGCATCCAGCGCTTCCTGTCGCAGAACACCTACGTGGCCAAGCAGTTCACCGGCATCGAGGGCTCCACCGTCCCCGTCGCCGACACCATCGAGGCGTTCAACAAGATCGCTGATGGCGAGTACGACCACGTGGCCGAGCAGGCCTTCTTCATGTGCGGCGGTCTGGACGACGTCGAGAAGAAGTGGGCCGAGATCCAGAAGAACCTCTGATGACGAGCGAGGGAGCCACCGGCCTGCAGGTCGCGCTGGTCGCCGCCGACCGGACCGTGTGGTCGGGCGAGGCGTCGATGGTCATCGCTCGCACGGTCGAGGGCGACATGGGTGTGCTGCAGGGCCACGCGCCCATGCTCGCCCTGCTCACGGACGCGGCGATCGAGATCAACGCTCCCGAGGGCGTCGTGCACGCGGCCGTCGACGGCGGGTTCATCTCCGTCGCCGACGACCGGGTCTCGATCCTCACCGAGCACGCGCTGCTGGCCGAGGAGATCAAGGTCGACGAGGCGCGCGCGGAGCTGGAGGCGGCCCAGGGGCTGCCCACCGGCGACGAGCGCGAGATGCGGATCCGCCGTGCCGAGGCGCGCATCCGCGCTGCCGAGAAGGCCAGCTGAGCGCGCGCCTGCCCCGCAGGTCCTGACCCACCCACCGTCCCGCTAGGGTGACCCCCAGCCGGGACGGTGGGTGGTGTCGTTTCCCGGACTCGTCGGCGTGAGGGGGATGCGGTGCCGCTGTGGCAGTGGCTGCTCGACATCGCCGGCGGGCTGCTGGTGCTGGTGCTCCTCTACGGGCTCGGGCTGGTCGTCCGCCGACGCGTCATCGCGCGCTCCGGAGGCACCTTCGAGCTGTCCCACCGCGTGCGCACCGCGCACCCGGGCCGAGGCTGGCTGCTGGGGGTGGGCCGCTACTCCGACGAGCGTCTGGAGTGGTTCCGGATCTTCTCGCTCTCGCCACGGCCCAAGCGCACCTGGGTGCGCGACGAGCTCACCTACGTCGGTCGCCGCGACCCCGAGGGACCCGAGCAGGTCTCGCTCTTCCCCGACCACGTGGTGATCTCCTGCCGGGCCGCCGACGGCGACATCGAGCTGGCGATGAGCCCCGCCACGCTCACGGGCTTCCAGGCCTGGTTGGAGGCGCGTCCGCCGGGCGCGGAGATGCCCGGGTCGCGGGGGATCCGGCCCTGAAGCCGGCTCCTCCTCGTCGTTATTTGACCGGTAAACAAACCAGGCGCACCATGGTCGGGTGAGTGCCACGACCGACGTACGCCGCCACCCCCTCGCGCCCGGGCTGCTCGCCGCCCGCAACGCCGTCGCGGCTTCCTTCGTGCTCAACGGGCTGGTGTTCGCCTCCCTGGTCTCGCGGCTGCCCGACCTGCGCGAGGGGCTCTCGCTCTCGAACGGCTCGCTCGGCATGCTGCTGCTGGCCATCGCCGGCGGCTCGCTCGTCGCGCTGCCCAGCACCGGGCGCGTCATCGAGCGGATCGGCGCGACCCGCACCGTGCGCGGCGGTGTCCTGGCGGACACCGTGGGCCTGTCCGTGGCCGCCCTGGGCGCGGTGACGGGCCAGCTGCCCCTGGCCGCCGTCGGGCTCTTCGTGCACGGCATCGGCATCGGCGTCTGGGACGTGGCGATGAACGTCGAGGCGGCCGAGGTCGAACGCCGGATGGCGCGCACCGTGATGCCGCGCTTCCACGCCGCCTGGAGCGCGGGCTCCTTCCTGGGGGCCGGCATCGGGATCCTGGTCGTGGCCCTGAACGTGCCGATGCTCCTGCACCTCGTGGGCGCGGCCGTCGTCATCGGTGTCGTCGCCTGGACCACCTCGGCCCGCTTCCTGCCTGCCGAGCCGGCCGCCGTGGCCGGCGAGGGCGGAGCCGTGCGCCGCGGACCCTCGCCGTGGCGCGAGCCGCGCACGCTGGCCATCGGCCTGATGGTGCTGTGCTTCGCCATGGTCGAGGGCACCGCCAACGACTGGCTCACCCTCGGCCTGATCGACGGCTACGGCGTGGAGCACTGGGTCGGGGTCGCCGGGTTCGCCCTCTTCGTCGTCGCGATGACCGCCGGGCGTCTCTACGGCCCGGTGCTGCTGGACCGCTACGGTCGGCCGGCGACGCTGTGGGGGAGTGCTGCCCTGGCCGCGCTCGGCGCGGTCCTCACCGTGCTGGGTGGTGCGTTGCCGGGCCCCGCGCTGCCGTTCGTCGTGCTGGGGGTCCTGCTCTGGGGCCTGGGTGCGGCCCTCGGCTTCCCCGTGGGCATGAGCGCGGCCGCCGACGAGGGCGAGCGGGCCGCGGCGCGGGTCTCGGTCGTCTCGACGGTCGGGTACGGCGCGTTCCTCGCCGGCCCGCCGCTGCTGGGCCACCTGGGCGACCGGATCGGCACGCTCGAGGTGCTGCTGGCGGTCACCGCGCTCATGCTGCCCGCGGCGCTGAGCGTGCTCGCGACGAGGAAGCCGGCCTAGCCCCTCAGGCCTGCCGCTCGCCCCCGGGCACCCACAGCACGTCGCCCTGGGCGCGGTTGGCGTGCCGGGCGAGGATGAAGACCAGGTCCGAGAGCCGGTTCAGGTAGGTGATCGCCACCTTGTTCATCGTGTCGTGGTGCTGCTCGTAGGCCGCCCAGGCCGACCGCTCGGCACGGCGTACGACGGTGCGCGCCACGTGGAGGTGTGCGGCACCCGGCGTACCTCCGGACAGGATGAAGGAGCGCAGCGGCTCGAGGTGCTCGTTGTACTCGTCGCACCAGGCCTCGAGCCGGTCGACGTAGTCCTGCTCGATGCGCAGGGGCGGGTACTCGGGATTCGCGACCACCGGGGTGCAGAAGTCCGCGCCGACGTCGAAGAGGTCGTTCTGCACGTGGGTCAGCACCCGCACGACGTCCTCGTCGAGCCCGCCGGTGGCGACCGCCAGGCCGATCGTGGCGTTGGCCTCGTCGACGTCGGCGTAGGCGTGCAGTCGCAGGTCGTTCTTGGTGGTGACGCTCATGTCGCCGAGCCGGGTCTCGCCGGCGTCGCCGGTGCGGGTGTAGATGCGCGTCAGGTTCACCATGCCCGAGAGCGTAGCCACGCGGGTGGGACCCCCGCGGGCTAGGTTCGAGCGATGGCACGCAGCACCGGCACCACCAGCAGCACCGTCCTCCGCGACCGGGCCCCGGCGGCCCCGTCCGGTCGCCGCGTCCCGCACCCGGCGGTGGTCGCCGCACCGGCGCTCGTCCTGGCCGTGGCCGGGCTCTTCCACCCGCACTCGCTGACCTACGACTCCTCGTGGCGGTGGTTCACGCTGCACGTGGCGGGCCTGGTCGTCTTCCCGCTGGTCGGCTGGGCCCTGGCGACCCTCGTGGCCGGACGGGGCGACCCGCTGGCCTGGGTGGTGCGCCTGGGGGCCTACACCTACGCGACCTTCTACACCGCGCTCGACGTCGTGAGCGGGCTCGCCGCCGGCTGGGTCACCCACCAGCTCGGACCGGGCGTGCCGCGGCCTGAGGCGGTCAGCCAGCTCTTCCGGATCGGTACGCCGCTGGGCCGGGTCGGGGAGTGGGCGCTCATCGTCGTGGTGCTGGCCCTGGTCGTGGAGCGGCTCGTCCGGCACCGCGGCGACGTCCCCACCTGGGTCGTCGGGACCGTGACCTTGCTGCCCGGGGCCTGGCTGGTCCACGTCGGCCACATCTTCGCCCCGGAGGGCGTGGCTGGCATGGGGCTGATCGGTGTCGGGACGGCCTTCTGGGCGTGGCGGCTGCGTCGCTCGGAGCGGGCCCCGCTCGGTGGTTGATCCGTCCACCACCGACACGCAAGCAGAAAGTCGGGTCCGAGGTGCAACCGAAAAGGGCTGGCGGGCGTCACTGTGGGTAAAGGAACCTGGGGGCGCACGTCTCGGGAGGCAGCGGATGGACATCACGACCGACGGACCCACGCTCGTGCTGAGCGGTGACTTCGACGCGCGCAGCACCATGGAGGTGCGCTCCGCGCTCTACGACCGGCTCGCCGAGCACGAGCACGTCGTGGCCGACCTGACCGAGGTGGCGACCATCGACCTCACGGCGCTGCGGGTGCTGGCGATGGCCTCGCGCGAGGCCGCCCGGGAGGGCCAGCACCTCACGCTGCGGGGGTGCGGCCCGGCGGTGATCCGGATGCTGCACCTCTCGCACCTGATCCGCGTGGTGGACGTGGAGCGCTCGGCCGCGACCGCCTGACGCCCCTCGCGGCGCGTCCGCGCGGGGTCGGTGAAGCCTCCCGACGCGTGGCGATGGCCACATGGACGGAGGTTACCGACGCGTACATCTCGTTCTACCCTTCGATCCATGACTGCGCCCACCGAGCGGCCCGCCGACAGCCAGGCCCCCGCACGTCCCGCGAAGGACCGTCCCTGGGTCATGCGGACCTACGCCGGGCACTCCACGGCGACGGCGTCCAACCAGCTCTACCGGACCAACCTCGCCAAGGGGCAGACCGGTCTCTCGGTCGCCTTCGACCTGCCGACCCAGACCGGCTACGACCCGGACTCGGTGATGGCGCGCGGCGAGGTCGGCAAGGTCGGCGTCCCGGTCATGCACCTCGGCGAGATGCGCAAGCTCTTCGACGGCATCCCGCTCACGGAGATGAACACCTCCATGACGATCAACGCGGTCGCCATGTGGATGCTCGCGATGTACCAGGTCGCGGCCGAGGAGCAGAACCCCGAGCTGTCGCCGGAGGAGGTCGCCGCCCAGCTGGCCGGCACCACCCAGAACGACATCATCAAGGAGTACCTCTCCCGCGGGACCTACGCGTTCCCGCCCGAGGCCTCGATGCGGCTGATCGCCGACATGATCGCCTACACGGTCCACCAGATCCCGAAGTG
>CAEZYQ010000012.1_pt1 | contig 122797 bp, 110 predicted proteins | sample 7265561 | NCBI WGS metagenome assembly CAEZYQ01 (sample SAMEA6813939, study PRJEB35770) | uncultured Nocardioides sp. | biome: Freshwater; feature: Freshwater reservoir; material: water | place: Czech Republic | collected 2017-04-14 | depth 30m m | reverse complement strand
GATCCGTAAGTTCTTGGCTGGCCCGGGAGGGTCGGGTGTGGCTGAGCCTTGATCGCCTTGCTGGTGGCTCCGGTGGATTGGCCGCCCGGCTTCTCCTGGGGCGCCTTGGCTGCTGATTGAGATGCGCGTTCTGGTCGCTGTTTACGGATCCGCCAGCGAGGAGCTCTTCGGGCCGACGATGGAGTCGAACGGTTCGAGGGGAGCGATGGGAATGAAGCCAGTCCCGCAAGGCTGGGCAGGAGTCGACGTCGGCAAGGGTCACCACTGGGTGTGCCTGATCGCCGAGGATGGGACGACCCTGTGGTCAAACAAGGTCATCAACGATGAGACCACGATTCTGGAGGCGATCGGCGAGGTCTGTTCTCGCGCCGAGCAGGTGACCTGGGCAGTGGACGTGACCGGCACGATGTCCGGGCTGCTGCTGGCGCTGCTCGCGGCGCATGACGAGACGGTCAAGTACGTACCCGGCCGGGTCGCGAACAAGATGGCCGACACCTACCGCGGTGAGGCCAAGACCGATGCCCGTGACGCCTACGTCATCGCCGAGACCGTTCGCCAACGCGGCGATCTGACCGAGGTCGAGGTTGCCGCGACGCTGGTGACCGAGCTGCGGCTGCTGGTCACCCACCGCACCGATCTGGTCGCTGACCGGGTCCGGCTGATCAACCGGCTCCGCGACGTGCTCAGCGGCTACTTCCCCGCACTGGAGCGGGCTTTCGACTACGCCCACAGTCGCGGCGCGCTGGTCCTGCTGACCGGCTACCAGACCCCGGCCGCGATCCGTCGGATCGGCCAGTCCCGGCTGCAGGGCTGGCTGGTCAAGCGGAAGGTCCGCAGCGCCGACCAGGTCGCGGCTGCTGCGCTGGATGCGGCCGGGGCCCAGCACACGGTCGTTCCGGGGCAGGACGTGGCCGCCACCATCGTGGCAGATCTGGCCGCTCAGCTGCTGGCGATCGACGACCGGATCAAGGACCTCGATCAACGCGTGACGACCACCTTCCGCGCCCATCCTCAGGCCGCGATCATCGAGTCCCTGCCCGGCATGGGTCCGATCTTGGGAGCCGAGCTCATCGCCGCAGCCGGTGACCTCAACGGCTATGCCAACGCCGGCCGGCTCGCGTCGGCCGCTGGCTTGGTACCGGTCCCGAAGGACTCGGGTCGACGGACCGGGAACCTGCACCGCCCGGTGCGCTACTCCCGCAAGCTGCGCCGCGTGTTCTACCTGTCCGCGCAATCGGCGATGATGCGCGAGGGACCCAACCGCGACTACTACCTGAAGAAGCGCAGTGAGGGCCACAAACACGTCCAAGCACTCATCTGTCTGGCGCGTCGCCGCGTCGACGTCCTATGGGCGCTGCTTCGTGAAGACCGACCCTTCGAGGTCGCCCCGCCAGCGCGGAAGGAACTGCCTGCAACGGCTTGACAAAGTCATTGAGAATCCACCGATCCTCGCCTGCTACGCGACGCCATCTGGGCGCGCTGGCTGCGTTGCCGACGCTCGACGGGCATCCAGCAGGCCTTCGCCTCGGACGCCTTGCCAGCACACCCATCTGGTGCCGCTCGCGACGGCGATCATCGGTGGATCTGGGCTCAGCCCGCGCGGTCCTGGCGGTCGGAGCTCTCCGCGCCCTCGGCGCGGTCGGCCGTACGCCGGATGCCGGCCGCGAAGGTGTCGAACAGCGCCGAGGGCAGGTCGTGACCCATGCCGTCGATCAGGAGCAGCTCGGCGTCGGGGACGGCCGCCGCGGTGGCGCGACCGCCGGAGACGTGCACCATCTTGTCGGCGGTGCCGTGCACGACCAGGGTCGGCACCCGCAGGCTGCGCAGCCGAGGACCGCGGTCGGGCTGGGTCAGGATGGCCATCACCTGGCGCATCGTGCCGTCCTGGCTGACCCCGTGCTCGTAGGTCTCCTCGGCCCGCGCGCGCATCTCGGCCTCGTCCATCGGGTAGCCCGGGGAGCCGATCGCCGACCACAGCCGCACGCTGCGCTCGACGTACGCCGCCTTGTCGGCGCGGCTGCCCGACAGCATGGGCAGGAGCAGGGAGGGGTGCTGCCAGCCGACGGTCCGGCGGCCGGTGCTGGACATGATGCTGGTCAGCGAGCGCACCCGGTGCGGAGCGGCGAGCGCCATCGTCTGCGCGATCATCCCGCCCATCGACACTCCCGCGACGTGCGCGGAGTCGAGGCCGAGGTGGTCGAGCAGGCCCAGGCCGTCGGCGGCCATGTCCTCCAGGGAGTAGGGCGCACGGGCGGGGAGGCCGGTAAAGGCACGCACGAGCGCGCCCTGGCCGACCCGGCCGCGCAGCCGCGAGGAGCGCCCGGCGTCGCGGTTGTCGAAGCGCACCACGTGGAACCCGTCGGCGGCGAGCATCCGGCACAGCTCCTCGTCCCACCAGGTCAGCGGCCCGCCGAGCCCCATGACGAGCAGCAGCGGGTCGCCATCGGGGTCGCCGAAGGTCTGGTAGCACAGCTCCACGCCCGTGCTGACGGGCGCGCGGAGGAGGTCGGACACCGGAAGGGCCATGCCGCTAGTAGACCGTAAGAGCCATCTTTGGCACCACGTTGGTCCGTTTCGGCGTGGTTCACCTCACAGGGGGTGGTTGGACGCCATAGCGTTGAAACATGAAGAAGAACCCGGTGGCCTCCTTCCTGCTGCCCGACGACTTCCGTCGGCCGCCGCTGGTCCGGATGCTCCACGAGGGCCGGCTGGTGGGAGAGGCCTCCCGCCACGCCGTGCGCGGCGTCACCGACCGTCGCACTCGCACGCCGTACGCCGGCAGCCACCCCGTCCGTGACGCCGACCCGGTCCTGCTGGTCCCCGGCTTCATGGCCGGCGACTACACGCTGGCCGCTCTGGGCCGCACCCTGCGCCGCGAGGGGTTCCGCACCTACCGCGCCGGGATCATGCTGGCCAACAAGTCCTGCACCCTCGACACCGCCGAGATGCTCGAGGCCCGGCTGGAGGCGATCGTGGCCCGCCGCGAGCAGCGCGTCCAGATCGTCGGCCACAGCCTCGGCGGCATGCTCGCCCGCGGCCTGGCCGCCCGCCGCCCCGACCTGGTCAGCGGCATCGTCACCATGGGCAGCCCGGTGCTGGCTCCCGGCGCCCACCACCGCGCACTGGGCGTGCTCGTGCTCGGCCTGGTCGGCCTGTCCAAGGTCGGCGTCGGCGGGGTCATGACCGAGACCTGCGTCGGTGGCGACTGCGCGCTGCAGTCCTTCGAGGAGGCCAAGCTCGAGCTGCCGGAGGGGATCGGCTACACCGCGATCTACTCCCGCAACGACGGGATCATCGACTGGCGCGCCTGCCTGGACCCGGCCGCCGAGCACGTCGAGGTCCGCGCCTCGCACGTCGGCATGGCCGTGGACCCGCGGGTCTCCGACCAGGTGCTCAGCGCCCTCGCCGCCCACCGGGCCCGGGCGCAGGCCCAGGCCGGGCTGCGGATCGCCTCCGCCTGAGCGGGCGCGAGATTCATCGGCCGGCCGATAGACCTTGCAGTCGGCCGATGACGCTTCGTCGGTCCAGGGCAAGGTTCGTCGGCCGGCCGATGAACCTTCGCCTCCAGCGTCAGCGGTCGAAGTCGACGGCGGAGTACGCGCGGAGCTTCGAGAGCTGGTGCTCGGAGCGGATGGTGCGGATCGTGCCGCTGCGCGAGCGCATGACCAGCGACTCGGTGGTCACCGAGCTGGAGGAGTAGCGCACGCCCTCGAGCAGCTCGCCGTCGGTGATGCCGGTGGCGACGAAGAAGCAGTCGTCGCCGGTGACGAGGGTGTCGGTGTCGAGCACGGCGTCCAGGTCGAGGCCTGCGTCGATGGCGCGCTGGCGCTCGGCGTCGTCGGTGGGCCAGAGCCGGCCCTGGATGACGCCGCCCATGCACTTCATCGCGCAGGCGGTGATGATCCCCTCCGGGGTGCCGCCGATGCCGAGCAGCAGGTCGACGCCGGTGTCGGGGCGGGCGGCCATGATTGCGCCGGCCACGTCGCCGTCGGAGATGAACTTGATCATCGCGCCGGTCGCGCGGATCTCCTCGGCCAGCTTCTCGTGGCGCGGCCGGTCGAGCAGGACGACCTTGACGTCCTCCGGGCGCTTGCCCTTGGCCTTGGCGACGGCCTCGATGTTCTCGGCGACCGAGGCGCGGATGTCCACGACGTCGGCGGCCTCGGGGCCGGTGACGAGCTTCTCCATGTAGAAGACCGCGGACGGGTCGTACATCGAGCCGCGCGGGGAGACCGCCAGCACCGAGACGGCGTTGGTCATGCCCTTGGCCGTCAACGTGGTGCCGTCGATCGGGTCGACCGCGACGTCGCACTCGGGGCCGGTGCCGTCGCCGACCTCCTCGCCGTTGAACAGCATCGGCGCGTTGTCCTTCTCGCCCTCGCCGATGACGACCGTGCCGCGCATGCCGATGGTGGAGATGAGGACCCGCATCGCGTTGACGGCGACGCCGTCGGCGCCGTTCTTGTCGCCTCGTCCGACCCAGCGGCCGGCGGCCATGGCGGCGGCCTCGGTGACGCGCACCAGCTCCAGTGCGAGGTTCCGGTCGGGGGACTGCGGGGCGACCTGGAGGCCGACGGGCTCGCTCATGGGCGCATGGTAGCGGTCGCGACACCCCGTCCGACCCGCGCTGGAGCGCGGTCGAGACCGTTCCCGCGGCACCCGGCAGGGTGGGAACGGCAACCGTTCACCTGTGAGGATGAGGGCGTGAGCCAGACGAGCCCTCCCGCCGGTCAGCCCGACGGTCCGTCCGCCGGCCAGACCAGCGGCCAGCCCAGTGGCCAGACCAGCGGCCAGCCCGGTGGCCAGGCGATCGGCATCCCCGCCGGCCGCCCGGGTCGCTACAACCGCTCCTTCGGCGGCCTGGTCGGCGCGATGATCGTGATGGTGGTCGTGGTCGTGCTGACCTGGCTGGCCCTCGGCCTGTTCCGCGACGAGGCCGAGTTCGAGCCGCTGCCCATCGACTACGAGTCCTCCGTGCAGGCGCTGGTCGACAACGACGCCGCGATCGCCTACCCCGAGCAGCTGCCGCCGGGGTGGCGGGTCAACAACCTCGCCTACTCACCCGACGGCCCGGTCTTCACCCTCGCCCTGCTCACCGACGGCGACGACTTCGCCGGGGTGTACCACGGGCCCGAGGAGGCCGAGGACCTCGAGGAGGTGCTCGACCGGCTGGTCGACGAGAACGCCCGCGAGGGTGACCCGGTCGAGCTGACCGACGGCGAGGGAGCCACCAGCACCTGGCAGGTGTGGACCGACGAGGGCGGCGACACGGCGTACGTGCGGGTGGAAGAGCAGCAGGGCGAGCCGGTCCTGACGATGGTCTACGGCTCGGCGCCCGCGGAGGACCTGCGCACCGTCGTGGGTTCCCTGCTCACCGCCGGCTGAGCCCCGGCCGCCGCCGCCGCGCTCAGGACTCCTCGGCGGACAGCACCTCGTCGAGCCGGGCCCGCGCCCCGTCGAGCCAGCGCTGGCAGACCCGGGCGAGCTCCTCGCCGCGCTCCCAGAGCGCGAGGGACTCCTCCAGCGTCGTGCCGCCCGCCTCGAGACGACGTACGACGTCGACGAGCTCCTCCCGGGCCTCCTCGTAGGAGGTGCTCTCCGCCGAAGCGTCAGCCTGCTTGCTCATCGTGCTCCTCGGGTTCGCTCGGGTCGGTGGGGAGATCAGGGTCCGGCTCGGTGCGCGCGGTGGTGGCGTGCACCCGGCCGCCGGCGACCCGCACGCTGACCGGGTCGCCCGGGGCGAGCCCGGTGACGGAGGTCAGCACGTGCCCGTCGGCGTCCTGGAGCACGGCGTACCCCCGGCGCAGAGTCTCCAGCGGCGACAGCGCCCGGGCCCGGGCCCGCTGGTGGGCCAGGTCGTCGCTCGCGCGGTCGAGGCGGTGACCGAGCGTGCGGCGGGCGCGGTCGCGCAGCAGCTCCAGCTCGGTGACCCGCTCGGCGACCAGCGTGCGGGGGTCGGCCAGCGCGGGCCGGGAGCGCAGTGCGTCGAGGGCGTGCTGCTCGCGCTCCACCGTGCCGCGGACCAGCGTGCGCAGCCGGTCGCGGGCCCACTCGACCCCGCGCAGCTCCTCGGCGACGTCGGGCACGACCAGCTTGGCGGCGTCGGTGGGGGTGGAGGCGCGCACGTCGGCGACCAGGTCGAGGAGCGGCGCGTCCTGCTCGTGGCCGATCGCGGAGACCACAGGCGTGGTCATCCGGTGCACGACCCGGACGAGCCCCTCATCGGAGAAGGGCAGGAGGTCCTCGACGGAGCCGCCGCCCCGGGCGACCACGACGACGTCGACCTCCGGGTGCCGGTCGAGCCGCTCGAGGGCCTCGATCACCTCGATCGTGCACCGGGTGCCCTGCATGGCGGCCGCAGCGACCTCGAAGCGGACCGCCGGCCAGCGGCGGCGGGCGTTCTCCAGGACGTCGCGCTCGGCGGCGCTGCCCGGCGAGGTGACCAGGCCGACGCAGCGGGGGAGGAAGGGCAGGTCGCGCTTGCGGTCGGCGGCGAAGAGCCCCTCGGCGGCGAGCAGCTGGCGGCGTTGCTCGAGCCGGGCCAGCAGCTCGCCGAGGCCGACCATCCGGATCTCGCGGGCCTGCAGCGACAGGGTGCCGCGGTTGGCGTAGTAGGACGGCTTGGCGTGCACAACGATGCTCGCGCCCTCGACGAGCGGGGTGGCCAGCCCGTCGACGTACGACCGGGCGGCGGTGACGGTGATGGAGATGTCGGCCACCGTGTCACGCAGGGTCAGGAAGACCGTGGCCATGCCGGGACGCCGGCTGAGCTGGGCGACCTGGCCCTCGACCCAGACTGCGCCGAGCCGGTCAATCCAGCCACCGATGGCGTTGGCGACCGTGCGCACCGCGACGGGCGCGGCGGGGGAGGTCTCCAGGGCCATGCGGCGAGGTTAGAGGGTGGTGCCGACGCCCGTACGATGGCAGGCATGACGACCGACATGGGCATGCCGCCGGTGCTGACCCCCGACGAGGCCGACAAGGCGGTGCTGCTCGCGGCGCCCCGGGGCTACTGCGCCGGTGTCGACCGGGCCGTCGTCACCGTCGAGAAGGCGCTCGACCTCTACGGCGCGCCGGTCTACGTGCGCAAGCAGATCGTGCACAACAAGCACGTCGTGTCCGACCTGGAGGCCCGCGGCGCGATCTTCGTCGAGGAGCTCGACGAGGTGCCGGAGGGCCAGACCGTCGTGTTCTCCGCCCACGGCGTCAGCCCCGCGGTGCACGACCAGGCCGCCGAGCGGCAGCTCAAGACCATCGACGCCACCTGCCCGCTGGTCACCAAGGTCCACCACGAGGCCCGCCGCTTCGCCTCCGACGACTACGACATCCTCCTGATCGGCCACGCCGGGCACGAGGAGGTCGAGGGCACCGCGGGCGAGGCGCCCGAGCACATCCAGCTGGTCGAGGGCCCCTGGGACGTCGACAAGATCGAGGTCCGCGACCCCGCCAAGGTCGCCTGGCTGTCGCAGACCACGCTCTCGGTCGACGAGACCCTGGAGACGGTCGCTGCGATCCGCGAGAAGTTCCCGCTGCTGCTCGACCCGCCCAGCGACGACATCTGCTACGCCACCCAGAACCGCCAGCTCGCGGTCAAGGAGATCGCCAAGGACGCCGACCTCGTGATCGTCGTGGGCTCCGGCAACTCCTCCAACTCCGTGCGGCTGGTCGAGGTCGCCCTCGAGGCCGGGGCCAAGGCCTCCTACCGCGTCGACGACGCCAGCGAGATCGACGAGGCCTGGCTCGACGGAGTGCGCACCGTGTCGGTGACCTCCGGCGCGAGCGTGCCCGAGGCGCTGGTCGACGGCGTGCTGGAGTTCCTCGCCGAGCGCGGCTACCCCGACGCCAAGGCCGTGCAGACCGCCGAGGAGTCGCTGATCTTCGCCCTGCCCAAGGAGCTGCGCCGCGACCTCAAGGCCGCGGCCGCCGCCCAGGGCTGAGACCCGAGGCCGCCCCGCTCCGACGTACGCCGCCGGGCGGTCGCGCCGGGTCAGCCGGCCTTGCCCGTGCTGGGCTCCGCCGAGGCACGCCGGCGGCGCTCGCGGCGCACCATGGCGACGACCTGCGTGACCAGCAGCAGCCCGAGGACCACCGCGGCGGCGACCAGGTAGGGCGCGTAGGCGTTCTCCCGCTCGGGCTCGCTCGTCGGGTCCGAGGGCGGGGCCGGGTCCGTGGTGATCGGCTCGCCGGAGCCGGGCAGGACGAGCGCGCCACCGGTCCAGGCGGCCGCGCCGCGGTCGTTGACCTGGTCGAGCAGCCGGTCGACGAGCGGTCCGGCGTCGGCCTGGGCCTCCCGGGGCGCCCAGGCCCCGAGCAGCAGCAGGTCGCGGTCGCGGTGCCGCACGGCCTGGAGCGCGGCGAACGGCTCGTCCAGGGGCAGCGCGTCCAGCCCGCCGCCGGCCTCGAGTGCCACCGGTGCCTGCACGGCCAGGGTGTCCTGGCCGTCGGCGCCGACGAGGAGGCCGGGCCGGTCGTCGGCGAGCAGGTCGTCGGCGTCCACCAGCTCGACCGCGAGCGGCAGGCCGGCGAGGCGCTGGAGCGCGGCGACGAGCCGGGCGGCCCGCAGCGTCTCCGTGACACGCGAGCGGCCGTCGGTCGCCACCGCGACGGGCAGCCTCCCGTTGAGGGCTGCGGGGAACCGGTCGAGCCCGGCGCGCGGGGTGGCGTCCGGCTCGTCCGGGGCGACCGGGGTGACGGTGCTGCGCGCACCGTCGAGCTCCACGGAGACCGGGAGCGTCGAGGCCGCCTCGGCGCAGCCGCCCGCCGGCGCCGCGGTGAGGGAGATCTCGAGCGTGCTGCCGGGGCCGACCCGGTCGGCCGGGACCCTGACAGGGAGGTCGAGAGTGCTGTCCCCGTCGGCGGCGAGGTCGCGGGACGCCAGCAGGGTGCCGTCGACCCGCACGTCCACCCGTGCGGTCGCGCCGCCCGCGACCGCGGTGCGGGACCCCACCAGCCGCACGTCGAGGTCGGCGCCCGGGCCGTCGAGGAGGTCGCGCGGGAGCGGCACCTCCAGCACGGTGGTGCCCCAGCCGGCGAGGGTGGCCGCGGGAGCGCCCAGCTCGTCCAGGGTCCGCGACCCGCCGCCTGCGCCCCCGCCCGGGCCGCGGGCCGCACCGGGCTCGCGCACCGCGGCGCGCACGACCTCGACCAGCTCGGGGCCGGGTCCGCGCAGCGCGAGGGTCCACAGCCCGAAGCGCTGCTCGATCCCGCGGCTCAGGCTCCCGCCGGGCTCGAGCCGCACCACCCGCTGACCCGCACCGACGCGGGGCAGCACGGCGTCGGCGGTCGCCATCGCGACCGGCACGTCCTCGCCGTACCTCCTGCTGAGCAGCGCGACCACCTGCAGCCCGGCCTCGAGCAGGTCGTCGCGGGCCGAGCCCGGCACCACGACGTCGACGCGGCTGACGGCGTAGCCGAGGAAGTCGCGCTCGGTGCTGGGGGGCCGCTCCGCACCGCCGTGGAGCAGTCGGAGGTCGGTGAGGGTGGCGGCCACGCCGGGCGGGGCGCACCCGCCGGCCCACTGCAGGGTCACGGGCAGCCGGCCGGCGCGATCGAGGTCCGAGCGGCGCACGACGGTGCGGAGCACCTGGCGCGGCTGGGCGGGGAGGGTGGCGGCGACCCGGTCGCCGACCAGCACCTGGAGCCGTCCGGCTCCGGTGGGCGTGGGGACCCCCGGCTCGACGGCCGCGACACCGACCGTGCCGACGAGTCGCCGCAGCACCACGCCGTCGGGCACCGGCACCAGCACCGTCCGGCGCTCGACCTGCGTGGTCGAGAGCTCTCCGGGCAGCCGCGCCTCGGCGGCGTACGCCGTCGACGGCCCGCCCGGGAAGCCTGCCGGTCCGGGCGCCAGCCCGACCCCGACGACCAGGGCCGCCGCCACGGCGACGAGGGCCGCGACGGGTCGGCTGCGTCGTGGGCGAGCGCCTCCGGCCGAGCCCCTGCGTGCGGACCGGCGATCCTCCGGCCGCGTCACAGCACCCTGCTCCACTGCTGCACCCCCCAGTGCTGGCGTCGGCCCCATGCTCGACGTCCTCGGGTGAGAGAAGTACCCGGTGCGGGCATAGGATCACACCCTTGTGGCGCGTTACCTGGATCTCCATCCCGTCGACCCCCAGCCCCGTCTCGTGGGGCAGGTGGTCGCCGCGCTGCGCGACGACGACGCCCTGATCGCCTACCCCACGGACTCCGGCTACGCGCTGGGCTGCCGGGTGGGCAACCGCGAGGGCCGCGACCGGATCCTGCGGATCCGCGGCCTCGACGACCGGCACCACTTCACCCTGGTGTGCGCCGACTTCGGCCAGCTCGGCCAGCTGGTGCACGTCGACAACGCGGCGTTCCGGGCCATCCGCTCGTGCACCCCGGGGCCCTACACCTTCATCCTCCCCGGCACCCCCGAGGTCCCGCGGCGGCTGCTGCACCCCAAGAAGAAGACCGTGGGCGTGCGCATCCCCGACCACCCGGTCGTGGCCGCGATCCTGGCCGAGCTCGGGGAGCCGCTGCTGTCGAGCTCGTTGATCCTGCCCGGCGAGACCGAGCCGCGCACCATGGGCTGGGAGGTCAAGGAGGACCTCGACCACCAGGTCGACATCGTCATCGAGGCCGGCGAGGTCCCGGCCGAGCCGACGACCGTCGTGGACTGGTCCGAGGGGGCCCCCGAGGTGCTGCGCCACGGTGCGGGGGACCCCTCCCGGTTTGAGTGAGCAGCCGTCCACGAGAAACGAGCGGACGGCGTCGCGAACGAAGGTCGAGCGAGCGGCACGGCTGAGCCTGCGAAGCCGTGACCCGCGTGTCGAGACCCGGTGAGGTGCCGGGCGACGGCAGCGACCGCGAGTCGCCCCAAGACCCGGCGACGGCGACCACCGCGGGTCGCCCCAAGACCCGGCGACGGTGACCACCGCGGGTCTGCTCCTCAGACCGCCTGCTCCTCCCCACCCCGCCGCTCGACCGCCCGCAGGTCCACCGGCCTCGGGGCCGGCAGCTCCTCGTCGGTGACGGCGAGCTCGCTGAAGCGTCGCGCCGAGACCAGCACCCGGGAGTCCAGCGAGCCCATGGCGGCGTTGTAGGAGCCGACGGCGGCGTTGAGGCTGCGCCCGACCCGGTCCAGGTGGCCGTCGAGGGTCTGCAGCCGGCCGTGGAGCTCGCGGCCGAGTCGGTGGATCTCCTGCGCCTGGGCGGCGAGCGCCTCGTGCTGCCAACCGTGGGCCACGGTGCGGAGCAAAGCGATGAGCGTCGTGGGGGAGGCGAGCACGACCTGCCGGGACGCGGCGTGCTCGAGCAGACCGGGGTCGGCGTCGAGCGCGGCCGAGAGGAAGGACTCGGCGGGCACGAAGAGCACGACGAACTCCGGCGTGGCGTCCAGGGCCCGCCAGTAGGCCTTCGACCCGAGCTGGTCGACGTGGGTGCGGACCTGGCGTGCGTGCCGCTGCAGGTGGTGGTCGCGCTCGGCGTCGTCGCCGGCCGCGGTGGCGTCGAGGTAGGCGTCCAGCGGGACCTTGGCGTCCACGACCACGTCGCGCCCGCCGGCGAGGTGCACGACGAGGTCGGGGCGCAGCGCCCCCTGCTCGAGCCGGACCTGCTCGGAGAAGTCGCACCGGTCCACCAGCCCGGCGAGCTCGACGGTGCGCCGCAGGTGCAGCTCGCCCCAGCGCCCGCGCACCTGCGGGCGGCGCAGGGCGGTCGTGAGCTGGTGGGTCTCGCGGCGCAGGCCCTCGGCGCTGCGGCGTACGTCGTCGACCTGCTGGTGCAGCTGGCCCTGCCACGAGGACCGTGCGTGCTCGAGGTCGAGCAGGTGGTCGTGAAGGCGGTCCAGGCCCTCCAGAACGTCGTGCACCTCCGGGTCCACCGCGGAGGCCGGGCGCCGCAGCACGCCGAGGGCCAGCCCCAGCGCGAGGCCGAGGCCGATCCCGACGAGCAGCACCAGGAGGAGCGCGAGGGTGGTGGAGAGGCTCATGGCGCCATGGTGGCGGCGGCCACCGACAACGGCGCCCGAGCGGCTCCCGTGCGTGTCGCGACGACCGCGAGGAGTCGCAGTCGGGTCAGTCGGCCAGGTCGACGACCACCGGCGCGTGGTCCGAGGGGTTGCCCGTGCCCTGGGCCGGGTCGCGCTCGTCGCGGTCGACGAAGGCGCCGGTGACCCGCGCGGCCAGGTCGGGCGAGCCCAGCACGAAGTCGATCTTGAGGCCGCGGTCGCGCTCGAAGCGCTGGCGGTAGTAGTCCCAGTAGGTGTAACCCGGGGCGTGCTCGCGGGTGACCTCCGCCCACCCGTCGTCGAGGAAGCGCTGGAACGCCGCACGCTCGGGCGGCGTGACGTGGGTGCTGTTCCGGAACTGGCTGACGTCGAAGACGTCGTCGTCGGTCGGGCAGATGTTCCAGTCGCCGACCATCGCGGTCGGGGTGCCCAGCCAGTCGCCGGCGGCCTCGCGCAGCCGCGCCAGCCAGTCGAGCTTGTAGACGTAGTGCGGGTCGGCCGGCTTGCGGCCGTTGGGGACGTACAGGCTCCACACCCGTACGCCGCCGCAGACCGCCCCGAGCGCCCGGGCCTCCGCGGCCAGCGGCTCGCCGTACCCCGGCATCCCGGGGAAGCCAACGGTGACGTCCTCGAGGCCGACCCGGCTCACGATCGCCACGCCGTTCCACTGGTCGTGCCCGACGGCCGCGACGTCGTACCCGCGCGACTGCAGGCCCATCAGCGGCAGCTGGTCCTCGCGGGCCTTGGTCTCCTGCAGGGCCAGGACGTCGACCTCGTGCCGGTCGAGGAAGGCCTCTACGCGGTCGATGCGGGTGCGGAGGGAGTTGACGTTCCAGGTGGCCAGGCGCACCGGCTCATCTTCCTGCATTGCAGAAAGGTGAGCCGACGCGACCCTTCCGGACCGGTGCGGCAGCGGGTTGGACTTCACGGCACACCGACCCTGGAGGGATCACCCACATGAAGCACCGCACCACCGGCGCCCTGGTCGCGGCCACCGCCGCCCTGGCCGCCGCCGCCTCGATGCTCGGCTCCACGACCGCGACTGCCGCCACCGAGGACAGCGCCCCCACCTACCAGCAGTTCAAGGCCGAGACCTTCGTCGACACCGACCGCCAGTACATCGTCAACGGCGACGAGCCGGTGACGAGCGACGGGAAGCTGCGCCAGTTCTACGACGACATGGTCGGGCACAAGCACACCGGCCGGAAAATGGACGACGGCCTCGTGGTCAACACCGTCAGCGGCCGCGACGACACGTGGAGCCAGGCGCAGGTCGGCAACCTCACCTACTGCGTGTCCACGAAGTTCGGCACCGACTACACCCGCACCGTGCAGGCGATGGCCGACGGCGCCGCGCAGTGGGAGGCCGCGTCCTCGGCGATCGACTTCGTCCACGTGCCCAGCCAGGACTCCAGCTGCTCGACGCGCAACAACACCGTGCTCTTCTCGGTCGAGCCGGTGCGCACCTCGCAGTACATCGCCCGCGCCTTCTTCCCCAGCACCCCCAAGCGCTCGCGCAACGTGCTGGTCGACGACTCGATCTGGACCTCCGGCTCGTGGACGCCGTCCAACATCATGGCCCACGAGCTCGGCCACACCCTGGGCTTCCGCCACGAGCACACGCGGCCGGAGTCCGGCACCTGCTTCGAGGACAACAACTGGCGTCCGCTGACCGCCTACGACTCGGCCTCGATCATGCACTACCCGCAGTGCAACGGGTCCTCGGACGACCTGAGCATGACCGCGACCGACCGCCAGGGCGCGGCGGCGCTGTACGGCGCGTGAGGCCCTGCTCTTGAGGGGCTGACCGAGCCGGCGTACGCCGGCCTGTGATTGGGAGGGCCACGGGCGCGAGACCTAGACTCGCCGCCCGTGGCCCTCACCATCGGCATCGTCGGACTGCCCAACGCCGGCAAGTCCACCCTCTTCAACGCCCTGACCAAGAACGACGTGCTCGCCGCGAACTACCCGTTCGCCACGATCGAGCCCAACGTCGGCGTGGTCGGCGTGCCGGACCCCCGGCTCCCGGTGCTGGCCGAGATCTTCGGCTCCGAGCGGCAGCTCCCGGCGACGGTCGAGTTCGTCGACATCGCCGGCATCGTGCGCGGGGCCTCCCAGGGCGAGGGCCTGGGCAACAAGTTCCTCGCCCACATCCGTGAGTCCGCGGCCATCTGCCAGGTGACCCGCGTCTTCCGCGACGAGGACGTCACCCACGTCGACGGCGAGGTCAACCCGGCCAACGACATCTCGACCATCCAGACCGAGCTGATCTTCGCCGACCTCGAGACCGTGGACCGCGCGATCGCCCGCCTGGAGAAGGAGTCGCGCAAGGTCAAGGACCTCGTGGCCAACCTCGACGCGGCCCGCGAGGCCAAGGAGGCGCTGGAGTCGGGCACCCCGATCATCAGCACCTCGATCGACCGCTCGCTGCTGCGCGAGCTGTCGCTGCTGACGGCCAAGCCGTTCATCTACGTCTTCAACTGCGACTCCGACGAGCTGGCCGACGAGGAGCTCAAGGCCCGGATGCGCGAGATCGTCGCGCCGGCCGAGGCGATCTTCCTCGACGCGAAGTTCGAGTCCGAGCTGGTCGAGCTCGACGACGAGGAGGCCGCGGAGTTCCTGGCCGAGGCCGGCGTCACCGAGCCCGGCCTGGAGGTGCTGGCCCGGGTCGGCTTCGCCACGCTGGGCCTGCAGACCTACCTCACCGCCGGCCCGAAGGAGTCGCGCGCCTGGACGATCAAGCAGGGCGCCACTGCCCCGCAGGCCGCCGGAGTGATCCACACCGACTTCGAGAAGGGCTTCATCAAGGCCGAGGTCGTCTCCTTCGACGACCTGGTCGCCGCGGGCTCGATGGCCAAGGCCAAGGAGGCCGGCAAGGTCCGCATGGAGGGCAAGGACTACGTGATGGCCGACGGCGACGTGGTGGAGTTCCGATTCTCTGCAACAGGTTCTGGCAACAAGTGAGCCCGACCGCTAGGCAGGCCCTTGGGTCGCGCGGAGAACTGGTTGTCGCCAAGAACGTCACCTGTCCCGGTTGCAAGACCGCCAGTCGGACACTGCGTGTGCTGCCCGCCAACTTCAAGTGCGCTGATGTCGTCTGCGACTTCTGCGGCTACCTCGCGCAGGTAAAAACGAAGACCGCACGCGGCTCCCAAGTCGATGTCGTGCAGTCCGTGGGCCGGGTCATGCGACGAGCCCCCGGCAAAGAACTCGGATACATCGTGCTGCCCATCGTCGTGCCCTCCGGCCAAGCACCCGAGGAAGCCCTGAGGGACAACCAGAAGTACAAGGTCGTCTGGCAGGTCCTCCAGGCACTGCGGTCCCACGACGACCGCTTCCACGCGATGATCAACCAGATCGAGCTGAACAAGACACAGGACATCCGCGCGATCATCCTGCGCATGAAGCGTGCCCACGGGCACCTGGCCAGCGTGATCCGGATGATGGAGGAGGGGTCGGACTGCGAGTCGGTCCTGACCCAGCTCGCGGCGGTCAACAAGGCGATCGCGCGCAGCGGCTTCGCCATCGTGGCCACCGGGCTGCAGGACTGCATGGCCGACGGCACCCCGGCCGAGGAGGACCTGAAGAAGATGGAGAAGCTTTTCCTCTCCCTCGCGTGACCTCGAGGCGGGGTGTGGCGTTGGTCACTACGTGTCCGACCTCCGCCGCCACCGCTCGCGCCGAGTCGCAGGGCTGACCGCCGCGGTCGCGCTGCCGCTGTCCCTCGCCACCACCCTGCTCCCGGCCCCCGGAGCCGCTGCGCCCACCCCCGAGCGTCGCCTGCCGCCGGCCGGGATGGAGTACGTCGCACTCGGCGACTCCTGGACCGCCGACGTCGTCATCCTCAACCGCGACGGGGTGCCCGACACCACCCACGCACCCATCGACTGCGCCCAGTCGCACCGCAACTACCCCAAGATCCTCGCCGAGGCCCTCAGCGTCGGGGAGTTCCGCGACGCCTCGTGCGGCTCGGCCACGACCGACGACTTCTACGAGCCGCAGACGGGTCTCCCGCTGGGCGGCACCAACCCGCCGCAGTTCGACCGGCTCAGCCCCACCACCGACCTGGTCACCGTCGGCATCGGCGGCAACGACGCCGGGGTCGCCAGTGCGGGCCTGGACTGCCTGGGTCTGATCCCCGTGGACAACCCGATCACCGACTCCGGTGCCGGCCTGCCGTTCGGCGGGTGCAAGGCGAAGTACACCGCCGACGGCTACGACCAGATCGGCCGCAACATCCGGCAGTCGACCAAGAAGCTCGTACGCGCCTTCCGCACCATCCACGACATCTCGCCCGGTGCACGCATCCTGGCCATCGACTACATCGACGTCGTGCCCGACCACGGGTGCTACCCCACGGTCCCGGCCTCCGACGAGGACATGGCCTGGATCTCCCAGAAGTTCCGTCAGCTCAACAAGATGGTCAAGCGCGCGGCCCGCCGCGGCGGCGCGGAGTACGTCAACACCTACCGCCGTACGCCGGAGGGCGTCGACCTGTGCGGTGACCCCAACGTCCGCTGGGCCGAGGTCTACGGTCCCTCGGCCAACGACCCGGCGATGGGCGTCCCGGCCCACCCCAACGCGGCCGGCGCCCGCGGTCAGGCCGCCGCGATCCTCGACCACCTCCGCCAGCGGGACCCGACATCTTCGACTGACCGGCCACCGCCTCGGAGCGGCCCTGCCCCCACAATGGGAGCGTGACGAACCGACTCGCCGCCGTCCCCGCCGATCGGCTGCACCTGGTGCTGATGCTGGTGCTCACCTTCACGACCGGCATCGTGGACGCGGTGGGCTTCCTGGGCCTGGACCGGGTCTTCACCGGCAACATGACCGGCAACGTCGTGATCCTCGGCATGGCGGTCGTCGGCGCCGAGGACCTGCCGGTGGTCGGCCCGGTGCTGGCGCTGGTCGGCTTCATGGCGGGGGCCGCGCTGGGTGGCCGGGTGCTCAAGCGCGCCGCCGGCAAGTGGACCGGCCTGACCACCGCGCTCTTCCTCACCGTCGGACTGGTCTGCCTGGGGCTCGCCGTGGTGCTGCTGGTGGTCGGGGACCACCCCGACCCCGCGGTGGGGCTGCCGGTCACGACGCTGCTCGGTGCGGCGATGGGGCTCCAGGCCGCCACCGCGCGCTTCGTCGCGGTCAAGGACGTCACCACCGTGGTCGTCACCTCCACGATCACCGGCCTGGCCGCCGACTCCCGCCTGGGCTCGGGGAAGTCGCGCACCGACGGGGGTGGCTCGGGACGTCGCTTCCTGGCCGTGGTGCTGATCCTGGCCGGCGCGGCCGTCGGTGCCGCGCTGCTGAAGATCCACGTCGGCGCGGGGCTCATGCTCGCCGCGGTGCTCATCCTGGCGGCCACGCTGGTGGGCTCCACGCACGGGCGGCTGCACATTTCACAACCCTGAAACGAACGTGCCAGTGCGTGAAACGCGCCCTGGATACGTTGCGGCGAACCCGAGACCACACCCGGAGGGAACGCCATGTCCATCACCCCCCGCTCGCGCTCGATGCGCGGGCTCGCCGCGGTGTCCGCGGCCCTCGTCCTGAGCCTCTCGGCCTGCGGGTCCGACGACGGCGAGATCGCCGGGACCGGATCCGACGGGGAGGCGTCGTACGGCGAGATCTCCATGCAGTACTCCTGGATCAAGAACGAGGAGTTCGCCGGGGAGTTCTACGCCTACGAGAACGGCTACTACGACGAGGCCGGCTTCGACGAGGTGTTCGGCATCTCCGGCCCCGACACCGGTGTGGCCAAGCTGCTCAGCGGCACGGTCCAGGTCGCGCTCTCCGACGCAGCGTCCGTGGGCGCCGCGATCGCCGAGCAGGACGCCCCGCTGAAGATCATCGCCGCGACCTTCCAGAAGAACCCCTTCACGATCCTTTCGCTGGCCGACGGCGCCGACATCGCGACGCCCGAGGACCTGGTCGGCAAGAAGATCGGCGTGCAGGACTCCAACGCCAGCGTCTTCGCCGCGATCCTCAACGCCAACGGCATCGACCCCGACGACGTCGAGGTCGTGCCCGTGGACTTCGACCCCACCCCGCTGATGGAGGGCGAGGTCGACGGCTTCATGGCCTACCTCACCAACGAGGCCATCACGGTCGAGAACGCCGGCTTCGACATCACGAACCTGCCGTACGCCGACAACGGCGTGCCCTACGTCGCGGAGACCTACACCGTCACCGACCAGTACCTCGCCGAGAACCCCGACCTCCTCGAGGCGCTGCTCGTCGCGGAGATCAAGGGCTGGAGCGACACCTTCACCGAGCCCACCGACGACACCGTCGCGCTCGTCATGAAGTACTACGACCAGGCGGCCTCGGAGAACGAGGAGGGCCTCGAGGCGGTCTTCGGCGCCCTCGACCCGGCCAAGACGGCCCAGGGCCTGGCGGCGCAGGCGGACCTGATCTCCACTCCCGACACCGAGGCCAACGGCCTGTTCACGATCACCGACGAGCTCAAGCAGCAGACCGTCGACTCGCTGGCCGCGGCCGGCTGGGAGGTCAGCGTCGACGAGCTCTTCGACACCACGATCATCGACGGCATCTACGAGGAGTACCCCGAGCTCCTGGACTACCTCGACTGATCGACCACCGATGACCGCTGAGCACACACCCGGTGCCGGTGCCGCCCGTCGGGGCGGCACCGGCATCCAGGTCGACGGACTGGGCAAGACCTTCAAGGTCGGCGCGGGCAGGAGCGTGACCGCGCTGGAGGACGCGCACCTGCACACCGAGCAGGGGTCGTTCCTGGCGCTGCTGGGGCCCTCGGGCTGCGGCAAGTCGACGATCCTGCGGGTGCTGGCCGGGCTCGAGGAGCCCACCAGCGGCCAGGCCCTGGTCGACGGGCGCACCCCCGCGGAGCTGCGCAAGGACAGCGAGCTCGGCATCGCCTTCCAGGACCACGCGCTGCTGCCGTGGCGCAGCGTCGTGAAGAACATCGCGCTGCCCTTCGAGGTCGCCGGCCGCCCGGTCGACAAGGAGTACGTCGCCGAGCTGATCGCCCTGGTGGGGCTCACCGGCTTCGAGAACGCCAAGCCCGCCCAGCTCTCCGGCGGTATGCGGCAGCGGGTCTCGATCGCCCGCGCGCTGGCGCTCAAGCCGTCGGTGCTGCTGCTCGACGAGCCCTTCGGTGCCCTCGACGACATGACCCGGCAGAACCTCAACCTGGAGCTGCTGCGGATCTGGACCGAGAAGCCGGCGACCACGCTGCTGGTCACCCACGGCGTCTCCGAGGCGATCTTCCTCTCCGACCAGGTCGCGGTGATGAGCCCGCGCCCGGGCCGGATCAAGGAGGTCATCGACATCGACCTCCCGCGTCCGCGCACGCCGGAGATGATGCGGACCCCGGAGTTCCACCACTTCGTGGACCGGGCCTCCGAGCTGCTCTTCGGCGCCGACGGCCGCGCGGCGGCCGAGGCCTGAGGGCGGGGGAGGGATGGGCGAGCGTCGGATCCCCGGCTGGCTCTCCGGCGTCATCGGCGTCGGGGTGCTGCTGGCGGCGTGGTGGCTCTTCGCACTGGCCTTCCGCCCCGACACCGGGACCTACACGCCGGTGCCGTCACCGGGCGCCGTGCTGGGCCAGCTGGTCGAGGACGGCTTCTCGGCGTACTGGGGCTCCTTCCGGGTCACCATCACCGAGGCCGCCTGGGGCTTCCTGTGGGGCAACCTGGCGGCGCTGCTGCTCGCGGCGACCGTCCTGCTCGCGCCGCGGCTGGAGCCGATCATCGTGCAGGTCGCGGTCGTGTCGTACTGCCTGCCGCTGGTGGCGGTCGGCGGCATCTCGATCGTGGTGCTGGGCGGGGCGACCCGGCCCGGGGACCCGTCGACGACGGCGATCTTCCTGGCCGCGCTCGCGGTCTTCTTCACCACCGTGGTCGGCGCGCTGCTGGGCTTCAAGGCCGCCGACCGGGCCAGCCTCGACGTGATCCGCGTCTTCGGCGGCGGGAGGTTCACCCAGCTGCGCAAGGTGCGCCTGGTCGCCGCGCTCCCGGGCATCCTCAACGCGCTGCAGATCGCGGTGCCCACGGCGTTCCTCGGGGCGGTGCTGGGGGAGTACATGGGCGCCACCGACCGCAGCGTCGGCATCCTGCTGATCCGGTTGCAGGGCAACCTCGACTCCGAGCGGGTGTGGGCGGTGTTCCTGCTGTGCGCGCTGGTCGCGATGGCCGGGTACGGCGCGCTCGGGCTGGTCTCGCGCCTGATCACGCCCTGGGTCTCCGGACGGAGCACGCCATGAGCGGCGGGACCGGCCCCGCGGTCGCGACGGGGAGCGTCGCCGGCACGTCGCGTGCCGTGCTGACCGCTGTGGGCAAGGGCCTGCTCAACGCCGCGATCACCGTCGGCATCGTGCTGGCCGCGTGGCAGGCCCTGATCATGAGCGGCAAGATCTCGCCGTACGTCGCCAAGGGCCCGCTCGACGTGTGGCGCTTCCTCTTCGTCACCGACCCCGACGCCCGGGCGACCGCGGAGGAGCGCCGCGAGCTGCTCTTCGACCTGGCGGCCGTGTCGCTGAAGGACGCAGCGATCGGCTTCGTCGTCGGCATGGCGATCGCGATCGTGCTGGCGGTGCTGTTCACGCTGTCGAAGACCGTCGAGGCGGGCGTGATGCCGCTGGCGCTGCTGTTGCGCTCGATCCCACTGGTCTCGATCGCACCGGTGATCATCCTGCTCACCGGTCGCGGCACCACCGCCTCGGTCGCGGTGATCGGCTCGATCGTGGTGCTGTTCCCCGCGCTGGCGTCGGTGCTCTTCGGGCTCTCACGAGCCAACAAGGAGAGCCTGGACCTGGTGCGCGTCTACGGCGGCGGCAACCTCGCGGCGCTGCTGAAGGTCGCCATCCCGGGCGCCCTGCCCTCGCTCTTCGCCGCGGCGCGCGTCTCGGTGCCGGGCGCGGTCACCGGGGCGCTGCTGGCCGAGTGGCTCTCGACCGGCAAGGGGGTGGGCGGTCAGATCGTGAAGTTCAACGCGGCCGCCCAGTTCGACAACCTGTGGGCCTCGGTCGCGATCATCACCCTGGTCACGCTGCTGCTCTACAACCTCGTGCAGCTGGCCGAGACCGTCGTGCTCGCCCGGATGGGGATGAGCCAGTCCCAGCTGTGATGGGGCACCCTGTGCTGTCGGTCGGCCAGTCGGTCAGCACGTCTCGGGAGCACGTCATGGGGGTGGGAGCGTGAGGGAGCGTCGCCGCCTCATCGCGATCGGCTTCTACCTCGTCAGCTCGATCCTGTGCGTGCTGCTCATCGCCGGCCACGGCCCGTGGGCGGGTCAGACGCTCTGGGAGATCTCGCTCAGCCACGGGCTCAACACCGGCGACCTGCCGGTCCTCGCGCTGTGGGGCGCCTCGCTGTGGATGTGCTGGCTGCTCTGGCGCGACGCCTGAGCGCCTCGCCGGTCGAGAGGTCTCGAGGCTCGGCCGTGGGGCGTCGCTGGTCGAGGTGCGACGAGCGCCAGCGAGGAGCCTCGAGACCCCGGTCGGGATGTCGCTGGTCGAAGGGGTCTCGAGGCTCGGCCGTGGGCCGGCCTCGCACCTCGACCAGCGGTGGGGCTAGTAGTGCGTGCGGTCCGCCTTGGCCAGCCACGCGTCGAACGGCGCGAACGAGCCGGCGAGGCTGAGCGCCCCGACGGGGGTCTCCCACTGCTCGCGCGGGGTGTCGAAGAGGTCGTAGAACGCCCGGTCGTCGAAGCCGCCCCGCGCGGCGTCGTCCCGGTCGGCGGCGAAGGCGACCCTGTCGAGGCGTGCCCACAGCGCGGAGGCCAGGCACAGCGGGCAGGGCTCGCAGGAGGTGTAGAGGACGCAGCCGGCCAGCGAGAAGTCGCGGATCTCCCGGCACGCGGCACGGATCGCGACGACCTCGGCGTGCGCGGTGGGGTCGAGGTCACGGGTGACCCGGTTCTGCCCGGTGGCGAGCACCTCGCCGTCGCGCACCACGAGCGCCCCGAACGGTCCGCCGCCGGCCGCGACGTTGGCGACCGCCAGGTCGACGGCCTGTTGCAGGAAGTCCTCGTGGGTCTGCAGGGTGCGGGTCAGGGGATCGGGCACGGGTCCTCCTCGGACGTCAGGAGCCGCCAGACCCGGTCGCGGCTCATCGGGAGCTCGCGGGGGCGGCGGCCGGTGGCGTCGCGGACGGCGTTGGCCACGGCGGGGGCGACGGGGTTGTAGGGGGCCTCGCTCATCGACTTCGCGCCGAGCGGCCCGACCGGGTCGACGGTGTCGGCGAAGAGCACCTCGGTGTGCGGCACCTGCCCGATCTGGGGCACGCGGTAGTCGCGGAACGTGCGGGTCGTAACCACACCGTCCTCGAGCCGCACCTCCTCCTGCAGTGCGGACCCGAAGCCCTGGGCCACACCGCCCTCGACCTGGCCGCGCAGCTGCTCGGGGTTGAGCACGACCCCGGCGTCGGCGGCGTGCACGCTGCGCAGCACCCGCACCTCGCCGGTCGGCGGGTGCACCGCCACCCGGACGCCGTGCACATTGAAGGCCACCGAGCGCGGGGTGCCGTGGTGCTCGCCGGTGCCGACCAGCGGGCGCCGGGTCTCCCCGGCGTCGAGGCGGCGGGCGAGGTCCTGCGCCGCGGCGTGGACCGCTCCGCCCGCGACGACGGACCCGGTGGAGCCGTAGGCCCCGGTGTCGTACGCCGCTGCGTCGGTGTCGCCGCCGCGGACCCGGATCCGGGCCGGGTCGACGCGGTCCCCGAGGGCCGTGGCGACCAGCTGCACGTGGACCGTGGCGGACCCGTTGCCGAACTCCGCGCTCCCGACCCCGACCTCGACCGACCCGTCCTCGGTCAGCGTCACGGTGGCGGTGCTGTGGTGCCCGCGCGGCGGGATGGTCGCGATCATGGCGGCGGCCAGCCCCTCGCCGACCAGCCACCCCGGACCCGGCGGCCCGTCCTCGGTGGCGGCCAGCGCCCGCTCGACGAGGTCCAGGCACTGGGGCAGCCCGTCGGTGGCGTGCACGATGTCGTCGACGGCCGGTCCGTTGACGACCAGCTCGTCGCCGGGCACGACCGCGTTGCGGCGCCTGATCTCCGCGGCGCTGAGGCCGACCTCGCGGGCCAGGTCGTCCAGCGCGGACTCGATCGCGAAGATCACCTGTCCCAGGCCGTAGCCGCGGAACGCCCCGGCCGGGACGGTGTGGGTGTACACCGCCTCGGCGTCGACGCGCTTGTTGGCGCAGCGGTAGAGCGCGACCGACTCGTGGCAGCCGTGGAAGAGGACGCCGACGGCGTGGTTGCCGTAGGCGCCGGTGTCGCTGAGCACGTCGAGCCGCATCGCGGTCAGCACCCCGTCGTCGTCGGCCCCGAGCTCCACCTCGACCCGGAACGGGTGCCGACCCGGCACCAGCGTGAACTGCTGCTCCCGGGTCAGCTCCCACTGCACCGGCCGGTGCACGCCGCGCTCGGCCAACCGGAGCACCGCCAGCGCCACGAGGTCCTCGACGAGCATCTCCTGCTTGCCGCCGAAGCCGCCGCCGACCCGACCGGTCGTCACCCGCACCTGCGACGGCTCCAGCTCGAGCACGTGCGCGAGCTCGTCGCGCACCAGGAACGGCACCTGGCTCGACGAGCGCACCACCAGCCGCCCACCCTCGGCCAGCGGCGCGTCCAGCCAGGCCCGCGCCGCATGGGTCTCCATCGCGGCCTGGTTGACCCGGGCCGTGCGCCAGGTCCCGTGCACGCGGTGGGTGGCGGCCGCGAGCCCAGCGGCTACGTCGCCGACCTCGCCGTGCGTCTGGGCGACCACGTTGCGACCCGGCTCGCTGATGCGGGACGTGACGGGGTCCTTCTCCCCGTGCACGAGCGGTGCACCGGCCGCGCGGGCGGACTCGGGGTCGTGGACGGCCGGCCTGACGTCGTACTCCACGTGGAGGAGGCGGAGAGCGGCCTCGGCGATGGCGGGGGAGTCGGCGACCACGGCGGCCACGCGCTGCCCGGCGAAGCGGACCACGTCGTCGAGGACGCGGGTGTCGTCGGGGTCGTCGAGCCGGCTGTCGTGGCGCGCGGTCGAGAACAGCACACCGGGGTCGTCGCGATGGGTCAGCACCAGGTGCACCCCGGGCAGCGCCTCCGCCGCCGCGGTGTCGATGCGCGTGATCGCCGCGTGGCTGTGCGGGCTCTGCAGCACGGCGAGGTGCAGCGTCTCGGTGGCGGGGTCGTCGGCGGGCAGGTCGAGCGTGTACGCCGCCCGGCCGGTCACCACGTCGACCGCGGCCGGCGGGCGGGTCGACTCCCCGATGGCCGTCTCCGGTGGTCTCGACGCCCGCTCGTCGCTGGCGCTCCTCGCTGCTCGACCACCTGGGGCGACCTCGGCCGACTGCTGGGCGATCGCGTCGCGGATGCTGCGGTACCCGGTGCAGCGGCACAGGTTGCCCTTGAGGTCGCGATCGCTGCAGGCACCTGTGGAGGCCGTGACCACGAAACCGGCGGTGCAGAAGCCGCACTGGAAGCCCTGCGCCTCGAGGAAGGCCCGTTGGGTGGGGTGCAGGTCGTCCGGGGAGCCGAGCCCGGCGAGCGTGGTGACCTCGGCGTCGGCAGCGCGGACCGCGGGCACCAGGCAGGACTGCCGCGGCTGCCCATCGACGAGCACGGTGCAGGCGCCGCAGTCGCCGGCGTCGCAGCCCTTCTTCACGTCCAGGTGGCCGGCGGCGCGCAGGTAGGTACGCAGGCACTGACCGGGGGCCGGCGGAGTGTCGGTGGGGGAGCCGTTGACGATCATCCGAGCTCCTCGCGGACCTCGGCGAGGCAGCGGGCGGTCTGTGCCACCCGCCAGTCGCGCGCACCGTGGGCGTCCTCGTGCCAGCAGTCGATCGCCTCGACGCCCTGACCGTCGGCGAGCACGACCGGTCGGGTGGTGGAGCCGGTGACGGTGACCCGGACGCCGTCGGCCGTGCGCAGCCCGATGACGACTCCGGCGGAGCGGCCGAGGTCGGCCAGCGAGAAGCGGCGGTGGGCGACGGGCGCGGCCAGGGACGCGGCGGGGACGTCGAAGCAGCGCACGACCTCGCCGGAGGTGAGCGACGTGGCCGCGTTGCCGACCACGAGGTCCGCGACGGCGACGAGCCGCTCGTCGCCGTCGGGGGTCCACACGACGGCCGTCGCGTCGAGCCCGGCCAGCAGCGAGGTCATCGCGCCGGCCGGCAGCCCGAGGCAGACGTTGCCGCCGACGGTGGCGACCGCCTGCACCTTGGGAGACATCAGCAGCGCGTCGGCGCACCACGCGAAGAGGCCGCCGCGCTCACGCAGCACCGCGACCGGACAGGTCGCGGCGATCCGCAGCGAGCCGTCGGGCAGCTGCTCGAGGTCCGGCCAGCCCAGCGTGGTGAGGTCGACGAGGCCGGTGGTGGCCGGCTGCGGCTCGGAGAAGAGCCAGGTGCCGCCGGCGAGCAGGGTCTCGCCGACACCGAGGAGCAGGTCCTCGCGCCGGCGCGCGAGCCGGTGGGAGGAGACGGTCGTGAGGTCCATCAGCCGCCCTCCACCTCGGCCATCCGCTCGTAGGCGCGGCTGATCGCGCGGACCCGCTGCTGCGCGGGGTCGCCGAGGGTGGCCAGCACCCCGTCGGCCAGCACGCTGACCAGGCTCATCGCCGCGGCGTAGGAGTCGAAGGCCAGCGCGCTGGAGACCGGGCACTCCAGCCACAGCGTGGCCGTGCGGGCGTGCTCGATCGCGGTGGGGTCCGCGACCAGCACCACGTCGGCCCCGCTGGCCGCGGCCTCGCGCAGCACGTCGCCGAAGCCGGCCGGGCGGCGCCGGAAGCCGACCACGACCACGGCGTCCCCGGGCCCCACGTCGGCGAGCTCCTCGCCGACGACCTGACCGGGCAGCGGCGCGAGCCGCACGTCGCCGCGGGCGTGGGCCAGCTGCTGGCGCAGGTGCAGCGCCACGGGGTGGCTGTTGCGCCAGCCCACGACGGTCACCCGTCGGGCGGCGGCCAGCAGCGCGACGACCTGCGGGACGACGGGGTGCTCGACCGCGTGGCGTACGACCTCGGCCTCGCGGGCCAGGTGCGTGGGCAGGTCGCCCCAGCCACCGCCGTCGCGGCTACGGGGCTCACCGGTGGAGGTGCGCAGGGTGCGCAGGTGCTCGCGGACCTCGTCGAAGTCGGCGAAGCCCAACGACCGGAAGAGCCTGCTCATCGTCGCCTTGGAGACCCCGGCCAGCTGGGCGAGCTCGGCCGCGCGGTAGGTCGCGAGGTCGTCGAGGTGCTCGAGCAGGGTCGCGGCGGCCTTGCGCTCCTGGGGGGAGAGGTCCATCCGGGTGGCGGCGATCCGCTCCTCGATGCGCAGCTCGGTCATGTCGGGCGAGGTCGGGACGCTCATGCCGGGCTCGATCGCAGGTCGCGGGCGGCGTACGTCGCGGCGGTGGCGCGCACGGCGGCCTCGAACGCGTCCAGGCCGACCTCGACGTCCTCGAGCAGCACCGCCTCGTCGGGGTGGTGGCTGATGCCGTCGTGGCAGCGCAGGAAGAGCATGCCGATGTCGGTGATCCGCGCCATCGCCATGGCGTCGTGCCCGGCGCGGCTCCACAGGCCCAGCGGGTCCTGCTGTCCCGTGGACCCGATGCCGGCGACGACGGCGTCGGTGAGCCACGGCGCGCACGGGGCGGCGGGGGCGCGGTGCCGCTCCTGGGCCTCGAAGCGCAGCCCGCGGGCCTCGCACATCTCCTCGAGCCGCCGCTCCATCCGCGCCCACATCGCGTCGCGCGCCTCGTCGGTGGCCGCGCGCAGGTCGAGGCTGAGGTCGGCGCGACCGGGGATCACGTTGACCGCGCCCGGCTGCACCTCGATGCGGCCGACGGTCGCGATGCAGCCGTCGTGCTCGTCGGCGTCCCCGGACGCGCGCGCCATCCGCTCGATCTCGGTGATCACCTCGGCGGCGCCGACGAGGGCGTCGCGACGGCGGGCGTACGGCGTGCCGCCGGCGTGCCGGGCCTCGCCCACCACCGAGAGGCGGAACCGCCGTGCCCCCGCGATCGTCGTGACGTAGCCCAGCGGCTCGTCGCGGGCCTCGAGGTAGGGGCCCTGCTCGATGTGTGCCTCGAGGTAGCCGACGAGCTCGTGCGGCTGCCGCGCCGCCTCGTGGACCCGGCGTGGGTCGAGACCGAAGTCGAGGAACGCCTGGTGCAGCGTCACCCCGTCGCGGTCGCGCAGGTCCCACCAGTCCTCGAGCCAGTGCCCGGCGACGGCCTGGGAGCCGAGCAGCGCGGTGCCGAAGCGCGAGCCCTCCTCGTCGCTGAAGCCGATCAGCTCCAGGGCGAAGGGGAGCTCGACGTCGTGCAGCCGCTGGGCCACGGCGATCGCCATGACGACCCCCAGCATCCCGTCGTAGGAGCCGGCGTCGGGGACGGTGTCGAGGTGGGAGCCGAGGAGCAGCGCGGGCAGTCCGGGTTCGCGGCCCTCGCGTCGGCCGCACACGTTGCCGGCGGCGTCGACCCAGGTGCGCAGACCGGCGTCGGCCATCCAGCCGGCGACCACCTCGTTGGCCTGGGCGTGCTGGCGGGTCAGGTGGGTGCGCTCGAGGTGGACCGGGTGGGCGGAGTAGCGGGCGAGCTCGTGGCAGCGGTCCAGCACCAGGGCCGCGTCGCTGGAGGTCCCGCCGCTCACGCGTAGACCTCCGACGCAGCGCCCGTGCCGCCACCGGCGGTGACCGGCACGCCCGCGGCGCGCAGCACCGCCTCGAGCGCGGCGAGGGTGGCGAGCACGGCGTCGCGGCGGGCGTTCCAGCCCATCGTGCCGATCCGCCAGACCCTGCCGTGCAAAGGGCCGAAGGAGGTGCCGATCTCGATGCCGAAGTCCTCCAGCATCGCCGCGCGGGCTGCGTCCCCGTCGACGCCGTCGGGGATGTGCACGGCCACGACGTTGGTCATCTTGTGCTCGACGTCGCCGAAGACCTCCAGGCCCAGGCCGCGCACGCCCTCGAGCATCGCGGTGCCGTGCAGCCGGTGCCGCTCGATCGCCTGGTCCAGGCCCTCCTCGAGCAGCACCTGCGCGCAGGCGCGGGCGCCGTAGAGCATCGTCGTGGCCTCGGTGTGGTGGTTGAGCCGGCGCGGGCCCCAGTAGTCCATGATCTGCGCGAGGTCGAGGTAGTTCGATGCGATCCGGGTGCCGCGCGGCCGGTCGTCGTCGGTGCGCAGCCCGGCCTCGACGTGCTTGCGGCCCTCGATCACCTCCACCGCGCGCGGCCCGATGGTGATCGGGGCGGATCCGGACGGCCCGCCGAGGCACTTCTGCAGCCCGGCGCTGGCCACGTCGATGCCCCAGGCGTCGGTCTCGAACGGGTTGCCCCCGAGGCTGGCGGTGGCATCGACGTAGAGCAGCACCCCCTCGCGGCGGCAGATCTCCCCGATGCCCGCGAGCGGCTGGCACATGGTGGTCGAGGTGTCGCCCTGCACGGCCGCGACCAGGCGCGGTCGCACCCGGCGTACGGCGTCCTCGACCGTCTCGTCGGGCACGACCTCGCCCCACGGCACCTCGACGGTGTGCACCTCCGCGCCGCAGCGCTCGGCGATCTCGACCAGCAGGTGGCCGAAGCGTCCGAAGACCGGTACGAGCACCCGGTCGCCCGGCTCGAGCAGGCTGACCAGCGCGGCCTCGATGCCGGCGCGGGAGGTGCCGTCGACGAGCAGCGTGTGCTCGTTGTCGGTGCGGAAGACCTTGCGGTAGAGCGCCATCGTCTCGTTCATCGCCGCGGTCATCGACGGGTCGAACTGGCCGACCAGCTGCATCGACATCGCCTGCAGCACCCGGGGGTGGGCGTTGATCGGGCCGGGGCCCATCAGCAGCCGCGGCGGCATCGGTGGGCTCAGACGTGGTGGTGTGGGCATGCTGCTGCCTCCCGAGTGAGCAGACGGCCGGCGGTCGGCTCCTCGCCGCGCAGCCAGGTGTGGGTGACCGAGCCGGCGAGCCGGCGGCCGTCGTAGGCGCTGATCGGGTGCCGGTGGGCGAGGTCGGCGGCGCGCACGTCGAGGGGTGCGGCGGTGTCGAGGACGGTGAGGTCGGCATCGGCACCGACCGCGATCCGACCCTTGTGCGCCAGCCCGACGAGGTCGGCTGTGGCGGTGGCCATCCACCGGCTGACCTGCTCGAGGCCGATGCCGCGGGCGGCGGCCTCGTCGGCGACGGCCGTGAAGCCGACCTGGAGCCCCGAGATGCCACCCCAGGCCTGCTGCAGGTCGCCGTCACCGCGCCCCTTCTCCTCCGGGGTGGAGGGGGAGTGGTCGGAGACGACGCAGTCGATGACGCCCTCGACCAGCGCGTCCCACAGGGCGTCGCGGTTGCCGCGGTCGCGGATCGGCGGGCAGCACTTGAACTGCGGGGCGGCGTCGGGCAGGTCCTCGGCGCTGAAGCAGAGGTAGTGCGGGCAGGTCTCGACGGTCACGGGCAGGCCCTCGGCGCGGGCGTCGGCGAGCAGGTCGAGGGCGCGGGCGCTGGAGAGGTGCAGCACGTGCACGCGGCATCCGGTCGCGCGGGCACCGTCGAGCAGCCGGCGGATCGCGTCGGTCTCGGCGTGGTCGGGGCGGGAGAGCAGGAAGTCGGCGTACGCGCGGCTCGGCGGGTGGGGCGCCTCGTCGAGCACCCGGGCGTCCTCGGCGTGCACGATCGTCAGCCCGTCGAAGCCGGCGATCTCGGCCAACGCGGCGTCGAGCTCGTCGGGGCTCAGGGGCGGGAACTCGTCGACGCCCGACGGGGCGAGGAAGCACTTGAACCCGAAGACACCGGCCTCCCACAGCGGCCGCAGGTCGGCGAGGTTGCCGGGCACGGCGCCGCCCCAGAAGCCCACGTCCACGCGCGCCTTCTCGGCCGCCACCTGCTGCTTGAGGCGGAGGTGGTCGACGGTGGTGGTGGGCGGGACGGAGTTCAGTGGCATGTCGACGATCGTGGTGACGCCGCCGCGGGCGGCGGCCGTCGTCGCCGTCGCGAACCCCTCCCACTCGGTGCGACCGGGCTCGTTGACGTGCACGTGGGTGTCGACGACACCGGGCAGCAGTCGGGCGGTGTCGGGCAGGTCCACCGCGTCGGGGGCGTCGCGCCCGTCGTCGTACGCCGCCACCTCGGTGATCCGGCCGTCGGCGACGCGCACCGTGGCGGGACGGAGGGCACCGTCGACCAGGACGTGGCGGGCGCGCACGGCCGTGAGGGACCGCGCCACGCTCAGTCCTCCCTCATGACCCTGGCCTGGATAAGACCGTAGGGCCGGTCCGCGGCGAAGAAGACCTCACCGGGGTTGTCGAGGCCGAAGGGCTCGAGGTCGACGAGGAAGTGGTGCTTGTTGGGGCAGCTGAGGTCGATCGAGGTGACCGCGTCGTGGGTCTCGAGGACCGCGCGGCCCATCGCGTAGATCGTCTGCTGCAGCGCGAGGCTGTGGTGGCCGGCGAAGGTGTCGAGCAGGGTGCTGGTGATGCTCGCGTGGAGGGCGTCCCAGTCGTGGTCGGTGCCGTTGTAGGTCCAGGTCGCGGTGAGGCTGGTGGCGAGGATGCGGTCGTCGGTCTCGACCAGGGTGGTGTAGCGGTCGCGCGGGAAGCCGTGGAACTCGGAGTCGGTGGACTTCAGGATCGTGCAGTCGCTGACCCCGGCGGTGACGCTGGTGCCGTCCGCGCCCCGCTCGACGCGGGCCGTGCGGGTGCTGGTGCCGTCGCGGAGGAACGCGTGGTCACCGAGGCGCCCCCAGGTGTGGGACAACGCGGTCATCTCCGCGCCCGTGACCTGGTCGAAGCCGTCGACGAAGTGGTCGGCCAGCCGCAGCATGAAGGCCTCGGGGGAGTCGATGCCGTCGCGGGCGAAGGCGTAGACGGTGTTCTTCTGGGTGTCGGTGGCGACGACCAGGCTGTTGTCGCCGTCGAGGTGGCAGGCCTCGAAGTCACCGCGCAGCTGGGTGGTGACGGTGAGGTCCTCGACGGTGTGCGCGTCCTGGTCGCGGTTGACCCGGACCAGGCGGCACTCCGCCTTGCCGTACTGGTTGGGCCCGAGCACGATCCGGCTCATCTCTCAGCTCCCGCGGTAGGTCGAGTAGGCGAACGGGCTCAGCAGCAGCGGCACGTGGTGGTGCGGGCGCGCGGCGTCGGCGACGAAGGTGAGGACGACCTCGGGGAAGAAGTCGCTGATCGCCGCGGTCTCGAAGCGCAGCGTCGTCGCCCCCTCGACCTCGGTCGCGAACCTGGCGCGGCCGTCTGCGTCGGTGACCTGCTCCTCGGTGGCGCCGGTGAGTGTGCGCAGGGTGACGGTGACGCCGGCCGCGGGCTCGCCCCGGCCGGTGTCGAGCACGTGGGTGGACAGGCTGCTCATCGGTCCTCCTCGACCTCATCGTCGGGATCTTCGTCGGGCTCTTCGTCGACCAGGTCCTCGAGCCGCAGCATCGCGATCTCGGTGAGCTGCTGCTTGGTGACGGCCAGTTCCGTGGCGTCGTCGTGGGTCAGGCGCTGCTCGAGCAGCTCGAGCATCTCGGCCGCGGAGCGGCCGGCGGCGCGGACGAGGTAGATCCGGTCGAACCGCTCCTCGTAGCGACGGTTCGCCTCCACGAACGCCTCCCGGTCGGCGTCGGTCACACCGGCCTGCTCGCGGGCGGAGGTCGCCGCGGTCGAGCCGGTGCCGCGCTCGCCGATGCGGGGGTGGTCGGCCAGCGCGTGGTCGAGCTCGGCGTCGGACCAGGTGGCCAGGAGGTGGGCGGTGTCGAGCAGGGTCCGGCGGTCGGCGTACGGCCGGCGGACCAGGAGGGCGGCGACCCACCGCTCCACGTCGGCGCAGCCGCGCAGCGCACGCGCGGCCTCTGGCGCCTCCATGGCGTTGAGCTCCCCGAGCCGCACCGCACCCTCCTCACCGGACCCGGCCCCACCTCGGGCCGGCTCTCCTGGGGTGAAACTAGTGCTCCGATGTTAAGCGCGTCTGGAACTCGTGTTTCAGCGTCATTTCGTCTCTCCGCGGAGCGCGGCAGGACCGTCAGCCCAGGGAGACGGCGAGGTCGAGCAGCGCGCGGTCGCGGCCGGGGGCGGCGACGAGGCTGACGCCGCAGGGCAGGCCGGCGCGGGTGGTGAGCGGGAGCGAGACGGCGGGGGCGCCGGCGAGACCGGCCACGCAGGTCAGCCGCATGGTGGCGTCGCGCACCGCCTGGAGGCCCTGGCCGAGCAGCGGGGCGACCGAGGAGGACGACGGCAGCACCAGGACCCGGTCGCCGATGAGGTCGCGCAGCCGGGCGCGTGCGGAGACGACGGCGTCGTACGCCGCGTCCGCGTCGGCCTTGTCGATCGAGGCGGCGTGGCGGAAGCGGGTGCGGACGTCGGCGCCGAGGGTGTCGAGGCGGTCGGCGAGCCAGCCTCCCCGCACGGCCCAGGCCTCCCACGCCTGCCACGTCTGGAACGCCTGCAGCCACGAGGTCAGCTCGCCCAGCGGCCAGCCCTCGCGCACGATGAGGCCCTGGTCGGCGACCCACGCCTCGACGGCCGAGCGGACGTCGGGCTCGGCGAGCGCGAGGAGCTCGGGGACGACGACGAGGTCGGTGCCACCGCTCCCGCTGTCGGGCGGCAGCAGCACGTCGCCGACCTCGCGCAGCAGCGCCGCCGAGCGGGTCAGCCAGCCGACGGTGTCGAAGGTGGGGGAGAGGGCCAGGACGCCGTTCATCGGCAGCGAGCCGTGGGTGCTGCGGATGCCGGTCAGGCCCTGGTACGCCGCCGGCACCCTGATCGAGCCACCCGTGTCGGTCCCGAGGCCGATCGTGGCGTGCCCGAGGGAGACGGCGGACGCGGAGCCCGACGACGAGCCGCCGGGGACCCGGCGTGGCGCGCGCGGGTTGGGCGGGGCGCCGAAGTGCGCGTTGGTGCCGGCCAAGGAGTAGGCGAACTCGTCGGTGCGGGCGATGCCGCGCAGCGAGGCGCCGGCCTCGACGAGGGTGTCGACGACCGTCGCGTCGGAGCGCTCGACGGGGGCGGCGGCCTCCCAGGTGGGGTTGCCGGCGCCGACCTTCTGCCCGGCGACGGCGAAGAGGTCCTTGACCGCGACGCTCTCGCCGACCAGCGGACCGGCCGGGGCGCCGGGCACGAGCGGGTCGCCGACGACCCGCCAGATCCGGGTGTCGAGGGCGGGGGCGGGCACCGAGACGTGGGCGGCGGTGACCTTCCAGCCGCCGCAGAAGTCGTCGTCGGTGCGGGCCCAGAGCTGGGTCTGCTGGCCGCGGCCGCCGCGGGCGAGCTCGGTCACCGCGACCACGAGAGCGTGGTCGGGGTCGGTGACCTGGACGTGGGTCTGCACCAGCCGGCGGGCCGGCGCACCGCCACGGCCGGAGCGGAAGGCGGCGATCTGGTCGTGGCCGACGAGCAGGCCGTCGGCGTCGCCGCGGAGGGTCGTCGTGGCGGGCGCGAAGAGCCGGTCGAGGACCTCGACGTCGTCGCTCATGAGCGCCTGCTCGTAGGTGCGGAAGGCTTCGACCAGGCCCGGCGGCACCGGCAGGGAGGGGCCGCTCATCGGGCGAGCCCTGCGAAGTCGCTCTTCCGGATGCGCGCGTGCACGCCCTTGACCACGTCCACCACCTGGGAGATCTCGAAGTCGGTCGCCGCGGAGAGGTAGGCGTAGGCCATCCGCGGGTCCATGCCGTAGCGGGCGACCAGCAGGCTGATCGCGTGCCGGACGCACTGCTGCACCGCGACGTCGAGGTCCTCGTCGAGCCCGGTGGGGACGAGGTGGTCGACGGTCTCGGCGAGCGGGGAGACGACCTCGCCGAACTGCGCCACCGCGTCGGCCGCGGGCACGACGTCGAGCCGGACGGTCGCGCGCAGCGAGGCCTCCAGCGCGGTCAGCGCGACCTCGCCGTCGCCCTGCGCGAAGTGCGGGTCGCCGGCGTAGAAGAGGGCGTCCTCGACCTGCACGGGCAGGTAGAGCGTGGCGCCCGCGGTCAGCAACGAGATGTCGAGGTTGCCGCCGTGCACCCCGGGCGGCACCGAGTGCGGCCGCTGGTCGCCGGCCACCGCGACCCCGAGGATGCCGAGGAACGGCGCCATCGGGAAGCGCACGACCGGCCCGTCCCCGATCGGGCCGGGGACCAGGCCCATCTCCGCGTGCGTGCCGTCGTCGGCGACGCGGGCGAAGGCGGAGAAGACGTCGCCCTCGAGCGGGTACTCCCCGGGCAGGGCACCGCGCCCGTGCCGGTTGGACACCACGCCGTACGGCACCCGCGGCGCGGTCTCGAGGAGCGTGATCGCGAGCAGGTCGCCCGGCCGTGCGCCGGTCACCGCCACGGGGCGGCTCACCACGTGCGGCCCGTCGACACCGACGACGTGCGGGGCGTCGGAGGCCGCGAGGGCTCGGGCGTCGGCGAGCACCGGCACGTCGTACGCCGCGAAGAACCCGTCGGGGTCGCGACCCTGGTCCTCGAGGATGCCCTCGTGGCTCAGCGTGTCGAGGGTGACCTCGTCACCCGGCTCGACCCGCAGCACCGGCGCGTCGGCAGCGCAGGGGAGGCGTCCCCACAGGACGTTCTCGACCGTGGAGGGCAGGTAGGCCCCGCGGATCGGGCCGGTGCCGATTTCCAGAGGGTCCATGCCAGAACCCTAGGGGGACGTGACGTGGCTCAGGCGTCCCAGGTCCAGGAGTCGAGCACCTGCTGGTTGACCGCGGTCGTCAGATCTTGATCAGAACGCAGAAGCTCGAAGCGAGGCCTTGGCGCGCCGGGGCCCGCGATGGCCGTGAACGAGATCAAGTCTGGCGCTTGCCTTCTGTAACTCTCGTCTACCTGGACGTCCCACCCCTGTCCCTGACGCCGCACGCGGGTCCCGGCCTCGGCAAGGAGGGCTCGTGGGTCGCCGCCCCAGGCCCAGTTCGGGAGCTGAATGACGGCTCGCGGGGGGCGGGTCCAAGGCACGGGCTTCACCTTAGGCTGAGCAGGCGAGACCTCCCCGGCCACCGAGTCCGTCGAGAGTCCGCGCGCAGTCCGCAGAACGTCCGTACGCAACCGACCAGAGGCAACTGCACTCAACAACGTCGTTGCAGGTCAGAGCCAACTATCGACAAGCACCGACGACTGCCAATAACTGCGACTACGTTCCGCTTCAACGTCTGAGGCACGTCGCGGCCCCCTGAGACGGGGCTGGCACGAGCGGCGCCGGTGCCGGTTGGCTGGCCGGCATGACCCCCACCCCCTGGCGCACCGTCCCGCTCACGGACGACTACGGCCTCCCTGGTCGCCGGCCGCCGGGGGCGACCGACCCGACGGCGTACCTGCGCACCGTCGAGGTGCTCGGCGCGGACGTCCACCACCTCGACCTGCCCGGCCCGACGCCGGACGCCCCGGTGGTGCTGCTGGTCCACGGGCTCGGGGGGCGCTGGCAGCACTGGGCCGAGAACCTCGCCGGCCTCGCGGAGCACGCGCGGGTGGTGGCGCTGGACCTGCCGGGTTTCGGGCGGTCTTCGCCGCCGAGGGGTGGGTACGCCGTGGACGGGTTCGCCGACGTGGTCGCCGCCCTCGCCCGGGAGCTCGCCCTGCCGCCGCTCACCGTGGTCGGCCACTCGCTGGGGGCGCTGGTGGCGCTGCGCCTGGCACACCGGCACCCCGACCTGGTGTCCTCGGTCGTGCTGGCCGGTGGCACCGTCGGCGCCTTCGCGGAGGTGCTGGGGCTGCGCCGTGCCGGCCACCAGCTGCGGCACCGCCCCCGGACGGTGGCGGCGACGCTGCTCGAGGTGATGACCGCCGGGCTCCCGGTCCCCGGCCTCGTGCGCCGCCAGGTCGTGGCGCGCGCGTGGCTGCGCCGCCTGCTGCTCTGGCCCTACCTCCACCGGCCCGCGGACATGCCCGCCACTGGCATCGCCGCGCTCGTCGACGGCGTCGGCACCCACGGCGTCCTGCGGATCGCCCGCTCGGTCGCCACCATGCGCGTCGACCGGTGGCTGCACGAGGTCGACCACCCGGTGCTGGCGATCGGCGGCGAGCGCGACCACGTGGCGCCCCTGGACCAGCTGGCCGCCTTCGCGCGTGCCGTGCCGTCCGCGGAGACGGTGGTGCTCGCGGGGGTCGGGCACATGGTGATGCTGGAGCGCGCGGACGCGTTCACCGACGAGGTGCTGGCGTTCCTGCAGCACCCGCGCTCGTGACCGGTCGTGGGCCCCGGGTCCTCCACAGGGTGACGCTCCGCGCGCCTGTCCACCACGGCGGCGATGACGCTGGACCGAGGCTGGCGCATCGACCAGTCTCGCTTCATGCAGAGGGACGAAGTGTTAACGCTATCCGTTATTAACGGAGCGCGTTATGCTGGTGGCACGTGATCAGGTCCTTCGCCGACCGGGACACGGCCGCGTTGTGGCAGCACGAGCGCGTTCCTGGTCTGGACGCCAGGATCCTGCGCGTGGCGCTACGCAAGCTGGTCCAGGTGCATGCGGCGACGAGCCTGCAGGACCTGCGGGTCCCGCCCGGCAACCGGCTCGAGCTCCTGCGGGGTTCCAGGCAGGGGCAGCACAGCATCAGGGTGAACGACCAGTGGCGGATCTGCTTCAGGTGGAAGGACGGAGGGGCTGAGGATGTCGAGCTCGTCGACTACCACTGAGTCGCTGGGAGTCGAGCCGATCCACCCCGGTGAGGTGCTGATGAGCGACTTCATCGAGGGCTTCGGCATCACCCAGCACCGCCTGGCCGTGGCGATCGGGGTCCCGCCGCGGCGCATCAACGAGATCGTCCACGGCAAGCGGGGCATCTCCGCCGACACTGCCGTGCGGCTGGCCCGCTTCTTCGGGACGTCACCGGAGTTCTGGATGAACCTGCAGACCCACTACGAGCTGGTCGTCCAGCAGCGCGCCCTGGGCGACGTGGTGGAGGGCATCATCCCGATCTCCGCCTGACGACGGGTCGCGGATCCGCGTCAGATCACCAGGGCGACGACGACCCCCACCAGTGCGACGATCGCCAGGACGACCAGCACCGCGGGCCACAGCGGTCGTCGGTGGGCGTTGAGCGGCTGGTCCACGCTCGGACGGCGGCGGTGCTCCTCGGGACGCAACGGGTGGTCAGGGTCGTAGGGACGGCGCGGGTGCTCGGGATCGACGGTCATGACCGATCCGTGCCCACTGGGAGCGACGAGGCATTCGCCCGGGAGGGTGGGATCGGACTCAGGACGCCGAGGCCACCCAGCGGTCCAGGGCCGCCCCGAGGTCGGCGGGCGTGACCGGCTTGGGCACGAAGTCGTCCATGCCCGCGGCGGCGCACCGCTCGCGCTCGCCCTCGGTCACGCTGGCCGTCATCGCGAGCACCGGCACCCGCGGCCGGCCCTGGGTGAGCTCGCGCAGGCGCAGCTCACGCGTGGCGTCGTACCCGTCGAGGACGGGCATCTGGCAGTCCATCAGCACCGCGGCGTACGCCGTGTGCTCGAGCGCGTCGAGCGCCTCGCGGCCGTCACCGGCCACGTCGGCGTCGTAGCCCAGCGAGGCGAGGATGCCCTCGGCGACGACCTGGTTGACGTCGTTGTCCTCGACCACCAGCACCCGCGGGCGGACGGGATCGCCCTCGGCTGGCGGCGCGGAGCCGACCGCGGCCGGGGTGACCGGGGCGACGGCCTCCGGGGTCTGCGGGGCCAGCAGCGCCGAGAGCAGGCCCCGCAGACGTGACATCGGCAGCGGCTTGGCCAGGATCTCGCGCACCCCGGCGTCCCAGGCCTCGTCCTGGTCGACCTCGGTGTCGGAGGTCAGCAGCACCAGGCGCGGTCCGGAGAGGTCGGGGGTCGTGGTGATGGTCCGCGCCAGCTGCAGCCCGTCGACCTCGGGCATGCACAGGTCCAGCAGCACCACGTCGTACGCCGCCTCGGACCCGCGCATCCGGGCGACCGCCTCCGCGGCGGACCCGACGGTGTCGACGTCCATGCCCCAGGCACCCAGCTGCCCGTCGAGCACCATGAGGTTGGTGGCGTTGTCGTCGACGACGAGCGCTCGCAGGCCCTCGAGCGGCTCCTGCGAGGCGGGCCGGACCGCGGGCGGGTGCTCGGCGGCGAGCAGCGGCAGCCGGAACCAGAAGGTGCTGCCCTCCCCGGGGGTGCTGTCGACGCCGATGGTGCCGCCCATCGCGGCGGTGAGCCGGGCGCAGATCGCCAGCCCCAGCCCGGTGCCGCCGTAGCGACGGGTCGTGGAGGAGTCGGCCTGGGTGAAGGGGTCGAAGAGTCGCTCGCGACGGTTCTCGGCCAGGCCGATGCCGGTGTCGCGGACCTGGAACCGCACGACCGGGGCCTCGGGTGTGCCGCCGTCGAGGTGGGCGCTGATGACGACCTCGCCGTCGTGGGTGAACTTCACGGCGTTGGTGGCGAGGTTGAGCAGCACCTGGCGCAGCCGGCCGGGGTCACCGCGCAGGGCGGCCGGCACCTCGGGGGAGCAGTAGGCCAGCAGCTCCAGCCCGCGGGCGCGCGCCGGCTCGGCGACGATCGCGGCGACGTCCTCGACGACCTCGGTGAGCAGGAAGTCGATCGACTCCAGCTCGACCGCGCCGGCCTCGACCTTGGAGAAGTCCAGGACGTCGTTGATGATCCCGAGCAGCGCGTCGCCGGCGGTCTGCACGCCGCGGGCGTACTCCCGCTGCCGCTCGTCGAGGTCGGTGCCGAGCAGCAGCCCGGTGAGGCCGATGACGCCGTTCATGGGGGTGCGGATCTCGTGGCTCATCGTGGCCAGGAAGGCCGACTTCGCACGCGAGGCGGCCAGGGCCTCGTCCCGGGCCTCGGCCAGCTGCAGCGCGGTGCGGCGCTGCTCCTCCAGCAGCGACCAGGTGCGCAGCATCGCGAGGGTGACCAGCACGATCATGCCGCCGCCCGCGGCGACGGCGTTGGCGAGCTGGTCGCCGGCGACGTCGAGGACCAGCATCGCGGTCGGGACCAGGAGCGGGAGCACGGCCACCAGCAGGCGCGGCGTGAGCGAGGGGAGAGGGGCCGCCGCCCGGCGGGAGGAGGGGCGGGTGCGGGTCAGCACCGCCCACGCCATGGCGAGCGCCCCCAGCATCCAGCCGAGGTCGAGCGCGGCGTCGACGACGGTGCTGGACTCCACCAGGAGGAACCCGATGTCGGAGAGCAGCCACGCGGCGACCCCCAGCCCGAGGGCGGGGCCGACGACGGACCGCGCCTCGCGCACCCAGAGCACGCGCAGGATCAGGCCGAGCAGCGTGGCGTCGAGGACCGGGTAGGCCGCCCAGACCAGCCGGGTGCCCCAGCCCACCGAGGTGTCGTCGAGGATCCCCTGGACCGCCAGCTCCCAGAGCACGAGCAGGCAGACGACCACGATCGTCGCGGCGTCGACGGCTCCCTCCAGGCGGAGGTGGCCGCGGTCGGTGCGGAGCAGGGTCAGGACCAGGGTGGCGCCGAGGAGCACGTAGGAGAAGAGGTACAGGACGTCGGCGGCCGAGACGTCCGGCTCGCCCACGGTCCAGTAGTAGCCGTACCAGACGACGTCGGCCAGCGCCGTGGACACGATCGCACCGGTCACCAGGAGGCTGAGGGTGCGGGCCAGCCCGGTGCGGCCGCGGCTGCCCCACCAGGCCACGGTCCCGGCGCCGAGCATCACGAGGAGATACCCCACGTCGTACGTCGTGCCGTAGGCGACCACGTGCAGGACGGAGAGCGCGAGGGCGAGCGCGACCAGGGCGGCGACCGCGCCGCGAGCGTTCACCCACCCCTGCATGTGGTCGCTCCTTCCCGCGGCAGCGCGTCCGTGCGCGGCCCCTGTCCCCAGCCTGCCGCATCCGGGGCGACGGCGCCGGGGTATCCGCCTGCGGGGACCGCGTGGCGCGACGTACGGTGGGTACGACGACCTCGGGGGCCACGTGCCTGGCTCCTGCTGAATTGGGAGCAAGCAAGCATGGAACTCGACCCCCAGGACATCCGCGCCATCATCCTGAGGATGAAGCGCGCGCACGGCCACCTCGCCAGCGTGATCCGGATGATGGAGGAGGGCTCGGACTGCGAGTCGGTCCTCACCCAGCTGGCCGCGGTCAACAAGGCGCTGGCGCGCAGCGGGTTCGCGATCGTCGCCACGGGTCTGCAGGACTGCATGGCGGACGGGCAGGCCGACGAGGCGGACCTGAAGAAGATGGAGAAGCTCTTCCTCTCCCTCGCCTGAGCGAGCCCGGCCGTCGCTGGTCGAGGGGCGAGTGGAGCGAGCCACGAGACCCCGCGCGGCGTGACCTTCTGCCGGGTTGTGGCGTTGGTCACGTCATGACCCGTCTGCGCCTCCTGCTCGCCAGCACCGCCACCGCGGCCCTCGCGGCCGGGCTCCTCCCCGTGGGAGCGGCCTCGTCGGCCTCCCCGGACGCGTCCGGAGGCCTGGTTGACGGCGATGAGCGGCTGCTGCCGGCCGGCCTGGAGTACGTCGCGCTCGGCGACTCGTGGACGGCCAACGTGGTCCTGGTCAACCGGCAGGGCGTGCCGGACACGACGTACGCGCCGATCGACTGCGCGCAGTCGTACACCAACTACCCCAAGCTGCTCGCGGAGGCCTTGAGCGTGGGGGAGTTCCGGGACGCCTCGTGCGGATCGGCGACGACCGACGACTTCTACGAGCCGCAGACGGGGCTGCCGCTGGGGGGGACCAACCCCGCGCAGTTCGACCGGCTGACCCCCACGACCGACCTCGTGACCGTCGGCATCGGCGGCAACGACGCCGGCATCTCCAGCGCCGGGCTCGACTGCCTCAACATCGCGCCCGCCGAGACTCCGCTGTCGGACTCCGGCCAGGGGCTGCCGTTCGGTGGCTGCAAGGCCAAGTACGTCGTCGACGGCGAGGACTCCATCGCGCAGCGGATCAAGGAGTCGGAGATCAAGCTGGTGCGGGCGTTCCGTGCCATCCACCGGATCGCCCCGGGCGCACGGATTCTGGCGATCGACTACATCAACGTGGTCCCGCGCCGCGGCTGCTACCCGACGGTGCCGGCCTCCGACGAGGACATGCGCTGGATCTCGACCAAGTTCCGCCAGCTCAACCGGATGATCAAGCGGGCGGCCGAGCGCGGCGGCGCCGAGTACGTCAACACCTTCCGCCGTACGCCGCAGGGCGTCGACCTCTGCGGTGACCCCAACGTGCGGTGGGCCGAGGTCTACGGTCCCTCCGCCAACGACGCGGCCGTCGGCGTCCCCGCCCACCCGAACGCGGCCGGCGCCCGAGGGCAGGCCGCCGCGATCCTCGACCACATCCGCGACACCGACCCGGACGTCTTCCGCTGAGCTGCAGTGGGAGTCGCGTGCCGAGGAGCGCGCGCGAGCCCTCGTCGAGCGACAGACAGAAGTCCGGCCGCCGGCCGCGTCCCCCGCGTGGGGCCGCCTCGCTACGTCACGGCGTCTGGACTTCGGTACGTCGTCTGACGTGGACCACCGGGCGGCCGGCCGCGCGACCGGGCCCTGCCACCATGGGTGCGTGACCGCCCGCCTCGCCGCCGTCCCGACCGAGCGGATGCACCTCGTGCTGATGATGGTGCTGACGTTCAGCACCGGGATCATCGACGCCGTCGGCTACCTCGGGCTGGACCGGGTCTTCACCGCCAACATGACCGGCAACGTGGTCATCCTCGGCATGGGTCTGGTCGGCGCCGAGGACCTGCCGGTGCTGGGCCCGACGGTCGCGCTCGTTGCGTTCATGGGCGGTGCTGCGCTGGGCGGTCGGGTGCTGCGTCGCGCGGCCGGCCCGTGGACGTGGCTGACGACGCTGCTGTTCGTCTCGGTCGGGGTGGTCTGCCTCGGGCTGTCGGTCGTGCTGCTCGTGGCCGACGAGGCCACCCCACCGCCGCTGGCGCTCTCGCTGCCGGTGACCGCGGTGCTCGGCACGGCGATGGGCGTGCAGGCGGCGACCGCCCGGTTCGTGGCGGTCCGCGACGTGACGACGGTCGTGGTGACCTCGACGCTCATCGGTTTGGCCGCCGACTCGCGACTGGGCTCCGGCCGGGCGGTGGCCGAGGGTGGCGCGGGTCGCCGGTTCCTGGCCGTCGCGCTCATCCTCGTCGGTGCCGCCGCCGGCGCCGCACTGCTCAAGGTCGGCGTCTGGGTCGGCCTGCTCGTCGCCGGAGTGCTGATCCTGCTCGCCACCGGGCTCGGTGCGTGGCACGGGCGAGTGCTCGCGGGGAGCGCTGTGGTCGTGTCGTCGGAATCCCCGGATATCAGGCCTTCCTGACGGTTCGGGAGGGTTGCAACCCCTGACAAGCGTGCGAAGAGCCTGATATCCGGGGATTCCTGCAGCCCCGACCGGCCAGCCGTGCGCACGGCCGGGCTTGACGGACCACAGCCCCGCGCTCAGCTCGCTCGCTCGACGGCAGCAGCGAGCACGGCGCGGATGCGCGCTGCGGTACGCACCGGATCGTCCAGATCGGCCCAGGTCAACCGGATGCACCGCCACCCGGTGAGCTCGCGGATCCGGTCCTCGCGACGCTTCTCCTCCCAGACCGTCTGACCGTCAGCGCCGTACTTCACCCGGCCGTCGAACTCGAGGAAGACGCCCAGCGCCGGCCACGCGAAGTCGACCCGCGCCACCACCCTTCCGTTCTCGTCCCGGACCTTCACCTGGGTCTCCGGCCGCGGCAAGGACTGGCTGAAGCACAGGTACGCGACCCTGGACTCACCGACCGACTCGATGGCCGGATCCATCAGGTCGAGCACGATCCGCGTCGCCAGGGTGCCGGGCCAGTGCTGCATCCCGCCGTCGCCATCGGGGCGTTCGTACCGGGCCCGCAGTCCGGCGCTGCTCACGAGTCCGCGGTGGGCCAGATCGTTCGCGACGACGAGAGCCGGCTCGACGTCCACGAGGGTCGAGAGGTCAAGCACGGTCCTGGTGGGCGAGGTGACCCGAGCACCGTCATGGACCTCGACGTCCTCGGGCAACAGCAGACCGCGGTGCTGGACTACGCCCGCTTCTCGACGTCCCGCTCGCTCGTCCGACCGACTCCCGTGGACGACGTCGAGTGCCAGCCCCCACAGCGGAGCGCCGTACGCCGGGAGGGCCGAGACGTGACTGAGGACCAGCTCGCAGCATGCCTGCAGCTGGACGGCTCGGCACCGCGCGGCGTACCGCTGCGCGCCATCCAACGTCATCCAGGCGCGGGCGTCGACGTATGCGCCTCGCCGCACCCGAACCAGCTGTCCGCTCCGCACTGCTGCGGCGAGGGCGCGGTCGGTCCACCCCTGTGCGATGAGGTCACGCCGCAACTGGATCGCTGGGGCTGCGGGAGGCTCTGGGGGTGAGGGCACGGTCCAGTGCTACCCCGGACGCGTGCTGCGTGCTCGGGTGTGCCGGCCGGCCTGTGGAGAACCGCCCTTGCAGGAATCCCCGGATATCAGGCTTTCCCGACGGTTCGGGAGGTTTGCAACCCCTGACAAGCGCGAGAATCGCCTGATATCCGGGGATTGCGACGCCCCGCCGACGAACCTCAGCCCAGCGCGACGGCGAGGTCCAGCAGGGCCCGGTCGCGACCGGGGGCGGCGAGCAGCGAGACGCCGCAGGGCAGTCCGTCGCGGGTGGCGAGGGGCAGCGAGACGGCCGGTGCGCCGAGCAGCGGGGCCAGGCAGGTCAGCCGGAGGGTCGCCTCGCGGACGGCCTGCACGCCAGGGCCGGGGAACGGAGCGACCGAGGAGGCGGTCGGCAGCACGAGCACCCGATCGCCGAGCAGCTCGCGCAGCCGCTGGCGGGCGGCCTGCACGACGTCGTACGCCGCGTCCGCGTCGGGCTTCTCGACCGAGGCGGCGTGGCGGAAGCGGGTGCGGACGTCGGCGCCGAGGGTGTCGAGCCGGTCGGCGAGCCAGCCGCCGCGCACCGACCACGCCTCCCACGCCTGCCAGGTGCCGAACGCACGCACCCACGAGGCGAGCTCACCGAGCGGCCAGCCCTCGCGGACGACCAGCCCCTGGTCGGTGACCCAGGTCTCGACGGCCGCACGCACGTCGGGCTCGGCAGCACCGAGCAGCTCGGGCACGACGACCAGGTCCGCGCCCGCCGCGGTGAAGGCGTCGGGCGGCAGCAGCACCTCGCCCACGTCGCGTGCGAGGGCGGGGGAGCGGGTCATCCAGCCGACGGTGTCGAAGCTGGGTGCCAGCGCCATGACGCCGTGCATCGGGACGGTGCCGTGGGTGGGGCGGAAGCCGGTGAGCCCCTGGTACGCCGCGGGCACGCGGGTCGAGCCGGCGGTGTCCGTCCCGAGCCCGATCGTGGCGTGGCCGAGGGAGACCGCGGACGCGGGGCCGTTGGACGACCCGCCGGGGACCCGGCGCGGGGCGCGCGGGTTGGGCGGGGTGCCGTAGTGGTGGTTGGTGCCGCCGAGGGACCAGGCGAACTCGTCGGTGCGGGCGATCCCGGCGATCGCCGCGCCGGCCTCGACGAGGGTGTCGACGACCGTGGCGTCGGCGCGCTCGACGGGGGCGGCGGCCTCCCAGGCGGGGTTGCCGGCGCCGACCTTCTGGCCGGCCACGGCGACGACGTCCTTGACCGCGACGGTCTCGCCGACGAGCGGTCCGGCGGGGGCGCCGGGGACTAGCGGGTCGCCCACCACCCGCCACACGCGGGTGTCGAGGGCGGGTGCCGGGGTGGAGACGTGCGCTGCGGTGAGGCGCCAGCCCTCCGGCGTACGGGCCCAGAGCTGAGACTGCTGGCCGCGGCCGCCGCGGGCGAGCTCAGTGACCGCGACGACGAGCGCGTGGTCGGGATCCGTCACCTGCACGTGGGTCTGCACGACGCGGCGCGCGGGCTCCGTCCCGAGCGCCGGCGCGATGGCGTCGTGGCCGACCAGCAGCCCGTCGGCGTCGCCGCGCAGGGTGCTCGAGCCGGGGGCGGTCAGCTGCGCGAGCGTCTCGGTGTCGCCCGCCGCGAGGGCCTGTTCCCAGGCGCGGAACGCTTCCACGAGCCCCGGCGGCACGGGCAGGGCGGGACCACCGGGAGGCATGTCGCCCAGCCTAGGGCGACCGCCTGCCCAGGGAGCGTCAGGCCCAGGACCAGGACGCGAGGACCTGCTCGTTGACCGCGGCGCGCTCGGCCTCGTCGTACTCCGCGTCGGCGAGCCGGATGGTCAGGCGCACCGAGGTGCCGTCGACGACCGCGCCGTAGACGTCGGCGTAGTTGCCCTTGGACTCCTTGCCGGACACGTGCCACATCTCGATGCCGTCGACCTCGACGACGTCCTCGGCGGTGAACTTCTCGCCCAGCCCGTCGAGCGCGATCTCCTGCTGCCGCTCGATCTCGGGCGCCTCGCCGGGGAACTCGATCTCCACGAGCGAGACCAGCGCGCCAGAGGGCCCGGTGGCGATGACGGCGGGGGACTTCTTGGAGGGCTCGCCGAGCTCGAAGCCGCTGGGCGCCTGGAAGGTCGCGGTCTCGGCCTCGACCTCGGGGCCGGGCTCGGCGGTCTCGGTGGCCTGCGCGGTGGCGTCGGGGTCGCTGGGCTCGTCCTCTCCGGAGCAGGCCGTGGCGCCCAGGGCGAGCGTCACGCCGAGGGCGGCTGCGCCCAGTCGGGCGCGGGTGGAGCGGGTGGTCGAGCGGGCAGGAAGGGCAGTGCCGAGTCGCATGCCACCAGTCCTACAGGACATCGCCGACGGGACCCGCATCGCCCCGATCGGGTGAATCCCCGTAACGGGATCGACTGTCGGGTCGTTGGTGGTCTAGACAGGTGCGACGGCTCCTCGGGCCGTCGCCATGCACCCCATCCGGGAGGAACATCCATGTCCAGCACTGGAACCAAGCGCGGCCTCGCCGCGACCGCGACCTCGGCCCTGGCGATCGCCGGGTTGCCGCTGCTCGCGGGTCCCGCCGGCGCAGTCACCCACACCAGCACCCTCGGTGCGGACTCCGTCAACCTCGTGCAGCCGGTCTCCACGACGGTCTCCGCCAAGCCCGACGGCCAGAACGCCACGCAGCGCCTCACCGCCCTCGGCGGCAGCAACGTCACCGGCGTGCGCTTCGAGTACCGCATCGGCGCCTCCGGCCCGTGGACCCCCATCGGCACCGCCGCGACCCGCAACGACGACGGGGCGTTCGCGTTCGAGTGGAACCCCACCCCGATCGCCGGCGCGACCAACGTGACGCTGCGCGCGGTGGGGCTGGGCCCGGCCACCGCGCCGACCGACGACCTCAGCGGAGTCGCGGTCGACAACAACGCCGACACCGTCAACGTGACCGACGGTGCGACCCTCGACGTCTTCCAGGCGCCGTACACCAACGGCGCGACCGCGGGTCAGTACGCCGTGGTCGAGGGCACGTCCTCGGCGCCCGGCGCCACCCCGACGCTCGACTTCTACGACCCCAGCGCCGACGCCTTCGCCGGTGCGGGCGACACCACGACCTCGACGACCCCGCAGGCCGGGGTCACCGGCACCTGGCGCGGTGTCCTCGACGTCACCGGCTACGACTACGGCGGCGGCACCGACGAGATCCTCGTCAAGGCCGCCGGCGGCAACGGCACGGCCGACGACGCCGAGTCCTTCGTCATCGACCGCCAGGAGCTCGGCACCGTCACCGCGGAGCCGACGAACGCCAACGTCCCCGGCACCGGCAACGCCGACATCACCATCACCGTCGTGGACGCCGAGGGCGACCCGATCGCCGGCGCCGAGGTGCGCCGTGAGGGTGGTGCGTACGTCGGCCAGACCAACGCGCTCGGTCAGGTCGAGACCACGCAGGCCGGGGGCACCCGCGCCTTCTACTACGCCAACGCCACCGACTCCGACCCGTTCGAGGCGGGCCTGGGCGACAAGCGCTCCCAGGACGTGACCGTCGGCCAGTACGACCCCGAGCCGACCGCGCTCGAGGCCACCTCGGCCAACGGCGAGGCCTTCGACTACGACGAGTACGACGCCGACGACATCCAGGTCCAGGTCAAGGACCAGGAGGGCAACGACGTCCCGTTCGAGCAGGCGACGCTGCAGACGGTGGAGTACACCTGGACCTTCCGCGCCTTCGACGGGGCACCGACCGCACGGGAGACCGAGGGCACCACGGTCGTCGGCCTGGACGGCAACGCGAACATCCCGCTGCCGCAGGACCGCTCCGAGGGAGGCACCTACACGCTGCGGGCCGCGCTCGTGGCCAACCCGGTCACCGGAGAGGGCGCCGTCGCCGAGTCGGAGGTCCTGACAGTGAAGGCCGGCCAGGCGGCGATCAAGCTCGCCGACGAGGTCTCCGGCGCCGCGGGCGCGGACGCCGCGGTCGCCGGGACCCTCGCGCTCGAGGACGGCACCGGCCTCCCGGGCCGGCCGGTCACGCTGACCTACACGCCGGGCCAGGGCGGTGACGCCGCCTTCGACCAGCAGAGCGGCGCCGACGACGAGGTCCGCACCGTCACCACCGGCGAGGACGGCTCCTTCTCGGCGACGCTCGACGACCCGGCCGCGGCCCAGGGCCAGCCCCAAGCCACCGAGACCGGCTCCGTGACCGCTGCGACGGCCGACTACGACGACCCCAACACCCCGGTCGACCAGGACAACGCCGACGCGGAGGCCACCGCCCCGGTGACCTTCTTCAACGACGCTGCCCCGGCAGGTGCCGAGGTCGAGGTCACGGGGCTCACGGGCACGGGCAAGCCCGGCGCCCCGTCGTACGGCACGGCGACGGTGACCGACGCCGACGGCGACCCCGTGCCCAACGTCGCGGTGCGGCTCACGGTCGACGGCGACTCCTTCTTCACCAGCGGTCCGGAGGACGGCACCACAGGCCAGCCGGCCGGCGACCTGGCCGAGCAGGGCCAGGCGATCACCCGGGTCACGAACGCCCAGGGCCAGGTGTCCTTCGCCGTCGGCATCGAGCGCAGCGAGGACTTCGACGACGACGGGACCGCGACCGACACGGTCACCGCGACCGTCGGTGGCGCCGGCGGCGCGAGCGACACCGCCGACGTCGCGTGGAGCAGCGCCGACCCGCTCAACGCCGGCGAGGTGCTGATCGAGCTCGCGGCGGACCGGTTCCAGGAGTCCGGCGTGCTGCCGAAGGCGCCGACGACCGACGACGTCGCCTACGACGTGAAGGTGACCGACCAGTTCGGCAACCTCGTCGGTGGCGAGGACGTGGCCATCCGTACCGACGGCGGCGAGGTCGTCAGGCCCGGCAACAACGGTCAGGGCGGTCTCACGATCGAGTCGGACTTCGACGCCGACCCGGAGTTCTCGCTCTCCTCCGACAGCGAGCAGGACGCCACGCCGACCGGCACGTGGGCGGCCGACACCTCGGTGTACGCCGCTGACAGCACCGGCCCGCAGGGCGACGCCGACGACGACGCCGACATCGTCACCACGCAGGGCACCGACCCGACGACGGGGGAGGGTCCGACCGCGCAGTTCTACGAGGTCGACTTCGCCGCCGGCACCTACACGCTGGCCCAGCAGGGCGCAGAGCAGCGCGAGGTCGGGGAGACGGTCGTGATGACCTACACGGCCACCGACCAAGAGGGCGAGCCGATCGAGTTCGAGGTCGCCTTCTTCCGCACCGGCCCCGGCAACGACGACGACGGGTCGGCCAACGACCGGGTCGCCACGGGCGAGGACGGCCAGGCGTCGTACGTCTTCTCCGGCAACGCCGAGGGTCGGGCGCGCGTGTCGGGCATCGGGTACGTCGGCAACGAGGTGCAGCCGGAGTCCGAGGCCAGCGACACCGTGTCGTTCGGCCGGGTCGACGAGCCGGGTGACCCGATCACCATCACCCTGGCCGCCGACAGCAACGGCCCGCGCAAGGACATCGTGCGTGCCGACGTCGACAACGCCGTCGGCGAGACGATCCGGCTCTACGTCATCCGCGGCACCAAGGCGAAGGGCAACAAGCGCCTCGTCGAGGTCCGCGAGGACGTCGTGCCCGACGGGGGTCAGATGACCTTCAAGAAGGCCGACCGCAACGGCAACAAGAAGACCCGCTTCATCGCGAAGATCCGCAGCGGCGGGGTCGTCTACAAGTCGAACACGCAGAAGCCGCGCTGACCCGCCGATAGGTCACTCGTGACGGCCCGGGTGCCGCTGCCGCTGGCGGCGCCCGGGCCGTTCTCCATCTGCCGGTAGGTCGAGCGGGCGAGCGCCAGCGAGCCGTCGTCGAGACAGCGCCCACCGCCGATGGTCGAGCAGGCGAGCGCCAGCGAGCCGTCGTCGAGACCGCGTGAGCTGCCCGCCCACCGCGGCCACAGCCCCGAACCCCCAGTACCGTCCCGCCCATGACTACCGAGTGGGACCGCCACCTGTCGCTCGAGCCCCTGGGCGAGGGCCGGTACGCCGGCGCGCTGGACGCCGGTTGGTCGGTCGGCGGCGGCATCAACGGCGGCTTCCAGCTGGCCCTGGCCGGTGCCGCGATCAGCGCCCACCTGCCCGGGAAGCCCGACCCGGTCACGGTCTCGGCGTACTACCTCTCCGCCGGCACCCCGGGGCCCGCCGAGGTGAGCGTCGACGTACGCCGTGACGGGGGCCGCCTCGCGACGGTCGCGGCAGACCTGGTGCAGGACGGCCAGACCCGGCTGACCCTGCTGTCGACGTACTCCGACCTGGACCGGTTCGAGGGCGACGTGCGCACGACCGCCGTCGAGCCGGAGCTGCCGCCGCAGGAGGAGTGCGCGGGACCGGGGGACGTGCCGGAGTTCGTGCTCGAGATCGCCCCACTGATGCGCCGTTTCGAGATGCGGTTCCCGATCGAGCAGACCGCGTGGATCCGCGGCGAGACGCGCGGGGAGGGGCACTTCTCGGCGTGGTTCCGCCTGAACGACGGGCGGGAGCCGGACCCGGTCGCGCTGCTGATGGTCCTCGACGCGTTGCCGCCGGTGACCTTCGACCTCGGGATGGTCGGGTGGGCGCCGACGTTGGAGCTGACCTGCCACGTGCGCGCCAAGCCGGCGCCGGGCTGGTTGAAGGTGCAGCACCACACGCGGAACTTCGCGGGTGGGATGTTCGAGGAGGACTGCGAGGTCTGGGACTCCACCGGGCGTCTCGTCGCCCAGTCGAGGCAGCTGGCGCTGGCGCCCCGGGTGGGTTGAGTCCTACTCCTCGAGGACGGGGGCGGGTCGGCGTACCTGCGTGCCCAGACCGTCGCCGTCCCGGATCGCCGGCCCGACCCGCCGCCACCACGTGACGACGGCAGCGTCGGGACTGTTCTTGGCCCCGAGCGGCTTGGGCAGGTGGTGGGGGGCCTGGAGCCCGGTGGCGTAGAGCGCGGCCCGGCGTACCGAGGCGTTCTCGTGCTGCATCGCCACCTTGATCCGCTCCTGCTCGTGGGTCGTGAGCCGCTTCGGCGAACGGGCGAGGCTGACCAGGGCTCGGCGCTGGACCCAGGGCTGCTCGGCGTCGACGAGGGCGACGACGTCCTCGCGCCGGCTGCCGTGGCCGAGCATCCACACCGACTCCCACGCGCGCCCGCCGAGGAGCTCGCGGTCGGAGCCGGCGAGGGTGATGAAGCAGTCGGCGACGGCGTCCGCGTAGGGGCTCAACCCCAGGGCGTACGTCGCCAAGCGCCGCCGGTTGCCGCTGACGTGGCACAGCGACTCCCGCAGGAGCCGCTGCAGCAGCTGGTCGGGCTCGGCGGTGTAGACGGCCGGCGTCATCGCCTGCACCTGGGTGGCGACGGTGCGGCTGATCTGGCGGCTGGCGTCCTTGCCGGCGAGGTCCTTGGTCTCGCGGGCGGTGAGCACCCGGCTGCGCAGCGGTCCGTCCTTGAGGGTGCGGACCACGCGGGCGAAGGAGTCGTCGGGCAGGTGGGTGAGCAGGTCGAGCAGGTCGGCGCCGCGCTTGTACGCCGGCACGAGCAGCCCGCGGATCGCGTGCTGCTCGAGCTGGGCCAGGGGGGCGCCGTCGAAGTGGCCGCGCGCCACCTTGCTGGCCGCGACCTGGATCGCGCCCAGGGCGAGCGCCTTGTTGTCGGAGTCGAGCAGCTTGAGCACCAGGGCGCTGGCGGCCGGGTCCTCGAGCTGCTGGAGCAGCCCGAGCATGGGGGAGACGACCTGCACGTCGTCGTCGGTGAGCCACGCGCCCAGGGCGTGCAGGACGTGCCGCTGGCCGACGGGGTGGTTGATCAGGGTGCTGAGCGCCTCGAAGCGACGCAGCTGGTCGATGCCGGTGGTGCGCGCGAGCTCCTGGACCAGGCGCTCGCACAGGAGCGTCCAGTGGCGGGCGGGGAGGAGGACGAGCTCGAAGTGGTCGAGCTCGGTGACGAGGGTGAGCCAGTCGCCGCCGGTCATGGCGTCACCGGACGCGGTGGCCTTGTCGATCAGGCCCATGATGAGCGCGTCGGGGGCGGTGTCGCTGCGCTCGGCGAACGAGACGCGCTCAGGGGCCTTGCCGGCGGGGTCGCAGTCGCGGACCAGCTGGCGGTTCGCCGCGACGAGGGCGCCCTCGGGGAGACCGAGGACGGTCTCGTAGCCGCGCAGCGCCTTGAACGTGATCGGGTGGTGCCCGGACTCCCAGCGGCTGAGTCGGCTGAGGTCGGCGGTGACCCCCGCGTCGCGCAGTGCCTGGACGAAGACCGACCTGTCGGCGTACGCCGTCTCGCGGCCAAGCGTTCGGCATGTGACCAACAGCCATGCCGTACGTGCCCAGGGGTCGTAGTACCCCTCGTCCATGGAGGTCAGATCGTCCGGCATCTGCGGGGGGCGGCCCCGACGCTTCTTCCGGGCGCCGTTGCCGTCGCCCGGGCCGCCTGCGCCGCCTGTGCGGCCGTCGCGAGGCGCGGCTGGGCCCACTCCCACTCCTCTGCCGTGGCGTCCGGGTTACGGGTACGCCGGTGAAATCTGCTGGTGACCTGACGCACACGTTATTGCATGGCAGAAAGTAAAGAACACAAAACCCGCGTGCCGACTCGGGGAGTCCCTAATGTGCCACCCGTCCAGACAACTGCCTCTGTGGTTGTCCGGATCCGGCCTCGGGGTCGGTGGCTCGGGATCTGTGTCGAGCCAGTCCTTACAACCTTCAGAAGGGTTACAACCAGAATGAACAGCAGCGGCATCAAGCGGGGCCTGGCCACCACGGCCGTCTCCGCTCTCGCGGTGGCGGGTATCCCGTTCATCGCCACCTCCGCCTCGGCCAGCGCGACTGAGCTCACGGTCGCCAACGTCGGCCCGGTCCGTGACGGCAACGCTGACGGCGGCACCATCGTCTTCTCGGTTCCTGAGGCCATGGCGGCGACCGTCGACGGTCAGGTTAAGCTCATCCGTTCCGACCTCACTGGTCTCGCCGGCAACCAGAACACGCCCGCGCAGACCGTTGCCAAGGTCGGCGCCATCACCCCGACCGCTGAGGGCTCCGAGGTCTACGGTTCCAAGACGGCCACGGACGAGTTTTCGGCTCAGATCTCCGTCGACACCGCCCCGACCGGGGCGACCGCGAACTTCGCCGTCTTCATCGACACCAACGGCAACAACGCTGTCGACGCTGCTGAGTTCCGCACCCAGGTGCAGGTGACGACCGCTGGCGCGCCGACGCAGGTCGTCATTTCCCCTGACACGAACACCACCGCGACCGGCGTTGCCTCGCCTGAGTACACCGCCACCATCCGTGACGCCGAGGGTCGTTTGACCCAGGCCGTCACCGGCGAGGGCTTTGCCATCACGGGAACCGGCGGCGCTGTCGCCACGCCGGCTGCCCTGACGCCGGCCCTGCTGGCCGACGGCTCCGAGAAGTTCACGGCCACCGCGCCCACCGGTGGCACCAAGACCCTGACGATCGCCGGCACCGGCATCACGCCCGCCTCGGTCTCTGACACCGCGACGCTCGTTGTGCTCGAGCAGGCCACCATCACCCCCGACGAGTTCGACCTCGTCACCGGTGCGGACACCTACGAGAAGGGTGAGGCCTTCGGCGGCACCTACGCTGTGCGCGTCGACCAGGGCACGATCACCTTCGACTTCGCCAGCAAGGACACCTCGACCCCGGCCGATGGTCCCGACGACGCCGGTAAGGTCATCCTTCTGACGCTGAGCAGCGCCACTGGCTTGAAGTTCGACGGTGAGACCAGCAAGGTCTACTCCGTGGTTCTGGGCGCCGATGGCAAGGGCTCGTTGAGCGTCAAGCCGACCGGCATCAACGACGCGTCCAGCTTCACCTTCGCGTCGACGGGTTCCAGCATCGCTAGCACCACGGTCAACTTCGACCGCGCCGGCGAGGGCGCCACTGTGGTGGCGACTCCTTCGGTCTACGTCACCAAGGTCGGCAGCCCGACGACGGTCACGGTCAAGGCGACTGACGAGTTCGGCAACGCGGTCAGCGCGCCCACCCAGGTCTCCATCACCCGTGGAGCCCGCAATGGCAGCACCGCGACCGCTCGCCAGACCGTGGGTGCTGACGGAACCGCCACCTTTAGCCTGCCGGACGCCGGCACCACCGCCGGTACCGAGAGCTTCGGCGTCAATGTGTACGACGACCAGTTCGACGCGAGCGCTGTCGCGGGTACGGGCGGGACGATCAACTACACCGCTGACGGCCTCGGTGCGGACTTCTCCGTGTCTGGTGCCACCGCGGACCCCGCCGCCACCGTCATCACCCCGCTGTACGACGCGACGTCGTCGGCGGCGTCCTCCGCTGACACCGTGGTCCTGAACATCACCGGCGCGACGGCTGGAACTCCTGCCAAGATCACGGCCGACAACGGCGCGCTGATCCTTCTCGGAGGCGCTGACGACACCCTCAACGAGGGCTCGGCCAGCGAGACCATCACCCTTGCCGCCGGTTCCGGTTCCGTTCGCGTCATTGGCACCAAGACCGGCGTCGTCACCGTGACGATCGAGAATGCGGGTCGCACCAAGACGGTCAAGCTGACCGTCAAGCAGCCCACTGACGCGGTTGTTCTCGCCGGTACGGCGCGCAACGTCGAGCTCGACGGCCCGGCGAAGGCCACGGCCGGTGACGTCGCGACCTACGTGGCGACGGTGACGGACGCCTTCGGCAACACCGTTGCTGGTGTCGACGCTGCCCGCCTGGACTTCAGCGTTTCGGGTCCCGCCAACCTCCAGAACGAGGAGGCTGCCACGGACAGCAATGGCGAGCTCGAGCAGACTGTGCTCCTGACGGACAACGCCAACTCCGACATCACCGTGAAGGTGTCCGGCAACGGCGCTCAGTTCGGCAAGGCCGCGAACTCGCTGACCGTCGCCAACGACGCCCCGGGTCTGTCGGCCTCGGTGTCGACCGACTCCGTGACCACTGAGGTCGTCAACCTGGCTCAGCTCCAGCAGGACGTCGAGGACGCCCAGGCTGCTCTCGACGAGGCGCAGGCCAACCTCGAGATCGCCCAGGGCAACCTGGACGTCGCGCAGGCTGAGCTGGCCGTGGCCCAGGCCAAGGTCGACACCGCTGCCGCCAAGGTCGCCACGCTGGAGAACAAGCTGGACAAGGCCAAGGACGCCGGCAAGAAGGCCAAGGTCAAGAAGCTCCGCAAGGCGCTGAAGAACGCCAAGGCTGCCCTCGCCGCCGCCCAGGACGAGCTGACCATCGCCACCGCGAAGGTCGCTGCCGCCCAGACGGTCGTCGACCGTCGCCAGGACCAGGTCGACGCCGCCCAGGCTGACCTGGACGAGGCTGAGGCTGCTCTCGAGGCGGCCCAGGGCTGATCGATCCCTCTGGGATCGGGATGCTCTGAGCACACCGATATGGGAGATCCCCGGGGCTCCGGCCCCGGGGACACTCCTCTGGGAGGGCACTTTGACTCCCACCCTCTAGCTCTTCGAGCCGGAGACACAGACGCGGTCCGGGCCTTTCTTTGTTGCCGCTGCTCAAGAAAGGTCCGGACCGCCTGTCACACCCTAGGGCAGACAGGTCCTCTGGCTAGGTCACCGGGGCCGCACACGATGTGTGCGGCCCCGGTGGCTATTTCGGGATGTCTCGTGACTGAGCGCTGTCTCTACGGGTGGCGGAGCCGCACGATGGCTCGGCGGCCGGGGTGCTCGGCGGGGGTCCAGAGGTGGCCGCGACTATCTCGCGTCAGGTCCTCGACGCCGACGGGGGCGCGGTGGTTGCGTGGTCTCGACGGGCGCTCGTCGCTGACGCTCCTCGCTGCTCGACCACCGGAGTCGCTGTGGAGGGAGCCGCGGGTCCAGGGGCCGTGGGAGGTGGACACGACCAGCCGGTCGTCGGTTGCTGTCACGCCCTGCATCCCCTGGGGGCCGGTGGCTAGCAGCTCGACGGGGCCGGTCGGCTGGCCGTCCGCCACCGGTAGGCGCCAGACGCGGGTCGTCTTGTTCCCGCGGCCGTACTCGCCGGCGTACAGGTGGGTGGTCTCGACGCCCGCTCGTCGCTGGCGCTCCTCGCTGCTCGACCACCGAGATTCGCCCGGTGTGGTGACAGCGTCGAGGAAGGACCAGCGGAGGGGTGGGCCGCCGTCGGGGGGCTCGGGGCGGTGGAGGGCGGTTGCCCTCCAGGTCACCGGGTCTCGATGACGCTCGTCGCTGGCGCTCCTCGCTGCTCGACCATCGGTCACACAGAGGTCTGACTCGTGGAGGGTCCAGAAGCCTTTGGCGGTCGCGCCGACGTACAGCCAGCCGTCTACCCAGGCGAGGCCGCCGGCGTGGATCTTCAGTGGCTCGCCGGTCGGCGTGAGTAGGGTGACGTGGGCGTAGCGACGGGTCTCGAGGTCGACGACCGAGACCCGTGAGCCTCCGGACTTGGCGTACCAGGAGACCAGCAGCCGCTCGCCTGCCCACGTGATGCCCTGGGGCCACCACTCGTGGGTCCAGTGGTCGCGCCAGTCCCAGGACCACGCGCGCTCCGCCCACCGCCCGTACAGCAGCGGGACGACCGGCACCCGGTGCAGGCGCCGGGTCAGCGGCACCGAGAGCAGGGCGTTCACGCGCGCCTCCGGGTCGCGATCGCGACACCCACGGTCGAGAGCCCCAGGCCGACCAGGGCCAGCGGCGACAGGGTCTCGTCCAGGACCAGCCAGGCCGAGACCGCCGTGACGGGGGGCATCAGGAAGAAGAGCGAGGCGCTCGCGCCGGCGCCCCCGCGGCGTACGAGCAGGCCGAGCAGGAGCAGGCCACCCAGCGAGTTGACCCCGGCCATCCACAGCACCGAGAGACCGGCCGCCAGCGGCTGGGACACCGACGGCGCGCCCTCCAGCAGGACGGCGAGCAGCAGCAGCGGGGGCACGCAGACCGCGCACTGCAGCGTCGCCGACCAGACCGCGTCGGTGCGCACCCCGATCCAGCGCTGGCCCAGCGTGCCGAGCGAGAGTGCCGCCAGCGAGACCAATCCCAGCAGCAGCCCCCACAGACCGCCGGCGCTCGAGATGTCCGGGCCCAGCACGACGAGGACCCCGGCCACGCCGAGGCCGAAGCCGAGGACCTGGCGCCGCGTCAGCCGCTCCCCGAGCAGCACCCCGGCCAGCACCGCGGTCAGCACAGGAGACAACGCGTGCAGCAGCGCGGCGATGGTCGCCTGCAGGCCCAGCTCGAACGCGGCGTACACCGAGCCGAAGAAGACCGCGTTCATCACCAGCCCCGACGCCGAGACCCGCAGCAGGTCCTGGCGCGAGATCCGCAGCGCTCCGTGCCGGAACCGCGCCAGCGGGTAGAGCAGCACCGCGGCACCGGCGAAGCGCAACGTCACGACCCAGAACGGCGAGACGGCCTCGACCCCGATCGGACCCGCGATGTAGCCCGAGGCCCACACGAAGACGAAGAACGCCGCCGGCAACGCGGGCACCCCGCTCACCGGGGCGAGGGGGGCGGGCGCGGTCCGAGACGTCACCGGCACAGCGTGCCCCACGAGGGTTGCCTCAGGGGTGGTCCGGGTGGGGGCGCGTCGGCGGCGGCGAACGTGGAGTCCTGCACGCACCCGGCACGTGCAGCGCTCCACGATCGTGTTGTCCACAGACCCCGCGGGCGTGCGGGACGGCGGCTGCGTGCGTGGGTAGGGCTCCCGTCATGGACGACCCTGCCCTCGACCACCTGCTGCGCGACGAGCTCGCGCACCAGGACGGCGTGGTCGCATGGCACCAGCTCGTGGAGCGGGGAGCGCGGCCGCACGACCGTGAGCGCTGGGTACGCCGCCGGCTGCTCGTCCCCGTCCACCGCGCGGTCTACGTCGCGCACACGGGCCCGCTCACGGACAGCCAGTGCGCGTGGGCGGCCGTCCTCGCCTGCGGTCCCCGTGCCGCGCTCTGCCTCGTCGGGCGCCCCGGGCCGCTCGTGCACGTCGCCATCGACGCCACCCGTCGGATCACCGCGCCCGAGGGCGTACGGCTCCACCGGGTCCGAGGCCTGGAGGCGCAGGTGCGCTGGTCGGCCAGCCCGCCACGTCTGCTGCCCGAGCACGACGTGCTGCTCGGGGTCGGCCTGGCCGCCGACGAGGAGGAGGTGGTGCGGCTGCTCAGCGACGCCGTGCGCACCCGGGTCACGACCGCCCCCCGGTTGAGAGCGGCCGTGGTCGGACGCAGCCGGGTACGCCACCGTCGCCTCGTGCTCGCGGTCCTCGACGACGTCGAGCGCGGAACTCACTCGGTCCTGGAGCACCGCTACCTCCGCGACGTCGAGCGCGCGCACGGGCTGCCCCGCGGCACCTGGCAACGACGGCGCAGCGTCGACGGTCGCACCGAGTACTCCGACGTCGACTACGAGCCCTTCACCGTCACCGTCGAGCTCGACGGGCGCGCCGGCCACGAGGGCTGGGACGCCCAGAACCGCGACGCCCGGCGCGACCTCGACCAGGCCCTCGCCGGGTGGGTTCCGGTGCGGCTGCGGCACCGGCAGGTGTTCCGGGACGCCTGTGTCACCGCCGTACGGCTCGGGCGGTTGCTGCAGACGCGCGGGTGGGAGGGCGCGCCGGGACCGTGCGGGCCGGGGTGCGCAGTCGCTGTCGAGCGCCGGGAGCGCCCCGAGGCGGGATGACGGACGCGCCCGCGGCAACGCGGAGTGCTGCACGCGCCTTGTGCGTGCAGCACTCCACGATCGTGTCGGCGGGGTCCCGTGGCTCGCTGGCGCTCGCTGCTCGACCATCGGTGCCCGATAGGGTCCGACCCGTGAGAAGGGTGGTGGTGGCGGCCGCGATCGTGCGCGGCGGCAGGGTCCTGGCGGCCCGGCGTACGACGCCACGGGAGGCCGCGGGGCGCTGGGAGCTCCCGGGCGGCAAGGCCGAGCCGGGCGAGCCGCTCACGCACGCGTTGGAGCGCGAGGTCGCCGAGGAGCTCGGCTGCGAGGTCGAGGTCACCCGCTGGCTCGACGGCGCCGCCCCGATCGGCGAGACCCACGAGCTGCGCGCGGCCCTCGCGAGACTGACGAGAGGCGAGCCCGCGCCCAGCGAGCACGACGGCACCCACGACGAGGTCCGCTGGCTCACCGCCGACGAGCTCGACCCGGAGCACGACGGAGCGGTCGACTGGCTGGAGCCCGACCGCCCCTTCCTGCCCCAGGTCGCCGCGGCCCTGCGCCACAGCTCGAAGGACATGCGAAGGATCATCGTCTTCGAGGCCGAGCACGCCGAGGCCGTCGAGCAGCGGCTGCGCCACGACGGCTTCGACGCCGAGGTCGTGCGCGAGCGGCTCCAGGGCGAGGACGACGACGAGGACCACCCCTGGGCCGTGGTGACCGACGCGCCGAGCCTGGTGGCGGAGGTGCTCACCGACGAGTACGACGGGTGGCTCGACGAGGACGGCGCCGATCATGGGCAGGAACAACCACCGCCCGCGCAGGGTTCACCGCTCGACCTGCCGACCGCCCCGCGCCGCATCAAGAGGATCCCGTGAACACTGCAGACCAGCGTCTCCTCCTCGTCCACGCCCACCCCGACGACGAGGTGATCGGCAACGGGGCGACGACCGCGAAGTACGTCGCCGAGGGCCGCCACGTCACGATCGTCACCTGCACCGCGGGCGAGATGGGCGAGATCCTCGTCCCCGAGCTGGCCCACCTGGCCGCCGACAAGGACGACGCGCTGGGCGAGCACCGGCGTACCGAGCTCGAGGACGCCATGGCCGCCCTCGGCGTCACCGACCACCGCTGGCTCGGCGGCTTCGGCCGGTTCCGCGACTCGGGGATGAAGTGGCACGAGGCCGGGCACGCGGTGGCCGCCGACGAGACCGACGAGCGAGCCTTCGCCAACGCCGACCTCACCGTCGCCGCCGACGAGCTGGTGCGGATCATCCGCGAGGTCCGCCCGCAGGTGATGGCGACCTACGACCAGTTCGGCGGCTACGGCCACCCCGACCACATCCAGGCGCACCGCGTGGCGACGTACGCCGCCCACCTCGCCGGCGTCCGCTCCTACAAGACCGAGCTGGGCGAGCCCTGGGAGATCACCAAGATCTACTGGAACGCCATGTCGGAGTCGCGCATGCGCGAGGGTCTGCGCAAGCTCCGCGAGGCCGGCGACGACACCTTCTTCGAGGGGATGGACCCCGACGGCCCGATGCCGCACTTCGTCACCCCCGACGAGCTCCTCACCTGCGCCGTCGACGCGACGGCGTACGTCGATCGCAAGATGGCCGCGATGAAGGCGTACCCCACCCAGATCCAGCTCGACGGGCCGTTCTTCGCGCTGTCCAACAACGTCGGCGACACCGCGTGGGGCGTGGAGTTCTACCGACTGGCGCAGGGGCCGCTCGGACCGGTCGGCGAGGACGGCCTGGAGACCGACCTCTTCGCTGGTCTCTGAGGCGCCCGTGGCCCGCGTCGGACTGCTGCTGCTCGGCCTGGTGACCGGGCTGGCCGGCGCCGTGCTGCACCAGTCCTGGCTCTGGCTGGCCGTCACCGCGGTCGCCGGGTCCCTGACCCTCGTGGCCGCCCCGGCACGGGCGCGGGTCTGGTGGGCCGTCGGCTTCGCGGTCGTGCCGCTCGCGCTCTCCTGGCCGCGCCCCGAGGGTGACGCCGTCATCTCCGGGACCGGCGGGCTGCTGCTGGCCTGCCTGGTCGCCGCGTGGCTCGGCATCTCCGTCGCCAGCCTGCTGCCGGGCGCCTCCCGGTCCCGCCCTGTGGCGGAGGAATCGGCTTCTGTCGCACCTTCTTCCTAGACTCGCGGCATGGCAAAGGACTCCGGACGCGAGACGCTGGGCGGCAAGGCGGTCCTCGTCGCCCTCGCCACCGTGCTCCTCCTGGCCGGGGGGCTGTACGCCGCTGCGGGGGCGTTCGCGAGCGACCGGGTGCCCCGGGGCACGACCGTGGCGGGGGTCGAGGTCGGCGGGAAGTCGCCGGAGCAGGCCCGGCGCACCCTCGAGCGCGAGCTGGCCGACCGCGTCGACGCCCCCATCACCGTGACGGTGGAGGGTGAGTCCGTGGAGGTCAGCCCCCAGGAGGCGGGCCTCGCTCTCGACCTCGACGGCACCGTCGAGGCCGCCGGGGCCGGGGACTCCTGGGCGCCGGACCGCCTGTGGGACTACTGGACCGGCGGCGACGAGGTCGAGCCGGTCCTCGACGTCGACGAGTCCGCCCTCGAGGCGACGATCGAGCGCCTCGACTCCGAGCTCGGCACCGAGCCGGTCGACGCGACGGCCACCTTCACCGCCAGCACCGTCCGCACCACCCCGGCCACGACCGGCCGGCTGCTGGACGAGGAGGCCGCGCGCGAGGCCCTGCTGTCGGCGTATCTCGCCGAGGAGCCGGCCGTCGGGCTGGAGCTGGTCGACGTCGAGCCCACCATCACCGACGCCGAGATGGAGGAGGCGGTCAGCGAGCTGGCCAACCCCGCGCTCTCCGGCCCGGTGACCCTGGTCTTCGGCGACAGCCCGGTGACCCTGCGCCCGCGCGACTACGCGCCGGCGCTGAGCCTGGAGGCCGACGGCGACGAGCTGGAGCTCGCCACCGACCTCGACGTGGTCAAGCGTCTGGTCGGCGACGCCACCGCTACCGGCGCCCCCGTGGACGCGACCTGGCGCCTGGTCGACGGCAAGCCTCGCGTGGTCCCGGCCAAGCCGGGCGTGTCCTACGAGGACGGCGCGGTCACCGACACCTTCCTCGAGCTGCTGACCCGCCCCGAGGGCGAGCGCACCGGCGAGGTCGAGGCCGAGGTCGAGGAGCCCGACGTCACCACCGCCGAGGCGCGCTCGTGGAAGATCCGGGAGCGGGTCTCGACGTTCACGACCGAGTACCCCCACGCCGACTACCGCAACACCAACATCGGCCGCGCCGCCGAGCTGGTGAACGGCACGGTGCTGGCGCCGGGCGAGACCTTCTCGATGAACGACATCGTAGGGGAGCGGACCCGCGAGAACGGCTTCACCGAGGGCTTCGTCATCGCCGACGGCATCCTGCGCGAGGACCTCGGCGGCGGCGTCTCGCAGCTCGCCACGACGCTGTTCAACGCGATGTTCTTCGCCGGGCTGGAGGACGTCGAGCACAAGCCGCACTCCTTCTACATCGACCGCTACCCGGTCGGCCGCGAGGCCACCGTGGCGTGGGGCGTGCTGGACCTGCGGTTCAAGAACGACACCGACCACGGCGTGCTCGTGCAGTCCTTCATCAACCCCAGCACCCCCGGCACCACCGGGTCGGTGACGGTCAACATGTACTCCACCAAGACCTGGGACATCACCGCCCGGGCCAGCGAGCGCTACAACTACACCTCGCCCGACGTGCGCTACCTGCAGACGCCCGACTGCTACGCCTACACCGGGTCCTCGGGGTTCACCATCGACGTCTTCCGCGACTTCCGACGCCCCGGCGAGTCCGAGGTCGTGCGTACCGAGAAGTTCAACACCGTCTACACCCCCAGCGACTCCGTGCGCTGCGGGCCGCCCCCGGGCCAGGGCGGCAACGGGGGCGGCGATACCTGAGCCGGCCGCTCGGTCGCGTTCAGGCCGGGGGTTCGAGGTAGCGCACGACGTGGTGCACGCCCAGCCCGAGGTCGTCGTAGAGCGGTCGCGCCGCGACGTTGTCGGTCTCCACGTGCAGCCACGCGGTGAGGGCACCGCGCTCGGCACCCCAGTCGAGCAGCGTCGCCATCACCGCGCGGGCCAGGCCGCGCCGACGCTGGTCGATCCGCACCCGCAGGTCGTGCAGGCCCAGCCAGTCGCCGTCGAGCACGGCCCGGCCCTCGGCGAGCGGCTCGCCGAACCCGGGTACGACGACGAGCACCCGCTCCTCGCCGGACTCCGGCGCGACGACCGCGCGGGGGGCCGGCTCGGCGGACGGGTGCGGCTCGGCGGCCCGGGCTCGCAACCCGCGCAGCGTGCGGGAGATCGACCCCAGCCGCAGCTCGGCTTCCCCGTGGGGGAGCACGCGCCAGCCCTGGGCGTGCAGGCCCGACTCGACGTCCGACCCGGCCTCGACCTGCGCCAGCGGTTCACGGTCGCGGGCGGCGTACCACTGCTGGACCGTGGCGGCGGCCTCCGCCAGCGGCATCCCCGGTGAGCCGAGGGCCAGGCAGGAGTTGACCCGCTTGTAGAGGCGGCCGACGGGGGCGGGGTCGGTGCGCAGCAGCCACTCGCCGAGCGGCTCGGTCTGCGTGCCGGGGAACATCCTGACCACGCGCAGCTCGGCCTCGCGGGCCGGGACCCGCTGGCGCACCGAGGGCCGCGGCGGCACGGGCTTGCCGGAGACGATGTCGGCGAGGGCGATCCGCACCGGCGTCCGATCGCCGTCGGGGGAGTCGGGCTCGACCACGCAGAACCCGTCGCCCCACGACACGCACGTGCCGAGCAGGTCGGTCAGCGCCGGCCCGCCGCTGGGGCCGGTCTCGCCGCGCACGACCCGGCGCACGACCACGCGCTGCCCCACCACGTGCGGCCCGAGGCTGGCGGCCTGGCCGGCCAGCCGGTCGGCCCGGTGCGAGCGCCCGGGGTCCGTCGACGCGCCCGGCCCGGCCGCGTCTGCCGAGGTCACGGGCGCCAAAGGGTGGGCTTCCTCGTCGTCCGGCACGACGGGATACTAGGCTGTTCCCGCTGTAGACCGGACAGGTGTCCGGCGTCGCGACCGAGCAGGCGAGAGCCGCCCCAGGAGGATTCCGGTGACCTACGTCATCTCCCAGCCGTGCGTGGACCTCAAGGACCGCGCGTGTGTGGACGAGTGCCCCGTCGACTGCATCTACGAGGGCAAGCGGATGCTCTACATCCACCCCGACGAGTGCGTCGACTGCGGTGCCTGTGAGCCGGTCTGCCCGGTGGAGGCGATCTTCTACGAGGACGACGTCCCGGAGGAGAACAAGGAGTACTACGACGCCAACGTGCACTTCTTCGACGAGATCGGCTCGCCGGGCGGTGCGGCGAAGATGGGCGAGATCGACCACGACCACCCGATGGTCGCGGCGCTGCCCCCGCAGAACCAGGACCACTGAGCACTCCGCTGGACGGCCCGGGGACCGAGGGCTCGCGCCTGCGGGTGGCCGGTCGCCGGGTCTCGGACCGGCTGCCCGACTTCCCGTGGGACTCGCTCGCCGAGCACAAGGCGCGCGCCCAGGCCCACCCTGACGGCATCGTCGACCTCTCGATCGGTACGCCGGTCGACCCGACCCCCGCGGTCGCGCAGGACGCCCTGCGCGCGCACTCGGGGTGGCCGGGCTACCCGGTCACGATCGGGCTCGAGCGCACCCGGCAGGCGGCGGTCGACTGGCTGGCGCGCCGCCACGCGGTGAGCGGGCTGGGGCTCGAGCACGTCATCCCCTCGATCGGCTCCAAGGAGCTGGTGGCCACGCTGGCCCACCACCTCGGCGTCGGCCCGGGCGACACCGTGGTGTTCCCGGAGCTGGCCTACCCGACGTACGAGGTGGGCGCGGTGCTGGCCGGCGCCACCCCCGTCGCGACCGACTCCCTGGTCTCGCTCGGCCCGACGGCGCCGGCGCTGCTGTGGCTCAACAGCCCCTCCAACCCGACCGGGCGCGTGCTGCCCGTCGACCACCTGCGCAAGGTGGTCGACTGGTGCCGCGAGCGCGGCACAGTGCTGGTCTCCGACGAGTGCTACCTGGAGTGCGCGTGGGAGGCCGAGCCGGTCTCGGTGCTGCACCCCTCGGTCAACGGCGGGTCGCTGGACGGCATCCTCGCGCTGCACTCGCTGTCCAAGCGCTCCAACCTCGCGGGCTACCGCTGCGCCTTCGTCGTCGGTGACCCCGCCCTGGTCGCCGAGCTGCTCGCGGTCCGCAAGAACCTCGGGCTGATCATGCCCGGGCCGATGCAACAGGCGATGGCCGCAGCCCTCGACGACGACGCCCACGCCGACGAGCAGCACGCGGTGTACGCCGCCCGCCGTGCCTCGTTGCGCACCGCCTTGGAGGGCGCGGGGTTCCGGGTGGACCACTCCGAGGCCTCGCTCTACCTCTGGAGCACCCGCCTGGTCGATGGCGTCGAGCAAGACTGCTGGGACACCGTCGCCTGGCTGGCCGAGCGCGGCATCCTCGTGGCCCCCGGCTCCTTCTACGGCCGCGCCGGCAACCAGCACGTCCGGGTCGCCTTCACCGCCACCGACGACCGGATCGCGGCCGCGGTGGCGCGGCTGTCCTGAGGCGCGAGCCGGGATACTCCGAACGAAAAGTCACCCTCAGCTCGAGTTGAGGGTGAGATCTCGTTCGGAGTATCCCGGCCGCCCCTACAGCTCCGCCAACCGCTGCTTCGCGTGCGCGGACATCCGGTCCCGCAGGTCCGGGTCGACGCCGGGCAGCTGGGCCAGCAGGTCGAGGAGCTGCTGCAGCCCCGACGACTCGCCCGGGGCATCGCCCTTCAGCACCGCGCCAGCGGCCTGGTCCAGGGGCGGGCGGAGGTCGTCGTACGCCGCCTGCGTGACGTCGCCGCGGGCCAGCGCCTGGTCGAGGTTGGCGCGCAACGTGGCGCCGTCGGCGGTCACGAAGACCCCGCACTCGCTGAGCACCGAGGCGTTGCCGACGAGGTCGACGGCATCGTGGCGGTAGGCGTGGTACCCCGGCCCCAGGTCGTACGCCGACAGCAGGCCGCCCCGGGGCACGACGGCTGTCTGCCCGGGTGAGCCGACGTCGCTGACGGTCGTGGACGCCGCACCGACGCCGGCCCCGGGGTCGGTGACCTCCCAGTCGAGCGACCAGGACTCGGCGCTGGTGACCTTGTTCGGGAGACCGCACCGCTGGACGGGCGGGTGGCGTCGACGTCGTAGGTGACCAGCCCGCCCTTGGGCTCGTCGACGGGGTGGCAGGGGTCGCCGCCCTGGTGCCGCACCTCGACGGGTCCGGAGCGTGAGGGCAGCGTGACCGTGGTGCCCGGGGGGCCGCTGACGAGCGGCTCCGACCCGACCCGCACACGCACGACCAGGTCCTCGGGAGCGAAGACCCGGCCCCGGTCGTCGGTCTCCTCCGCATCGACGCGCAGCACCGTCCCGGGCGCAACGAAGCCCCCGGAGCGTGCCCCGCTGACCACCGCCAGCGACGACTCCGGCGGCGCCGGGTCGTTGACCACGTCACCGGAGGGGTCGTCGCCGTAGGCGGGGAACGGGTCGAAGGGGCCCTTGCGCTGCCAGTCGGCGAACAGCGTGCGGAAGGCGGGCCGCAGCACGCAGCTCTCCCACAGCGGCATCGTCCCGGTGCCACCGTCGAGCGCGGCGTCGCGCGGCACCGCCTCGGACTCGGCCTCGCAGGAACCGACCAGGGTGGGGGTGCACCAGATCGGCTGGCCGTCGCGGCGCCAGGCATGGTCGGAGTCGATGTTGCGCAGCCAGGGCTCGCCGCCGCCGAGCGACCAGGTCATGACGTTGCGACGCACCAGTCGGTCGGGGTCCCCGCCAGTGCCCGCGGAGTAGGTGGCGACCGGGCGCCCCAGCAGGTCGGTCAGCAGGTCGTCGAGGGCCGCGCCGTCCAGCAGCACGAGCCGCGACAGGACCGCGGTGTTGGCCAGCGGCGAGAAGGTGTCGAGGTCGAGCTCGGTGCCCGGCGGGTGCTTGCCGCGCTCGTCGAGGTCGGTGTCCAGGCCGAGCAGCGCGTCCACCCGCTCGCGCGCGTCCTCGGGGAAGAGGTCGCGGTCGTTGAAGACGCTCAGCGACCCGGGGAGGTCGCGGCCGTAGGTGCCGTCGAGGTAGGTGCCGGGGGAGCGCAACGCGTCGAACCACACCTCGAGGTCGAAGCCGAGCACCTTGCTGATCGCGTCGTTGACCAGCTCGCCCAGCCACTCCTCGGCCCGGGTCACGAGCTCCGCGAGCGGCTGCGGCACGAGGAAGTCCAGTCGGTCCTCGACGAACCGCATCACCCGCCGGAACCGGTCCCACGCCTTGAGGAAGCGGTCCGGTGCCCCGAGCATCGAGCCGATCCGAGGGCCCTGGGTGGTGAGGTAGCGCTCGTCCTGGAGGAACCACAGCATCGTGTCGATCGTCGAGACGGCCTCCTCGCAGACCCGCCGCGTGGCGGAGTCCTCCGGGCCGTCGTTGCGGCACAGGTCGTCCTGGGCCTCGCGGCGCACGGCGGGCTCGAAGAGCCCCAGCACGAAGGCCTCGCCGACCCGGCCCCAGCGCTCCAGCCCGGCCGCCACGTCCTCGGACCACTCCAGCGCGTAGCGGCGCCCGGCCTGCTCGGCCACCTTGCGGACCCGGCACCCGACCGTCGCGCACTGGGCGACCTTGCGCCGCACCTTCGACTTGCTCCAGGGCAGCTTCCCGGCCGGCGTGATGGCTGTGCGCAGCAGCGAGTCGTGCAATCCGTAGAAGCCGCCGATCAGCGGGCCGCGCTCGGCCGTCGGCTGGCCGTTCGCCGGGGCATCGGCGAAGGCGCGGCCCCCGAAGCGCCCGCCCGGGACCCGTGGTCGCTCCACGAAGGTCTCCCAGACGAAGAGGTCCGGCGGGGCCGCGAGCCCGACCCGCGGCGTGCTGTCGTCGGACACCCCGCCCTCGACCGGCTCCCGGTCCGGGTGCGCGTCGAAGCCGCGCGTCACCTCGCCGACGTACCCCTCGACCACGATGTGCCGCAGCGCGACCGCGGCGGCCTCGGCGTCGGAGGCGACCTCCTCGAGAGCGGGGAAGACGCCCTCGGCGTACTCGTTGACGAAGGTGTGCGCCCACACGTCGCCGGACGCGTGGGTGAGGAAGCCGTAGGCGAAGGCGAGCACCTGCTGGCGCTCGAGGGCGGTGTAGCGCGGGTCCTCCTGGGCGGCCCACGCCTCGTCGAGCACGTGGACGAGCCAGTCGCCGGTGGTCGCGGTCGGTACGCCGTCGGGCCCGGGCTCCGTGCCCGGGTGCACCACGGACTGGCCCATCACCAGGTCGGGGAACGCGTCCGGACCGATCACGCCGGCGCGGTAGTGGTCCGGTGCCGCCAGCAGGGCCGCGGCGACCCGCTCGTCCAGCGGGTAGGTGCCACCCGCGACCTCGACGCTGCCGTCGGCGGCGTCGACCAGCGCCAGGTCGGCCGACCATGTGTGCGTGTAGGGCTTCCAGGCCCGCGCCGGGCTGCGGACCAGCTCGACGGCCAGGAGCGAGGCGAGCATCGCGAGCGTCGTGGCGAGGACGAGCGCGATCTGACCGTGACGGAGCTGGAGACGGGGCGCATGACGCATGGGGGACCTCCCGGCAGGTCCTGCTCACGGTAGTGCCGGGCCCGGCGCCGGTCCACGGGGTAGTCCGCACTCGATTTCACCCTCAGCTCGAGCTGAGGGTGACATTTCGTTCGGAGTATCCCGGCACCGGTCGAGGAGTCCGCTGGCGCGTCCTCCTCAGGCGAAGACGTCGACGTGGATGTGGTCGCGGTGCTCGAGGATCGCCTGGGTGGCGGGGTCGTCGTTGCGGGGGGCGTCGTAGTCGCGCCAGCCCTCGTCGGCCCGGCGGGCGGTCCAGATCCGGTCGTCGAAGATGATCGTCTGGATGTGCAGGCGCTCGGCCTGGGCAGCCAGGTACGACGCCACGGCCCAGCCCCGGACCTTGCTGGCCTCGGTGACGGGTCGGAAGAAGATGTCCACGGCGCGGCCGTCGTAGTGTGTCGAGCCCTCCATGTGGCCGCTGCGCACGCCGCCCGGCGCGAACCCGCCCAGCGACAGCTCGCCGAACACGGCGACCGCCTCCCGGCGTACGGCCTCGGCGCGGGGGGTCAGCCCGTTGCCGCCGAGCCGGGCGTCGCCGGGGTCGACGCTGTCGGAGGTCTCGCAGTGGAAGGCGCCCTTGCTGTTGCCGGTCAGCGCCGAGGCGAGCACGCGGGCGTCGTCCTCGTGGTCGGCGTAGGCGTCGGGGAACGCCGAGCGCTGCACCTCCTGGGCCGCCTCGGTGATCGGCATGTCCTCGTAGCCGTCGACCTCCACGAGCGCGTCGTAGAAGGCGTTGGTCGCGTACACCGGGTCGCCGACCTGCGCGGGGGAGCCCCAGCCCTGCGACGGCCGCTGCTGGAAGATCCCGATCGAGTCCCGGTCGCCGCCCTCGAGGTTGCGGATGTCGGACTCCTGGTACGCCGTCGCCAGGGCGATCGACACCGCCCGCGCCGGCAGCCCACGACGTACGCCGATGGCCGCGACGAGCGCGGCGTTCTCGGCCTGCTCGGGGCTGAGCTCGACCTCCTGGTCGCCCACCGCGGCGAAGCAGCGGTCGCCGACGAACGACGGCCCGACCTCGCGGAGCACGTAGTAGCCGCCGGCCACGGTCGCGACCACGACCGTGAGGGCGACGAGCGCTCCGAGGACCTTGTTCACGCCCCCATCGTCCTGGAGCGGTTCAAGAGACGCGGGCCACGGGGTGCCAGAATCCCCGGATGTCCGGGGATTCTGACGGTTGTCAGGGGTTGCAACGCCTGACAACCGACGGGAAACCTCCCGAAGCCGGCGCTCAGTTCTTGTGCAGCGCCTCGTTGAGCGCGATGCCCTCGCCCTTCCACGGGACGGCCTCGACCGCGCCGGTGACCGAGTTGCGGCGGAACAGCACGTTGCTGGCCCCCGAGAGCTCGGCCGCCTTGATGACGCTGCCGTCCTCGACGCCGCCCAGACCGCGCACGGTGACCTTGGTGCCGGCCGTGACGTAGCAGCCGGCCTCCACGACGCAGTCGTCGCCGAGCGAGATGCCGAGGCCGGCGTTGGCGCCCAGCAGGCACCGCTGCCCGATCGAGATGACGGCCTTCCCGCCGCCCGACAGCGTGCCCATGATCGAGGCGCCGCCGCCCACGTCGGAGCCGTCGCCCACGACCACGCCGGCGGAGATCCGGCCCTCGACCATCGAGGCGCCGAGCGTGCCGGCGTTGAAGTTCACGAAGCCCTCGTGCATGACCGTGGTGCCCTCGGCCAGGTGTGCGCCGAGCCGGACCCGGTCGGCGTCGGCGACCCGGACACCGGTCGGCACGACGTAGTCGGTCATCCGCGGGAACTTGTCGATTCCGAACACCGACACGTGCTGGCCCTGCGCGCGCAGCCGTGCGCGGGTCTCCTCGAAGCCCTCGACCGCGCACGGGCCGGCGGAGGTCCACACGACGTTGGTGAGCAGCCCGAAGACGCCGTCCATCGACTGCCCGTGCGGCTGCACGAGGCGGTGAGACAGGAGGTGCAGGCGCAGCCAGACCTCGGCGGTGGTCGTCGGCGCGGCGGCCAGGTCGTCGATCGTCACCGTGACGACCTCGCGGCGGACCCGGCGCGCGTGGTCGCTGCCCTCGGCCTCGGCCAGCTCGCGGGGCACGGTGTCGCCCTCGGGTCGGGTGCCCAGCTGCGGTCGCGGGAACCAGACGTCCAGGACGCTGCCGTCGCTGGCCGGGTCGGTGGAGACGGTGGCGAGGCCGTGGCCCCAGGCGCTGGTGGTGTGGGTGCTCACGAGCAACCACCCTAGGAGGGGGCGTTGGGCGCCGGAGGAGGGGTGCGCCGCCTGTGGACAGTGTTCTGTACGAAAGTGTCGAAGATCCGTACGATCAAGCCATGGCCTCCGTCCCCGTCAGCGCCGCCCGCGACCAGCTGCCCGCGGTGCTCGCACAGTCCGCGACCGAGGCCGTCACGCTGCTGCGCCACGGTCGCGCGGTCGCGGTCGTCGTCAGTCCCCAGCGCTACGAGGAGCTGCTCCAGGTCGAGGAGGAGCTCGAGGACGTCGAGGCCTTCGACGAGGCCATGGCCGAGGCCGGCGACGCGATCCCGTGGGAGCAGGTCAAGGTCGACCTTGGCTGGCTCTGAGCCGAGGAGCGGCGCAGGGCGTCGGCGCTACCGCGTCGAGCTCACGCCGAGCGCCGCCCGACAGCTGCGCAAGCTCGACCCGCAGGTCGGCCGACGGATCGCAGGCGCGATCGAGCTCCTTGCGCTCGACCCACGCCCACCGGCCTCGCGCCAGCTCCGCGGCCGCCCCGGCTACCGCGTCCGCATCGGTGACTGGCGGGTCATCTACACCGTCGAGGACGACGTGCTGCTCGTGCTGGTGCTGCGCCTGGGCCACAGAAAGGACGTGTACGACGGCTGAGCCGTCGCTAGGGTCCGCGCATGTCCTCGGGTGCCGTCGCCGGTGAGCTGCTGGTCGTGATCGGGCCGCCGGCGGTCGGGAAGATGACCGTGGGACGGGCGATCGCGGCCGCGTCGGACTTCCGGCTCTTCCACAACCACCACGTGATCGAGCCGCTCGCCGAGGTCTTCGGGTTCGAGCACCCGTCCTTCGAGAAGCTCAAGGAGGCCTGGCGACGCGAGGTGGTCGAGGAGGCGGCCGCCACCGGGACCCGCCTCGTGCTCACGCTCGTGTGGCTGGTCGAGGAGGAGGGGGACGCGGCCATCGTGCGCCGCATCATCGAGCCGTACGCCGGCCGCGGGCTGCGCGTGTCGTTCCTGGAGCTCCAGGCGCCGCTCGAGACGCGGCTGGTCCGCAACGTCGGCGAGGACCGGATCGCCGCCAAGCCGTCCAAGGCCGACCTGGCCTGGTCTGACGCGCACGTCCGCGAGGCCGACGCCCGCCGGATGAACACCGACCCGCAGCGACCCAGCCCCGCCGACGGGGTCCTCGCCGAGCACCGCCACCTCCGTGTCGACAACACCGACCTCTCCCCGGAGCAGGTCGCCTCGCGGGTGCTTGACTGGCTCGGGGGCTGACCCGTCCCGCCCCGGGTCGAGGTGTGACTCGTGGCCGGGGTCGAGGTGTGAGTCGAGGCCCAGCGACGCGCGCCAGCGCGTCCTCAGGCCTCGACCCGCACCTCGACCCGCACCTCGACCCGCACCTCGACGCCGGCCGCGACCACAGGGTGCGGCCCGCGCCCGCGACAACCGGTTTCCGGATCGCCCGCGCGGCGCCGTACGATCACGGGCACAGGCGTCCGAGCCGTCATCAGCGGCGAGCCTCCGGAAGAACGGTCTCCACCCCCGGCAGCACTGGAGGCTCACTAGACCCGGACGGGTTGGCCCGTCACAGCCGCAACGAAGAGGTGCCCTCTGCTACAGGGGAGGGCGCAAGCAGGGTGGTACCGCGGTCCGCGAGGGTCGTCCCTGGGTGAGGCAGACCCCAGCAGACGACGAGCCCAGGAGCCAGCGATGACCTACCCGAAGGTCTCCCACACCGACGCGAAGACCGTCGCGAGCAACCCGCGCTTCCCCGAGATCGAGGAGCGCGTGCTGGCCTACTGGGCCGCCGACGGCACGTTCCAGGCCTCCATCGACCAGCGCGACCCGGGCGAGCGCGGCGAGAACGAGTTCGTCTTCTACGACGGCCCGCCGTTCGCCAACGGCCTGCCGCACTACGGCCACCTGCTGACCGGCTACGTCAAGGACCTCGTGCCGCGCTACCAGACGATGCGCGGCAAGCGGGTCGAGCGCCGCTTCGGCTGGGACACCCACGGCCTGCCCGCCGAGCTCGAGGCGATGCGGCTCAACGGGATCAAGACCACCGACGAGATCGTCGAGCTGGGCATCGAGAAGTTCAACGACGCCTGCCGCGAGTCGGTGATGAAGTACACCGGCGAGTGGCGCGACTACGTCACCCGCCAGGCGCGCTGGGTCGACTTCGACCACGACTACAAGACCATGAACCCCGACTACATGGAGTCGGTCATGTGGGCCTTCAAGTCCCTGTGGGACAAGGGCCTGGTCTACGAGGGCTTCCGCGTGCTGCCCTACTGCTGGAACGACGAGACGCCGCTGTCCAACCACGAGCTGCGGATGGACGACGACGTCTACAAGAACGTCCAGGACCCTGCGGTCACGGTCGGTCTGAGGATGCACGCGACCGGGGAGGACGAGGTCCTCGACGGTGCGCACCTCCTCGTCTGGACGACCACCCCCTGGACGCTGCCCAGCCACCTCGCGGTGATGGTCGGCTCGGAGATCGACTACGTCGTCGTGGAGGGCCCGGTCCCGGGGGCTCGAGAGGGAAGCACGGCCAAGTACGTCGTCGCGGAGGCCCGCCTGGCGGCGTACCAGCGCGAGCTCTTCCCCGACGCCGACGAGCCGACCGTGCTCGGGCGCTACACCGGTGCCCAGCTGGTCGGGCGCACCTACGACCCGCCGTTCTCCTACTTCGCCGACCACGCCTCCGAGGAGCACGGCCGCGCGTTCCGCGTCGTGGCTGCCGACGACGCGGTGACCACCACCGACGGTGTCGGCCTCGTGCACACCGCCGGTGCGTTCGGTGAGGTCGACAAGGAGGTGACCGACCGCGAGGGCATCGAGGCGGTCATGCCGGTCGGCAAGGACGGCCGCTTCACCCACCCCGTCACCGACTACGCCGGCATGCGGGTCTTCGAGGCGAACCTGCAGATCATCGACCACCTCAAGGCCGCCACCCGCGGCGAGGGCGACCGGGGCAGCGTCACCGAAGGCACGATCCTGCTGCGCCGCGAGACCTACGACCACTCCTACCCGCACTGCTGGCGCTGCCGCGAGCCCCTGATCTACAAGGGGGTCTCGTCGTGGTTCGTCGAGGTCACCGCGATCAAGGAGCGGATGCTCGAGCTCAACCAGCAGATCAACTGGGTGCCGGGCCACATCCAGGACGGCCAGTTCGGCCGCTGGCTGGAGAACGCCCGCGACTGGTCGATCACCCGCAACCGGTTCTGGGGCAGCCCGGTGCCGGTGTGGAAGTCCGACGACGAGGCCTACCCCCGCATCGACGTCTACGGCTCCTTCGAGGAGATCGAGCGCGACTTCGGCACGCTCCCGCGCAACGCCGCCGGCGAGCCGGACCTGCACCGGCCGTACGTCGACGACCTGGTGCGCCCGAACCCCGACGACCCGACCGGTCGCTCGATGATGCGGCGCGTGCCGGACGTCCTGGACGTGTGGTTCGACTCGGGGTCGATGTCCTACGCCCAGGTGCACTACCCGTTCGAGAACGCCGAGTGGTTCAGTGGCTCGGACACCAAGGACCCGCACTTCCCGGCCGACTTCATCGTGGAGTACATCGGCCAGACCCGCGGCTGGTTCTACACGCTGCACATCCTGGCGACCGCGCTGTTCGACAAGCCGGCGTTCGAGAACTGCATCAGCCACGGCATCGTGCTCGGCTCCGACGGCAACAAGATGTCGAAGTCGCTGCGCAACTACCCCGACGTGCGCGAGGTCTTCGACCGCGACGGCGCCGACGCGATGCGCTGGTTCCTCATGGCGAGCCCGATCCTGCGCGGCGGCAACCTGATCGTCACCGAGCAGGGCATCCGCGACTCGGTGCGCCAGGTGATGATCCCGCTGTGGAACAGCTGGTACTTCTTCCAGCTCTACGCCAACGCCGCCCGTGACGGCGCGGGCGTCGACGTCGCGCCCTCGACCGGGTCGACCGACCCGCTGGACCGCTACCTTCTGGCCAAGTGCCGCGACTACGTCGAGGCGATGACCACCTCGCTGGACTCGTACGCCGTCGCCGACGCCTGCGAGCACACGCGCGGCTTCCTCGACGTGCTGACGAACTGGTACATCCGGCGCTCGCGCGACCGCTTCTGGTCCGAGGACGAGCAGGCCTTCGCCACGCTCTACACGGTGCTAGAGACCGTCTGCCGCACGACCGCCCCGCTCCTGCCGCTGACCACCGAGGAGATCTGGCGCGGCCTGACCGGCGGGCGCTCGGTGCACCTGGCGGACTGGCCGCTGGCCTCGTCGCTCCCGGCTGATGACGCCCTCGTCGCTGCCATGGACACCGTCCGCGAGGTCTGCTCGGCCACCTCGGCGCTGCGCAAGGCGCGGTCGCTGCGGAACCGGCTGCCGCTCTCGACGCTGACCGTCGTGGTGCCCTCGCCGGCCGACCTGGAGGGCTTCGAGTCGATCGTCGCCGACGAGGTGAACGTCAAGGCGGTCCGGCTGCTCGCGGCCGACGCGCCCGAGGCGGCGGCGTACGGCGTGGAGCAGAAGCTCACCGTCAACGCGCGCGCCGCGGGGCCGCGGCTCGGTCGCGACGTGCAGCAGGCCATCAAGGGCTCGAAGTCCGGCGACTGGTCGGTGGCCGACGACGGCACCGTGACCGCGGGCGGCCTGGCGCTGGTCGAGGGGGAGTACACCCTCGAGACCGTCGCCGGTGCGGCCGACGAGTCGACCGCGGTCGGCGTGCTGCCCGGGGGCGGGTTCGTCGTCCTCGACACCCACGTCACCGACGAGCTGGCCGCGGAGGGCCTGGCCCGCGACCTGGTGCGCGCGGTCCAGCAGGCCCGCCGCGACGCCGGGCTCGAGGTGTCCGACCGGATCGCGCTGGTGATCGGGGGCGGCGACGCGGTCCGCGCTGCGGCCACCACGCACGAGCAACTGGTCCGCGAGGAGACCCTCGCCTCGGCGTACGAGGTGGGGGATCCGGCACCTGGCGCGGCGCTCGTCGACCTGGGCGCGGGTGAGAAGGCCACACTCAGCGTCACGAGGGCCTGAGGTGGGACCGGTGCGGCTCGGCGCGCTGGTCGGGGTCTGCCTGGTCGGGGTCTCCCCCGTGGTGCTGAGCGCATGTTCGGGCGAGCAGGAGCCGAGGATCGCCCTGCCCACACTGTCGATCGCTCCCACGGCGACAGCGGGCACCCCACCCGCCGGACCCGGGCCCGGCGGCGAGGTGGAGACCTCCGGGTCCGGCGTCCCTCGGGCGGTGCTGGAGGACGTGGTCGACCGGGTCCGGGCGGCCGGATCGGTGCGGCTGGCGGTCGGCAATCTCAACCCGCCGCCGACCCAGTTTCTGGTCCAGGACTACGCGGCCCCCGACGGCGACCTCGAGCTCAGCGTCGAAGTGGTCGAGGGGGAACCGGTGTTCACCCTGCGTCGCGTCGACGGCGAGCCGTTCCTGGCTGTCGACGACGAGGGCTTCCGGCCGGTTCCGGAACCGTCCTCGAGCGATGAGGCGCTCGCGGCCCGCACCCTGCGTACCGACCCCGCGTCGGAGCTCGAGACGCTCGTCGGGGGTGCCATCGCGATCGAGACCGCTCCCGACCTGGTCGACGAGGTCGACGATGCCGCGGCGGCGTACCGGCTCCGCGTCGTCATCCCCGATCTCCCGTCCCCGGGCCTCGACGCGTTCGCTTCGGTGCCGTGGGTGGGCCTGCCCGAGCGTCTCCCGGTCACCCTGTGGGTCGGTGCCGACGGCCTGCCGCTGCGGCTCGAGGCGAGGTACGCCGACCCCCTCAACGGCATCGAGGGCACCGGCACCGCCCGGCTCGACTACTCCGCCTGGGGTGAGCCGGTCGAGCTCGAGGCTCCCTGACCGGATCAGTCCCCGAGCGGGGTGCGCCACCTCAGCCCGGGGAAGCGGGCGAATCCGCGGTCGGTGCTGACCCACGTCGCGCCGTGCTCGATGGCCAGCGCCGCGAGGTAGGCGTCGGGGACGAGGTTCCCTCGTGCTGCAGAGCCCCGGCACAGGTCCTCGAAGATCGACCAGTGGCGCGCGCCCGGTCGCACGCGCACCGCCGACGGTGAGTCCAGGACGGCCGAGCAGAAGGCGAGCGCGGTCTCGGTCGGTGTCGGCTCGCGGTAGATCCGGTGGTGGGTGACGATCCTGACGAAGGCCGACAGCGCCAGCTCGCTCACACCGAAAGGCTCATGAGCCTGGAGCGCGTCCTCGAGCCACGCCCGGTGCTCGTCGTGCCGAGGGCTCTCCGGCCGGTGGGCGTAGATGAACGCATTGACGTCAGCCAGCAGCACGGGCGTCGCGCTCCTCGTCCAGGAGCGCGGCCAGGGCGGCCTTGTCCTCGAGGTCGACGCCGGGGAGCAGGCCCGAACCGCCGTACGTCGGCAGGTCGACCCGCTCCTGCTCCTGAGCCGGTGCGTTCAACAACAGACGCAGGGCGTCGTCGACGACGTCACCCAACGAGCGACGGGTGGTGAGGGCGACCTGCCGCGCCTGCTCGAGCAGGTGGTCGTCGATGTTGACGGTCGTGCGCATGTGGACATCGTAGTGCGGAGCCGAAGCATCATGATGTTCGAGAACGGTGGTGTCTCTGAGCGTGCGGCCGGGCGCGCGCTGAGGGACACGACTGCCAGCGCGCCGGGTCAGCCGATGAGCGCTGGGGGCTGCAGCCCGAGCCGGTCCGCCATCCGGTCCAGCGAGGCGATGACCTCGTCGGGGGCCTTGTCGGGGACGCCCCAGATCAGCTCGGAGACGCCCTGCTCGGCCCACCGCATGAGGTCGTCCGGGTTCGGCTTGAAGGCGATCAGCACCCGGATGTCCGGCAGGCCCTCGCGCCCGGCCTCGGCCCAGGCGGCCTTGAGGTTCTCGATCTGGCCCGAGATGTCCTGCTGGGTGGGCGTGGTCATCCAGCCGTCGGCGTTCTCGGAGATCCACGTGAAGGTCTTGGGGCCGCCGCCGGCGCCGATGATGAGCGGGATGTGGTGGGAGGGCTTGGGGTAGGCCCACGACGGGCCGAACTTCACGAACTCCCCGTCGTACGACGCCTCCTCCTGCGTCCAGAGCGCGCGCATCGCCTCGACGTACTCGCGCAGCACGGTGCGGCGCTTCTCCGGCGGCACGTGGTGGTCGGTGAGCTCGTCGGTGTTCCAGCCGAAGCCGGCGCCGATCTCGACCCGGCCGTCGGAGAGGTGGTCGAGGGTGGCGATGGTCTTGGCGAGCGTGATCGGGTCGGACTCGACCGGCAGCGCGACCGCCGTAGACAGCTTGATCCGCGAGGTCCGCGCAGCGACGGTGGCCAGCGAGACCCACGGGTCGAGGGTGCGCAGGTAGCGGTCGTCGGGGAGCGTCTGGTCCTTGGTGCCCGGGTGCGCGGCCGTCCGCCTGACCGGGATGTGGGTGTGCTCCGGGACGTAGAAGGTGTCGAACCCGCGCTCCTCCGCGGCGACCGCGAGGTCGGCGGGCCGGATGCCGCGGTCGGAGGTGAACAGGACGAGTCCGTTGCGCATGGGACGGACACTAGAACCTGTTCCAGTTCCAGGGGAAGGGGGTGACACCCGTGATCCGGACAGGTGTCCAGTTCACCCCCGCGTCGGCGACGGCTGGTTGACTCGCCCCATGACCTCGCTCGACCTGCCCACCGGTCCGACCCTGGACCTGACGACCGACCCGGTCACGCTCACCCGGCACCTGGTCGACATCGAGTCCGTCAGCCACGACGAGGGCCGCATCGCCGACGCGGTCGAAGCGGCCCTGCGCACCCACGCACACCTCGAGGTGACCCGGCGCGGCCACACGATCGTCGCGCGCACCGACCTGGGCCGCGGCGAGCGCGTCGTCATCGCCGGCCACCTCGACACCGTCCCGCTCAACGACAACCTCCCCAGCCGCCTGGACGAGGAGGCCGGCATCCTCCACGGCCTCGGCACCTGCGACATGAAGGGCGGGGACGCCGTCCTGCTGCACCTCGCAGCGACGGTGACCGAGCCGGTGCGCGACGTGACCTACGTGCTCTACGAGGCCGAGGAGGTCGAGGAGCGCTACAACGGGCTCAAGCACCTCGCCGAGCGCGAGCCCGAGCTGCTCGCCGCCGACTTCGCCATCCTCATGGAGCCGTCCAACGCCGGCGTCGAGGCCGGCTGCCAGGGCACCCTGCGGGTCGAGGTCCGCACCCGCGGCGAGCGTGCGCACTCCGCCCGCTCCTGGAGGGGCGTCAACGCCATCCACGGCGCCGCCGACGTGCTCGCGCGGCTGCAGGCCTACGAGCCGCGGCGTCCCGTGATCGACGGGCTGGAGTACCACGAGGGCCTCAACGCGGTCCGCATCCACGGCGGCGTCGCCGGCAACGTCGTGCCCGACGAGTGCGTCGTGGAGGTCAACTTCCGCTTCGCCCCCGACCGGTCCACCGACGAGGCGGTCGCCTTCGTCACCGAGTTCTTCGCCCCGTACGACGTCACGCTGACCGACCTCGCACCAGGCGCGCTCCCGGGGCTGGACCGACCGGCTGCCGCGGCGTTCGTGGCGGCCGTCGGCGGGCAGGTGGCCCCCAAGTTCGGCTGGACCGACGTCGCCCGGTTCACCGGGCTCGGCGTGCCGGCGGTCAACTACGGACCGGGCGACCCGCTCTTCGCCCACAAGCAGGACGAGCACGTGAAGGTCTCCGACATCGAGACCTGCGCGACGACGCTGAGGAGGTGGCTGACCGATGGACGCTGACCACGGACCTGACCACGGCACCGACCACGGGTCTGGCCACGGCACCGGGCAGCAGCCCGAGCAGGGCGCGTCCGCGCGCAGCCGCTACGAGGGGCCGGTGCGGTTCCGCCGCAGCCAGGTCCCCAGCACCACGACCGACCAGCGGCTGCTGGACTCCCGCGGCCCGCACGACTGGGTGCACACCGATCCGTGGCGCGTGATGCGGATCCAGTCGGAGTTCGTCGAGGGCTTCGGCCAGCTGGCCGAGCTCGGCACGGCGGTCGCCGTGTTCGGGTCAGCCCGCACGAAGCCCGACGAGCCGTCGTACGCCCAGGCCGAGGAGCTGGGCCGCAAGCTGGTCGAGGCCGACTTCGCGGTCGTGACCGGCGGCGGGCCGGGCGCCATGGAGGCCGCCAACCGCGGCGCCTCGCAGGCCGGCGGGGTCAGCGTCGGGCTCGGCATCGAGCTGCCCTTCGAGGACGGCCTCAACGACTGGGTCGACCTCGGCATCAACTTCCGCTACTTCTTCGTCCGCAAGACGATGTTCGTGAAGTACGCCCAGGGGTTCGTGGTGCTGCCCGGCGGCCTCGGGACGCTCGACGAGCTGTTCGAGGCGTTGACGCTGGTGCAGACGCGCAAGGTCACCGAGTTCCCCATCGTGCTCGTCGGCACCGACTACTGGCGCGGCCTGGTCGACTGGATGCGCGACACGCAGCTGGCCGCCGGCAAGATCTCCGCGGCCGACCTCGACATGATGGTCCTGACCGACGACGTGGACGAGGCGGTGCGGATCATGGTCGCCGCGCGCGAGGAGGAGCAGCGCCGATGATGTGGTTCTTCGCGATCCTGGTCGTGCTGCTGCTGGGTGCGATCGCCGTCGTCGCGGCAGGCAAGGGCGCCCCGCTCGCCGAGGAGTACGACGACCGTCCCGACGCCCTGGTCCCGGCCGACCGACCTCTGACCAGCGAGGACCTGCGCCGGGTCCGGTTCTCGATCGCCTTCCGCGGCTACCGCATGAGCGAGGTCGACGCGCTGCTCGCGCGGCTCGCCGAGGAGCAGGACGATCGTGGCGCCCGACACACCGAGTGAGGCACACTCACCCGCGTGTCGGTCAGCGTCGTCGTCTACGTCCTCACGTTCCTGGGCGCCGTCGTCGTCGCCCTGACCCGCCTGCGGCTGGGTCGCTCGGAGGAGGGCGGGGCCCGGCGCGTCGACGTCGGACCGACCTGGCTGCTGGCGCACACGGTCCTCGGCTCGCTCGCGGTGCTCGTGTGGCTGGTCTTCCTCATCGGCCCCGAGGACTCCGTGCCTGGTGACCCGCTCGTCGGCATCGTCGCGCTCGGCCTGTGGTGGGGCACCGCGATCGCCGGCCTGATGATCCTCGTGCGCTGGCTGCCCTCGAAGGGCCGGCACGCGGTCGAGGTCCCCGAGGACTCCTGGTCGAGCGGACCGGGCCTGTCGCTGCTCGCACACCTCGGGATGGTCGTCGGGGTCGCGGTCTTCACCTGGGCCTACTGGACGGCAGCGGTCTGATGCCGCGGTCCCGCGCCGGCGCTCGGAGCCGGGTCGGGCTCGCCGTCCTCCTCGCCGCTCTCGCGGCGCCCGTCCTCGCGCTGGGGTCCCAGCAGGTCTCGGTCGCCACGCAGGTCCCCGCTGCCCGCGCCCAGCGCGAGGCGGTCGTGCAGACGGTCAAGATCGGCGAGTCCGTGCGGGGCCGACCGATCCTGGCCCACCGCCTGGGGGAGCCTGCAGACAACGGCGTGCCCACGGTCGTGCTCATCGGCGCGATGCACGGCAACGAGCGGCGCACCCGCCCCGCGCTGTGGTCGATCCTCGACGGGAAGCCGCTCATCGGTGCCGAGGTCTGGGTCATCCCGACCTACAACCCCGACGGCATCGCCGCCGGCACGCGTCGCAACGCCCGCGGGGTCGACCTCAACCGCAACTTCCCCTACCGCTGGGCCCCGCTGGACGGCAACTACGAGTCCGGCCCCCGCCCGGCCTCCGAGCCCGAGACCCGCGCGGTGATGCGCTTCCTCGCGCGGGTGCGGCCCGACCGCATCCTGAGCTTCCACCAGCCGCTGCACGGCGTGGACACCGACACCAAGGACCGCGCCTTCGCCGAGCGGGTCGCGCGGATCCTGCGGCTGCCGCGCAAGACCTTCGACTGCGGGGGCGTCTGCCACGGCACGATGACCGGCTGGTTCAACGACCGGTACGCCGGGTCCGCGCTCACCGTGGAGCTCGGACCGGCCCCCGGGGAGGCGTACCTCCGCGACGTGCTCGCCCCGCGGATCCTGCGGGCGGTCGGGGTCGAGCCGGGTGCCTACGAGTGGGGGCCGATGCCCGAGCCGACCGAGGAGCCCGAGCCGACCCAGGAGCCGACGCCCACGGCCGAGCCGACAGCGACGGCCGAGCCGACGCCGGGCGAGCCGACGCCAGGATCGTGAGTCGGTGAGCAGCCCGGCTTCCGGCAAGGTCTATCGGCCGGCCGACCAACCCTGCAGTGGGACGACAAAGGTGCGTCGTCCAGCTGCAAGGTTCGTCGGCCGGCCGACGAACCTCGCCGCAGCCGGCCCACAGCCTCAGCGCCCGCGGAACTCCGGCTTCTGCTTGGCCACGAACGCCGCGACGGCTGCGGCGTGGTCCTCGGTCGCGCCGGTGGCGTTCATCATCTGCCGCTCGAGCTCGAGGGAGTCCGCGACGCTGTGCCCGGCGGCGTACGACACCGAGCGGCGCATGGCGCCGTACGCGCGGGTCGGGCCGGCAGCCAGGCGGCGGGCGAGCTCGCCGGCCTCGGCGGCGAGCGTCTCGGCGGGGACCACGCGGGTGGCCAGGCCGAGCTCGAGCGCCTCGGCGGCGGGCACGGTGCGCGGGAAGTAGAGCAGCTCCAGCGCCTTGGCCCGGCCCACCAGGATCTGCAGGTTGATGCTGGCGCCCGTGTCGCAGGAGAGCGCGACGATGGAGAACGCGAGGTTGAAGCCCGCGCCCTCGGCGACGATGCGCATGTCGCACGCCATGGCCAGGCTGGCGCCCGCGCCCGCGGCCACGCCGTTGACCGCCGCGATGACGGGCTTGTCCATCTCCATGAGCGTGGCCACGATCGGGTTGTAGTGCTTCTCGACGGTGGTGAAGAGCTGGTCGCTGCCGCCGGTCTCCAGCAGCCCGATGTGCTCCTTGAGGTCCTGGCCGGTGCAGAAGGCGCGCCCGGTGCCGGTCAGCACGACGCAGCGGACCTCGGGGTCCTCCGCGACGGTGCGGGTCACCTCGACCAGGATCTCCTTGGTCGCGATGTCGAGGCTGTTCATGGCCTCGGGGCGGTTGAGCGTGATGGTGGCGACGCCGTCGGCGAGGTCGAGCAGGACGGGGCCGGAGGTGAGCGGGCTGGTCATGCGGGGGAGTCTGCCGCATGCCCTGCCGGCGGTGGAGTGTCCACCGACGGGGACCCTGTGCTGCCGATCACCCTCCCGGTGGGGGATACTGGTCCTCCACGCGTGGTCCGGGCTCGCTCGGAGCTGCGCGTCCTGTGCCGTTCGGGCAAGACGACGAGGAAGAGGTGCGCGATGGCGGCGATGAAGCCGCGGACGGGCGACGGTCCGCTGGAGGTCACCAAGGAAGGGCGCGGCATCGTCATGCGGGTCCCCCTCGAGGGCGGCGGACGTCTCGTCGTCGAGCTGAACGCCGAGGAGGCCGGCGCCCTGGGCGACGCCCTCAAGGCCGTCGTCGGCTGACCACCGCTTGATGGAGCCCTCGGCACCCGCACTGCCCACCCAGGTCACCCCGCCGGAGATCGCGCTCAGCGACGTCGGACCCCACGCCGTACGCGGTGTGGAGGTCGTCGCGCTGCCCGTGCTGCCCGCGGGACCCGAGGAGGGCGACGGACCGGTCCTCGGACCGGGCGCCGAGGAGCTCGCCGGGCAGCTCGGCGTCGACCTGCTGGCCCTGCTGGAGGCCGAGAAGGCCACCGGCAAGGTCGGGGAGGTCGTGCGGCTGCCGGTCCCGCTCGGCTCGCCCGACGACGGCGACCTGCGCTGGGTGCTGCTCGTCGGTGTCGGCGACCAGGGCACCGACGCGCTCCGGCGCGCCGGGGCGACGCTGGCGCGGGCCACCAAGGGCCGGGCATCCGTGGCGACCTCGATCGCCGCGATCACCGACGACGCCGGGCTCGAGGCCTTCGTCGTCGGGGTGGTGCTGGGCTCGTTCTCGTTCTCGTGGCGCTCCCAGGAACGGCCGGAGTCCGAGCCCGTACGCCGCGTGGTGCTCGCCGGCTGCGGCACCGACCGGCAACCGGCCCTCTCGCGCGGGCTCGCGCTCGGCGGCGCCGGGTGGCAGGCGCGGCTGCTCGCGACCGTCCCGTCCAACCTCAAGAACCCCGTCTGGCTCGCCGAGCAGGCCCGCGAGGTCGCTGACCGGGCCGGCCTGAAGTGCCAGGTCTGGGACGAGCAGCAGCTGGCCGCCGGCGGCTTCGGCGGCATCCTCGGCGTCGGCCAGGGCTCGGTGAACCCGCCGCGCCTGGTGCGCCTCGACTACACGCCGAGGAAGTCCTCGCGCCGCACGCCCACGATCGTGCTGGTCGGCAAGGGCATCACCTTCGACACCGGCGGCCTGTCCATCAAGCCCGGCGAGGCGATGTCGACGATGAAGCGCGACATGACCGGCGCCGGCGTCGTGCTCGCCACCATGGCCGCGCTCGAGGCCGTCGACTGCCCGGTCAAGGTCGTCGGCCTGCTCGCCTGCGCCGAGAACTCCGTCTCCGGCCGCGCCATGCGCCCCGGCGACGTCATCCGCCACTTCGGCGGCCGCACCACCGAGGTCACCAACACGGACGCCGAGGGCCGTCTGGTCATGGCCGACGCCCTCGCGTACGCCGTCGCCGAGATCGCTCCCGCCGCGCTCGTGGACGTCGCGACCCTGACCGGCGCGATCAAGGTGGCCCTCGGGCAGCGCACGGGCGGCTTCTTCGCCGACGACGAGGGCCTGGCCGCCTCCATCGCGGCCGCCGGCACCCGCGCCGGGGAGCCGCTGTGGCGCTTCCCCCTGGCCTCGGTCTACGAGGAGAAGATCGCCTCGAAGGTCGCCGATGCCGACAACGCCGGCGGTGGCCCGGGCGCCATCACAGCCGCGCTCTTCCTCCAGCACTTCACCGGCGACGTCCCCTGGGCGCACCTCGACATCGCGTCCGTCGGCGACTCGCCCTCGGAGAGCTTCGAGTGGACCACCGGTCCGTCCGGCTTCGGCGCCCGCGCCCTGCTGACCTGGCTGGGGTCCGAGGACCCGCTCGCCGGCGTCGGCGCGGGCCAGCAGGAGTAGCACCGTGCACGGCCTCTCGGTGCGGTGGTCGCTGGTCGGCGTACCCGACCGGGTCGCCGACGAGCTCGCTGCCTACGTCGAGTCCACCTCGCACGCCCGGTTCACCGGCATGGACGGGCTGCGGTTCAAGGTGTGGCGGATGCGCCGCGGCGAGTGGTTCGAGGGCACCTACCTGTTCGTGAGCGAGCAGGAGCGTGCGGACTTCGAGGCAGAGTTCCTCGCCGGGGTCGCCGAGGCCCCTGGCACCCGGATCGTCGGCGTCCCGCCCGTGCTCGTCGAGGCCTGGGAGCACGTCGCCACAGCCGAGGGGTGGGACGGGTTCGCGCCGACCGCTCGCGGGGAGCGCTGAGCGGGGGTAGTCCGAATCATCTTTGATCCTGAGCTGGCGCTCGGCATCAGAAGTGATTCGGAGTACCCCCGCCGCGGGACCCCTGTGACAGGTGGGACGACCAGCCCGGCCCCGAGCCTCAGTCGCTCTCGGGCGTCCAGACCTTCTTGGCGGCGAGCAGGCCGTCACCCACGGGGAGCAGCACGCTGAGCAGGCCGTCGTGCTCGGCGACGGTGCGCCCGAGCTCGCGGATGGCGACGGTCTCCTCGTCGCGCTGGCTGGGGTCGGCGACGCGGTCGTGCCACAGCGCGTTGTCGAAGACCACGACGCCGCCGGGGCGCAGCAGCCGCCAGGCCTCGGCGAGGTAGGCGGCGTACTCGCGCTTGTCGCCGTCGCAGAAGACCAGGTCGTAGTGGCCGTCGGTCAGCCGCGGCAGCACGTCGAGCGCGGCGCCGGCGATGGTCCGGGCCCGCTGGGTGGCGATCCCGGCCTCGGCGTACCCCTCGCGCGCCAGGCGCTGGTGCTCGGCCTCGATGTCGACGGTGGTGAGCACGCCGTCGGCGCGCATGCCCCGCAGCAGCCACAGGCCCGAGACGCCGGTGCCGGTGCCGATCTCGACGACCGCACGCGCGTCGAGCACCGAGGCCAGGAAGCGCAGGGCTGCGCCGCCGCCGGGGCTGATCGGCACCACGCCGACCTCCTCGGCGCGCGCACGGGCCGCGGCCAGGACGTCGTCCTCGGCCACGAACTCCTCGCTGTAGGTCCAGCTGGTGGCGTTGATCGGGGTGGTGATGACGGCCTCCTCAGGCGGGTGGTCGGGCGTCAACCTACCGCGGGGCCGGCCCACCCGGCCGCAGGCGCGAGCGTCGTACGCCGCCGGGCGCGGGCCACGCAACCGGACCGCCGCCCGGGCAGCCACGCGGGAACACCGCCGCCCCCTCGTCCGTTGGACCCACAGACAGCCCGAGGAGCGCTCACAGCCTTCTCTCAGCAGCAGTCCCTACCGTGAGGAGCCAGAGTGCGGGGCAGGTACTGGTCGAGGGGGACCCAGGTGGACGACAGCACCGTCGCGACGGGCCAGGACCTGTCGTGGGAGCGGATCGTCGAGCAGCACTCCGACCGCGTCTACCGCCTGGCCTACCGCCTCACCGGCGACCGCCACGACGCCGAGGACCTGACCCAGGAGGTCTTCGTGCGGGTCTTCCGCTCGCTGGACTCCTACACGCCCGGCACGTTCGAGGGCTGGCTGCACCGCATCACCACCAACCTCTTCCTCGACCAGGCGCGTCGCAAGCAGCGGATCCGCTTCGACGCCCTCTCCGACGAGCGCGCCGACCGGCTCACCAGCGCCGCACCGGCACCCGAGGTCGCCTACACCGACCAGCACTTCGACGACGACGTCGAGGCCGCGCTGGCCACCCTCCCGCCGGACTTCCGCGCCGCGGTCGTCCTGTGCGACGTCGAGGGACTGTCCTACGAGGAGATCGCCACGATCCTCGACACCAAGCTCGGCACCGTCCGCTCCCGGATCAGCCGCGGCCGCGCGATGCTGCGCCAGACGCTGGCGCACCGCGCGCCCACCGACGGCCGCGAGCGGTACGCCGGGCCCGCGATGCCCCAGGAGGTCACCCACCCGTGATCGGTCACCTCGGCGCCCGCGCCAGCGCGCTGCTCGACGGACAGCTGCCGCCCGCGGAGGCCGAGCGGCTGTGGGCCCACGTCCACGGCTGCCACCTGTGCCGCGACCTCGTCGAGCGCGAGGGCTGGGTCAAGACCCGGCTCTCCGGGCTCGCCGCCCGCGAGGGCACCCGCGCCCCGGACCACCTCAAGGGCGCGCTCCTCGGCGCCTGCTCGATGCCGCCCGCGCGCACCCCCGCGGACCGCGTGACGCCCTACGGACAGACCCCCTACGGCCATGGCCCGGGCCTGCCGCCGGTCGTGCGGACCGGCTCCGCCACCACCCCCCGCGTACGCCGCACGGCGGTCCTCGCCGGCGTCGGCGGCGCCGCCGGGATGGCCGTCCTCGGGGTGCTCGCCCTGGGCACCGCACCGGCCGACGCGCCCACGGTCGACCGCCGCGCACCGGTGGCCGACCTCGACCGGGTCACCCCGCAGCCGGGGGAGGGCGCCTCGCTCCTGCTCCCGGTCGGCCGCGGCATCCGCCCCTGACGACGTACGCCGCCGCCCCGCCCCTCGTGGCTCAGGGGGCCCGGTCCGGGTCCGCGTCCACCCTCGGGCCGGGCGCGGTGGTCGCGGCACCCCACCGCGGGGTGGTTGGCCGGTCGGGGATGATGGAGCGGTGAGCGAGCAGGACCGGACCGAGCCGTCGCAGCCCCCCGAGCAGCAGCCGGAGCGGGCGCCCGAGGCGCGGCCCGAGCAGCCGGCCCTCCACGAGAGCCCCGCGGCGTGGGGTGAGCAGCCGACCGCCGAGCAGCCCCGTGTCGAGCAGGCCAGGGTCGAGCAGGCCCGCGAGCCGCAGGCGCCGGCCGACTGGACGTCGCGGACCCAGCCGCTCCCCGGCGTACCCGCCCAGGCCCCGGGCCCCTGGGGCCAGCCCTACGGCCAGCAGCCCCAGCAGACCCAGGCCTACGCCCAGCAGTACCCCCAGCCCGGCGCCCACGCCGCGCGCGGCGACGTGCCGACCGCCCGCGTGGGCGGCTGGGTGTGGCCCGTGGTCGCGATGCTCGCGCTCGTCGTCGGCGTCATCGGCGGGGTCGTCGGCGCCGCCGGCTTCCGGATCCTCGACGAGGCCTCCGAGGAGCCCGGGCTGGTCAGCACCGGCCTCGACGGCGTCGAGACCCGCGAGGACGCGCCGCTCACGGCCCAGGACGGCACGATCGCCAACGTCGCCGACGCGTTGCTGCCCAGCACCGTCCAGATCATCGCCGAGTTCGGCGGCGACGAGTCGGGGGCCACCGGGTCCGGCTTCGTGCTGGACCGGCAGGGCCACGTCGTCACCAACAGCCACGTCGTCGCCGACGCCGACGAGGACGGCGGCCGCATCCAGGTCGTCGACCAGGACGGAAACCGCTATGACGCCGAGGTCGTCGGGCGCAGCGCCGTCTACGACCTCGCGGTGCTCATCGCCCCCGAGATGGCCGGGGAGTTCGAGCCCAGCGCGCTCGGCGCCTCGACCCGGTTGCGCGTCGGCGAGACCGTCGTGGCCATCGGCTCCCCGCTGGGCCTGTCCTCCACGGTGACGGCCGGCATCGTCTCCGCGCTCGACCGCCCGGTCACCACCGGTGACCCCGAGTCGACCTCCTACATCAACGCGGTGCAGACCGACGCCGCGATCAACCCTGGCAACTCCGGCGGCCCGCTGGTGAACCTGCTCGGCGAGGTCGTGGGGGTCAACTCCGCCATCGCGACCACGGGCGGCTTCGGCCGCGACGCCGGCAACATCGGCGTCGGGTTCGCGATCCCGGTCGAGCAGGTCCGCATCACCGCCGACCAGATCCTGCGCACGGGCGAGGCGCAGTACCCCGTCATCGGTGCGGAGGTCCGCACCGGGAACGGCGACGGCGACGGCGCGGAGATCCAGGAGGTCACCGCCGGCAGCGCCGCCGAGGAGGCCGGCCTGCAGGACGGCGACGTGGTCACCGAGGTCGAGGGCGTGCGGGTCACCGACGGGATCGCGCTCATCGTCGCCATCCGCACCTACCAGCCGGGGGAGCGGGTCGACTTCACCGTCCGCCGGGACGGCCAGGAGCGGGTCGTCAGCATCGAGCTGCGGGGCCAGGTGGGCTGAGCCCCCGGGGGGCACGGCGCTGCCCTGGGCCGGAGGTCACCAGGGTCGAGGTGCGACTCGTGGCCTGACGACGCGGCCCCGCGCGTCCAGGGGCCTCGACCCAGGCCTCGACACGCACCTCGACACGCACCTCGACGCCGGCCGGTGGCTGACGACCGCGGCCCCGCGGGTCCCTGGCCCGACGGTCAGTCCGCGACCGGCTGCTCCCGGTCGGCGTCCTCGTAGGGGTGCTCGTCGACGAAGGTGCGGGTCTGGGCGTACATCTGCTCGATGAACTCCTCCAGCCGGGCCGCCTCGACCCGCCACTGGCCGCGCCCGCCGATCTTGATCGCCGGCAGCTCGCCGCGCCGCACCAGGGCGTAGACCTGCGCGCTGGAGGTGTTGAGCACCTCGGCCACGTCGGCGAGGGTGAGGAAGCGGGGCGTGGCGGCCATGGCCCCATGGTGTCACCTCGGGCGGGCGTCGCGGCGCAGCCCCGGTGAGCCTGTGGAGAGGCAGGTGAGGCGGGGCGCGGAACGGGGAAGGATGCGCGCCGTGGCCATCGATCTCGGGACCTCCCACACCGCGGGGGCAGGAGCGCCGCCTCGCTCGCTGACCCCACCCACCGCGACCCGCAGCCGCTCGCCGGGCTGGCGCGACCCCCGCCTGTGGGTGGGCGTGGTCGTGGTGGCCGGCTCGGTGCTGCTCGGGGCCCGCGTCGTCGGGGCGGCCGACGACACCGTCACCGTCTGGGCGGCCGCCGAGGAGCTCGCGCCGGGCGCCACGCTCGCCGCGGACGACCTGGTCGCGGTGCGGGTCCGGTTCGCCGACGAGACCGACCTGGCGGCGTACCTCCCGACCGGCGAGGAGCTGCCCGCCGACGCCACCCTCACCCGGGGGGTCGGGGCCGGCGAGCTGGTGCCGACCGCGGCGCTGGGAGGTGCGGAGGACACCGGGCTGCTCCAGCTGCCGATCGCCGTCGAGCCCGAGCAGCTGGCCGGCGCGGTCTCCTCCGGCACCCGGGTCAACGTCTACCTCGTGGCACGTGGCGGCTCCGACCGCGGCTACGACTCCGGAGAGCCGGTCCTCGAGGACGTCGCCGTGCTCGACGCCAGCCTCGCCGACGAGGGGTACGCCGCCAGCGGGCTGCGCCGGCTGGTGCTGGCCGTCCCGGAGGAGGACGCCGGCCGCTTCTACGAGCTGCTCGGCAGCCTCAGCGACCCGCTCGTGTCGGTCGCGGCCCGCGGATGAGCGTCACCGTCGTCCTGGTCGCCGGCGGCGGGGCCGCCTGGGAGGCCCGGGCGCTGGAGGTGCTCGGATCCCGCAGCGGCGTGGTGGTGCTGAAGCGCTGCGTGGACGTCGACGACCTGCTGGCCGCCTCCGCCTCGGGGCAGGCCGACGTCGCCGTCGTCGGCCTCGACGCGCACGGCCTCGACCAGGGCGCCGTCGACCTCGTGCGCCGCCACGGGGTCCGCCCGGTCGTCGTCGTGCCCCGCGGCACCCCGTCCGAGGCCGCGCGGGCGCGGGCCGTCCGGATCGGTGTGCGGACCCTCGTCGCCGAGGAGCAGGTCGACACCCTCGGAGAGGCCGTCACCCAGCCCGAGGAGGGACGCTCCGGCGCGACCTCCGTGCGCGACGCGGCCGGTCACGCCGAGCAGGCGTGGGTCGGTGCCCTCCACGAGGAGCCCGACAGCGGCGGCCCCGTCGCGGCGCCCGGCGACCACGGACCCGGTCGGGTGGTGGCCGTCTGGGGCCCGGGAGGTGCGCCCGGTCGGAGCACCGTCGCCACGACGTTGGCCGCCACCTTGGCAGCCCGGCGACGGCGCACGGTCCTGGTCGACGTCGACCCGTGGGGCGGCTCGGTGGCCCAGCAGCTCGGCGTCCTCGACGAGGTCTCCGGCCTCCTGGCCGCCGCCCGGCTGGCGTCGGGGGGAGTCCTGGCCGAGCGCTTCCCGACCGTCCTGCGCAGCCTCGGCCAGCACCTCGAGCTGCTCACCGGGCTGCCGCGGGCCGACCGCTGGCCCGAGGTCCGCGACGGGGTGGTCGAGGAGGTGCTCGACCTGGCCCGGCAGCGCGGCCACGTCGTCGTCGACACCGGGGCGCCGCTCGAGCGCGACGCCGCGGTCGACCTGGCAGGCAGACCGGGCCGCAACGGCACCACCCTGGCCGCCCTGGCCGAGGCCGACGAGGTCGTGGTGGTCGGGACCGCCGACCCCGTGGGGCTGTCTCGCCTCGCGCGGGGCCTGGTCGAGCTCGCCGAGGAGACCGGCGGCCGCCCGGTGCACCTGGCGGTCAACCGGATGCGGGGCTCGCTGGGATGGTCGGCCGGCGACGTGGAGCAGATGGTCCGCGGCTTCGCCGAGATCGCGTCGACGACCTTCCTGCCCGAGGACCAGGCCGCCACCGACCGGGCCCTGGTCGCCGGGCGCTCCGTGGTCGAGGTCGGGGACGGGCCGCTCGCCGAGGCGGTGGGCCGGCTGGCCGACACCGTGCTCGGCGCGGACGCGGCCGCCGCGACCGAGGTCGCCCCCCGACGGACCCGCCGGGCCGGAGGGCCGCAGGTCAGGCTGCGAAGAGCAGGTACAGCCCGCCGGCGGTGAAGAAGACCATCGCCACGAGCATGCCCAGCTGGCCGGTGAGGTGGTGCTTGGGCGGCAGCAGCCGCACGGCCCGGTCGTGGGCCGCGACGACCCCGACGACGTGGCCGAGCACGACCGCGAGCACCTTGATGTTGGCCAGCAGGGTCGGGTGGTAGGAGAGCCAGTAGTTGACCGACCAGTCACCCGTGCCGAGGTAGTCCGCGCCCGTGGTGAGCGGGTCGCTGGCCTTGATCAGGGTGTCCTGGCCGACCTCGAACCAGTACGACAGGTAGTGGGCCACGATGTAGCCCAGGACGATCGGCACCACCGAGTGGGCGAAGGCGGCCGGCAGGGCACGGCGCGACTCTCCGGCGCGCACCCCGGTGAGCATCGACCCGACCGCGAGCACGATGCCCACGCCGACGCAGAAGACCACCAGCGCCAGGTTGTCCGCGACCAGGCCCAGGTCGTTCTCGGTGATGAGGGAGTTGGTCTGGACGAAGCGCACCCAGCGCGCGGAGTCCTTGAAGGAGTCGAAGGCGGTGCTGCCGAAGAGCACGGCCACGACCGCCACCAGCCCGGGGGCGGGGACGATCGTGTTGAGGTTGGCCAACGGGGACATCACCAGCAGTCGCCCGTCACGCACGTTCCAGGGCGAGAGCTTCCCGACGAGCGTGGAGTAGGCCTCGAACGGGTCGGCCTTCTCGTAGAACTCGTTGCCGAACAGCGCGCCGCCCAGCAGCATCACCGCGACGTACGCCGCGCACCACAGGCGCACCGGGCCGAGCTCGGTGGAGTAGGGGTAGACCAGCTCCAGCCACACGAACGCGAAGAGCCCGATCGCGGCCGGCCAGTAGCCCAGCCACGTGGGGTAGCGCAGGATCCCCTCGTCGGGGTCGGAGCCGGAGATCTTTGCGAAGGCCAGGTTGATCGTGCGGACCGGGCTGATGGCCTTCCACACCGGACCGAGCAGGGCCGAGGCGAAGACCAGGCCGACCCACAGCCAGACGTAGAACATCCCGAAGAACGGGTTGGTCAGCAGGTCCTCGCCGAAGACGGCCGCGAAGGCGGCGTACAGGAAGACGACCATGCCCAGGACCCGCATGGCCACGGCCCAGCCGGTCGAGAGGACCAGCGAGTCGAGCCAGGCGGGGGCCGGGCGTCCGTCGGTGGCGGCGTCGTAGCGCGGCCGCCGCCACGCGAAGGCCAGGACGGTGAAGGAGATGGTCAGGGCCGCGACCGCACCCGCGATCGCCAGCTCCGGGGAGATCGGCAGGTCCTTGGCGCCGCCGATGCCGTGCATCGGCAGCAGGCCCGGCACCAGGGCGGTGGCGTAGGAGGGGAGCCCGGAGAGCCCGGCCTGCAGCAGGGTCATGCTCAGGAGACCTGGAGCTGCACGAGGATCGCGTCGAGGTCGTGGGACTCCACCTCGACCACGCCCGGCTGCTCGACGACCATCGTCAGCTCGGTCTCGCCGACGCCGTACTCCAGCGTCAGCTCCTCGGTGGTGTGCGCGTGCAGCTCACCGGGCTCGTCGGCGGTCACGCGGAACACGATCTGCTGGCCGACCTCGGCCATGACGCGCTCGCCCAGGGGCGAGGCGGAGCCGTTCTCGAAGGTCATGTCGACCACGACCGCACCCTCGTAGGGGTCCTCGGTCTCCTCGCCGGCCGGCTCGCTCGGAGCCTGCGAGGGAGTGGCCTCGACGCTCGCCGAGGTCTCGGCGGCGGGCGGCTCGTCGACGGCGTTGCTGTCGTCCTCGGCACCGCAGGCGCCGAGGGCCAGCACGAGGCCGGCGACGAGGGGCAGGACACGCAGGGTGGAGCGGGACATGTCTGACAGAATCTCACGCAGACCTGAGAGCGACCTGACCGGGCAGGCGCTCCATGGGCCGACGAAAGGGACACCGATGAGCGAGCGGCTGCGGCCGCGGGACCTCGCCTTCCTGGCCGAGGAGTCGCCGTCGACCCCCATGCACAACGCCACGGTCGAGATCTTCGACCCGGGCGACTCCGGGTTCGACTACGACCGGCTCGTGGAGCTGATCGAGGACCGGATCTCCTTCGTCCCGCGCTACCGCCAGCGGATCCAGCGGGTGCCGGGCCGGCTGGCCAACCCGGTCTGGGTCGACGACCCGCACTTCGACCTCGGCTACCACGTACGCCGCTCCGCCCTGCCCCGTCCGGGCAGCCTCGAGCAGCTGCAGGAGCTGGTCGCCCGGATCGTCTCCCGCCCCCTCGACCGGTCCAAGCCCCTGTGGGAGGTCTACTTCGTCGAGGGTCTGGCGGGCGGCCGGGTCGCGATGCTGTCGAAGTCCCACCAGGCGCTCGTCGACGGGGTCGCCACCGTCGACCTCGGCCAGGTGCTGCTCGACGTCGGCAAGGAGCCGAAGAGCCTCGGGGGCGACCTGTGGGCGCCGCGGCGGCTGCCTTCGCCGGGCACGCTGGCCGTCGGCGCGGTGCGCGACACGCTGCGCGACCCCCACGTGGCCGCCGACACCGTCCGCACCCGGGCCACCAGCCTGCTGCGGGTCGCCGACGCCGCCGCCGAGACGACCGGTCGCGTCGTCGGTGGCCTGACCGGTCGCCGCTCGGTCCGCGAGGGGCCGCTGGTCGGCACCCACGGGCAGCAGCGCCGCGTCATCTCCGTCTTCACCGACCTCGCCGACCACCGCGCCATCCGCGACGTCCACGGCGGCACCGTCAACGACGTCATCCTCGCCACCATCACCGGTGGCCTGCGCGGCTGGCTCATGACCCGCCACGAGTCGCTCGCCGGGCTGCGCCGCATCCGCGCGGTCGTGCCGGTCTCGGTCATCGACTCCGAGCTCGAGGCCACCTCGCTGGGCAGCCAGATCGCCGCCCACTTCGTCGACCTCCCGATCGGGGAGCCCAGCCCCGTCGTGCGCCTGCACCAGGTCTCCTACTCCTTCAAGGTGCACAAGGAGACCGGCCGCGGCGTGGCCGCCAACCGGCTCGCGGGCATCGCCGGCTTCGCCCCCGCGACCTTCCACGCCATCGGGTCGCGGGTCGCCGCGGCCGAGGTGGGCCGCGGGATGCAGCTCAGCGTCACCAACGTCCCCGGTCCCCAGTCCCCGCTCTACGCCGCGGGCGCGCGGATGGAGGCGACCTTCCCGGTCCCGCCGCTGCCGCCGCACCACCTGCTGGCGATCGGCGTGACGTCGTACGACGGGGGCGTGGCCTACGGCATCACCGCCGACCGCGACGCCGTGCCGGACGCCGACGTGCTGGGGCAGTGCCTCACGGAGGCGCTCGCCGAGCTGCTCGACACCGCCAGCGGCAGCAGGCCCCGCGTCCCCCGGGGTCGCCGTAAGCCCGCCGCTCGCAAGGCCTCGGCGAAGCAGCCGTCGAAGCAGCCGGCCAAGCAGGCGGCCAAGCCGGCAGCCAGGACGACGAGCCCACGGCCGACCGGCGGCTCGGGCCGCTCCACCGGTGGGAGGAAGCCGTGAGCGTGCGCGCCTACGTCCCCGCGACCTTCGACCTGCTCGCGCGCTTCCACGAGGACGGCGAGGTCCCGACCGCCGGCGCCGTGGAGGCGGCCGACGAGTCCGAGGAGGCGGAGTACGCCGCGCTGCTCGAGGCCGCCGAGGCCTCCCACGCCATGAGCGGGGGCGCGCGCCGGGTCGTGGTCGTCGCGCTGGTCCCGCACATCGGGGCCGTGGCCGCGATGCGTGAGGTCGCCGCGGTCCACGTCGACACCGAGGAGGGCGCCGAGCCCGACGACGACCTCGCGTGGTTCGCCACCCAGGAGATCCCGCACCTGCTGGGCTGAACCCGCCGCGCACCAGCGCATGCGGCACCCTGCGCCGCGACCCACCCGGGGCCGCGACCCGCCGTCGTGGGCCTCCGGACCGCCAGGATGAGTACTCGTGCTCTACCCGGCCGGTCCCGGCTCTCGGAGGATCGATCCATGACTGTCAGCGACATCCCCTGCCCGGCCTGCGACGAGCTGGTCCCGCCCGGCGCCCCCGCCTGTCCCGCGTGCGGCATCCGGCTGGTCGGCCAGGACGCCGCCCGCCTGTGGCAGGTCAACCAGCAGATCGCGGTGCTCAGCCGTGAGGCGGAGTCGCTGCTGGCCTCGATGCGTGTGCCCGTGCCGGCGCCGCCGGTGCCCGCCCACCTCGTGCCCGGGATGCCCGGGGTCGCGGGAGGCGCAGCCGACCCGGGTCCGTGGCAGCCGCCGGCGTACCCCCTGGCGCCCCACCCGCACCCCGTCGGGCCGCACCGCTCCGCCGGCCAGCAGCTGCTGCTCGGCTTCGGGGCGCTGCTGCTGCTCTCCGCGGTCTCGGTCTTCGCGCTGGTGGCGTGGACCCTGATCGGCATCGCGGGCCAGGCCCTCATCCTGACCTGCGTCACGGTCGGCGCCGCGGCCTCCTCCCGCGCCGCCTCGACGCACCGGCTCCCGGCAGCGGCGCACACGGCGGCGGTCATCGCCGTCGGGGTGTCGGCGCTGATGGCGCTGGGTGCCTGGTCGCTGGGTCTCGCCGGGGCGGACGAGCTCTCGTTCGCCGCCTTCGTCGTGGTCGCCGGCCCGGTGCTGGCGCTGGTGTGGCTCGGGTACGACGCGCTCACGGCGCGGGCCTGGTCCCCCACCGGTGCGACCTCGGTCTACCTGCCCTCGGCCGTGCTCGCGCTCGGCTGCGCCGGGGTCTCGGCGGTGGACGCCGCCGGCCCGGGCGACGTGCTGCGCGGCGTGGGGCTGCTGGCTGTCGCGGCAGCGCTGGTCGCCCTGGCCGTCGTCGTACGCCGGGTGCTGACCGTCCGCCGGAGCGGGCTCCCCAGCGCGACCGCCCTGGTGCTCGCCCTGGTGGTCGCCGCCGTCGCGGTGGTGCTGCTGCTCGCCACGACCTACGACCTCGAGCGCGGCCTCACCGACCGCTACGCGGCCGCCCTCGCGCTGCTCGTGCTCGGTGTCGCCCCGCTCGCCGTGCCGGTCCGGTTGCTGACCGGGCGGGCGGTGCCGGGCTCGCCCGCTCCCGCCGCCCCGGCCGCACGGGGGGTCACGGCCGCCTCAGCGCCCCGCCTGGCGGGTGCCGCCCTCGGCGTCCTGGCCGCGGGGAGCGTCCTGCTCGACGTGCCCGACCTGGGCTGGGCGGCGGTGTCGGTCGTCGCGTCGGTGGTGCTGGCGGTGCTCGCCCTGCGGTCAGCGCCCCCGGCCCTGGTGTGGTCCGCCGGCGTGCTCGCGCCCGGTGCGGCCGTCGCCGTCGTCCTCACCGTCGAGGGAGGGGCACGCACCCTGGCCGACCTGGTGCGGGGGGACGTCGTGGAGCCGTGGGTGCCCGTCGCGCTCGAGGTCGCGCTCCCGGCGGTGTGGGCCGCCGCCTGCGCGGTCCGCCTGGTGCGCGCGCTCGTCGGCCGGGCGTCCGTGACGGTGGCTGACAGTGCCGGTGCCGCGGTGGCGGCTCCCGCGGCTGCGGGCGTCGTCCTCGGCGGCACGGCTGCCCAGCTGCTCGGCGTCCTCCACGCGCCCTGGGAGTGGACCGTCCCGATCGGCCTCGCGTGGACGGTGACGGCGCTCGTCCTGGCCCGCGCCGCGTCGGTGCGCAGCACCCAGGACCGGCAGCCGGGCTGGTCGTCGGTGCACGCCGCGGCGCTGCTCGCCGCGGGCTATGCAGTGGTCCCGCTGCTGCAGCTGCTGGTCGAGGGTGCGGACGGGCGGGTCCAGGCGGCCGGCTGCTGGGTCGTGGCCGCAGCCGTCGCGTGGTACGCCTCCGCCCCCGGTCGCCTGCAGGCCGGGTACGTCGCCGCCCTGGTCTCCGTGGGCAACGGCCTGCTCGTGTGGGAGCTGGGTGGCGACCAGGTCGAGCTGTACACGCTCCCGGCCGCGGCGGCCTTCGCCGTCCTGGGGGTGGCCCAGCACCGGGTCGCCCGGGCCGCCGACCCCGGCCGGCACCCGAGCACGATGCTCACGTCGGCGCCGGCCCTGGCGGTGGCGCTCGTGCCCTCGCTGCTCGTCGCCGTCACCGGTGACGAGGTCCTGCGGCTGCTGCTCGTCGTCCTGGCCGGGATGGCGCTGCTGGTCCTCGGCGTCGCCCGCGCCCTCCAGGCGCCGGTGCTGCTGGCTTCGCTCACGCTCGGGATCGTGGCGCTGGTGCAGGGCAGTCCCTTCCTGGCCTACGTGCCGGCCTGGGTGCTGCTCGCCTCCGCCGGCGCCGCGCTGCTGGCGATCGGCGTGCTGTGGGAGTCGGCCGTCGCGCGAGGCCAGCAGCTGGGCCGCTGGGTGCACGGGCTGCACTGACGTCGGGGCGGGAGCCGCCGGCCCCGAGGCCCGAGGCTCAGGAGATGTCCCGCAGGTCCGCGCCCAGCGACTTTCGCGCCTGCGGGGCCCGCTCGCTAGGGTCGCTGGGCATGGACGCCATCAGCTTCCCCCCGGCTCCCACGAACGAGCCCAACCTGACCTACGCGCCCGGCACCCCGGAGCGCGAGTCCCTGCAGAGCGAGATCGCCCGGCTCGAGGCCGAGCAGCGCGACCTCCCGGCGTACGTCGGCGGGCAGTGGCGCCCGGGCGGCGGCGAGGAGATCCAGGTCGTGCAGCCGCACGACCACGCCCACGTGCTCGGGACGACCCGCAACGCCACCACCACCGACGCGCAGGCCGCCGTCGACGCCGCGCTCGAGGCGGCGCCGGCCTGGCGGGACATGCCCTTCGACGACCGGTGCGCGATCCTGCTCAAGGCCGCCGACCTGCTGGCCGGTCCGTGGCGCCAGCGGCTCAACGCCGCGACCGTGCTGGGCCAGTCCAAGACGGCGTTCCAGGCCGAGATCGACTCCGCCTGCGAGCTGATCGACTTCTGGCGCTTCAACGTCCACTACGCCAAGCAGATCCTCACCGACCAGCCGATCGCCAACAGCCCGGGCATCTGGAACCGCACCGACCACCGTCCGCTCGAGGGCTTCGTCTACGCGATCACGCCGTTCAACTTCACCGCCATCGCCGGCAACCTGCCGACCGCCCCGGCGCTCATGGGCAACACCGTGGTCTGGAAGCCCAGCCCGACCCAGCAGCTGGCCGCGTCGCTGACGATGGAGCTGCTCGTCGAGGCAGGCATGCCGCCGGGCGTCATCAACATGGTCCCCGGCGACGGCCTGGCGGTCTCCGAGGTGGCGCTGCCGCACCGCGACCTGGCCGGCATCCACTTCACCGGCTCGACCCCGACCTTCCAGCACCTGTGGCGCACGGTCGGGGAGAACATCACCGGCTACCGCTCCTACCCGCGGATCGTCGGCGAGACCGGGGGCAAGGACTTCATCGTGGCCCACCCCTCGGCCGACGTCGACGTCGTGCGGACCGCGATGATCCGCGGCGCCTTCGAGTTCCAGGGCCAGAAGTGCTCGGCCGCCTCGCGCGCCTACGTCCCGCGCTCGCTCTGGGCCCGGCTGAAGGACGACCTGGTCGCCGAGACCGAGGCGATCTCCATGGGCGACCCGACCGACTTCTCCCACTTCATGGGGGCCGTCATCGACGCCAGGGCGTTCGCCAAGCACAAGACGGCGATCGAGCGGGCGCACGCGACCGACGGCCTGGAGGTCGTCGCGGGCGGCACGGTCGACGACTCCGTGGGGTACTTCGTGCGCCCCACGATCGTGGTCGTCGACGACCCGGCCGACGAGATGTTCACGACCGAGTACTTCGGGCCGATCCTCGCGGTGCACGTCTACGACGACGCCGACTACGAGGCGGTGGTGCGCCAGCTGGAGTCGGTGTCGCCGTACGCCCTCACCGGCGCGGTCATCTCGCAGGACCGCGCGGCGGTCGCGTGGACCCGCGACGCGCTGCGGTTCGCCGCCGGCAACTTCTACGTCAACGACAAGCCGACCGGTGCGGTCGTGGGTCAGCAGCCCTTCGGCGGCGGTCGCGCGTCGGGCACCAACGACAAGGCCGGCGCGGCGGTCAACCTGCTGCGCTGGACCAGCCCGCGCTCGATCAAGGAGACGTTCGTCCCGCCGACGGACTACCGCTACCCCTACATGGGCTGAGCCCCCGCACGACTGCGCCACGACCACGACGACGGCCCCCGAGCAGTGCTCGGGGGCCGTCGCGTGCAGCACGTGCTGCTCAGGCTCGGGTCACGCGGGCGGCAGGCACTGCGCCCCGGCGTACTGCGTGCCGTTGACGGTGATGTCGTAGTCGATGCAGACGCCCGCAGCGCTGGCCGAGCCGGCAGTGGCCACCGAGGCGCCGACGGCGAGCACGGGGGCGAGGAGGGTGACGGCGAGGAGTCGCTTCACAGGGGTGTCCTTCCGAGAGAGTGTTCCGAGAGGGCGGCGCGGACACGCCGCCGATCCCTCCAACGCCCCACCGTGCCCGAGGTCACGCATCCCCGGTCCTCGCGGCCCGCGGGGATGGTCCACCATGGACGAGTGACGTCCGCGCTGCTCTCGCTGCTCCACCTCGGTGCCCTGCACCCGGTCGAGAAGGGCCTCACACTGCTGCTGGCCTTCGGGCCGTTCGTGGTCCTCGCGGTCGTCGTCGCCGTACGCCGCCGGCAGGACGCGGCGGCCGAGCAGCAGCCGCCGGTCGACCCCGTCACGCCCGACGCTCCCGCAGACCCCAGGTCCACGACCGACTGAGTCCGCCGGTCCGGGGTCGAATCGGCGCATCCTTCCGGAACGTAGCGCCGGCTCGGCATCAACCCAGTCGGGCCCAGGCGCGGCGCAGCTCGCCCTCGACCGGGCTCCAGGCGCCGTCGACGGCGCGACCGACGACGTCACCGAGCCGGCCGGGCAGGGCACCGCCGTCGATGCCGATCGTGTGGCACAGGGCGTCGGTGAGGTCGGGGGAGGTGGCCGCGACCGCGTGGTCCAGGCAGAACCGGCGGCCGTCGACCGCGTCGTACGCCGTGTCGAGGCCGAGCGCCAGCAGCGGCACGGCCATGAGGCCGGTCAGGAGGCGGACCCAGCGGTGGAGCGGCACGCCCTGCTCAACGAGCAGGGCGTGCCGGCGTCACAGCGGTCCAGACCCCCGGGCCGGGGGAGTCATCGGGACAGGTAGTCCCGACCCACCTTGTTCTCGGCCTTCAGCGCCTTGAGCAGCAGGTCCGAGATGAGGCCCTCGATCTTGCCGCCGACCAGCGGGATGCCGACCTTGATGGTCAGGTCGACGGTCTCGGTGGTGGTGCCGCCGCTCTCGACGACCACGGCGGTGCCCTTCATCTCGCCGGGCTTGCCGGGGATGGTGACCTCGATGTCGGCGCGCGTGCCGGTCCAGGACTCGCGCTGCACGATGTGCGCCTCGTCGCCGACGATCTTGGTCGCGAAGGACGGCAGGCCCTGGACGGACTGGAACTGGTCGATGACCACGTCCATCCCCGACGCCGTCGGCTCGACGGTGACGGTGCGGCGCAGCACCCGCTGGTAGTCGCAGACCTCCTCGCGGAACGCCTGGTCCGCCAGCATCGCCATGACCCGCTCGGCGGGCGCGTCGTAGGTCATCTCGTGCACGAGCCGCTTGCTCATCGCTGTCCTCCCAGCCACGCGGTGCCGGTGGTCTGCTCGACCTCCAGGCCCGCCTTGATGTTGTCGGCCATGAGGGCCTCGAGCTTGCCGCCGATGACCGGCACCTTGACCTTGACGTCGAGCTCGACGACCTCGGTGGTGCCGCTGCCGCGCGCCTCCAGCCGGACGGTGCCGGTGGCGGTCGTCGGCTTGCCGGGGGCAGTGATGGAGATCGTGCCGCCGGTGCGCGAGGACCACTGCTCCTCGATGACGGCCTTGGTGGTGTCGCCGACGATCTTCTTCGCGATCGAGGGCAGGCCGGCGGTGTCCTGGACCTGCTCGCTCACGAGCGTGAACCCCGTGCCGTCGGCGGCAGGGCTCAGGTCGATGTCGTGGGAGACCACGCCCTGCTCGTCGCAGACCTTCGCGCGGAAGGCCGGGTCGGCCAGCATCGCGAAGACCTCGTCGGGCGGGGCGTCGTAGGTCAGCTCGTGTCGGAACTTCACGGCGCACATCATGCCGGGTCGGTGTGTGACAGGTTGGCCGACATGAGCGAGAGCGGACGGACGGCTCGGGAGGATGGCCAGCAGGACGGCCGGGAGGACTTCGTCTCCTTCGGCGAGCAGGGGGCCCAGCTGACCTACGGCTCCTACCTCCAACTGCCCACGTTGCTCGGCGCCCAGCGCTGCGAGTCCGGCGGTGAGGACGGTCCGCCCGCGCACGACGAGCTGCTCTTCATCACCATCCACCAGGTCTACGAGCTGTGGTTCTCCCAGCTGCTGCACGAGGTCGGTGCGGCCCGTGACGCGATGGCCGCCGGCGTGCCGGGCGGGCGGCTGTGGTGGGCCCAGCACCTGCTCCAGCGGGTCCACGTCATCGAGCGCACGCTGGTGCAGCAGGTCGACGTCCTGGAGACCATGACCCCGCAGGACTTCCTGGAGTTCCGCCAGCGGCTCGCGCCCGCCAGCGGCTTCCAGTCGGTGCAGTTCCGCGAGCTGGAGTTCGTCTCCGGCGCCAAGGACGCGGGGTACGTCGAGCGCTTCCGCGGCCTCACCCCCGACGAGCAGGCCCGGCTCGCCCGGCGGCTCGCGGAGCCGACGCTCTGGGACGCCTTCCTCGCCGCCCTCTCCTCGGCCGGCCTGGACGTCGGGACCGACGAGCAGGTCGCCGCCTCGCTGCGCACCATCGCCCACGACCGGGACACGTACGCCGCCCTCTGGGCGCTCGCGGAGGCGCTGCTGCAGCACGACGAGCTCGCGGCGTCGTGGCGGGCCCGGCACGTGGTGATGGTGGAGCGGATGATCGGGGCGAAGTCCGGCACGGGCGGGAGCTCGGGCTCGACGTACCTGCGCTCGAGGCTGCCGCTGCAGTACTACCCGCTGCTGTGGGAGCTGCGCAGCAACCTGTAGGTGGGTGGTGGGTCGGCCTCGGGGGCCGCGCCGTCGGGACGAGGGGCCGGGGTGTCCAGGTCCCGCCGGGTGGGCGCCCTCCCGGCGTGCCGCGGGTGGGAGCGCCCTCCCGGCACGAGGCAGCCGACCGAAGGCGCCCCCTTCGTCGCAAACCACCCGCCTCGTTCGTCCCTCACGAGGCGGGGGCCAGGCCCATCCACGCTCCTCCGGGGGCGCCTTCGGTCGGCTGCCTCGCGCCGTCCGGGCGCTCCGAACGTCGCGGCCCGCCGTCCGGGCGCCCAGCAGGGGCTGGGTGCGGGACGTCGCGGGCCCCTCGTCCCGACGGCGCGGCGCCCTCGCGGGGTGGGGCGCGCCGAGGGGGAGGGCGGTTGGCCGGGGGGTGAGGTGGGTCCTAGGGTCGGGAGGGTGACAACGACGTCGCACGACAGTGAGCTGAAGGACCTGGTCGCGAGGGCGACGGAGCTGGCGAGAGCCGGGAGGGGGAGCGGGGGGCCGCCGCACGACGAGGTGGGGGCGCTGCTGGCTGCCTACTACCGGCACGTGGCTCCCGAGGACGTCTCGGGGCGGGCCGACGTGGACGTCTACGGCGCGCTGGCCAGCCACTACCGGCTGGCCGAGGAGCGGCCGCAGGGCACTGCGAGGGTGCGGGTGCTGACGCCGACGCTGGCCGACGAGGGCTGGTCGGCGGGCGGGCACAGCGTCGTGGAGGTCGTCACCGACGACATGCCCTTCCTCGTCGACTCCCTCACGATGGAGCTGAGCCGCCAGCTGCACGACGTGCACGTGGTGGTGCACCCGCACTTCGACGTGCGCCGGGACATCACCGGGGCGCTGCAGCACGTGGCGCCGGTCGACGACGGGGCGCTGCAGCCCAGCGACGGCACGCTGCGCGAGTCGTGGATGCACGTCGAGATCGACCGGATCGCCGACGGGGACGCCGCGGCGATCGTCGAGAACGTGCAGCGCGTCCTGGGCGACGTCCGCGAGGCCGTGGAGGACTGGCCGCGCACGCGGCAGCGGATGCTCGACATCGTCACCGAGCTGCGCTCCGCCGCGCCGGTGAGCCTCGACGCGGAGGAGGTCCGTCAGGGGGCCGAGCTGCTGGAGTGGCTGGCCGAGGACCACTTCACGTTCTTGGGCTACCGGGAGTACACGCTCGAGGAGCTCGACGGCGACGACGTGCTGCGGGCCGTGCCCGGCACGGGGCTGGGGATCCTGCGCTTCGACCAGGACCAGTCCGAGGCGTTCGCGCGGCTCCCGGAGCCGGTGAAGGCCAAGGCGCGCGAGAAGACCCTGCTGGTGCTGGCGAAGGCCAACTCCCGCGCGACCGTGCACCGCCCGGCGTACCTCGACTACATCGGGGTCAAGACGTTCGACGCGGCCGGCGAGGTGACGGGGGAGCGGCGCTTCCTGGGGCTGTTCTCGTCGTCGGCGTACGCCGAGTCGCTGCTGCGCATCCCGCTGCTGCGCGAGAAGGCGCGCGAGGTGCTGCGGCGCAGCGGCTTCGACCCGCGCTCCTACGCCGGCCGGGCCCTGATGGACACCCTCGAGGGCTACCCGCGCGACGAGCTGTTCCACACCACGGTCGACGAGCTGGCGCCGATGGCCGAGGCCGCGATGCACGCCCGCGAGCGGCGGGCGGTCCGCGCGATCACCCGCGCCGACACCTACGGGCGCTACGTCAGCGTGCTCGTCTACCTGCCCAGGGACCGCTACAACACCGCGGTCCGCGAGAAGTTCAGCGAGATCCTGCTGGACCGACTCGGCGGGGAGTCGGTGGAGTTCACCGTCCGGATCAACGAGTCGACCACCGCGCGCGTGCACTTCGTGGTGCACCTGCCGCGCGAGCAGGGCGACCCCACCGTGACCGGGACGCTGCGGGCCCTCGACACCACCGACCTCGAGCGCCGGCTGGCCGACGCCTCCCGCTCGTGGCGCGACGACTTCCTGGCTGCGGTGCTCTCGGAGTACGGCGAGCAGGCCGGCGCGATCCTCGGCCGCAGGTACGCCGAGTCCTTCCCCGAGGCCTACAAGGAGGACTTCTCCCCGCGGACCGCTGCGGTCGACCTCGGTCGGCTGGAGGGCATCCAGGGCGAGGAGGGCCTCGACCTGGCCCTGACCCAGCACCTGGACGCCGGGCGCGGCGAAGCGCGGCTCAAGGTCTTCCGGGTCGGCAGCCCGCTGTCGCTCTCCGAGGTGCTGCCGATGCTGAGCAGCCTGGGTGTCGAGGTCGTCGACGAGCGGCCCTACGAGCTCGACGGGCTCGATCGGCCGACCTTCGTCTACGAGTTCGGCCTGCGCTACGGCACCGCCCTGCCCGAGGACGCCCGCGGGCTGTTCGTCGAGGCGCTGCGGGCGATCTGGGACGGGCACGCGGAGACCGACGGCTTCAACCGGCTGGTCCTCGGCGTCGGGCTGTCGTGGCGGCAGGCGATGCTGCTGCGCGCCTACGCCAAGTACATGCGCCAGGGCGCCTCGCCGTTCGCCGTCGACACCATCGAGGAGGCGCTCGCCTCCAACGTCGACATCACCCGGATGCTGGTGCGCTGCTTCGAGCTGCGCTTCGACCCGGCCGTGGACGACGCGACCCGCGAGGAGCAGACCGCGGCGCTGCGCGAGCGGCTGGCCGCCGCACTGGACGACGTGGCCTCCCTCGACCACGACCGCATCCTGCGCGGCTACCTCACCCACATCGGCGCCACCCTGCGCACCAACCACTTCCAGGCCGGCGCCGACGGCCGCCCGAAGGACTACCTCAGCCTCAAGCTCGAGCCCTCGGCGATCCCCGACCTGCCCTCGCCGCGGCCGAAGTTCGAGATCTTCGTCTACTCCCCGCGCGTCGAGGGCGTGCACCTGCGCTTCGGCGCGGTCGCCCGCGGAGGGCTGCGGTGGAGCGACCGGCGCGACGACTTCCGCACCGAGGTCCTGGGCCTGGTCAAGGCGCAGATGGTGAAGAACACCGTCATCGTGCCGGTCGGCGCGAAGGGCGGCTTCTACGCCAAGGACCTGCCCGACCCGGGCGACCGGGAGGCGTGGCTGGCCGAGGGCGTGGCCTGCTACCGCACCTTCATCTCGGGGCTGCTCGACATCACCGACAACCTGGTCGAGGGCCGCACGGTGCCGCCGGCCGACGTCGTACGCCACGACGGGGACGACTCCTACCTCGTGGTCGCCGCCGACAAGGGCACCGCGACCTTCTCCGACATCGCCAACGGCGTGGCCAAGGACTACGGCTTCTGGCTCGGCGACGCCTTCGCCTCCGGTGGCTCCGTCGGCTACGACCACAAGGCGATGGGCATCACCGCCCGCGGCGCGTGGGTCTCGGTGCAGCGCCACTTCCGCGAGCGCGGGATCGACTGCCAGGCCGAGGACTTCACCTGCGTCGGCATCGGCGACATGTCCGGCGACGTCTTCGGCAACGGCATGCTGTGCTCCGAGCACACCCGGCTCGTGGCCGCGTTCGACCATCGCGACATCTTCCTCGACCCGGACCCCGACGCCGCGACGTCGTACGCCGAGCGCAGGCGGCTCTTCGAGCTCCCGCGCTCGTCCTGGGCCGACTACGACGCCTCGCTGATCAGCGAGGGCGGCGGCGTGTGGTCGCGCTCGCGCAAGTCGATCCCGCTCAACGACCACGTGCGCCGCGCGCTGGGCATCGAGGCCGGGGTCAAGCAGATGACCCCCCACGAGCTGATGCGCGCGATCCTCTGCGCGCCGGTCGACCTGCTGTGGAACGGCGGCATCGGCACCTACGTCAAGGGCGCGGAGGAGACCCACGCCGACGTCGGTGACAAGGCCAACGACGCGATCCGGGTCGACGGCGTGGAGCTGCGGGCGGCCTGCGTCGGCGAGGGCGGCAACCTGGGCTTCACCCAGGCCGGGCGGATCGAGTACGCCCGCGGCGGCGGCCGGATGGCCACCGACTTCATCGACAACTCCGCGGGCGTGGACACCTCCGACCACGAGGTCAACATCAAGATCCTGCTCGACCGGGTCGTCCACGACGGCGACCTCACCGAGAAGCAGCGCAACACCCTGCTCGCGGAGATGACCGACGAGGTGGCCTCGCTGGTGCTGCGCGACAACTACGAGCAGAACCTCGCGCTCTCGAACGCCCTGGACCACGCGCCGTCGCTGCTGCACGTGCACGAGGAGCAGATGAAGCAGCTCGAGGCCGACGGCGTGCTGGACCGCGAGGTCGAGGGGCTACCGACCTCGAAGGTGGTCAAGCAGCGCGCCGACCGCGGGGAGGGCCTCACCGCGCCCGAGCTCTCGGTGCTCATGGCCTGGACCAAGATCGAGCTCGCCGACGAGCTGATCGCCTCCGACCTGCCCGACGACCCCTACCTCGTGCAGGACCTCACGGCCTACTTCCCGACCGCGATGCGCGAGCGGTTCGCGGGCTACATCTCCGAGCACCCGCTGCGCCGCGAGATCATCGTGACCCAGGTCGTCAACGACCTGGTCAACGGCGCGGGCATCACGTTCCTGACCCGGCTCGAGGGCGAGACCGGCGCGACGGCCCCCGAGCTGGTGGGCGCGAACTTCGTGGCCCGCGAGGTCTTCGGGTCGCTGCCGCTGCGCGAGGAGCTGCGCTCCTACGACAACCGGCTCGACGCCGCGGTGCAGACCCGGATTCGGCTGGAGATGCGCACGCTGGTCGAGCGCGCGAGCCGGTGGTTCGTGGCCAACCGGCGCCCGCCGATGGACAGCCAGGCGGTGGTGGACCAGTTCTCCGGGCCCGTGCAGGAGACGATGGCGCGGCTGCCCGAGCTGATGGGCGGTCGCGAGCTCGCGGCCTTCGAGGAGCGTCGCAACCGGCTCGTGGGCCAGGGCGTGCCGGAGGACCTCGCCGCGCGCGTGGCGGTGCTGCCGCCGGCGTACATGGTGCTCGGCGTGGTCGACACCGCGCTCCGCGACGGGCTGGACCCGGCCGAGGTCGCACGGGTGCACTTCGCGCTCGGCGAGCGGCTCGGGCTGCCCGTGCTGGTGCAGCGGATCCTCGCGCTGCCCCGCCAGGACCGCTGGCAGACGATGGCCCGCGCAGCGCTGCGCGACGACCTGCACGCCGTGCACCTCCAGCTCACCGGCCAGGTGCTGGCCTCGACCGAGGCCTCGGCCCCGGTCGACGACCGGATCCGGCAGTGGGAGGAGGCCGACGAGGTGCAGGTGTCGCGCGCGTCCGGGACGCTCGGTGACATCTGCTCCGACGACGCCGCCGACCTGGCACGGCTCTCGGTCGGGCTGCGGGTGGTGCGGGGGCTGCTCGCCACCGGCTGAGGTCGGGACCAGACCGGTGGTCGAGCAGCGACCAGCGCTGCGCCACGAGACCCCTTCGTTATCGGTTTCGCCGTCGTCGGTGGCCCGACCTAGGGTGCTTGACGATGGCAACGAACGCTTCTCGGGCGTCCGGGGGGCCGGCCCCCGACGTGGACCCGTCCGCCGAGCCGCCGGCCGGCGTGCACTCGCTCTGGCGGCTGCGCCACTACCTCCGGCCGTACGCCGGGTCGCTGCTGGTCATGCTGCTGGCCTCCCTCGGCACCGTGGCGCTGGCGATCGGGATCCCCCTGGTGATCCGCGCGATCATCGACGGTCCCGTCACCGAGCGCGACCTCGGTGGGCTGTGGGCTCTGGCCGGGCTCGCGCTGCTCCTGGGCGTGACCGAGGCCGTCCTGGTGTGGGTGCGCCGGTGGGTCCAGTCCTCGGCCGTGCTGGGCCTCGAGACCACGATGCGCCACGACCTCTACGAGCGGCTGCAGCGGCTGCCGATGGCCTTCCACGGCCGCTGGGGCTCGGGGCAGCTGCTCTCCCGCGCCACCACCGACCTCTCCGCGATCCGCCGCTTCGCCGGGTTCGGCCTGCTCTTCCTGCTCATCAACGTCGTCCAGCTGACCGCGACGACGGTGGTGCTGCTGACGATGTACTGGCCGCTCGGTGTGGTCGTGGCCGCTGCCTCCGTGCCGATCGTGTGGCTCTCGATGCGCTTCGAGAAGCGCTACGTCGTGATCTCCCGGCGGGTGCAGGACGAGCAAGGCGACCTGGCCACGCACGCCGAGGAGGGCGCGGTCGGCATCCGGGTGATCAAGTCCTTCGGGCGCAGCGAGCACGTCTCCCGCGGCTACGAGCGGGCCTCGACCACGCTGCACGCCACCAGCATGGAGAAGGTGCGGCTCTCCGCGCGCTTCTGGACCTTCCTGGAGGTCATCCCCAACGTCGCCGTGGTCGTCGTGCTGGCCCTCGGGGCCTACGGCGTCGGCACCGGGGCGCTGACCCCCGGCGAACTGGTCGCCTTCATCACCCTGATGCTGAGCCTGGTCTGGCCGGTCTCGTCGCTGGGCGTCATCCTCGCGATGGCCCAGGAGGCGATGACCGCCGCGGCGCGCATCCTCGACGTCTTCGACACCGAGCCCTCGATCGTCGGCGGCACCCGGGTCATCGACGCCCCGCGCGGGCACCTGCGGCTGGAGTCGGTCGACTTCGCCTTCCCCGACGCCCCTGACGAGCCGGTGCTGCGCGGGTTGGACCTGGAGGTGCTGCCGGGGGAGACCGTCGCCGTGGTCGGGGCCACCGGCTCGGGCAAGACCGTCCTCACCTCGCTCGTCCCGCGGCTGTGGGACGTCACCGGCGGGCGGGTCACCCTCGACGGCGTCGACGTGCGCGAGCTGCGGCTGGAGCACCTGCGCAGCCTGGTCGCCACCGCCTTCGAGGAGCCGACGCTGTTCTCCATGAGCGCGCGGGAGAACCTCACCCTCGGCCGCGCCGACGCCACCGAGGCCGAGATCGAGGAGGCCCTGCAGATCGCGCAGGCGCAGTTCGTCCACGAGCTGCCCTGGGGCCTGGAGACGCGCATCGGCGAGCAGGGCATGGCGCTGTCCGGCGGCCAGCGACAGCGGCTGGCCCTGGCCCGGGCCGTGCTGACCCGACCCGCGGTCCTGGTGCTCGACGACACGCTCTCGGCCCTCGACGTGCACACCGAGAAGCTCGTGAAGGAGGCGCTGCGCCGCGTGCTGGCCGACACGACCGGGATCATCGTGGCGCACCGGGCCTCGACGGTGCTGCTCGCCGACAAGGTCGCGCTGCTCCAGGGAGGCCGGATCACCCACGTGGGGCAGCACCGCGACCTGCTGGCCAGCGTGCCGGCGTACCGCGAGCTGCTGGCGGCGGAGGCCGAGCGGCCCGAGGAGGTGTCGGCATGAGCGCCGCGACCGAGGCGGGTACGCCGCAGACCAGCCCGCCCGAGGAGCACGCGGCCGGGTGGCGCGGCCAGGCCGCGGTCGACGCCGACGAGGCCGCTGAGCGGCTCACCGCCGGCCGGCTCGGCGGGGGCTCGCGCCGGCTGCTGCGCGAGCTGCTGGCGCCGTACTCCCGCACGTTGAAGCTGCTCGTGCTCGTCGTCGTCGTCGAGAACGTCGCCCGGCTCTCCATCCCCTACCTCGTCAAGGTCGGCATCGACTCCGGCATCCCGCCGATCCGCACCGACGGCGACCTGACCCCGCTGGGCATGGTCGTGGGGCTGGTGCTGCTGGCGACGATCACCCAGGCGGTCGCGCGCTACCGGTTCCTGGTGGCGCAGGGGCAGGTCGGCCAGGACGTCCTGCACGCCCTGCGGCGCAAGGTGTTCCGGCACTTCCAGGCCCTCGACCCGCAGTTCCACGACACCTACACCTCGGGGCGCGTGATCTCGCGGCAAACCTCCGACGTCGACGCGATCTACGAGATGCTGGAGACCGGCTTCGACGGGCTGGTCAAGGCCGCCCTCACGCTGGTGGGCACGGCCGGCATCCTGCTCTTCCTCGACCTCCAGCTCGGCCTGGTCGCGCTGCTGTGCCTGCCGCTGCTGGCCCTGCTGACCAACTGGTTCCGCAAGGCGTCGGCGTCGTCGTACCGCGTCACCCGCGAGAAGGTCGCGCTGGTGATCGTGCACTTCGTGGAGTCGATGGGCGGCATCCGTGCGGTGCAGGCGTTCCGGCGCGAGGACCGCAACCAGGAGATCTTCGACGACGTCAACGACCAGTACCGCCGCGCCAACCTCGTCGCCTTCCGGCTGGTCGCCTGGTTCATGCCGGGCATCCGGCTGATCGGCAACGTCACGATCGCGGCCGTGCTGCTGTACGGCGGGTACCTCGCCTACCAGGGCGACGTCACCGTCGGCGTGCTGGCGGCGTTCCTGCTCTACCTGCGGCAGTTCTTCGAGCCGATGATGGAGATCAGCCAGTTCTACAACACCTTCCAGTCCGCCTCCGCGGCGCTGGAGAAGCTCGCGGGTGTGCTCGAGCAGGAGCCGGGCGTGCCCGAGCCCACCTCCCCGCGGCCGATCGGCCGTGCGAGCGGCGAGGTGCGCTTCGAGGACGTGCGGTTCTCCTACGTCGAGGGGCGGCCGGTGCTGCCCGGGCTCGACCTCACCATCCCCGCGGGGCAGACCCTGGCCCTGGTCGGCACGACGGGTGCGGGCAAGACGACCATCGCCAAGCTCGCCACCCGCTTCTACGACCCGACCGCCGGCCGGGTGCTGCTGGACGGGACCGACCTGCGCGAGCTGGCCGGCGACGACCTGCGCGACAACGTCGTGATGGTGACCCAGGAGAACTACCTCTTCTCCGGCACCATCGCCGACAACATCCGCTTCGGCCGGCCCTCGGCCACGATGGCCGAGGTCGTCGAGGCCACCACGGCCCTCGGCGCGCACGACTTCATCGCCGCCATGCCCGAGGGCTACGACACGGTGGTGGCCAACGCCGGCGGCCGGCTCTCCGCTGGCCAGCGCCAGCTGGTGGCCTTCGCGCGGGCGTTCCTCGCCGACCCCGCGGTGCTGATCCTCGACGAGGCCACGTCGTCGCTCGACATCCCCTCCGAGCGACTGGTCCAGCGCGCGCTGCGCACGGTGCTGGCCGGCCGGACGGCCGTGATCATCGCCCACCGCCTCTCCACCGTGGAGATCGCCGACCGGGTCCTGGTGCTCGAGCACGGCCGGATCGTCGAGGACGGCACCCCCGCCGACCTCGTCGCCGCCGGCCAGGACGTCGCCGGCGGCGGCCGCTTCGCCGGCCTCCACCAGGCATGGGTCGACTCGTTGGCCTGAGGGTCCGGGCCGGGTCCCTCGCAGAGGTCGCGCCGGTCGTCCGCTGCCGGTCCTCCCGTGGGGCGGCCCGGCCCGGCGAGCCTGGCAGTGACCCCGGGGTGGTGTGGAGGTCCGCTACGGCGCCTGGTGCCGTGGGGGACCTCCAGATCGGTCGGTGTGCCCGGCGCGCGCCGCATCATCCCGGTGCGGCCTGGTGGTGGGGGTGGGTGGTCGGGTTGCGCGGTCTCGCCGCCGCCTCGCCTGCTCGACCATGCGGCGGCCAGTGGGTCTCGTGGCTCAGTTCGCTCGCACCTCGACTGCCGGGGTGCCGAGCTCGCGCTTCGACCGGCGCCACGGCAGGCGGGCGTGCTGGTAGCCCGGCCACTGGTGTGGTCGGGCTGCGAGCGGTGCTGCTCAGAGCGGGGTGGTGCCGTCGGGGTGGACGAGGTACTGCTGGCCCAGTGGGCTGGTCCAGAGCCAGTGGCCTGGACTCAAGCCTTGGTATCGCCAGGGTGTTCCTGCTGGTGAGGGGTGGGTCTTGGCTCTGTGGTCGTGCCGGCACAGCGGGGCGAGGTTCGCTGTTGACGTCTGGTCGGGTGGGCCGGTGTCGGAGTACTCGATGGTGTGGTCGAGGTCGGCGGTCTCGGCGGGGCGGGTGCAGTGGGGGAAGGCGCAGGTGGTGCGGGTGAGCTTGACCCGTGCTGCGATGCGGTCGGGGACCTCGTAGCTGCTGACGGCGACGGTGTCGTGGAGGTCGATGACGGGCTTCACGATCACCTGCGTGCCCGGCGCCCCGCACCACTCGCGGACGGTGTCGGCGGTGAGGAGCTGGCGGTGGTTCTCGACCCTGGCGAGGTTGAGGCCGAGCTTGCCGGTGACGGGGTCGAGCTGGGGTGCTCCGGTGAGGGCGGCGTCGGAGAGGTGGACGGTGAGGACCACGGTGCGGCGGGGAGCCTTGGCGCGGGGAGCGGTGGGTGCGTCGGTTGCGCAATCTCGACGACGCTCGTCGCTGGCGCTCCGCGCTGCTCGACCATCCTGTGTGGCCCTAGCGCCGGCGTTGGGGGCCGCGGCGTCAGTGTCACCTGACGTGGGGAGGACCTCTTGGCCGCGGGCGAGGTAGCCGAGCGCGCGAGCGCGGCGGACGGCGAGGTCGTCGGTGTAGCCGTCGAGGTACATCTGGTGGGCCAGCTGGCGGATGGCCTGCTCGAGGTCCTCGGCATCGGCCCGGTCCAGCAGGCCGTAGGCACTCACTGCTGAGGCGGTGCCGACGGAGGTGGCGGGGGTGTCGAGGTCGAGGTCGAAGCAGAGGTTGTTGCGGGTGTCGCACTCCTCGACTTCGGTGGCCTCGGGGTCGAAGCGGGCGGCGGCCTCGAGGACGAGTCGGTGGATGACGACGGGGCCGGTGGTGTGGACGACGTACGCCACTTGCGCGTCGACGAAGGCGACGGCCTCGGCGGAGAGGCCGCGGGTGGCTTCGGCCAGGCGGCGTACCCGCCACGCGCTCACCTGGCCGGCCACGAGTCGCGCCCAGACCTTGGGGAGGCGGTGCTTGGCCTCGACCACGTCACCGACCAGGAGACGGCCGGACTCCCGGGTGCGACCCAGGGCCGTGGCGAGCTCGGTGACTGCGAAGTCGGAGACCTCGGGTGCGCCCGCGCCGGCGAGCTCGAGCATGGTGTCGGCGCCGGGCATCCCGAACCGGGACACCCAGGCGTCCTCAGCGGCCTGCAGCGCCGCTTCATCGGGGTGCGAGTACGTGCCGTACAGGTCCGGCATCAACGCCCCGGTGGTGTGGAGATCAGCCCACTCGGCCACCCCGATCAGGAGGTCGCGTGCGGCGTCGTCCTCGCGCGCCTTGGCGGCGAGGATCGAGTCGAGCACGGGGGCGGTGGACATGGAGAAAGTATAGTCGAACACGCGTTCGATAGACAGTGTCTGCGCAGGTCAAATCGACTTTTCGGAAGAACAGAAGCGACTGATCGAAGCCCAACCCCAGCGAGCACCCCAAGCGAGGGCGACCGCCCAAGCGACCGCAACCAAGTAGCCCAAGCGGCACCAAGGGCGACCACGCTTTCAACAAATCAGGAGCTGCTGCGGCGCGAACGCGCCACGACCCGCCGACGGTGACCCAGCAGCACCACGGGGTTGCAGCCTGCTTGTCGGCGTACGGGGTCTAGTGGCTCGTCGCTGGCGCTCATCGGGCTCGACCGGGGTGGTGGCCGGTTCGCCGGTGGCTAGGGTCGCGCCATGACCGAGCTGCACCTGCTGGACGCCGCCGAGACCGCCCGTCGCACGAGCGCGGGGGAGGTGAGCGCGGTGGAGGTCGTGCGGGCCTCGTTGGACCGGATCGCGGCGCTCGACCCGGGGCTCAACGCGATGTCGGTGGTGCTGGGCGCCGAGGCGCTGGCCGAGGCCGAGGCCCGCGACAACGCCCTGGCGGCGGGTGAGCCGTGCGGCCCGCTCCACGGCGTACCCGTCGTCATCAAGGAGGAGGTCGACGTCTCCGGCACGGTGACGACCTTCGGCGGCGAGGGCAACAGCACGCCCGTGCCAGCGGACGCAGAGGTCGTGCGGCGGCTGCGCGCGGCCGGGGCCGTGGTCGTGGGCAAGACGACGATGCCGGAGTTCGGGGCGTTCCCCTACACCGAGGGCGCCTCGCGCGGGGTGACCCGCAACCCGTGGGACCGCACCCGCACCCCCGGCGGCTCGTCGGGTGGGACGGCCGTGGCGGTGGCGACCGGCATGGTGCCGGTCGGGCTCGGTGGTGACGGTGGCGGCTCGATCCGCATCCCCAGTGCCATGTGCGGGCTCTTCGGGCTCAAGCCGCAGCGCGGCCGGGTCTCGACGGCCCCGCACCCGCACCTGTGGTGGGCGCTCGGCACGGCTGGGCCGCTGACCCGCACCGTGCTGGACAGCGCGATCTTCTACGACGCCATACGTGGCAACGTCGCGGGCGACCTCTACACCGCGGGCGACACCGGGTCGTTCGCCGAGGCGGCACGCACCGCCCCGGGGCAGCTGCGGATCGGCTGGTCGACCAAGCCGGTCGCCCTCGGCGTACGCCCCGACCGCGCGCACGTGCGCGCCGTCGAGGACAGCGCCCGGCTCCTGGCCGAGCTCGGCCACGACGTACGCCGGGTGGAGCCGCACTACCCGGACCCGACCCTGGCCTTCGTGCCGCAGTTCTTCGCCGGCATCCGTGACGAGGCAGCGGCCGTCGAGCACCCCGAGCGGCTGGAGCGGCGCACCCGGCAGACCCGCCGGCTCGGCGCGTGGGTGACCCCGAAGGTGCGCGACTGGGCGCTGCGACAGAGCGAGGAGATCTCCCGGCAGGCCAACCGGGTCTTCGACGAGGTCGACGTCCTCCTCACCCCGACGACCGCGCACCGCCCGCCCCGCGTGGGCGTCCTCGACGGCAAGGGCACGGTCGGGTCGGCGCTCGCCTCGATGCCGGCCATCGCCTACTGCGCGCTGTGGAACGTCGCCGGCAACCCCGCCGCCAGCGTGCCTGCCGGGCTCGCCGAGGACGGCCTGCCCCTGGGTGTCCAGCTCGTCGGGCGCCAGCACGACGAGACCACGCTGCTCAGCCTCTCCGCCCAGCTCGAGGCCGCGCGCCCCTGGTCCTTCCCGCGCCTGTGAGCCGGTCGGCAGCGGGATCCTGACCCGCGCCGACCCACCCTCGACCCCGCGCCGAGCGGGCCGGCACGGGGTCGAGGGTGGCGAGCCCGGGAGGGGATCGGGACGGCGCGAGCGGCCCCTAGGGTGAGCCCGTGACTGCGATCAGGGTGAGGGACCTGACCAAGGTGTACGGAGAGGTGCGCGCCGTCGACGGCGTGAACCTCGACGTGGCCGACGGGGAGTTCGTGGGCGTGCTCGGCCCCAACGGTGCGGGCAAGACGACGCTGCTGGAGATGGTGGAGGGCCTGCGTCGCCCCGACTCCGGCACCGTCGAGGTGCTCGGGCAGCAGGTCTGGCCGCGCAACGCGGCCGTGCTGCCACGGATCGGCGTGCAGCTGCAGGCCTCGGCGTTCTTCGAGCGGCTCACCGCGCGCGAGCAGATCCGCACCTTCGCCGCCCTGTACGACGTCAGCCCGGCGCGCGCGGACGACTGGCTGGAGCGGGTCGGACTGGCGGAGAAGGCCTCGGCGCGCGTCGAGGACCTCTCCGGCGGCCAGGCCCAGCGGCTCTCCATCGCCTGCGCGCTGGTCCACGACCCCGAGCTGGTCTTCCTCGACGAGCCCACCGCCTCCCTGGACCCCCAGGCCCGCCGCAACCTCTGGGACCTGCTGTCCGGGATCAACGACTCCGGGCGCACCGTCGTGCTGACCACCCACTACATGGACGAGGCCGAGGTCCTCTGCGACCGCGTCGCGGTCATGGACTCCGGCCGGGTGCTGCAGGTCGGGTCGCCGGCCGAGCTGGTGCGCCACCTCGACGCCCCCGCCCGCATCATCGTGGCCCCCGGCCAGCTCGACGAGGCAGGGGCCCGGGGCATCGCCGGCACCGAGGCGGTCGAGGTGGGGCCCGACGGCACGGTGCTCACCACCCGGCACCCCGCCGACGTGGTGGCCCGGCTCGGGGAGCTCGGCGCCCTCGACGGGGTGCGGGTGCAGACCGGGACCCTCGAGGACGTCTTCCTCGCCCTCACCGGACGGAGCTACCGCGCATGAGGGCCTTCTCCGCGATCGCGGCGGCCATCGTGCGCGGCTTCGTCCGCGACCGGGCGTCGCTCTTCTTCGCCATCGTCTTCCCGCTGATGTTCCTGGTGTTCTTCGGCGGGGTGCTCTCCGACCGCGGCCAGCCAGCCGCGGAGCTGGTGCAGGTCGGGGACCTCGCGCTCCTCGAGTCGCTCTCGCCGGAGGCGCGCGAGGCCTTCGACGCGGCCTTCGACGTCCGCCGGGTCGAGGACCTCGACACGGCGCTGGAGGAGGTGCGCAGCGGTGACGCCGACGTCGCGCTGCGCCAGGACGGCGACACGCTCGTGGCGCACTACACCCAGACCGACCAGGTGCAGGCGGCCGTCACGCAGGCCACCCTGCGCGCCCTCGTCGACGGCACCAACGTCGCGCTGCTGGCCCAGGAGGCCGGCTCGCCGGTCCCGTTCGCGCTCGACGTCGAGCGGGTCGAGGACGAGTCGCTGACCGTCATCCAGTTCGTGACGCCCGGCCTGCTGGGCTGGGCGATCGCGACGAGCGCGGCGATCGGTGCCGCCGCGACACTGCAGGGCTGGCGCCAGACCAAGCTGATGCGCCGCCTCCAGCTGGCACCGGTCCGCACCCGCACGATCGTCTCCGCGCGCGTGGTGGTCACCCTCGGCATCGCGCTCGTGCAGACCGCGATCTTCCTGGGCGTCGGGATGGCCTTCTTCGGGCTCTCGCTGACCGGCGCCTGGTGGATGGCGGTCCCGCTGGTCCTGGTCGGGACGCTGTGCTTCATGGCGCTGGGCCTGCTCGCGGGAGCGCTGACGACCACGGCCGAGGCCGCGGTCAACGCCGCCAACTTCATGGTGCTGCCGATGGCCTTCCTCAGCGGCTCCTTCTTCTCCCTCGACGGCGCGCCCCGGTGGCTCCAGGCCGTCTCGGACCTCATGCCGCTCAAGCACCTCAACGAGGGGATGCTCGACGTCATGGTCCGCGGGGAGGGTCCGGCCGCGGCCCTGCCGGTGCTCGGCATCCTGGCCGGCTTCGCCCTGGTGGTCACCTTGGTCGCGGCGAAGCTCTTCCGGTGGGACAGCGTGTGAGGCCCAGAACCCCTGCAGCACAGGCGGTTTGTCCGTCGGGGCACCCTGTTGGGTGACCTGTCCTCGTGAGCACCTGCCTACGTTCGTGGGAAGACGCGCAGCCGTAGCGAAGAGAGAGCGAGTCGATGATGCGCCCACTCGCGCACGGCGCCCCGGCGTCGGCCCCCCAGCAGGACCCTCCCCAGCAAGACCACCTGCCTGACCCCACCGACCTCGTCGTCCTCCTCGACGAGCAGGGCCGTCCCGCCGGCACGGCGCCCCGCACCCAGGTGCACACCGTGGACACGCCGCTGCACCTGGCCTTCTCGCTCTACGTCGTCGACACCGACGGTCGCCTCCTGCTGACCCGTCGCGCGGTCGGCAAGAAGACCTGGCCCGGTGTCTGGACCAACTCCTGCTGCGGGCACCCCCGCCCCGACGAGTCGGTCCAGGCCGCCGTGCGCCGGCGCACCGCCGAGGAGCTCGGGCTCGAGGTCGGCGGGCTCGACGTCGTGCTCCCCGACTTCCGCTACCGCGCCGTCGACGCCTCGGGTGTCGTGGAGAACGAGATCTGCCCGGTCCACCTGACCGTCGTCCCGGTCGGCACCGAGCCCCGGCCCGACCCCGCAGAGGTCGCCGAGCACGCCTGGCTGGACTGGTCCGACGTACGCCGCACCGCGGAGGCCTCCCCGTTCCTGCTGAGTCCCTGGATGGTCCTGCAGGTCGCCCAGCTGGGCGCGCTCGCCGGCGACGACCTGCGCTCGCTGGCCACCCGCAGCACGGGAGCCCTCCGGTGACCGCCGAGATGTTCGCCCCGCCGGCGACGCGTCGTGCGCGCGCGGCGCGGGCCGGTGCTGCCAGGGCCGAGGAGCCGACCGCACCCACCACCTCCCACGCCGATCAGGCCGGCGCCGAGGCGCTCGCCGCGGTCGAGGAGCTGCTGCGCCTGCGCCTGGACCGCCTGGCGGGGGAGTGGCGCCGCGGGCCCGGCCCCGAGCCGCTGGTCGGTGACGCCGACCCGGTGCTCGGCGAGCAGGGCCTGCCCGGCATCCTCGCCGAGCTCGTGCTCGGCGCCGGCAAGCGTTTCCGCCCGCTCATGTGCCACTGGGGCTGGCTGGCCGCCGGCGGCACGGAGTCCGGCGCCGACCCGACGGTGCCCGTGCGCATCGGGGCGGCCCTGGAGCTGCTGCACGCCTTCGGCCTCGCCCAGGACGACGTGATGGACGGCTCGACCACGCGCCGCGGCCGTCCCGCCACCCACGTGTCCGCCAGCGACCGCCATCGCGCTGCCGGTGGTCGCGACGACCCGCTGCGCTACGGCGAGTCCGTGGCCGTGCTCGTCGGCGACCTGGCCCACATGGAGGCCGACGCGATCGTCGCCGAGCTCGCCCAGCCGGTGCGGCACCTGTGGTGGCGCACCAGCGTCGAGCTCGTGCGCGGGCAGGTCCTCGACCTGTCCGAGGCGGCCGCGGGTGGCGGCGCGAACGCCGAGGACCGCGCCTGGGCCGTGGCCCGGGCCAAGTCCGGCGGCTACACCATCCAGCGCCCGCTCGAGCTCGGTGCGGTCGCGGCCGGTGCCGGGTCCGAGGTGCTGGACGCCCTGGGGGAGTACGGCGCGCACCTGGGCGAGGCCTTCGCCCTGCGCGACGACCTGCTCGGCGTCTGGGGCGACCCCGAGCTCACCGGCAAGCCCGCCCACGACGACCTGCGCGCGGGCAAGGCCACCGTGCTGCTCGCGTGGGCGGAGCAGGAGGCGACCGGCCGCGCCGCGGACGTGGTCGCCCGCATCAGGAACCAGCAGCACGAGGACGGCGACGTCGAGGAGGCAGCACAGATCATGGAGAGCACCGGGGTCCGCGAGCGGGCCGAGGAGCAGGTACGCCGCAGCCACGCGAGCGCCCTTGCAGCACTCGAGGAGCCCGCGCTGCACCCCGCCGGGGTCGCGGGCCTGCGCCAGGTCGCCGACAGCGTGTGCTGGAGGACCCGATGAGCCGCGTGGTGGTGATCGGGGCCGGCCTGGCCGGTCTCGCGACGGCCTGCCACCTCAGCCGCTCGGGCCACGAGGTCGTCGTGGTCGAGGCCGAGCACGCCCCGGGCGGGCGCGCCGGTCGGATCGACCGCGACGGCTACACCTTCGACACCGGCCCGACCGTGCTCACCATGCGCGGGCTGCTCGACGACGTGGTCTCCGCCGCCGGTGGCGACCTCGACGCCCTGCTCCCCATGCGGATGCTCGACCCGGCGTACCGCGCGAAGTTCGCCGACGGCTCCCAGATCCTCGTGCGCCACGGCCACGAGGCGATGCGCGAGGAGATCCGCACCGTCTGCGGGCCCGCCGACGCGGCCGCCTTCGACGACTTCAGCGCGTGGCTGAAGAAGCTCTACGACGTCGAGATGCCGCACTTCATCGACGCCAACTTCGACAGCCCGCTCGACCTCGTCTCCTCGCCGGCCGCCGCCGCGAGGCTGCTGGGCCTCGGTGGCTTCGGCCGGCTCGGGCCCAACGTCCGGCGCCGCTTCGCCGACGACCGGCTGCGCCGGCTCTTCACCTTCCAGGCGATGTACGCCGGGCTGCCGCCGTCCTCGGCGCTGGCCCTCTACGCGGTCATCACCTACATGGACTGCATCGAGGGCGTCTGGTTCCCCGACGGCGGCATGTCGGCGGTCCCGCGTGCCCTGGCCAAGGCGGCCACGAACGCCGGTGTCGAGCTGCGCCTGGGCCAGCGGGTCACCGAGGTGCTGCGCCGCGCCGACGGCGCCGTCGCCGGCATCGTCATCGAGGGCGACTCCGAGGGCGGTGAGCGGCTGGCCGCCGACGCCGTCGTGTGCACGCTCGACCTGCCGGTGGCCTACCGGCGCCTGCTCCCCGACCTCGCGCCGCCGCGGGTCGTGAAGAAGGGCAAGTACTCGCCCTCGGCCGTCGTGTGGCACGTCGGCGTCCGCGGCGGGCTCCCCGAGGGGACCAGGCACCACAACATCCACTTCGCCGACGCCTGGGACTCCTCCTTCGACGCCCTGATCAAGCAGGGCCGGATGATGCCGGACCCCTCGCGCCTGGTCACGGTCCCGACGATGAGCGACCCCTCGCTCGCCCCCGACGGCTCGCACGTCCTCTACGTCCTCGAGCCCGCCCCCAACCTCGACGGCGTCGTGGACTGGAAGACCCAGCGCGGCCGCACCCGTGAGGAGCTGGAGCGCTTCCTGGAGCGAGAGGGCTACCCGACCGACATCGTCGCCGAGGAGCTCGTCGACCCCGTCGACTGGGAGGCTCAGGGCATGGAGCGCGGCACGCCGTTCGCGCTGGCCCACACCTTCCCGCAGACCGGCCCGTTCCGGCCGTCCAACGTCGAGAAGCGCGTGCCCGGCTTCTTCTTCGCCGGCTCCGGCACGACCCCCGGCGTCGGCGTCCCGATGGTGCTGGTCTCCGGCAAGCTGGCCGCCCAGCGGGTCACCGACTACCTCCCGGCAGCCCCTGCCTGGAAGCCGCGGCCGGTGCGCCGTACCGAGGTGGCCTGAGGTGTCAGCAGTCACGACGTTCCCGGTGGAGCCGGACCTGGTCGAGGGCTACCGCCGCTGCGCGGAGCTCACGCGGCGGCACGGCACGACCTACTACTGGGGAGCGGCGATCCTGCCCAAGGAGCGCCGCCGCCACGTGCACGCGGTCTACGCGCTGTGCCGCCTCGCCGACGACATCGTCGACGCCCCGGGTGCCACCGACCCGGGGCAGGTCGCCGCGACCGAGCAGGCGCTGGCCGACTTCCAGGCCGCGTTCCTGCGCGCCGTGGAGGAGGGCACCAGCCCGGACCCGGTGCTGGCCGCCGTGGGTCGCACCGTCCGGGAGACCCGGATCGACCCGGAGTGCTTCGAGCGCTTCTTCGGGGCGATGGCCCAGGACCTCACCACCACGACGTACGACACCTGGGAGGACCTGCTCGGCTACATGGAGGGCTCGGCCGCGGTCATCGGCGAGATGATGCTGCCCGTCCTCGAGCCGAGCTCGGCCTCGGCCAAGGAGCCGGCGCGCGCGCTCGGCAACGCCTTCCAGCTGACCAACTTCCTGCGCGACGTCGCGGAGGACCTCGACCGCGGCCGGGTCTACATCCCGCAGGAGGACCTCGAGCGCTTCGGCGCCGACCCCGCCCGACGCCGGGCCGACGCCTCCTGGCGCGCGCTCATGGCGTTCGAGGTCGAGCGCAACCGCGGGCTGTACGCCGAGGCCGACCGCGGCCTGGCCCTGCTGCCGGACGCCTCGCGCCGCTGCGTCGGCACCGCCCGCCGCCTGTACGCCGGCATCCTGGACCGGATCGAGGACGCCGGCTACGACGTCTTCGGCGAGCGGGTCGTCGTCCCCACCTGGCGCAAGGCCGCCCTCGCCGGCGCGGCCCTCGGCGTCACCGCGGCCGGTGCACTGCGGACCTCGCCGTCCTCCGCTGGTCGAGGAGCTAGCGCGACCGGCACCGCTGGTCGAGGTGCGGGCGGAGCGAGCCACGAGGCCCCGCCGCGCATCCCGATCGCCCTGAAGCCGATGCCGCGGCGCGACCAGCTCGAGCCGTCGTGGCAGCACGCCAAGCCGGCCCGGATCCGGGCCGCCCTCGACGTGGCCCTGGCCCGCGACCCCGGCGGGTGGTACACCGTCGGGCCGTCCACCGCGCTCGGCAGCACCAGCATCACCCGATGCGTCGCCGGCCGCGAGGTCGTGCTGTGGCGCACCAGCACCGGGGTCGCCGCGGGCCCGGGCTCCTGCCCGCACCTCGGCGCGCTGCTGACCGACTGCGAGGTGTTCGGGGACAAGCTGCACTGCCGCTGGCACGGCCTCGCGCTGGCCCCCGAGGGGCATCCCGGCTGGCCGGCGTACGCCGCCCACGACGACGGCGTGCTGCTCTGGGTCCGCGTGCCCACGCCCGGCGAGACGCCGTCCGACCTGCCGCGAATCACGGCGCGCCCGCCGCTGGCGCGCTCCGTGGCGGCGGTCGTGGAGCTGCCCGGCACCTGCGAGCCGCGCGACATCATCGCCAACCGGCTCGACCCCTGGCACGGCTCGTGGTTCCACCCCTACGCCTTCAGCCACCTCGAGGTCGACGAGTCCGCGAGCGACGACGAGGTCCTGACCGTCGACGTCACCTTCCGGCTGAGCCGGCGCTGGGGCGTGCCGGTGCGGGCGGAGTTCGCCTGCCCCGACGCCCGCACGATCGTCATGACGATCACCGAGGGCGAGGGCGCGGGCAGCGTCGTGGAGACCCACGCGACCCCGATCGGCCCCGGCCCCGACGGCAGGCCGCGCACGATGATGGTCGAGGCCACCATCGCCCACTCCGACCGCCCCGGCTTCAAGGCCGCCCGGGCCGTCTCGAGCCTGCTGCAGCCGGCCATGCGTCACACCGCCCGGCGCCTCTGGGTCGACGACATGGTCTACGCCGAGCGGTCCTGGCTGCTCCGCGCCCGCGGGGAGTCCTACGGGATCTGACCCGGTGGCTGGCTGACCCGTCCCGTCTTCGGCGGTGACCCGCCCTGTCCTCTGGCGTGATCCGTCCCATCTTCGGATCGGCGCCGAACTTGCGGCGGGTGAGCGTCGAAGTTGCGGCGGGCGAGCGTCGAAGTTGTGGCGGGTCAGCCGCGCGTGAGGGTACGACGCAGGGCGCCGGCGCCCGGGACCCGACCGCGCAGGGGCGGACTCCAGGTGCCGTGGCCCGCGACGTCCCAGCGGGCGAGGAGTGTGTCCGCGGCCTGGAACCCGGTGGTGGCGGCGCGCTCCATGAGCGCGACGGGCAGCTCGCACCGGATGCCGTCGCCGGCCAGGACGACCCGCGGGTCCGGCGTACGCACCCCGGGGCGGGTGGCCCAGGGGTCGGTGCCGACGAGCGGGCAGTCCTCGCGCACGAGCAGCTCCTCGCCGAGGACCCGGGCGCCGTCGAGCCCGCGGTGCACCCGCAGCAGCTCACGCCAGAGCACCTCGCGCAGGGCCGCCTCGTCGACGGCGAGGTCAGCGGGCAGGGCGTAGGCGTGCAGCTCCACGACCGACCCGCCGGTTCGCACGGCCCAGTCCCGCGCGCCGTCCTCGAGCATCTCCAGGAAGGAGATGTTGTCGAGGGGCCCGAAGCCGCTGGTGCCGAGGAAGGGCGCGGCGTCGCGCGGGGCGGGACGGTCCAGCCACAGCCGCCACACGCCGAACGGCGGGGCGTGGCCGAGCCCCGTGAGGCGCTCGCGCCAGGCCGGGTCGGAGGCGCCGAGCCAGGGCGCGCCCTCGACGAGCCGCTGCAGCGGCCGCCGGTCGGTCGCCACGACGACCGCGTCGACCTCGAGGGTGCGGTCGTCGGTGCCGACCACGACGCCATCGCCGTGCTCCTCCAGCGACCGCACGGGGGAGTCGAGCGCCACCGAGGCGCCCAGCCGCTCCAGGTGCGCGGACAGCGGAGACCAGAGCGCGGTGTCGAAGTCGTCGGCGGCGACGTCGAAGAGCAGCCCCTCGGCGGAGCCGAGGAAGTAGGTGTGGAACATCGCGACAAGCTCGCCGCCGGAGAACTCCCGGGGGTCGGCGAAGAAGCTGCGCGCGAAGACCTCCAGGGCCAGGTGCCGCGCACGGTCGGGGAAGCGCAGCCGGTCCAGCACGTCGGCGGCGCTGCGGCCGTCCAGGGCGGAGAAGGTCTCGGGGAAGGCGACGTCGAGCAGGCCGAGCGCCTCCGCCACGTCCACGCGAGCCAGGTCGCGCGCGGTGAAGGAGGGCGAGCGCAGCACGAAACCCATGACGCTCCACGGCGGCGTGCGCGGGATGTTGGTGAAGGAGTCGCGCATGCCCTCTGCCGCGAGCAGCGGATAGTCCTCCACGGCCCGCAGCGCGGTCAGCGACGGGTCGGCGCGGCGCAGCAACGAGCGCAGGTTGTAGTACTGCCGGAAGAACGCGTGAAAACCGCGGCTCATCGCCACCGTCGAGCCGTCGACCTCGACCGGCCACGACGCCACGCGCCCGCCCAGCCGCGGGGTGGACTCCAGCAGCTCGACCCGCACGCCGCGCTCGGCCAGCGCCGTCGCGGCCGCGAGCCCGGCGATGCCGCCCCCGACGACGGCCACCCGGTGCCGCCCGCCGTCCTCGCGCCGGCCGGCCGGGGGAGCGGGCTGG